>Ga0180430_10000296_pt1 | contig 55381 bp, 37 predicted proteins | sample SS_ome_9_FD_132999 | JGI IMG/M metagenome (GOLD analysis project Ga0180430, IMG submission 132999) | Hypersaline lake sediment archaeal communities from the Salton Sea, California, USA - SS_1_S_2 metaG | ecosystem: Environmental > Aquatic > Non-marine Saline and Alkaline > Hypersaline >...
CACGATCGTGTCGGCGTCGACGATCACCGCCGCCTCGAAAGGATTTTTCTCGAGCTTCTTGAAGACCCAGTCGAGGGCGAAGCCCTTGCCGCGATTGGCGTCGTCTTCTCTCTCGAAAACGGTGGCGCCGCAGGCGCGCGCGATCCGGGCCGTGTCATCGGTACAATTGTCGGCGATGACGACGATCTCGTGGAGCTCGCCCGGGTAGTCGATCTCCCCCAGGCTCTTCATGGTGCGCTCGATCACCTTCGACTCGTCGTGGGCGGGCACGATAATCGCGAACCGCGTGCGCGGCGCGCCGCCCCGGGCGCGCTTTCTTTCGGGCAAAAAGCTCGCACAGCCGAGAAACCAGAGATAGACGTTGATGGAGAGGAAGAGGATCCCCAAGATGAAAAGCACATACCAGATCAGAATCATCAGCTTCGCTTGCCCGCCAATTTATGTGAGACGACGAGATAGATAAATTTCAAGTTGCCGAATATAAATCGGCGCCAGAGCCGTCGCGGCTCGACAAAAAGTCGGCAGAGCCACTCGAATCCATGGTCGACGAGGAAACGCGGACCGCGCGCCAGATCGCCCGAGATGAAGTTGAAAAGCGCCCCCACGCTCCACACCACGGGGATATCGAGGGAAGCAAAATTCTTCTCCACCCAGTTTTCCTGCAAGGGAACGCCCATCCCCACGATGAGGATGTCGGGCTTGGCCGCCGTGATCGCGGCCACGAGCTCTGCGTCGTCCACATCGGCGAGGTAGCCGTGGTGGGTGCCGACCACTTTGAGGTCTGGAATCCTTTCCTCAAGCTTCTCCGCGGCGCTGGCAGCCACGCCCGGCTCGGCACCGAGAAAGAAAAGCTTGTGGCCCCTCTTGGCGAAACCCTCGCAGAAATGGGGAAGGAAATCGGCGCCCGTCGATCGGCACGGAAGGCCCGGACCAAAGAGCTTCGATGCCCACACCACTCCCTGTCCATCAGCGTACACGAGGTCGTGGTTGTTGAGCGCCCCCTTATAGGCCGGGTCATTCATGGCCATAACAGTGCAATGGGCGTTGAGATAAGTCACCTTGCGCGGCGTGCGCGCCTCGACGAAGTCGACGATGCGATTGAAGAGCCCCTCCGTATCGACCACATCGACGGTGATCCCCAGGAAATCGATGGTTCTTCGCATGAAGACGGTTTTCCTTGATGAATGGCAATTAGTTACGCGGCGCTTGACACGAACCTAGACAATTATTGCCTGAGTTCTCATAATCCTGGCCTGATCCTGCGCTATAGTGTCTGTGTACGCATTCTGTAGGCGTACCGGGCGCTCAAAAGGCGCATTGTAAGCCGCCCATCGCGCTTTCGCAATTGATGTGTACAAAAGGATTCACGAACAGCGTTCCCGCACTCCGTGGGATCGGATCTTGGGAAGAGGGGATATTTGAGCGATATCCGAAGCCGAGCGCCCAAACACCGTTAAATTGTATGAAGAATGCGATCTGAATTTCCGATTCAACAGTAGATGAGCTTTTGAAAAACCTGAACTGGGAACCAATGAAAGCAGTTCTGCTGGCCGGGGGTGAGGAGTCTCTTCAAAATCCCCTGAGTAAATTTTCCGTCAAGGCGCTGCTGCCGGTGGGAAACCGTCCGGTGCTGTGGTACCTCCTCCGTCTGCTGCAAAAGCACGCGATCAGCGACATCCTCGTCTCGGCGGGACCTTCGGCTCCGCTCATCGAAAAGGAGTTCGGCCACGGCGCCGATCTGGGAGTCAACCTCAGATTCCTCGAGGACGACTTTCCCCGCGGGCCGGCCGGGTGCCTCGTCCCCCACCGGGAATTTCTCAGGGACTGTTCCTTTGTGGTTCTCAGCCCTGTCTTCCCCGGCAACATGGATCTTTCGAACCTGCTCACACGGCACAAGGAATCGGGCAACATGGCCACCGTGGCGGTGTCGCGCCTCAAAGAGGGCGCCCGCGGCTGTTTCGAGACCGACTCGTCGATGCGGATCGTGGGATATGTCGATTCCCCGTCGCCCAAGGAGCAAAAGTCGCTGTTCCAACCGCTGGGAATGTACGTTTTCGAGCCCGACGTTCTCGACTTTATCAGCGAAGAGAGCTACATGGACATCAAGGAGCAGCTCATTCCCACGCTGATCGAGGAAAATCAGACGGTCAGGGCCTGCCTCGTGGCCGAGGACGTGAACCGGTTGGAGAACGTGAGCGAGTATTTCGCCGCCAACCAGGCCCTCTTCAACGGGCAAAACGGAATGTCGCCTCAGGGCGTCGAATTCTCGCCAGGTGTCTTCGTTCGCGGCGAAGCGACGATCGCGCCCGGCGCAGACCTCACCGGGCCGCTGCTCATCGGTGAGGGGACCACCATCGAAGAGGATTCGAAGCTCCAGGGACCGGCGGTGATCGGCGACAACTGCCTGATCGCCAAGGGGAGCCAGATCAAGGAATCGATCCTCTGGTCGGGAACCCATCTCGGAGCGGGTGCGGCGATGGATCATTCGATCTCGTGCAGAAACACGCACATCCGCCCCGGGGCGTCGATCCGCAACACCCTGGTCAATGGAAAAAAACTCCATTTCGGCGAGCTGGCACTGGCAGGCACCTATTTCGCCCCGCTCAAGCTCGAGAGCCACGACAAGGGCCGCGGCCGGATCTATGGATTCCTGAACAGTTTCTGCAAGAGGGCGATGGACCTCATCATCTCGGCCGTGGGCCTGCTCCTCTGCGCCATACCGCTCCTCTTGATCGCGATAGCCGTCAAGCTCGACTCGCCCGGGCCGATCGTCTACAGCCAGACGCGGCGCACCAAGGGGGGGCGAAAATTTTCCATGCTCAAATTCCGGTCGATGGTGATCGACGCCGACAAGATGCTCGACAAGATGCAAGACATCAATCAGAGCGACGGGCCCATGTTCAAGATCAAAAAAGACCCCCGCCTGACGCGGGTGGGAAAATTTTTGCGGCAGACGAGCCTCGACGAGCTCCCCCAGCTCTTTAATGTCCTCAAGGGCGACATGAGTCTCGTCGGACCGCGGCCGCTGGCTATGAACGAGATGAAATGGAGTCCCCGCTGGCGTGACATCCGGCTCCAGGTCAAGCCTGGAATCACCGGTATCTGGCAGATCAAGGGCCGGAGCAATAGCCAGTTCCACGACTGGATCGAGAGCGACATCGACTATGTCAAAAACCAGTCGATCGGACTCGACATCAAGATAATGATCAAAACAGTCATATCCGTGTGCAAAGGAACGGGAGCCTATTGATAGGTAAGCATTTATGCTTTCCGTTCAAAAAAAAGAACATCCTTTTCTTTTCGCACAGTTGGCCTCAATATTATGGGCTGAATGGTCGAAAAATCAGAGATGGGTACGATGAGCGCTATTTGGTTAACCTATCTTAGTAAAGATATGTTATAGTCGGCCCCTTATTTTCGACACCGGCAGTTTGGAAGCGTTTGGGTGTCTCAGGGGCCTGAACTGATCGGCCCTTTGAATAACTGGCCTCGCAAGGTCTTCGAGACCGTGGATTTCCTGCCAGGCAGGACAATCGTTAGAAAGGGAGAGAGAAGTGAAGACCGGGTTTTTTACTCTTTCCACTCGGCAGATTCGGGGGATGATCGGCCTTCTGTTTTTGGCCGCCGCTTGTCTGACCGCCTGCTCAAGCAACGAGAACTTTATCACCGAGATTCCCATGCAGCCGCCGGCGGGTATCTGCATGGACGAGTACCTCTTTCAGGTCGGTGACCAGTTCGACGTAAAATTTTTCAACGAAGAGAGCCTCGACGTGTCCCTCATCGTCCGGCCCGACGGTCGGATCTCGATGCCCATGGCCGAGGATCTGCTCGTGGCGGGGATGACACCCGCCGAGCTCGACGAGCTTCTCACCGAGATGTACCGGAAAAAGGTCAAAGATCCCGAGATCACGATCATTCTCAACAATTTCTCCGGCCAGAAGGTCTGGATCGCCGGATCGGTCTTCGATCCGGGCCCGATCACCCTTGCCGGACGGATGACGGTGCTCCAGTCGATCTTTAATGCCGGCGGGCCGATGCCGACGGCAAATCTCGACGACGTCATCGTTCTTCGCCAAGATCACGAACTGCAGGAGACCGTCGCCTATCTCGTCGACATCGACGAGCGGCTGAGCGGCGAACGGACGACCGATTTCATTCTCATGCCCTACGACGTGATCTATGTTCCGAAAACCAACATTACCAAGGTCAACGAGTTCATACAGCAGTACATCAGTTCGATGATGCCCAGTTTCTTAAGGTTCGGCTTCTCTTTCACTTACCCCTTGAAAGACAGGACTGTCAGGCACGAGAACAATTGACGAATGGAGGCCGGGGAGGATGTTTGCATGGGCGTGGCGGCGTCACTATCTAGACGATTCGCATCTAGAGGTCTGGCGCCGATCGACCGGTTCGTTCAGTTTCTCCGAAAGAACACGGATTTCTTCGAGGAGAAAAAATCCGCTCTCGAGAAAATATTCGACCTCAACATAGAGCTCAAAAGGGAGCTCAGGAACATGAGCGAAGAAAAGAAAAAAATGAACCAGGAAAAGAAAACCACCAACAGCGGGAGCAAGAATCTGAACGGCGTCTTCCGAGCCGATCAGATCACCGAACTCGACGTCGAGTTTCAGAAGCTCAAGGATGCCGTGGTGCTGAAACACGAAAAGGACAGGGCATCGAAGGCGGTGATTGTCACGGCCGAGGCCCACGGCGACGGCGCCACCACGGTGGCCGTCAACCTCGCCCTCACCCTCGCCCGCGACACGAAGAGCAAGGTCCTTCTCGTCGACGGCGACATGCGGCGCCCCTCGTTGCAGTCGATCTTCAGCCTCGGCGACGGGTACGGATTTTCCGAGGTCGTCCAGGGAGAGGCCGATCCGGACAGGGTCGTGCAGACGACGGGGTTCGACAATGTCTTCGTTCTGCCCCGGGGAGCGACCACCACGCAGCTCACCCAGCTCAACCTGGAGAAGCTCGACGAGGTCCTGATCAAGCTGAAGAAGAGTTACAACTATATCATCTTCAATTCGAGCCCGGTGAACAAGTACTCCGATTCGGTCATGCTCGCCTCCCACCTCGACGCCGCCGTCATCGTTATGCGCGCCGAGGCGACGCGGTGGGACGACCTGCAGCGGGCCAAGAACCAGATGATCCAGAAAGGGGTGAACATCCTCGGCGTCGTGATGAACCGCCGCAAGTACTTCATCCCTTCTTTTATTTACAAACGTTTTATTTAGAGGATGGTCATGAAGGACAAGCCTGAGAAAAACATCATCCTTTACAATTTTCTCTACACGATCTTCAAGAGGCAGAAACTGATCGTCTGCCTTGCGGCGATCACCTTTATCCTCGTCATTTTCGGCACGTGGCTCTCCGTTCCGACGTGGGATGCGTCGAACAAGATCCTCGTGCGGTCGATGGCCCAGCAGCAGCTCTCTCTCTTCGACGACATGAGTGTGCCGATCAGAGACAGCTCCAAGGTCATCCCCGCGGCCAACTTCATCCAGGTCCTCTACAGCCGCGACCTGGCCGAGGAGGTCGTCGACGAGTTCGAGCTCGACAAGAGGCTCAAGGAGCAGAAAACGGCGCCCGAGAGCGCGCGCTTCTCGATCAAGAACGGGATCAGCGCGGTCCTCACGTCACCCATGGCGCTCATCAAGATGATCGTCGGCGCCGAGGACAAGGAACCCAACTACAGGGAAGACGCGATCCAGGCCTTCATGGACAACGCCGTCAAGTGCGATCTCGAAGCGGCCACCCAGGTGATCGTCCTGACGATCCGCGAAGAGGATCCGAAACTGGCGTCGAAAATCGCCAATTACATGGCCAAGGCGCTCGTGGATAAAGCGGTCACCATGGATCAGGACAGCTCGAAGAACGTGCTCGCCTTCACCACGGAAAAACTCGATGAAGCCGAGGCGGCGCTCAAAAACGCCGAACAGGACCTTCTCAACTACGCGACGGAAAACAACATCGTCAGCATCGCGGCGGAGAAGATCTCCAAGCTCGAGCTGATCGCCAAGGTCGAGGAAGATCTCAACACAGTCGACTCCACCCTGGCCGAAACGCAGGCGCGCATCGACGGTCTCAAGAGCCAGATCGCCGTGCAGCGCGACGCGCTCTCCCCCTCCATGCTCGTGGCGTCGAGCACGACCATGTCCCAGCTCGTGGAAAACCTCAACACCCTCGAGTCGGGCCTGGCCGGTGCCAAGGCGCGGCTCGCCACGATGGAACAGCAGGTGGCGGCCCGGACCGAATCGCTCACCGCGTCGATGGTGGCGAACAATCCGGTCATCGCCGCGCTCCAGGAGAGCCTCAACGATCTCGAAGCCCAGCTTTCGGCGGCGAAGGCGCGCTACGAAGCGGACCATACGCCGGTCAAGCAGATCGAGGCCCAGGTCGCCCAGAAAAGAGAACAGCTCGCGAAAGCCCTGGAAGAGATCAAGGCGAGCGAGATGTCGGTGGCCGAGACGATTCACCGCAACATGCCGGTCGACCTCTCGACGACGATGGCCCTGGTCCAATCCCTCGAAGCCCAGATCGAGACCAATCGCGCCGCGATCACCAGAGAGATGCAAGAGCACATGGCCAACGACGTGGCCGTTCTCAACACGATCCATCGCAACATGGCGATCGATTACGCCAACTCGCTGAGCGCGTTGATCGCCCTCGGCTCGAAGCGCACGGTCCTTGCAAAACAGCTCGACGAGCTGAGGGATGAAGGACGCGCGCTCATCGTCAAGGAGATGGAGCTCGACCGCCTCCAGCGCGCCGTCGACTCGAACCGCGATCTCCACGCCAATCTTTTCGACAAGCACACGCAGCTTCAGGTGCAAAGCGTTTTCGAGAAGGGCGGCTACGACCTTCAGATCATCGAACGCGCCAATCTTCCCGAGGACGCCAAGAGGGACGCGCCAGCCTGGATCATCAACATCGTGCTCGGATTTGCGGCCAGCCTGCTCATGGGACTGGGCGCCGCCTTCTTCACCGAGTACTGGGTCGAGAACTTCAGGATCGCCAAGGATGTGGAAGACAGGGTCGGTCTTCCCGTTCTCTGCGTCCTCGCCGACGTTCCCAAGAACAAGTTGTCGCCCTAGAAACCCAACGTCGGTCGGTAAGGCACGCAGCCTGAACACCTTTCGAGATTCGACCATGACCATGGAAGAGACTGCTCCCCCCGGGCAGAAAAAAACCAGGACCGTCATCATCGGCCTCGACGGGGGCACCTTCGACGTCATCGATCCCCTGCTCGCCGAGGGCAAACTCCCCAACCTGGCCGGCCTGATCGAAAGGGGCGCGCGCGCACCGCTCAAATCGGTCATCCCGCCCGTCACCGGCCCGGCCTGGACCTCGTTCATGACGGGAAAAGAACCGGGACGCCACGGCCTCTTCGATTTCGTCAAACCGGTGAAAGACAGCTACGCCCGGGAGCCGGTCAACTACTCCCACATCAGGGCGCGCACGATCTGGTCGATCCTCAGCGACGCCGGTCTCGATGTGGGCATCGTGGGCGTGCCCGCCACCTGGCCCCCGCCGAAGGTCAATGGCTTCGTCGTCACCGGCATGCTCACCCCGGGCACCGACGTGGCCTACACCCACCCGCCCGAACTGGCCGCCGAGATCGAAAAGAAATTCGGTCCCTACACCCTCGATATCTGGTGGCAGAGCTATGGGCGGGGACAGGAGGATCTCCTTCTCGACGAGCTGGAACGGTGCGCCACGCAGCGGTGGACTGTCGCCCTCGACCTGATGGAGTCCCGTCCCTGCGACGTGTTCATGATGGTTTTCGAGGCGACCGACCGGATCCATCACGCCCTCTGGCACCTCATCGATCCCGGGGCCGAGCTCGACGCCCGCGGCCGCCGTCTTCGCGACCGGATCGTGGCGGTCTATTCGGAAATCGACAGGGGCATCGGCCGACTCGTCGACGCCGCCGGCCCCGAGGCGAACGTGTTCATCATGTCGGACCATGGATTCGGACCGCTCACGGGCAAGTTCGCCATCAACACATGGCTCGAGCAGGAGGGCTTTCTCCACTGCACCGGCTGGAACCGCCAGGCGGTGCGCGGCCGCAAGAAGGCCGCCTCCCTCGTCAAGTGGCTCCGGCAGAGAATCGGACCGACGGGCCCCGGACGGCTTCTGCAAAAGGCGCTCTCTCTCGTGAGAAAACCCAAGCAGGGCACGCCCTACAGGTTTCTCCAGCACATCGACTGGTCGAAGACGAGGGCCTACTCGGTGTCGAACACGGAGTCGGGCATCTACGTCAACCTCGAGGGCCGCGAGCCCCAGGGTATCGTCAAGCCGGGCGCCGAGGCCGAGGCGCTCAAGAAAGAGATCGTCGAAAAGCTGCAGCAGATCGAGCATCCCCACACGGGCGAACAGCTCATTCCGGCCGACCGCGCCGGGCTGCGCGAGGACGTCTATGACGGCCCCTTCGTCGCCAGGGCGCCCGACATCCTCTTCTTCCTCAAGGAGGGCGAATACCCCGTCGACGTTAATCTCGACCCCGAGCTCTTTCAGCCTGCAACGGCCAAGACGGGATCGGGCTCCCATCGGATGAACGGGATTTTTTGCGCCGGCGGTCCTGAAATCCGCCAGGGTGCGCGGCCCGAATTGCCCAGCATCACCGACCTGGCGCCCACGATCCTCGGGCTGCTCGACCTGCCGATCCCCTCCGACATGGATGGAGCCGTTCTGCGCGAGATACTGACCGACGACGCCTTGGGCTCTCACAGCTTCGCCACGAGAGAGGCCGACGAGAAGGAATTTTCCGAAGAGACCCGGGATTTCACCGACGACGAGGCCGCCCAGGTGGAAAAGCAGCTCAAAGACCTCGGTTATCTCTAATACCCCGGTGGCCCGAGCTCGGGAGACTGACATTTTTTCTGCAGGAGGTTCTTGTTGAACGCGACCGGGAGCAAGGGAATCATCAGGGGAGCGCTGACCCTCTTCGCCAGCAAGGGGACGGCGCGGATCCTGCGCTACCTGCTCTGGATCGTCATCATCGCCACCTTTGGATACAGTGAGGCGTCGGACGCTTATTTCATCGTCCAGACGGTGACGCTCCTCTTTTTGACCCTCACCGACAATGTCTTCAACTACACCCTCATTCCGGTCCTGTCGAAAGAGAGGGTCGAAAAGGGAGAGGCCGAGGCGCAGGCGCTGGCCAATTCGTCGCTCGTCTACATCAACCTCCTGCTTTTCTGCGTTTCGCTCGCTATTTTCATACTTGCCGACATACTCTCCGTCGCCCTCGCACCCGGGCTGTCGCCGGAGTGGCAAAAAAACCTCAGTCTCTTTTTCCGCATCATCTCGCCCATCCCGGTCCTTTCCGGTCTCGGCGCGGTGCCGGCGTGCGTTTTCTACTCGGAGCGGCGCTTCACGTTGCCGAGCGTGACATTTCTCTTCTACGGCATCTCGTCGATCGTGTCGGCACTCTTCCTGGCCAGCCTCCTGGGCATCAAGTGCATCTTCATGGGCGCCGTGTTCGGTGTCTTCCTCCAGGCCGTCGTTCTCGTCGCGGTCCTGATGAAGGAGGGCAAGATCTCCTTCTCATTCAAGCGGCACAAGAGCCTGCCCATGGTTTTCAAGCTGACCGGCCCGGGGTTGCTGGCCACGGTCCTGTCCAACCTCAACCTCATGGTCGACAAGCTTCTGGCCACGACTCTCGGTGCCGGTGCCGTCACCACCCTCATCGGTGCGATCCGTTTCGGCCAGCTCCCTTACGTGCTTCTCGTGGCCCCGCTGGGCAGTTCGATGCCACATCTTTCGGAGATGTCGGCCGCAAAGGACTTCGACGGCATGCGATCCTTCGTGCGTCGCATTTTCGGTCTCCTCGCCTTCATGATCTTTCCCGCCATGGTGATTCTCTTTCTACTCCGCGAACCGCTCATCGGGGTGCTCATCGAGTACGGCAAGGTCAGACCCGAGGACACGCTCGCCACGGCCGATGCTTTCTTTTTCATCATCTTCGGGCTCTTCTTCCTCGCACTCAACGGATTCGCGCGGAGCGTCTTCTTCGCTTTGCGCAACGCCAAGGTCCCTCTGCTCACCACCGCCCTCGGCTGCGGCATGAACCTCGGATTCGATCTGCTCTTCATGCAATGGATGGGGCTCAACGGAATCGCGCTGGCCAAACCGTGCCTGACCGGAATCAACGCGGTGATCCTCTTCTGGATCCTGCAGAAAAATATCGGCGTTCTCGACTGGCGCGGAATCTTGAAGGAATCAGTGATCAGGATTGCGGCCGCCGCCCTTGCGGCGGGCGGAATTGTGCACCTCGTCATGGTTTATGGACCAGAAATCTGGGGCCAAAGCCGATTACTTTTAGTGGCGGCCTCTATTCTGGTCGGTGTTTGCGTTTACCTGCTCCTCTGCGCTATATTCGGAGTACGCGAGATGAAGGAAATCGCGGCTCTGATCGGGCGCAAGCTCGCCCGGCGAAAGGGGCCGAAGTCTTAGTGGAGACGACATGCTGCTCACGTGGGGCATGGCCATACTCGGGGTTCTGACATTTGTCCTCGCCTTTGTCATCCAACCCCTCCTCGGCATCGGGCTGATCTTCGCCGTCGGAGGCGCACTCTGCCTGGCGTGGAAACCGATCTGGGGGACTCTCGGGTACGTGTTTGCCGTGGGATTCGTCGCCTTCTTCAATCTGCCTATCAGCCAGGAAGGGCTCAAGCTCTCGAGTGTCATTCTCCTCTGCCCGCTCGCCGTGGTTTTCGCGCTGATGATCATCAGACGGGACTGGACCCTTCTCAGGCTCCCCTTCAGCCGCCCCGAACATATTCTGCTCCTTCTCTTCTGGGCGATCTGTTTCGTATCGATGATGAAATCGGAAAACGTGGGGCAGGCGATCAAATACCTCAAGATGTTCAGCTACCCCTTCCTCGCCTACTTCCTCGTCCTCTTCACGGTCAAGACGGTAAAAAACTTCGAACTCATGGTCTTGACGGCGGTCGGTGCCGGGGTGGCGATCGGCCTATTCGGCCTGATGGAAATCAATGGGGAGAGTGTCTACGTCAAGCTCGGCAACAGGTCGCTCCTCGGCGCGCAGCTCGGCGAGACGATCGAAAAGACGAGTATGCAGCGTATCAACGGCATGGCGGCTGACGGCGACCTGCACGGCGGCTACATGGGCGTCATGTGCATGCTCACCATCTTTATCTTCTTCAAGTCGCGATCTTTATGGCTCAAGGCGCTCTTTTCGGCCGCCATCGTCCTCTGTTTCGTCAACGTCTTCGGTGCGGCCGCCCGCGGCGCGGTCCTCGGCTTCTGCATCATGTCGATCGTCTGGTTCATTGCCTGGGACGGCAAACTGAAATTCGCCAAGGCCGCTGTGGTGGGAGGACTGGCGTTTCTGATCGTCAGCACCCTGGTGACGACCACCGATCTGCATATCAAGCGGGTCTATTCCGAGCCGCGCGGAACGGCGGCCAAGACGATCGACCTGCGCCTCAACGATTTCCTGATCAGTATGAACATGTTCACCGACGATCCGATTCTTGGCAAAGGACCGGCCGGATACAAGAACGAGTACCGCGACTACGCCTACCGGACCTCGCCCACGGCGCGAAAGATCCTCGTCCCCGACTCGCTCAATCTCTACACCGAGGTCCTCGTCAATACAGGATTGATCGGCGCCTCGGTTTTTACCCTCTTCCTTTTCTTCATCGTCAAGCGGCTGTTGACCATGGTCATCCGCCTCCGCGGTTCGCCGCGCGCGCTCGCCCTGAGTCTGCTCGCCGCCTTCAGCGGCTATTCGGTTTTTGTCTGTACCAGTGGCCATCTCGTCGACCAGGTTTACTGGATGCCCGTAATATTCGCCTCGGTGTTCCATGAGATCATGGCGCCACAGCTCTACGGGGTGAAGTCGGCGGCCGACGGCGACGAGGAACGGGCAGACAAGGAATCGGCCAAAGTCGCCGACGGTCCGGGCATTGTGCCTTTGCCCGCGCACCCGCAGAACAACTGATCTCCAGCCCTGGAGCGCCCTCCAACAGCCCTCCCCTCGAATATCAGTAGAAGTACTCATAAAAAGATGCAAATCTTTTGACCTCATTTACAAAAGCGCGTATATAGTGTTTCCTTGTTCTCTTTGACTCTCAAGCCCTCCCCTCGGGAAGCCAGACGGCCCGGACCGTGACATCTCCAGGCCATTCCGAGAGGTTTGCCCCCGGTGATTCGCCGGGCTATAACTAGGCGTGACGACCGCTCGCCGACCGAGATTCCCGCGAGCAATCAGAATCGACGCATTTCCCCCCACTGCCGACGATGACTGGCAACGTTCGTGAGGAGGCTGCCAGGGTTGAGGTGTGTCTTTCTGCAGAAACGATTTTGATGAGGCAGTGGCGCTGCAAAAGAGAGTCTTTCGCCATCGCGCGGAGGGTGGACGGAGCGTAAAAGTTTCGCTCTTTGACCACTTCCGGCAAAAAGCCTTTAAAAATAGGGGTGAGATGACGATAACTCGATAATGGACAGCCTCTTAACCTTTCGGTTCTGCAGGCGGATAGAGACGGAGAAAACGATGAGCGCTCCCAGGCTGATGGTCATAGAACTGGATGGGGCCACGTGGACGGTAATGAAGCCCCTTCTGGACAAGGGCGAACTGCCCAATCTCAAAAAACTGATCGACCGGGGAGCGTCGGGTGTTCTCATGTCCGATCCACCCACGATCTCTCCCAAGATCTGGACCACGATCTTCTCGGGCAAAGCACCCGAAAAGCACGGCATCGAGTTCTTCGGCGCCTCGTCCAAGATGCTCCGCTCCAAGCGGATCTGGGACATTCTCGGTGAGCGCGGCTACACGGTGGGCACCTTCGGCACCCTGGTGACCTGGCCGCCCCATCCGGTCAACGGATTCATGATCCCCAGCATCTGCGCGCTCGGTACTGAAACCTTTCCCGAGCACTACCAGTTCTTCCAGGAAATGTCGCTGAGCGAACGGAAAAAGTGGAAAGACACGCACGGCCGGATTCTGGCCCTCTGGGAATCGCTCGGCCTCGGCCTGAAGCTCATGAGCCACGGCACTTCGCTGGGAACGATGTTCAAGGGCGCGGCCACCCTAATGCGCAACAAGCTGCTCAAGCCGGGCATGCTCGACCGCTATTACAGGATGGTCTTCCTCCATCTCGAGATGGCCACCGGGCTGCTGCGCCACCTGCTGCGAAAATTCAAACCCGACTTCTGCACGTGGCACATCCACACCTGCGATTCGATCGCCCACCGGTACTGGGCGTTTCACGAACCGGGCCCTTTCGAGGGAAAGGTCGATCCGAAAATGATCGAGAGCCTCGGAAATGTGATCACCGACTCGTACCGCGTGTCGGACAAGGCGATCGGCAAGATACTCAAGGGGATCCCCGAGAGCACCGACGTCCTCGTCGTCTCCGATCACGGCGGCGAGGCGATGCCCGAGGCGATCAACCCCTACTCGGCCAAGATCGACGTCATGCTCGACATTTTGCAGCTCAAGGACAAGGTCGTGGTGGCCCGATTCGGACCGGGCGTCCACGTCAAGTTCAACGAGAAGGATCGCGACCTGCAGGAGCTCACGCAGAAACGCCTCTCCGAGGCGCGCGTCGTCGAGACGGGCGATCCGGCCTACTTCGTCAAGCCCTTCGGAAACACCCTGGTCGTGACCAAACCCAACGAGCGCGCCAACGTGGAAGCGATCCACGACGACTGCCACATTTCGTTCGGCGACCTGGGCGAGTACAAGCTCACCGACATCAACGTGAAACTCGACATGCAGATGTCGGGCTGCCACGCCGACGAGGGCATCATCATCATGGCCGGCCCCAACATCCAAAAAGGAATCGAGCTGCCCATGGCGTCGGTGAGAGACATCACCCCCACCATGCTCACCCTGCTCGGCGAGGCGGTGGGCAAGGACATGGACGGCCAGGTCATCGAGAGCGCCCTGGAACCCGCCTTTCTCGAGGAGAAAGGAATTCAATACATCGACACCTACGAAGATGGATCATACGACGAGATTGAAGACGAGGAGATCGATCACGAGAAGCTCAAGGAACGGCTGGCGCACCTCGGCTACCTCTAGGAAGGCTGTGAGATCATGACAGCGCCCGCACGATCAGAACCCAAAGTCGTCGTCTTCGGACTCGACGGCGCCACGCTCGACTGCATCCGCCCCATGGCGGCCGCCGGGCGTCTGCCCAACATGGCGCGCCTCATGGACGAGGGGTGCTGGGGGCCGCTGACGTCGACCATCCACCCGATCACCCCCCAGGCGTGGAGCTCCTTTCTCACCGGCATGAACGCCGGCCGCCACGGCGTCTACGATTTCACGCGGCGCCGCGCGGGAACCTACGAGCTCGAATTCATCAACGCCAGCAAGCGCCAGTCGGAGAGCATCCTGTCGATCATGGCGCGCCATGGAAAGACGGCGGGCGCCATCGCCGTGCCCTTCACCTTTCCGCCCGAAAAGCTCGAGCGGGGCTTCATGCTCTCGGGGCTCGACTCGCCCGGCGAGGACAGCCGGTCGGTGTCGCCGCCCGAAATCTACGACGAGATCAAATCGCTTTTCGGCGCCTACTACATCCATCTCGGCTCGCCCGTGGGCCGCAAGAACGATCCCGAGGCGCTCTGGCGCGACATGCAGCAGGAAGACACCAATCGCACCGATGTGAGTCTTCACCTGATGCGCACGCGGCCTTGCGACCTCTTCATCACCGTCTACAACAACGTCGACCGCATCCAGCACAACGACTACGACCTCGACGCCGAGTCGGCGCTCCAAGCGAGCCGCATGCCCGAGAGGGGCCATCTCGTCAAGGCCTACGAGAACGCCGACGTGCAGCTCGGCAAGATCCTCGAAGAGCTCGACGACGACACGACGGTGCTCATCATCTCCGACCACGGAGCCGGCCCGATCCGCAAGGTGTTCCATCTCAACAACTGGCTCGAGAAGGAAGGCTTGCTGTCGATGCGCAGCGAAGGACGGATGGTGTCGGCCGTGCGCGGATCGCGCGAGCTCTCCAAGAGGCTCATGCCCCGGTGGATGAAAAACTTCATCAAGAGCCGCCTCGGCCGGATGCAGGAGAAGATCGAATCCTTCGTTTTTCTCTCGCGCCTCGACTGGCCGCGCACCAAGGCTTACGGCATCGGGATGTACGGAAACATCCACATCAACCTCAAGGGCCGCGAACCGGGTGGTGTGGTCGAACCGGGCGCCGAGTACGACGCCCTGCGCGACGAGATCTCCTCCAAGCTGATGGCGCTCCGCGATCCGGACACGGGCGAAGAGGTGATCGAGCGCGTCTGGCGGCGCGAGGAGATCTACGACGGCCCGCTCACCGAGGTGGCGCCCGACCTGCTCATCGGCTGGAAGGACTATGCCTACTACACCTCGGTTTCGTCCGACGCGGCCAAAGGAGCGATCTTCACCGGATGCGGCAACATCGACGCCTCCGACTTCGTGCACAACGGCACCCACCGCCTGGCGGGCACGCTCATCGCCCGCGGCCCCCACATCAGAAAGGGCCGCATCGAGGGCGCGCGGCTCCTCGATTCGGCGCCCACCATGCTTTACCTGACGGGCCTGCCCATTCCCGAGGACATGGACGGACGGGTGCTCGAGGAGCTTTTCAATCCCGATTTCATCGCCCGCAATCCGCCCCGCTTCGAAGGAACGACGCGCGATGTGGACGACCATGATTTTTCATACAGCGAGGAAGAAGCCAAGGATGTGGAGGAGAGGCTCAAAGGCCTTGGCTATCTATAAAGGAAACGAGAAGGGAGTGAGACCTTGAAGGTCATGATCGCATATCCGCCGCTCGAGGGTAAGGGCAGCCCCATGCTCACCCAGAACCGGCAGTTCCAGTGGTACCACGTGGGATCGTACATCTTTCCCGTGGTGCCCGCCCAGGCGGCCACCCTGCTCAAGCAGGAAGGCTGCGACGTCGTCTGGATCGACGCCATCTCGGAGCAGATCGACAGGCCCGCCTTCGACAAGATCTTCGAAGAGGCCAAGCCCGACCTCATCGCCATCGAGACCAAGACGCCCGTCGTGCGCCAGCACTGGCAGATCCTGGCCGACCTCAAGAAACTCGTTCCCGGGTGCAAGACCGTTCTCATGGGCGACCATGTGACCGCCAAGCCGGAAGAATCCTTCGAGAACTCACCTGTCGACTTCGTGATCACCGGCGGCAACTACGACTTCATGCTTCTCGACCTGGTGAAACATCTCGAGGAGGGCGCCCCCCTGCCTCCCGGATTCCGATTCCGGGAGAGCGGCGCCGACGGAATCGGATCAACGGGCAAGTTCAAGCTCGACCGGGATCTGAACACACTCCCCTTCATCGACCGAAAATTGACCAAGGCCCATCTCTACGGCGAGAAGTGGAAAAAATACGATCCCTTCTACTACACCATGGCGGGGCGCGATTGCTTCTGGGGCAAGTGCGCCTTCTGTTCGTGGACGACGATCTACCCCGACTTCGTGTCGCGCACGGCCGAGAATCTGCTCGACGAGATCGGCAAGCTCATCGAGGAGGACGGCGCCCGGGAGATCTTCGACGACTCGGGGACCTTTCCCGTGGGCGAGTGGCTGCACACTTTTTGCAAGGGGATGATCGACCGCGGCTACAACAAGAAGATCCTCATCTCGTCCAACATGCGCTACGGCGTGCTCACCAAGGACGACGCCAAGCTGATGAAGAAGGCCGGCTGGCGCAAGGTCAAGATGGGCCTCGAGTCGGCCAACCAGTCGACGCTCAACAAGCTTGCCAAGGGCATCAAGGTGCAGGACATCGTCGACGGCAGCAAGTGGATCAGCCAGGCGGGAATCGACATCCATCTCACCGTGATGGTCGGCTTCCCCTGGGAGACGCGCGCCGAGGCGGAGAAGACCCTCGGCCTCGCCCGCATGCTGATGAACAAGGGCTGGGCCGAGATGCTCCAGTCGACGGTGCTCGTCCCCTACCCGGGCACGCCGCTCTACGACATGGGGATCAAGAACGACTGGTTCCGCTGGGACCCGAACGATTACGAGCGCTACGACATGACGGCGCCCGCTTTCAACATGCCCGACATGACGCCCGACGACGTGGTCGAGATCTGCCAGCAGATCTACAAGTCCTTTCTCTCGCCCCGTTTCGTGATCCGCCAGCTCTCGCGCATCCGGAGCTGGAACGACGTGCGCTACGTGCTCAAGGGATCGAAGGCGGTGGTGGGGCACATCCTCGACTTCCGCAAAGGGCGCGACAAGGAACCGGTCAAGGAGTGCTAGAGGATCTGTTGGGTTTGCGAATTAAGAGGCCGGGTGAGGGCACTCTGAAGGCGGGTGACCGAGCATTCTTCGCAGCCTTTGCAATCTTCGCTTGACGAGCTCCCCCCAAACGAAAACAACGATGTCTGTTGTATTTCCGGGTAACACAATGCTTCCAACAGAGCGGTAGGCACACTGGGGGATCTCGGTGGGCGCTCCGCTGCCATAAGGGTGCGAAGAACACTCGCCCCCCCACTCAGTCGATCGAAACGACAACCCGCGATTCGTTCTCTCCTTCGACGAGAACGCGTCCGGCGATCGGCACGCCCCGAAGCGGACGGCCCGAGATGACGAACCCGTAACGCCCCGGCACCATCTCGTCCATGAAGATCGCGCCCTCCGCGTCGGTGACGAAATGGGTGCCCATGTCGGCCGACGCGGCGATGGGTGCGTCGACCGGGTCGAGGAGGAGGCAGTCGACGTCGACCACGCCCTCCCCGTTCCGATCGACAACCAAGATTTCGAGGCGTCCTCTTTTTGAGGGCGGCCTGAGTTCGACGGCCGGAGTCTCCGCGCCATTGACGGTGATCTCGCCGTAGATATCGCTTCTCTTTCCCCACTCGACGATCGACGCACCGAGAGCGTATCGGCCCGGCACGATTCCATCGAAACGGAAGGTCCAATCGGAAACGTCCGCCCCGCCCTTGGGACTGGCGGCGGTGCTCGCCCATCCCACCATCTGCCCCCGCTTGCCGAGGGGATCGAATCGCCGCACCCCGGCAACGTCGTTGCGCATGAGGGTCACCGTGACCGAATGCGGCCTGACGCCGGGCGGGACAACAACGGTGCCCCGGAGAAGAGCACCCTGATCCTCTTCGGGCAATTCGAAAGAGATCTCCCTTCCCGAATTGTTGCCGCTCACGCCGTGAAACGAGAAGAGGCCCGTTTGAATCAGACAGTCCGCACCGCCCCCTGGATGGTCGAAGTACCAGCCCTCGTCGCGCCTCTTCGTGGGCGGCAGCAGAGCCTCCTCTGGGGGAAGTTCTTCGCCTCCCGATCTGATGCGCCCCGAGTGGAGCAGTTCCTCGCGCAGCAGGCACCAGACGTTCTGCGCCTGCGGTCCGGCGTCGATCACCAGGGGGGGTGATTTTTCGAGTTCGACGGCGAGGGCGATCACCCTCTTGCCCTCGGACAGGGACGGCGGCAACACGCCCTCGGCCGTGCTGTACCCCTCCCTGGTCACCCTGTAGGCGGCGTCCCACGTGTGCTGGGCGGCCACGATCGCCGCGATCCGGCCCCCGGCGTCGGATCTGGAGAAGACGCGCGGCAAGGAAAGGATCGCGCCCTCGACCGGCACTCCCTCTCGATCGGTGACCGTGCATTCGATGCGCACGTTGCCCTGGGGCATGGCGATGAACGACCCTGTTCGGCCGGCGGGGACGGAGACTTCTTCGAGAGGTCTCTCCCGGCTCAGATCTCGCCCGCTGCCGTCATCTTCGAAAAGTGGAATGAAGCTCTCCGGCTTCCGGCTGTCGACGACGATTTCCATTCCGGCGGGCACGGTGAAGCGGGCGACCCCCGATCGGTCGGTCGATGCCGCGGCGCTGAAGGGCACGACGATCTTTTCCCTGTACTGGCGCAGATGGATCGAGAAGGGCGATTCCCTGATGCGCGCGTCGTGGCCCGCGATCACACGGCCGCGGGGATCGAGAAAACGGATCTCGATCTGCGCCGTGGGCCGCAAGGTGATTTCCACCGGCGAAAAGCCGATCCTTCCATCCAAATCGCCCGCGCCATCGTCCTGTTCCATGGCCACGTGACGCCAGTCGGCGGCGACATAGCCCTCGCCATGGGCGGTCACGATGAGCGGCTGAAGCCCTTCGACGCTGCACTCGAACCGGCCCTCTCCGTCGGTGCGGCACTCGGCGGCGAGATCGTTGAAGAACCGTTTCTTGAATGTGTCGATGCCGCCCACCATCCCGGGCAGGGGGGGCGGAGCGGCCGCGCCGTTTGCCGTGCCCCGCCGAAGGCCGTAGACGAGAACCGTGGCGTCCTCGAGCGGCCCGCCCGCTGCCCGATCGGAGCCGGCAGCCAACACGCGGCCCCTGAGCGCGTAGCGGGTCGTCACGGCGAGAGTGATCGACGCCTCATCGCCGGACAGATCGATCTCGCTCGGACCGGAGCAAAACTCGCTCATCGCCGCCGCCCGGAAGACGTCGTCGAGCGTTTCCTCGGCCACCCCGGCACTGTCGGTCCACAGTTCGCGCACGCTGATCGATCCGGGATCGCGGTTGGCCTGAAGGAGGAGACTGATCCGCGCCGAAGGGATCGGCCTCCTGTCGGCACGATCCTCGAGAGTGACGCAAAGCCGCGTGGCGGCGCCCGATCCTTCCGCCCTCCCGGGAGTCGCGTTGCGGCCGGCCGAAACCGGCGCGCCCCCCCGGCGCTCGGGCGAGTCCTCGCGCTCGCCGCCGCCGCAACCCGCAAGCGGCAGCAGTCCGATGCAGAGAAAGAGAACGGCCCTGAGTCCGGGTTCGGCCAGATAAGACTTGATCATGTGGGAATCCTTCATTATTTTATTCGGCCCGGAATGCGATGTTCGCGAGCCCGTTATACTCTTTCACGAAAACATTACACCCATCGCCATGACGCATCGAAAATCAAAAATTTCCGTTCTCTTTCTCTGCACCGGGAATTCGTGCCGCAGCCAGATCGCCGAGGGCTTGACGAACCAGCTCAAGGGGGATGTGATCGCGGCCCATTCGGCCGGAACCGCCCCCGCGGGAATCCATGAGCTGACGCGCGCCGTTCTCGCCGAGGAGGGGATCGATCTTTCGAGGCACAGGTCGAAGCATGTCGATGAGCTCTCGGACAAAGACTTCGACTACGTGGTCACCCTTTGCGGTGCGGCGGCAGAAAATTGCCCCCGCTTTCCGGGAAAGGCCAAGGTGGTGCACGTCCCCTTCGAAGACCCCGCCGCGGCGGCCGGCTCCGACGCGGAGCGGCTCCGGGCCTTTCGCAAGACACGCGACGCGATCCGCGAATACGTGGTCAATCTCCCCGTCGACCTGGAACATTTCGAAGAAGACGAATGATCCCCGCCACGCCGGCGCCGTTCGCGCCTTAACGAGCTGGCAATCAGCCACTGGAAATCAGCCAAAAACTTTCGCCACCCAGATCCCGAGAAAGTGCGTCGCCGCCACCACGAGGGTGGCGATGGCAAAGTGCTCGGCCACGACCTTCCACGATTTGGTCGCTTCGTCGCGGCTGATGTAGAAGCTGAAGAGGCCGATGAGAATGTATCCCCACGCGATGCTGATAATAATCGCCGGCGTCTGATCGAGGAGCAGCAGCGGGACGAGGAAGGTGACGGTCACCGCGAACTTGGCCGCCGCCGTGGCGAAGGTCGACTCCCAGATCTCGCGCACCGTGTGCGTGGCCTCCGCTTCCTCGGCCACGTGAATCCCGAGGGCGTCGGAGAGCGAATCGGAAACGGCGATGATGATCACCCCGCCGATGGCCGCAAGACGCGAGTTGGTGCTGGCGTAGAGGCCGACGACGAGGCCGAGCGTGGTGATCACGCCCGAGGTCAGGCCGAAGCTGATTCCCACCTTGATCGAATGTCTCATCCTTTTGTTCCATTCTCCGCTAATCGGCCGCCGTCCATGACGCCGGGGACGATTTTTTCCGTTCCCTCAAAGGGTGATCACATCGCCCGTGGAGCAGAAGAAAAACCGGTCCCCGAACTCCCTCTTCAGGCGCAGGGCGGGCCCCGCGCCCGTGCAGTGGGACACACCGATCCGGCCGATATCGAATTCCTTGAGCGCGGCGATCGACGCGGCGCATTCCTTTTCGGGGAGCGCTCCGAGATGGGTTCCGCCGATGAGCGTGTCGATCCGCGATTGCCCCGTCTTTTCGATGACATGCTTTACCGTGTTCACCAGGCCTGCGTGGCAGCACCCGAGGAGCACGAAGAGGCCCGACTCCCGGGTGACGACCAGCGCCTGATCGTCGAGGATCGGATCCTGGCAGAATCCTTTCCCCATGCGCGCCACGAGGCGGCGGTCGCCCCGTTCGAAAGCCGTGGTGCGCGGCACCTCGCCAGTGAGATGGACGGACCGGGCGATCTCGGTAAAATATCTGTTGAACCGGAACCGCGCGCCCAGCGACTCGAGTTCGGCGCGGCCGACGGGGATTCCGGCCGGGACCGCATCGCCCTTGTCGAGACGAAAGGCCTCCTTGAAGAGGCCCGAGTGGGCGAAGACGTCGATTCCCTTGGTGAGGGAGACCACGGCGCGCAGTCCGCCCGTGTGATCCCAGTGCCTGTGGCTGAGAACGACGGCGCTCGCCGCTTCGAGTTCGACGCCGAGTGCGCGCGCGTTGTGAAGCAGCACCTGCCCCTGTCCGGTGTCGAAGAGGATCTTGTCCCTCCCCGTCTCGACAAAGACCGACCAGCCGTGCTCGGCCATGAGGCCCGGCTTGTGATAAACGCTGTTCTCGCTCAATACCGTCGCTTTGATCATGAACCGTTCCTCGCTCGACCACCTCTTGGCCCCAATCATAAATGAGCGCGCTCCCCGGAAAAAGTCCTGAATCGTTCTTCGGCTCCGGACGGAACCCAAGGGGTGCGCTTTTTTCCTTTCCTTGGAAAAGGCCGTCGGTTTTGATAGTCCCCTTGCGCATCAGATCCAATCGAAAACCATCGACAGGGAGACAAGGATATGGAGTTTCTCAAGAGACTGTGCGAGGCCCACGGCATCTCGGGCCGCGAGGACGCCGTGCGCGCCATCGTCCGCAAAGAGATGAAGGACCACGTCGACGAAATCACCGTCGACTCCCTGGGCAACATCATCTGCCTGAAGAAGGGTGCGGGAAAGGGTCCGCGGCCCAAGCTGATGCTTTCGGGCCACATCGACGAGATCGGTTTCATCGTCAACTGCGTCGAGAAGGAGGGGTGGGTGCGTTTTCTGCCCGTGGGCGGTTGGAGCACGCGCAATCTCATCTCCCAGCGGGTCATCGTCCACACGCGCACGGGCAAGCAGTACCGCGGCGTGATCGGCACCAAGCCGGTCCACGCCATGACCGCCGCCGACGCCAAGAAGACGCCCGAATTCACCGACCTCTACATCGACACGGGCCTCTCCAAGAAAAAGGCCTGCGCGGCGATCGCCGAGGGCGACTGGGTGACGATGGACCGCGACTTCGTCGAGGTGGGCGACTGCATGGTGTCGAAGGCGTTCGACGACCGCGTGGGCGCCTATGCGATCCTCGAGGCGGTCAAGGCCGCCCGCAATCCCAAGGTCGACATCTACGCCGTCGGCTCGGTGCAGGAAGAAGTGGGACTGCGCGGCGCCCAGGTTTCGGCCTTCGCCATCGAGCCCGACATCGCTGTCGCCGTCGACATCACCATCGCCTGCGACACGCCCGGCTCAGTGGCCCACCGCAAGATCTCGTCCCTCGGCGAGGGAGTGGCGATCACGATCATGGATGCGAGCCTGATCTGCAGTCCCAAGCTCGTCGACTTCTTCGTCGACGTGGCCAAGAAAAACCGCATCAAGTACCAGATGGAGATCATGCCCCGCGGCGGGACCGACGCGGGCGCCATGCAGCGCGTTCACGCCGGGTGTCCGGCGATCACCATTTCGATTCCCACGCGCTATGTGCACAGCCCGGTGGAGATGCTCCACAAGCGGGATGTGAAGGCGGCAGTCAAACTCCTCACCAAATTCATTGAATCGGCTCATCTCGGGAAGTTTGCTCCGAGCTAGGAGGTGTCGGGTTTGGCGGGGCTGGAAAGGGGGGTGTGACGGCGGAGACGCGAGGTGTTTTTTTGGTCTTGCAGCTCTGGTTGCCGAGCCTCCGCAGGGGGAGATTCCGACGCTCACAAGGAAACCTAAAACTCAGGGGGTCTCCGCCTGAGAATCAGTCTCCCCCTGTGGAGTCTCAAGCTCCCGCCGCTGACCATAGACCAAAAAAACACCTCGCGCCTCCGCCGGCGCGGCCATTCCGCCCCCCGTCGAAACCGATGCTTTCCAGCGGTCGAAGACTCCGCTTCGAGATGGTCGATCCAACCGATGAGTGACGACGAGTGGCTGGCATACACCCCACTTGGTTCGTTGGCTTACTTTTGCTAGTTCGGGGTGTGGTGCCCACTGACCACCCACCGCCCGCCACACCCCGAGGACGTCAACAGGTCGCCCCCAAGCACCCCACCGCACGAAAATCAAGTCAGTCAGGAGACAAGCGCCGATCGTCTCGAGCAGTCGCGCTCAAGTAACGCGGCCGATGCCCGGGCCGCGCCGGCGGGAACCCGAGGGTCTTTTTCGGCCTTATGGCAGCGGAGCGCCCACCGAGACCCCCCGGAGTTTCTACTGCTCTGTTGGAAGCACTTTGTTTCCCGGTAGTTCAACAGACAGTGTTGTTTGGATTTGGGGGGGGCTCGTCAAGCGAAGATTGCAAAGGCCGAAAAAGACCCTCGGGTTCCCGCCGTAACACCCTACTCCTCAGCCGAGTCACACGAGCACCCCGAATACTCGAGCGATCACGATGCTTTTTCGATCGTTTTGTGGTTGTGGAGATTTCGCCCGTTACAGGGCGTGCGCGAGTTGAGCACCATGAGGTCGTTCTTGTTGCATTTGAGGGCGTCCGACAAGACGGTGCACTTGACGCGGAAGAGGAAAAAGACCTCCCGCTCCACGTGGTTCAAGGTCTTGAAGTTGGCCTGCCCCTTGGAGATGACCAGGTCGGCGGCCGCGAAGCGGTCCCTGAACTGTTTCGAGCACTGATCGAGGATCGTTCCGGGGGCGTCGGAGCCGTTGTCGATGACTTCGACCATCTCGGTGAGCTTGGCGAACTCGGCGTCCCTGAGCGTGGCGTCGTTCATGACCGGCGCGCCGCGGACCACGTAGGCGACCTTTTCGAGGGGGAGCTCCTCGATGAGAATCCGGTCGAACACGGTCTCGCCGGCGTTGTCGGCGATGTAGAGGATCGACGACGCGTTCCGCACCGCTTCGGCCAGTTCCTGGGTGTGGTCGCAGATCGGCGGGCGGGAGATGACCCTTTCCACGCCGTTGAAGATGGTCACGATGTCGACCTTGCCGTTGAAGACGTAGTCGATCGCGCTGCCCGCCAGGGCCACGCGCACGGCGGTGGTGAAGGAATCTTCCGAATCGATGACGGTCTGCTTGAGCTCGGGATAGGCGCGGATCGCCAGGTCGGTGTAGTAACTCTTGCTGTTGGCAAAGGGATCGTCGATCCCGGTCATCTCGCGGATGATCTTCTGAACCTCGCCGTCGATGTGGCCCGACGTCTGATCAAAGGAGATCTCGGAGACGATTTTCAGGATCTTTCGTGCCGCCACTTCTTCCTGCGCCCTGTCCATACCGACCATCTGGCAGGTCTGGAAAGCCTTCCTCAGGATGCAGGAAATACAGTCAAGAGTGATGTTCAATTGCCTATCAATCCTTTGCTTTTTGAGCGTAGATACGAAACCTCGGATTCTACCGCCCGCTCCGACCGATTGCGAATTAAAAGAGGTGCTCCACAGAGCCCCGCTGCCCCAACGCGACAGATATCTATGTATTTTCCTCTATAGGAGTTCATTTACTCCCAGGACTATCCTTTGTAACGCTTTGAAATACAGACGAATGGGCCGATCAGCACCATGTATCACCTGCAGAGGCATCCTCCCTGTAATTGAGATAGCACACCTTTGACGGAGCGAAAAAAAATGTTATGCTCGCCCTGTGTCACCCCCGCGACCGGTCGCCGAAAGACACGAAAAATACTCCGTTTTTCGGCCTTTTATCAGGATGCGATCAAGGGCATGCGAAATCAGTTTCAAATCGAACCCGAGGAGCGCACGTGGGCGGTCATTGCCCATCTGTCGAGCCTCGCCGGCTACCTCATTCCCGTGGGCGGACTCATCGTCCCCATCATTCTCATCTTTGCCAAGAGCGAATCGCCCATCGTCTCGGCCATTGCCAAGCAGGCGCTCTACCTGACCATATTGTGCTTTCTTTCAGTGGTGCCCATCACCCTGCTGACGATCACCTTTATCGGGATTCCGCTCGCGATCCTCCTCGGAGGCGCTGTCTTGGTCGCCACATGGGCCTTCCCCATCATCGGAGCGATCAAGGCCTCCGACGGCCACTATTTCAAGTACCCCGTCGTCGGCCAGAACCCGATCTACTTCCCCCGATAACAAAAAACAGAGGGCGCGGCCGCGATGACCGCACCCTCCGGGTTATGTCGCTGCCAGGCTAAAAAATCAGCCTAGGAAATCACGTTGTGCTTCTTGCCGATCTTGGTGAAGGCCGCGATCGCCTTGTCGAGATGCTCCTGCGTGTGGCCGGCCGAGATCTGGACGCGGATGCGGGCGTGGCCCTTGGGAACGACGGGAAAGAAGAATCCGATCACGTAGATCCCCTCGTCGAGGAGGTCGTTGGCGAACTCCTGGGCGAGCTTGGCGTCGTTCTCGAACTTGCCGAACATGATCGGCACGATCGGGTGCACGCCGGGAACGATGTCGAAGCCGGCCTCGGTCATCTTCTCGCGGAAGTACATGGTGCTCGTCTCGAGCCGGTCGCGCAGCTCGGTCGACTCGGAGAGAAGGTCCATGACCTGGAGCGTGCCGCCCACCACCGCCGGGCAAAGCGTGTTGGAAAAGAGATAAGGACGGCTCTTCTGCCTGAGCCACTCGATCATCTCCTTGCGGCCCGACGTGCAGCCGCCCGACGCGCCGCCCATAGCCTTGCCGAATGTCGTCGTTATCAGGTCGACGCGATCCATCACGCCGCAATGCTCGTGGGTGCCGCGGCCCGTCTTGCCCATGAAACCGGTCGAGTGGCTGTCGTCAACCATGACGAGGGCGTCGTACTTGTCGGCCAGGTCGCAGATCTCATCGAGCTTGGCGATGTCGCCGTCCATGGAGAAGACGCCGTCAGTGCAGACGAGACGGTACTTGCAGTCCTTGGCTTCCTTGAGGCAGCGCTCGAGGCCCTTGAGCTTTTTGCCCTGGAAGTCGATCTCCGTGTCGCCCATCTCGCCGTGGGCGTAAACCCAGCGCTGGGCCTTGCAGAGGCGCACGCCGTCGATGATCGACGCGTGGTTGAGCTGGTCGCAGATCAGGGCGCAATCCTGGTCGAGGAAGGGCTCGAACACGCCGCCGTTGGCGTCGAAGCAGGCCACGTAGAGGATCGTGTCTTCCATGCCGAGAAACTCGGAGACGCGGTCTTCCAGTTCCTTGTGGATCTCCTGGGTGCCGCAGATGAACCGCACCGAGCTCATGCCGTAGCCGTACTCGTCGAGGGTCTTGTGGGCCGCCTCGATCAGCTTGGGATGGCTCGAAAGTCCGAGATAGTTGTTGGCGCAGAAGTTGAGAACCCGCTTTCCGCCGGCAACCTCGATCTCGGCCCCCTGCTCGGAAACGATGATTCTTTCCTCTTTATATAAGCCCGCCTCGCGTGTCGCTTTGAGTTCCTTGATCAGGTCTTCTTTGATCTTTCCGTACATGTGATTCCTCCTTGGGTGGTCGCTCCAACGTAAAAAGTTATATATCAAAGTGTTATTGCTGTCGATCGTCTCTCGCCCGTCCCGTGGCGAGAGCGGCGCAGAATAGAGGATTTTAAGAAATCGGTGAGCGCGATTCAAGCCCGGATGTTGGCGCCAAAGAGCACTAATGAAAGATCCCCAAATTGCCGAATGTTCCTCTTGAGGGTCCACACTGGGCGGAGTTCCAGATCACGGACCGAGAAACAGAAACCTCTGACGAAATCTCAGACATGACCGACACCCGATCGAGATGCGCCCAACCGCCGGCCGCAAGAGCCGTCGGCTCGGCTGAAAAAACCACCCAGGCCCGATTGAAGGTCCTCGTGGCCGGCCACGATCCGTCCGTGGTCCGCACCCTGGAGAAGACGATCGTCTCGCAGGGGCACGAGGTCGCCAAGTTCCTCGACAGCGACCGCGCCCGCGAACGGTGCGGGGAGGAGTTTTTTCCCCTCCTCCTTCTCGACCGGCACATGGTGCCCGTGGACGGGCTCGAGTTCTGCCGCGCGCTCCGCACCGGGCCGCGCGGCGCGGAGCGGGAGATCCTCATCGTCACCGCCGACGACTCGGCCGAGACCGCTCACGCCATCCTCGCCGCCGGCGCCGATGATTTTCTCTCGAAATCATGGCCCCCCGATCTTCTCGACGCGCGCCTCGCTCTCGCGGGGCAACGGGCGGCGGTCAAGGCGATGGGCGGCGAGATCGGCGCACAAGGACCGATCGGCCGAGCCTTCGCCGACGGCGTGGCCCAACAAGCGGTCGAGGAGAGCCTTGCGCTCGTGGAGCAGGTCAAGCGGGAATGGGAATCGACGGCCGATTCGCTCCCCCAGCTCGTCTGCCTCCTCGACGACCAGGGCCGTATCATCCGCGCCAACAGGACGAGCGAGGCCTGGGGCCTGCGGGCGGTCACCGAGGTGCGCGGCGTGGCGCTCCACGATCTCTTCCACCCCGAGTGCCGCACACCGGCCTGTTACATGGCCGACGTTTGGCGAAAAGCCCGCACCATCACGGCAAAACAAAAAACAGCCGAGTGGGAGGTGGAAGACACGACACTGGGCCGCTGGTTCCATGTCGAGTTCCGCCCCATAAAAAAACGGCTCGACGGACGGACGGTCGTCGCCCGGAGTGCGACGGTCGCCATCTTCGAGGACATTACCGAGCGCAAGCTCCTCGAAATGGAACTCGCCCGGGCGCGCGAGCAGGAGATCGAGATCGGCTCCAAGATCCAGCAGTCGCTCCTCATCGGCGAGCCGCCCCGCGATCTTCCCGGCCTGACCGTGGCCGCCATGAGCATCGCGTCGCAAAAGATCGACGGCGACTTCTACACCTTTTTCCGTCCCAACGAGACGACTCTCGATGTCATCGTGGGCGACGTCATGGGAAAGGGCGTGCCGGCGGCGCTCATCGGCGCAGCAACCAAGAACCACTTTCTCGGCGCCATGAGCCATCTCATGACGCGGGCGGCGGGCGGCGCGCTTCCCGAACCGAGGGAGATCGTCGCCCACGTCCACGCCGAGATGGCCGAGCGGCTCATCCAGCTCGACAGCTTCGTCACCCTTTGCTACGCGCGCCTCGACCTGGAGCAGAACCGGATCGTCTACGTCGACTGCGGCCACCCGCGCACCTTCCACTTCAAACGGAGCCGGGCGGAGTGCGTGCCGATCGAGGGGATCAACATGCCGCTTGGCTTCACTCCCGACGAGAGTTACGACCAGGTGGTCGTGCCCTTCGAACGGGGCGACGCCTTTCTCTTCTACTCCGACGGGGTGATCGAGGCGGGCCAGACCTGGGGCAACCTCTTCGGGCAGGAGAGGCTCTCCGAATTCTTCATCGAGAACAGCACCGTCCCGCCGAGCGAGCTCATCGAACGGATCCGGACCGCTGTGATCGACCATGCCGGATCGTCCGATTTTTCCGACGACCTGACCTGTATCGCCGTGCGGGTCGACGAAGCGCGCGCGGCGGCGACGCGGCCGACGCTGCTCGAAATCACGAGCGATCTGGGCGAGCTCGAGAAGGTGCGCGCCTTCGTGCGCTCCTTCTACAACGACCAGGAGGACTGGGACCAGGGCGAAGAGGAAGAATTCGAGCTCGAGCTCTCGGTCAACGAGGCCGTGGCCAACATCATCAAGCACGCCTACGGCGGAGAGCCGGGCCACCCGATCTCGATCGACGCGCAGCGGTCGGACGGCCGTATCGTCTTCAGCCTCTTTCACAAGGGGAAGGCCTTCGACCCCGACACGGCGCCGCCGCCTCTTTTCGACGGCTCGCGCGACTCCGGCTACGGCCTCTACATCATCAACCAGAACATGGATCAAGTGACCTACACGCAGGAACACAAGGGGCGGTGCCTCATCCGCCTGGTCAAGGACCGCAGAAAAAGCAGGAAAGAGAGAGACTGACATGAACTGTTGCATAGAAAAAAACGGAACCGTGACCGTTGTCGTCTTGCCGGGCGAAACCCTCGACGCCAACAACAGCAAGGAATTCAGGGCGAGCGTCGACCCCGTGCTTAACGAGAACGACAGGGTCCTCTTCGACATGGCCGGAATGCGGTTCGTCGACAGCTCGGGTTGCGGCGCGCTGCTCTCCTGCCTGCGCACCCTGGCCACGCGGGGCGGCGACCTCAAGCTGTGCAACGTGTCCAAGCCGGTGCGCGTGCTCTTCGAGCTGATCCGCATGCACCGCATCGTGGACATCTTCAACACCCGCGATGACGCGATCCGCTCCTTTGGCGATTGAATCGACACGGGCGCACCTATGGGCGCCTCCTGAAAGATAGACGTGGCACCATGAAGACTGTAATCATCGCAACCGGTGAAAATCCCGAGATGGCCGCTCTCACCGAGCGCCGTCCGGTTCCGTTGCTCCCCCTGGTCGACCGGCCTTTCGTGGAGCACATCGTCGTCCACCTCGCCGGCCGGGGCTTGAGGGAGATCGATTTCCTGCTCAGCCACATGCCCGAGAAATTCGAAGCCCTTCTCGGAGACGGCTCCCGCTGGGGGGCGCGCTTCGCCTTTCACCTCGCCCGCGACGCGGCGAGGCCCTTCAGAACGCTCAAGGCGCTGCGTCTGGCGGACAGCGATGAACCGATTCTCCTTGGATTCGCCGATAGGCTCCCGCCTATCGAAGACGCCGATAGGCTCCCGCCTATCGAAGACGCCGATAGGCTCCCGCCTATCGAAGACGCCGCGCCGCGGCCGGCGCCGACGGCCTTCTGCTGGCGTCGCACCGATCGTCCGCGCAGCGAGACCGCCGACGGCGCCATCGGCCGGGATGACTCTTCCGCCGGAACGAGCGGAATCGGGACGATCGGGGCTGTCACCGGAGCGTGCGCGGCAACGTTTGCGCCCACGGCGACGCTCTCTCCGACGGCGGCCGCGCCGGCCGGGACAGAGCGCTCAGAGCTCGAGTGGACGGGGTGGGCGATCGTTACGGGCAGAGACATAGACAGACTCCCCGACGACCTTGACGAAAGGGGGTTCGAGGATTACATCCTCTCCCGCGCCGCCGAAGAGGGCCGCGTGGCCGAAATCGGCCGGCCCCTCGCCCTGCGCTCCTACGGCGATCTGATCGAGATCCATCGCCGTGTTTTGAACAGAGAGTTCGACTCCATCACCCCAGCGCCGAGTGAAACGGGCGCGGGGATCTGGCTCTCGCGCGGACTGTCGATCCACCCCACGGCGCGGCTGATCGCGCCGGTCTACATCGGCGAGAACTGCCGCATCGCGATCGGGGCCCAGATCGGTCCCGGCGCTTTCGTCGGCGACAACTGCATGCTCGACGCCCGTTGCCAGGTCGTCGACACGGTCATCGCCCCGGGGAGCTACGTGGGCGAGGCGCTCGACCTCGACGGCGTCATCGTCGATCAGAACCGTCTCATCAACACACGCCTCGGCGCGGATCTTGTCGTTCCCGACAACTTCATCCTCGGCAGCGTGTGGGAAGACACGCTCCGCCGCAAGAGTGTCAACGTGATACGCCGTCTCTTGGTGGCGTTTTTGCTGGCCGTCGTCTGGCCGCTCCTCGCCGCCACGGCGCTCGGGCTCAAGATGGGACGCACCGGTCCCGTCGTCTTCAGGCGGAAGGCGGTGCGCCTTCCGGCACGGCACGAGAGGTCCCTCTGGGAAACCTACGATCTCTTGAGCTTTTTGCCCGATCATCGGAGAGCCCGATCGTGGATCGGCGATCTCTTCCTGAACTTTTTGCCCGGTCTCATCAACGTGGTCAGGGGCGACCTGAGCCTTGTGGGCCTTCCCGCGAGAGGGCCCGACGAGATCGCCCCCCTCCCCGAAGAGTGGCGCGAATTCTACTTGTCGTGCAGAGCGGGCCTCGTGAATGAAAGCGACGTCATATTCGACGAGACACCCACTGGAGAAGAAGCCTTTGCGGCCGAGGTCTACTACTCGGTCAAGATGGGTGTCGTCTACGACCTCAAGCTCCTCGCCCGATACGCGGCCCGCGTCCTCATGATGCAGCGGCGCGGTCGCCGGGGCGAGCGATCAGCCTGAGAGATTTTCAAAGGAGTCAATCGATGGCACTCGTATTCGGAACCAACGGTGTGCGCGGCCTCGTCACGGATTTGACCGGCGAGGAGTGTTTTCTCTATACCACGGCTTTCGTGCGCTACGTGAAGAGCAAGACCTTCATGGAGAGGGTGGCGCTGACCGGCGATCTCCGCCGCAGCACCCCCGGGATCCTGCGAGCGGTGGCGGCCGCACTCGCCGAGGAGGGGATCGGCGCCGATTTCGCCCCAAAGGTGCCCACACCGGCCGTCGCCGCCTACGCGATGGCGCGCAACAACGCGAGCATCGTGGTCACGGGCAGCCACCTCTTTGACGACCGCAACGGCATCAAGTTCTTCATGCCCTGGGGCGAAGTGCTCAAGGCCGACGCCGTTCAGATCGAGGCAATCTACAGGGAGCTCAAGAAAAAGGGCCATTCGCCAGCCGGCGAACGGCCCACACTCGGACCGCCGAAGGACGAGATCAGGCGGGAGTTCGTCTCGCGCTACACCGACTACTATCCGTCCGACGCGCTGGCGGGGAAAAGAATCGTCGTCTTCGAGCAGTCGACAACCTGCCGCGACGTGCTTCCAGAGATACTCGAAGCGCTCGGCGCCGAGGTCGTCACCGTCGGCCGGTCGGAGTCGTTTGTGGCGATGGACACGGAAAGGGCGGCCAATCCCGGACAGCTCGCCTCGTGGGTGAGCGAACACGGGGCCGACGCGCTGGTGAGCGCCGACGCCGACGGCGATCGTCCCTTCGTCGTCGACGAATCGGGCAAGATGGTGCGCGGCGACATTCTCGGCATCCTTGCCGCCGCCTCCCTCGACGCGGACTCGGTGTCGGCGCCGGTCAACTGCAACTCGGCCCTGGAGAAATGCGGTTCCTTCAAATCGGTGAGCAGGACGCGGACCGGGTCGGCCCACGTCATCGAGGCGATGAACGACGCACGGCGGAATTCGTCGGCGCGCGCCGTCGGCTACGAGGCCAACGGCGGCTTCTTTACGAACAGCAAAATGCGCCACCCGACTACGGGGAAATTTCTCGCCCCGCTGCCGACACGGGACAGCGTGCTTCCCATCGTGGCCGTGCTCGACGCCGCGGCGCGCCGGAGCCTCTCCCTTTCCACCCTGGTGGGAAAGCTCCCGCCGCGTTTCTCGTGCAGCAGCCTCATCGAGACGATTTCCACGGCCACGGGCAAGGAGATCATCCGCCGTTTTCGCACCCTCGGCGACGCGCTCTTTTGCCTCTTCGTGGAACCGACTTTCGGCGCTGTCGAGGCGTGGGAGTTCGTCGACGGGGTGCGCATGACCTTCGCCTACGGCGAGGTGGTTCACCTGAGGCTTTCGGGCAGCGGGCCCGGGTTCCGGATCGACACCGAGGCGAGCGACGAACGGAGGGCGGCGCTCATCAACCGCATCGCGCGGACGATCGTCGCCGACGGTCTTCGGCCCGCCATCGAGGACCGGCTCGGGCAGACAGAGATGCAGCAGCTCGCCCACGTCGTGTCGATGAACACAGCCCCCGCCTCGGGAACGGGCATGGACGTGGTGATCGTCTCCACCTCGAGCGAGCGCGACGAGCAGTACTGGCAAAAGCGCCTCGACGCCACGCGCGGCCAGATCTGCAAGAAGACGGCCATCACTCTCGCCGTGCACGAGGACTGGCCCGGCGGAGCGGGCACGGCGCTCGGCACGCTCCACGCCCTCGGCAAGGCGCGGGACAAGTGCGCCAGGCTCTACGGGGTCGACATCCTCGATCTTCTCGGTTCGGGTGTGTCTGTCGGCCTCTATCACACGGCCGGCAAGGGAACGCGGCTGGCGCCCCTTCCGGCGAGCGAAGGCAACAACAAGCCCGCCGTGCAGCTCCCCGGCCTGCTCGAAGTCGACGGCCGCACCGAGGCGCTGACCGTGCTCGAGGCGGCGATCAAACAGACCGCCATCTACGCGCCGAGCCGCAAGGGGCGGCTCTCGGTCTTCTTCAGCGACCAGGTCTTCGTCCCGTCGACGGGCACTGCCGAGTGCCCCTCCGACCATCATGTTCACATCATGACGAAAAACTTCTCCCACTCCGATTCGACCGCCATCGACTGCATCCTCGATAAGAGCATCGGCTCTTTCACCATGTCGGCCGAACTGGTCACCCTCCTTCTCGACGAGTTCGATCCCGAGCTCTCGGCGCGGCGGGGCAAGATGGACACGGACCTGCATTTCTGGATGCCCTTCGCACTCGACAAGAAGAGCTACGTCGGTATCATGGCGCAAAAGGGCGAGGCTGGGGACGGCGCGGCCGACCATTACGATCGGATCGCCCGTTTCAAGCAGAGGTTCTTTCCCACCCTCGACGAGGAGGGTCTCGTGGGCGCCGCCGATGTGGGCCCCCAGTGCTACTGGTGGGATTTCGGCACTCTCGACAGCTTCAGAACGAGCCTTCTGAAGCTCGTCGGCACCGACGCCGAGGCGTCGGCGGCGCGGGCCTTCTTCGGAATCGGCAACCGGCACGCCGGAAGCGGCGTGGCCGAGGCGGTCGACACGGACGACGCGTCGTGCCTGCTCGGCTCGAAGGTCAGCGGCGGGAAGGTGCGCCGGAGCGTGCTCATCGGTGTCTCGGCGAGCAACCTCGATGTCTCCGACAGCGTTCTCGTCGGCACGGCGGCGTCGAACCTCGAGGCGAAGGAGTGCCTGCTCTACAAGGTCTCCGTCGACGGCCAGCTCGCGCCGCGCACGGTGCGCGCCGATGTGCGCCTCGGCGACGGCCGGACCGTGCCGATGCAGACCAGCCTCGACCGCGACGGGAAGGCCGACTGGACGCGGCGTCTGCCGCGCAATGCGTTCACCTTTGAGGAACTGCACGAGACGATCGGTTCAGAAAAAGAGAAATCGAAAAAAACAGTGTTCTGATGAAGCAGGTCCTTCTCCTCGAGAACAGGATTCAGCACTACGCCTGGGGGGCGCCCACGGCGATCAGTAGACTCCTCGGCAGGCGCCCATCGGGCGAGCCCGAGGCGGAGCTCTGGATCGGCGCCCATCCCCGTTGCCCCTCCATCGCCCGATGGCCCTCCAGCGCGGAGGACGCCGACGGCACGATGCCCCTCGATGCGCTCATCGCGCGCCATCCCGAGGAGATCCTCGGCCGGCGGGTGGCGGCCCGATTCGGGCCCGCTCTGCCCTTTCTGACCAAGGTGCTCGCCGCCGCCCGCCCCCTCTCGATCCAGGCCCACCCGTCGGCCCACCAGGCGCAAAAGGGTTACGCCCGGGAGAACGCCGCCGCCGTGCCGCTCGACGCCCCCCAACGGAACTATCGCGACGAGAACCACAAGCCCGAGCTGATCGTGGCGCTCACCGATTTTTGGGCCCTCAAGGGTTTTCGCCCCATCGATGAGATCGTGAAAGCCCTCGATACGATCGGAAAGGATCGGATCGCCGGGCCCCTCGATCGATTGCGCCGCACCCCGGACGCGGGCGCGCTCCGTGATTTCGTCGCGGCGATTCTGACCGACGACGAGACCGGTCGCGGCGATCTGGTCGCCAACGTTGTCGATGCCGCGCGGCAGAGGTCCGAGGTCGCCCCCCACTGGGCGCGGATCGTCACACTCAACGATCTCTATCCCGGCGACGTGGGAGTGGTCATCGCTCTGCTCCTCAACCTCGTCCACCTCCGGCCGGGTGAAGGTCTTTACCTTCCGGCGGGCGAACTGCACGCCTATCTCGACGGCACGGGCATCGAGGTCATGGCGAGCTCGGACAACGTGCTGCGCGGCGGCCTCACGGCGAAGCATGTCGACACGGCCGAGATGCTCGCCGCCCTGACCTTCGACGCCGGCCGCGCCGCAGTGCTCGCTCCCCGAGAACGGAGCCCGACCGAACGGGTCTACACGACACCGGCCGAAGAGTTCGAGCTCTCGGAGATTCGCGTGACGGCCGACAGCGCCTGGTCGGCCACGGGAGATCGGAGCGTGGAAATCCTTCTCTGCGTCGAAGGAGAGGGGAGACTCACAGGAGGCGATCCGTCCGAAACGCTGCCCGTTACCAGGGGAGTGTCTCTACTCGTTCCCGCGGCGGCGGGCGCCTACCGGATCGAGGGAGCGGCGCGCATCTTCCGGACCACCGTGCGCGGATGACTCAGTAGATATTGATCGAGTCGGCGCTGATCACGAATCCACCCTTCTCGCTGTCCCAGCACATGAGCGGCCGCGCCTTGCGCCACCAGTACTCGAAGGTAAAGAAATCGCGCGTTCCGTTCTCTCTCATCGAGTACTTGTCGATGCGTCGCACCGTATCGCGGGTGCAGAGCGCATGATAGTCGAACTCGTGCGGGAGGTTCACACCGCGCTGCGCGGCGAGGATCGACCAGTAGACCGCCTCGGGATGGTGTGCGGCCGCAAGAGCGTGAACGAGGCTGATCAGAGCGTCGGTCCTGATGAAATTGCGCAGGAAGAAGAGGATTTCGCGATTGATCGTGCTCGCCGCGAGGCTGTTGAAAAGATCGAAATTCTGCGCACCTTCGAGGCGTTTTCTCACATCGGCCACACGCTCTTCGATCGTTCCCGGTTCAACCCCTTCGATCCAGTAGGCGACCTTGGCCGACCAGTCCTTGGCCTCGAAGGGAACTTTTTGGTTGGAAAGATAATCCCAGCCGAGGGGCGTATCGCCCAGCCCGTCGCCGCGCACGCACTGGAGCAGTCCGGCCGGAAGGCGGCCGTAGTAGTTCTCGGGATTGCCGAACCGTTTCATCTCCCCGCTGGCGCGCGAACAGTCGACGGGCAGCCACCCCGAACCTGGCAGGTGGACCTCGCTCCAGCGGTGAAAGACGGCGTCCTCGTTGACGGCGGCGTCGTATTTTGTCTCCTTGCCCGACCGCAGGACGACGCCGCCCGTGTAGCGCGCCGGAATCCCCGCCGCGCGGCAGAGGGCGACGAAGGCGTAGTTGTACTCCGAGCAAGACCCGGTCTTGCGCTCGAGCACGGCGGGCGCCGGATCCCAGACGTCGTCGCGCTTGTAGGTCAGGTTCGCCACGAGGTGCTCGAAGATGGCGCGCACCGTCTCTTCGTCCGACGCGCTCTGCGCCGAGAGTTCTTCGGCCAGGCCGGTCACCACAGGGGAAGTGATCTGATAGTTTTCTCCGTCGCGGAGGAAGAGGTCGGCCGTCGCGTCGGGCAGCGGGGCGGCATCGTCGGCCGAAGCATGATGAACAAAGTTGGCCACCACCACCTCGGCGATCCAGCCATGGGCGACCACGTCGCCGGAAGGCACGTCGCGGTCGATGTAGTGGACGATCCGGTTGCCGTACTCGTCGGTCAACTCTTCGGTAAAAGCCGGGTCCGGCGTGACGGACAGTATTTTTTGACGCTCGTTGTCCTGGGGCAGAGCGATGAAGAGCTCCAGCGTCGCCGGCTGGTCGCTCGAATTGACGAGCCTGTGCTCGTAGCGCACGACGCGTTCGATTTCGAGGAGTGGCTCTGCGTCGTCCGCGAGCTTTGGCAGGGGTGCCGTATCGGACGCCTCCACGGGCGCGGTAATCGGCACCGCGCATGAGGCGACAATTGCGGCGAGGCAGAAGGCGAGTACGGGGATGGTTGCTAAACGGGCCATTGTCGATTCCTCATTCGAAAGCCCCACGACGCGCGCCGTCGTGCGCGCCGCACGCTGCGCTTGAACCGGGAGGGGCAAGATATTATCGTGTCACGAGACTCTCATTAGAGCAGGTCCGAGATCAAATTCCAATTCGAAGTGTGCCATGAAGATTCTTGCCCTCCTTCTTTTCCTTTCGCTCTGCTCCGGCCCCACGCCCGCGGCCGATCAGATCACCATCGATCGGGCCGGCATCATGATCAAGGACGATGTGAACATCCGGCCGGGCGTGTGGCGTGTGACCGGCGGCGGCGACGGGGGCGTTTTGATCGTCAAACGCAAAGGGGTGACGATCGACTTCAACGGCGCCGAGCTCGTGGGTTGCGCCGAGGGCGCCGAGCGCGACACTTATGGCGGGATCGGCATCGTGTGCGTCGGCTGCGACGACGTCACGATCAGGAACGCCCGCATCCGGGGCTTCAAGACTGCCATTCTGGTCGAGAAGAGCGACGGCGTGATCATCGAGGACTGCGATCTTTCGAACAACTACGCCCAGCGGCTCAAGAGCACGCCCGAGCGCGAGGACGGCTCCGACTGGCTCTGGCCCCACGAAAACGACGACGATCAATGGCGCACGAACTACGGCGCCGGCATCTACATGAAGGACTGCGCCAAGGTGACGGTGCGGCGTAACAAGGGGTACGGCTCGCAGAACGGGATCGTTCTTTCCAAGGTGACACGGTCGGACATCTACGACAATGACTTCTCCTTCAATTCGGGCTGGGGGCTCGCCATGTGGCGGTCGTGCGAGAACAGCGTGACCCACAACAAGTTCGACTGGTGCGTGCGCGGCTACAGCCACGGCGTCTACTGGCGCGGGCAGGACTCGACGGGCATCCTCTTCTTCGAACAGTGCTCGGACAATTTTTTCGGGTGGAACTCGGCCACCCATGGGGGGGACGGTTTTTTTCTCTATGCGGGCAACGAGACGCTGCGCCGCACCGGCAAGGGGGGCTGCAACGACAACGTGCTCTACAAGAATGACTTTTCCCACGCCGTGGCCAACGGGATCGAGGCGACCTTCAGCGACGGCAACAAGTTCATCGAAAACATCTGCAACGACTGCCAGCACGGCTTCTGGCTCGGCTATTCCTACAACAACGAGGTCGTGGGCAACGAGGTCAAGGACTGCTCGGGCGCGGGGATCGCGTGGGAGCATGGCAGCGACAATCTCATCGAGGGGAACATTTTCGAGCGCAATCCGGTCGCAGTCGATCTCTGGTGGGACTATGACAAGGACCTGATCGAGACGCCTTACGGCGAGAGGCACAACACCGCCTCCGAGAAGAACCGCGTCAGGTACAACTCTTTCAAGGGGGACAAGACCGCCATCCGTCTTCGCGAGACGACGGCGACCCGGATCGAGGGGAACGCTTTCGTCGCCGTGGAGACGCCGGTGAGCGAAGACGCCAAATGCGCAGGCACGAGGCAGCAAAAGAACGTCACCGTGCCTGACGACGACGCCGGCCGGAAAGCGGTGGCGGCGATCAAAAAACGCGCCCGTCCCTTCAAGGCGCCAGAGACAGACGGATCGATGTACGCCTTCCTGCCCGCCGGCGGGCCGCGCGGGCGGCAGTACATCCTGATCGACGAGTGGGGCCCCTACGATTTCAAGAAGCCCAAGGTCTGGCCCACGGCGATCGCCGCCGGCGGGGAGGGAACCTTTTTCGTTTACGGTCCAGAGGCGGTGGGCGACGCGGGCCGTTTCACCGTCGGACCCGCGCCTGAGGGGATCAGTGTGTCGCCACAGTCGGGCACCATTCCGGGACGATTCACGGTGCGCGCCGACGAGCCGGGGCTCCACACCTTCGCGATCGACATCGACGCCGGGGGCGAGACGCTCCGCGCGCGCGGATCGCTCCTCAACGTGAAGTGGACCGTCGATTTCTTCCACTGGGATCGGGAAAAAGATCCGCGCGAGGACCAGGCCGCGTGGGACGCGCTCTTGAAGACGGTGCCCGCCCATAGCGTGGTTCTCGACGAACTCCGATTCGTCTGGGGTGGCGGCGCGCCCGCCGAGGGACTCGATGCAAACTATTTCGGTACACGCGCCACCGCCACGCTAGGCCTCCCGGCGGGGCGCTATGAGTTCACCACCATCTCCGACGACGGGATCAGGCTCTGGGTCGACGAAAAGCTCGCCATCGACAACTGGACCTGGCACGCCCCGACAGAGGATCGCGCCGAGCTCGTCCTCGAGGCGGGCAGCCACGATTTCAAGATCGAACACTTTGAAATCGACGGGCACTCGGCCCTCTCCTTCGCCCTGAAAAAGATGGAGTGATCAGCGCCGCGTGAGCAGCGTGACCCGCCCGCTGTAGCCGCAGATCAGGATCTCGTCATATGCGTTGCGCAGGTCGAGATCGGCGGCGGTGAGCCAGTGGCCCTTATCGCTGTCGGTGAAGATCGTGGTCGGTTGAAAGCGATCGCCGCCCACCTTCCGCTCGAGGACGACCACCTCCCGCGAGTACCCGAAGACCGCAACGCACTCAGTGCGCGCGTCGTTCGTGAAATGTCCCACCGCCACGCCGCGCGCCTCGTCGGGGAACTCGTAGATCACCTCGCTGTGCCACAGGCCCGAGGCGTCGGGCGCAAATCGCCGGATCCGGCCGTCATCGCCGGCGGTGTAGACGGGCGGCGTTCCGCCGGAGGTCGCCCTGCCGAGAGCCACACGGGCGAGGCCTTGCGCGTCCTCGTAGATGATGCGCTCCTCGAGCTCCCCGTCACGCCATCCGAGGAGGACGAGCCGGCCCGACTTGCTCACGTAGACGATCTCCTTCCCATCCAGCTCGGGAAGAAAATCATGGGCCACCACGTTGCGCACCCGCCCCGGATCCTGATGAAGGAGCGAGCCGCGCCAGAGATCACCACCCCCGCCGGGCGTGAGAAGGAAAATCTTCCCCTCGAGGGTGCAGGCGAGCAGATCGGGCCCCGGATTGTGAGGCACCACCTCGTCGAGGAGTAGGGCGTGAATCTCATCGGGCACGAACCAGACCGCGCGGCACTCGAACCCGCCCTGGCCGAGGGCGACGACCTGGTAGACATTGCCCCGCCCGCCGGCGAGATAGAGCTCGCCGCCGGGGCGCGCGCGATCGACGTCGCCGAACGCGGCGGCGCCGAGCCAGAGGCCGTCCATGGTGAGCCACCAGTGCGCGGGCCCTTCGCCCCTCGATTCGAGAAGCGCCGCGCGCCCCCTGTCGTCCATGACCACCACCTCGGGCCCGGCCACGGGAGGCAGCAGATCGGCGACGAAAAGCGACCAGATCGTTGCGTCGCTCTCATAGAGGATGCGCGCCGTCCATTCCGCCGGGGGCGATTCCGCCGGCGATTGCTTTTTGCCCGGCTCGACGCTCGACGCGCACGCAGCGAGCGCCGCGGCCGCACCGAGGAGCAGCACTGTCTTCGACCAGTGTGGCATGGGGAACTCCCTAGTGCTCCGAATTGCCGAGCACATTGCGCGTGATCCACTCCGACGTCTCCTCGATCGACCGGTTGGTCACGTCGATCGTCCAGAGATTGGGGATCTTGCGGAACTGCTTCTCGCAAAATTCCATGTCGCGCAGGATGTGGTTCTTGCTCGAGTAACCGGGCACATCGGCGTGGGCCATACGGCCCGCCCTCTCCGATCTGAGCTGGATCTGGCGGTCGACATCCATTCGAAAGCCGACCTTCTTCACGGGGAGCTTGGCGATCTCGGGATCGACGGGCATGTCGAGCACGATGGGGATGTTGGCCACCTTGAGCTTGCGGCAGGAAAGAAAAATGCTCGTCGGCGTCTTGCCCGTCCGCGAGATGCCGAAGATGATCAGGTCGGCCTGGTCGACCGTATCGAGCCCCTGTCCGTCGTCGTGGGTGGTCGTGTAATGGATCGCCTCGGTCACGAGGTAGGTATCCTCGTCGGTGTGGCGGAAGACGCCCGGCTCCATGAGCGGCGAGTAGTCGAGGATCCTGGCGAAGATCGTGAGGAGCGGCCCGTTCACGTCGATCATGGTGAGCCCCTTGGCCTTGCCCCGGCGGGCGAGCTCCTTGCGCAGCTTCGTGGAGACGAGGGTGAAGACGACGATACATTTTCCCTTGGGGGCGGCGTCGATGATCTCGTCGATCTGATTCATGGATCGCACGAAGGGAAATCGCCGCACATTCGATTCGGCACCGCGAAACTGGACGAGCACCGAGGTGAGCACCGACTCGGCCGTGTGGCCCGTGGCGTCGGAGACGATAAAGATGTTGAGACGTTTTTTCACTTCTCCGGCGCTCCTTCAGACGCATAGCTCTGCGCCCTGTAACCGTCCCTCACGCGCATCGTGCCGCGCCGCAGCTCGCTCACGAACATGCCGCAGTTGCTGCCGATGAGATTCTCGTCCGCCTCGCCCACGCTGAGGATCACATCGAAGCCCTCCCTCACGAAGGCCGCCTCGAGGGCGCTGCCCGTTTCGGGCCGGGCGGGATCGATCCCGCTTTCGAGGCCGTTCTGCGCCGCCCGCACCGTGGGATTGACGGGCGTGAGCTTGATCAAAAAATCGTCGGGCGAAAAGAGGGCGCCCACCGCGCCGGGATCGACGGGCACGCCGGCGGCGACGGCGAAATTGAGTGTCACCTTCTGGTCGCCCGCGCGGCGGAAACGGCTGCCGAAGGCGGCCATCCATTCGAAGGGCATCGACCGCACCGGAATGAGCCGCGCGCGCACGGCGCGATCGGTCGAATGAAGCGAGAACTGGAACTGAAACCGTCCCCCGCCGTAGAGCGCGTTCTTGACGCCGAGGAGCTCCTCGAAAAATCCCTCCACTCCGGCGGGCGCCACCGTCGACAGCGACGGCAGAAGACCGGGCGCGTCGAGCATCCTCGGAAGGCGCCGCAGCACATCGATCACGGCAGGGTTGAAGGCGGGCTCCCCCATGCGGGCGAACTGAATCTTGAACTTGGGAACGGGCACGGCACGATCTTCAAAGCGGCGGTCGACCATGTAGAGGATCTGGTCGAGAATCCCCTCGGCGTCGATCGGCCCCTCGTACCAGCTCCCCGCGTCGCAGATCGCGCACCCCACGGGGCATCCGTAGAGGGTCGACACGATGAGCACCCATTTCTCGTCGCGCGCGATCGGCGGCTGAACCGACTCGACGAACTCGACGAGGCGCTCCTCCTTGTCGCCCGCCGTGGCCACGTAGACCCTGGCCAGGTCGTCGGTCCCGAAATCGGCGATCACGCGCACTCTTGGTCTCTCCACAGGTCGAACTCGTTGCTCCATCTTCAAGACCGCCCCGGCGACGGACACTCGCCGCGCAGGTAGCGCGCCGCCGCCATCGCCGCCAGGAGTCCGTCGCCGACGGCGATCCCCGCCTGCCGGAAGAGGCCGCGCACCACGTCGCCGCCCGAGAACAGGTTGGGGGTCAGATGATTGGCGATTTTGCCCCTTCGCGCCAGCCGGCGCAAGAGGGTGTCCTCCGGTTCCCGCCCGCAGGCGATGAGAAGGTAGTCGGCGGCCACCTCTTCCACGCCCTCGGAATCGGCGATCCGCACGGTCACACCCGACACCGACTCGACCAATGCGAGCACGTTGGCGCCGGCGCGGACGCCGATCGCGTCGTGGGCGCCGACCCTTTCGGCGAGAAGCGGGAGGCATCGCGCCGCGCCGCGCCGCACGATCGTCACCTGCGCGCCCCGGCCGGCGACGTTGAGGGCGTAGTCGTAGGCGGCGTCGCTCCCGCCTACGATGGTGACGCGCGTGGCGGGACCGAACTCGGGGAGGTCGGCCACTTCGTAAAAGATGCTCCGGCCCACGAGCGCATCAGGCTCGGCGAAAAGTCCGCTCCGCGGTGCTGTCCCCGTGGCGACGATCAAACAGCGGCTCGTCATGGTGCGGGCCGACGCCGTCTTGACGGCGAAATCGTTGCCCGCGGGGAGCACGTCGACGATTCGATCGTTAACGAGGTCGACACCGGCGCGCGTCACCTGCTCTTCGAGGAGGCCGCAAAGCCGCCGACCGCTGATGCCCTTCGGGAAGCCGGGATAGTTCTCCACGAGATTGGCGTTGCGCAAAAGACCGCCCACGGCGCGCGCCTCGAAGAGGAGGGGGCTGAATCCGGACCGTTTGAGCTGCACCGCGGCCGCCACGCCGCAAGGGCCCGCTCCGATCACGATTGCGTCGACGGGCTGGCTCATCGTCCCGTCCCCCGCCCGGCAAGAGCGTCACAGATCGCGCGCGCCGGCGCCGCCACGGCGAAGCCGTTGACGAGCGTCTTGAGCGCCGACAGGTGAAGCTCCTCGCTCGACGAGCCCATGGCGTCGACGGCGAGGGTCACATCGAGGTCGGCCATGAAGGCGTCGCGCGCCGTCGTTTCGCAGCAGAGATGGGTCATCACGCCGCAGACCACCACACCACGAACAGTGTTGTGGCTGACAAAGGCGCGCAGCTCGGTTCCGTGAAAGGCGCTGTACTGGTTCTTGCGGACCACCAGCTCGCCCGCGCGCGGCGCCACCTCGGGAACGAGCTCGAGCTGCCGATCGCCCCGTTCCATGAGGCTCCCCCACCAGCGGCCCATGGCGCCCTGCTCGTCGCCCGCCCGATCCTCGTGGCGCGTGAACAGCACAGGCTGCCCCGCCGTGCGAAAAGCCGCGATCAGCGCCTGCACCTGGGGAAGCGCCGCGCGCCCAAGGGGAAGAAAGGCGTCCCCCTGGGGATCGATGAAATATTTCTGCATGTCGATGACGAAGAGCGCCGTGGGCTGGGCGAGCCGCTCGGGCGCAAAGTCACGCCGCGAAAAGGGACGGAGTGCGTCCATCCAGGCTTCGACGCTCGTGGCGAGTTGGCCCTGTGAAGATGTGTCTCCTGTCATGGAATCGATCCTCGTCGCACGCCGCGCCGCGGGAGCGCCGGCGCCGGGCGATTAGCCCATCTGCATCGCCTCGCGCACGTCGGCCATGGTCTGCTGCGCCACGGCGCGCGCGCGCTTTTCGCCGTCGAGCAGGATGTCCATCACCTCGTCGGGGTGGTCCTCGTAGTGGCGGCGCTTCTCCTGGAGCGGGGCGAGGAATTCGCTGATCTTGCCGGCGCACTCCTTTTTGCACGCCACGCAGCCGCGGGCGCCGTCGAGGCATTCCTGGCGCACCGTCGGTTCCTCTTCGGCGTTGAAGCGGCGGTGGTGGTGATAGACCGCGCACCCGTCGGGGTGGCCGGGGTCGTCCTTGCGGATCCGCGTCGGGTCGGTGAAGGCCGTGTTGATCCTCTTCTGCACCGCCTCGGGCGGATCGGCGAGGTCGATGGCGTTTTTCAGCGACTTGCTCATCTTGGCTTCCATGTCGAGCCCCGGCAGCCGCGCGAACCGCGTCAGCTTCGACTGCGGTTCGGGAAAGACCTCGCCGTACTGGGTGTTGAAGGAGCGAGCGATCTCGCGGGTGATCTCCACGTGGGGCACCTGGTCCTCGCCCACCGGCACGAGCTCCCCCTTGTAGAGGAGGATGTCGGCCGACTGGAGAACGGGATAACCGAAATGCCCATAAATCACCGTCTTGAGGTTGAGGTCGCGCACCTGCTCCTTGACGGTCGGATTGCGCTCGAGGCGCGCCGTGGTGATGAGCATGGAAAAAATCAGGTGGAGCTCGGTGTGCTCCTTGACCTGCGACTGGCGAAAGATCGGGCTCTTGGCCGGGTCGAGCCCCGCGGCGAGCCAGTCCTTGACCATCTCGACGGTGTTCTCGAGGATCTTCGACGAGTCGGGATTGGTGGTCAGGACGTGATAATCGGCGACGAGGTGGTAGTTCTGAAAATTGCCGTCCTCTTGCAGGTCGACCCAGTTTTCGAGGGCGCCCACGTAGTGGCCGAGGTGAAGGCGCCCGGTGGGACGCATGCCGCTGAGGATGATTTTCTTTTTCCCGGCGGAAGGGGCCATTTTGATCTCCGAGTTGTGGTTCTGCTCAGGTTCGAGTAATTGGGCAGAGGATAGCCGCCAGGCTGGTGGGCGTCAATGGGGAGCCGGTTTTGTGGCCGCCGCTGTGGAAATCGGCGCGCGCGGGAGTAAGATTGGCAACAGACTAGCTGCGCCCGCACCTTTCAACGGAGACTTCGATGAAGTTCATGATCACCGCCCTCTGTGTGTGCCTCTTTCTCCTCTGCCCGCTCCAGGCCGCCACGATCAAACTCGACCAGTGGCTGGTGGCCGGGCCGGTGCCGGTGCCGGCGCCCTTCTTCGACGACGATGAAGGTGCCGCGCGGGTCAGGACGATTCTCGACACTGCGCAGATCGACCGCTCGGCGTGGCCCGCCGCGGGCGACAGTTCGGCCTGGCTTCCGGGCGCCGACCTGGCGTGGACCGAGGTGGCCGCTGGAGAGGGCGGACGCCTGGCGTTTGGTTTTGACACGGAGACCGCCATCCCGCTTGTGGCTTTTGCGGCCGGTTACGTGGAATCGACCCATTACCAGGAGGTCACTTTTACCCTATCGGGAACAACGCCCTTTGCGCTCTTCGTCGATGGCGAGGAGAAAGCGCGGAGCGTGGAGCACACCGACGTTGACGGCGAACCGGCCGAGGCGACGGCGACGTGCGCGCTGATTCGCGGCAAGCACCTGGTGATGATCAAGACGCTCTGTGCGCCCGAGCCGACCGCTTCGGCGTGGACGGTGGCGGCGAGTGTGGAGCCCGCCGGGGACGACGCCGGGTCGATCACCCTCTCCACTTCGCCCGAGCGCACCTTTGCCGACATGGCTCGCGTCAAGGAGTTCTCGTCGATCGGTGGATTTGCACTCTCGCCAGACGGCGGCGTTCTGGCTGTCGTGTTCAACGAAAAGAAAGGCGGCGCGCGCGACACCGAGCGCTACCTCGAGCTTCTCGCCATGCCCGAGGGGCGGACGATCGAGCGGCTTGATGCATCGGCCGGGTTCGGCGATATAAAATGGTCGCCCGACGGAAAGCGCTTCGCCTTCAAGCGGGGCGGGAAGATTCTGGCCTACAATCCCTCGACGAAAAAGACGACGACCATTCTCAAGGGCGTGAAGGGGCTCGGCAAGTATGTCTGGTCGCCCGACGGCCGCTTTGTGGTCTTTGCCGCCTCGGAAAAAAAAGCGAAGGGCTCGGACAGCCACTACCATCTGCGCGGCGCCTACGACCGCCTCACCGACTATGCCGAGACGAAGAGCCTCTACATCGCGCCCGTCGACGGAAACGTCCACCACCGCCTGAGCAAGACGGGCGCCTTCGCCCTGGAGGACTTTGCCCTGTCGCCCGACGGGAACCGGATCGTTTTCGTCAAGCGCTATCCGATCGAAGGCCGGCCCTACTTCAAGACCGAGTTCTGGATGCACGATCTCGCCGCGCAAAAAACGGAGCGGCTGATCGAAACGTCCTTTCCCTTCGAGAACGCGCCGTCGAACCTGACCTGGTCGCCAGACGGGAATCGGATCGCCTTCATCGCGCCGCCCGATCAGATCGGCGCCGCGGCGCGCACTGAGGTGGAGCACAACTTCTTCGAAAACGACCTCTGGATGCTCGACGTCACCACGCGCGCGCTGAGCCGGATCTCGGACCGCTTCGACGAGGCGGTCAACGCGCCCCTCTTCTGGCACCCGAAAGACGGGTGCATCTACTTCAACGCCCACAACCGGACGCGCAAGCAGCTCGCCCGCATTGCGGTCGACGGCGACTCGGGGCTCGAGTCGCTTCACGAGACGCCCGCCGTGGTCTCCAAGTATTCGGCCGCCGCCAGTGGCAGCGGCCTCGCCTTCACCGGATCGACGATCGACCATCCCGCGGCGCTCTACTTTCGCCACGCCGCGACGGGCGAGACCACGCTGCTGCGCGATCCGAACAAGGACTACATGGCGCGCATGAAGATGGGCAAGTGGAAACGCTACGACTTCACCAACAGCCGGGGGCAGAAAATCGACGGCTTCGTCTTCTACCCGTCCGACTTCGAGGAGGGGAAGAAGTATCCGCTCCTCGTCTACTACTATGGCGGCGCGACGCCCGAGGTGGAGCGGTTCTCGGTGACCTACTATCAGTACATGCCCGCCAACGGCTACATGCTCTACGTGCCGAATCCGGTTGGCGCCTGCGGCTATGGCGAGGCGTTCTCCGATCTGCACGTCAACGACCAGGGGTGGCTCGCCGGCGAGGATATTCTCGAAGGTTTGGAAAAGCTGCTCGCCGACGAGGCGTGCATCGACTCGGACAACATCGGCGCTTACGGCGGGAGCTATGGCGGATTCATGACGCTGAGCCTGATCACGCGCACCGACCGTTTCAAGGCGTCGTGCTCGATGTACGGTATCTCGAACATTGCCAGCTACTGGGGCGCGGGGATCTGGGGCTACACCTATGGCGACACGGCGATGGCGCAGAGCTATCCGTGGAACCGGCGCGACATCTTTGTCGACCGCGCGCCGCTCTTCAACGCTGACAAGGTGCAGTCGGCGCTGCTGCTCCTTCACGGCACCGACGATACCAACGTGCCCGTCGTCGAGTCGGAGCAGATGTTCACGGCGCTGAAAGTGCTCGGCAAGGATGTGGCCTACGTGCGCTTTCCGGGCGAGAACCACGGGATCGCGAGCACGACGGACAAGTACATTCTGCACCGGCGCATGATTCTCGAGTGGTTCGACAAGCATTTGAAGAATCAGCCCGAAGCGTGGGAAGCAAGATTCGGGGAATAGACCCATTCAAAGAATGGGTCTATTCCGAGTGAAGAATCCATTCTTCGAATGGATTCTTCAAGACGCTTATTTATAGAAGTATGGCAGAGAGCTTCATTCGGTCATGAAGTCACCGATCGCAAAACTCACGCGCGAAGGGGGATTCAATCCCCGCGTCATCATCGCTCTGCTCGCGGTGCTGGCGGCGGTGGCCTATTACCCGGCGCTCGACAACGGGTTCATCTGGGACGATCCCGAGTACATCATCAACAATCCCACGCTACGCACCGCCGAGGGTTTGGGGCAGATCTGGTTCGAGCCGGGTGCGACGCCGCAGTACTATCCGCTCGTGTTCACCGCGTTCTGGGCGGAGTTTCAGAGCTGGCAGCTCGATGCCTATTATTACCACCTGATCAACGTGCTGCTTCACGCGCTGAGCGCGATCCTGCTCTGGGTGCTTCTCCGCAAGCTGGGGGTTCCGGGCGCGTGGCTGGCGGCGGCGATTTTTGCGATTCATCCTGTCCATGTGGAGTCGGTGGCGTGGATCACGGAGCGGAAGAATGTCCAGTCGGGGGTGCTCTACGTCGGGGCATTTCTGGCCTATTTGAGATTTGCTTTCGGTCCTGGTGAAACTACCGCCGCAGCCGGCGGAGACACACAGGCGGAGCCGAGCGCGCCAAGTCTGAAATACTACCTCATCGCCCTCGGCCTCTTCGTGGCCGCCTTGCTGAGCAAGACGGTGGTCTCCACCCTGCCGGCGGCGATCGTGCTCGTCATCTTTTGGAAGAAGGGGCGCGTCGGTCTGCGCGACCTCTTGCCGCTTATCCCATTCTTCATTTTCGGCATCGCTCTTGCCATCGTCACCGTGCTCATGGAGAAGTTCCACGTGGGCGCCCTCGGCGACGAGTGGTCGCTGACCTTTCCCGAGAAGATCTTGCTCGCCGGGCGGATCGTCTGGTTCTACGCCTTCAAGCTCTTCGTGCCCGTCGATCTCATCTTCATCTATCCGCGGTGGACGATCGACGCCTCGGTCTGGTGGCAGGCGCTTTTTCCCGCCGGCGTGATCGCCGCAGCGGTGGCGCTCTTCGTCTATCGCAAGGCGATCGGGCGCGGGCCGCTTGTGGCGGTGCTCTTTTTTATCGGCACCCTCACGCCGGCGCTCGGCTTTTTTAATGTCTACCCCATGCGGTTTTCCTTTGTGGCCGACCACTTTCAGTACCTGGCGAGCCTCGGGCTGATCGTGCTCGCCGCGGCGGGGACCACCCGCTTCATCGGCACCTTGCGCCGCGAGAAGCGCTGGGCGAGCCGCGCGCTCTGCTGGGGGGTGGTCGTCGTGCTCGGCGCGCTGACCTGGAATCAGTGCAGCATCTACAAGGACCAGGAGACGCTCTGGCGCGCGACGATCGCGTCCAATCCCAGAGCGTGGATCGCCCACAACAATCTCGGCGAGATTCTCGTCGCCCAGGGAAAGATCGATGAGGCGATGGACCACTGCGAGGCGGCGCTCGATCTCAAGCCCGATCTCCCCGAGGCACTCGGCAATCTGGCCAACTGTCTCTTCAGAAAGGGCGAACTCGAAAAGGACCGTGACAGCAGGAAGGCCAAGTTCGCGAAGGCTGTGGAAAATTACGACGCGCTGATCGACCTCGAACCCCGGAATCCGAAGGCCTGGAGCAACCGCGGGGCGGCGCTCGAAAATCTCGGAAAGCTCGACGAAGCGGTGGAGAGTCTCGAAGAGGCGCTGCGCATCACGCCCGCCTTTGTCAACGCCCACTTCAATCTGGGAAATGTGCTGGTCAAGCTGGGGCGGACGAAAGAGGCGATCGACCACTATTCGGACACGGTGCGCCTCAATCCCGGTTTCACCGACGCCCTCTACAAACTCGGCCTCCTCTATGAGCAGTCGGCCGACGAGAGCCGCGCGATCGGCGCCTTCCGCCGCGCGGTGCAGCAGCGGCCCTCGTGGATCGAGGCGGGTAACAAGCTCGCCTGGCTGCTCGCCACCAAGCGCGATGCCACGCCAAGCGACAGGGCCGAGGCGATCAGGATTGCCGAGGCGAATACCCGGCATTTCGGGGCCGATCACCCGGTGCTGCTCGACACGCTCGCCGCTGCCTATGGGCGGTCGGGCCGATTCGGCGACGCCATTGCGACAGCACAAAAAGCGATCGACTCGGCGCGTGCGGCGAAGCAGGACGCCCAGGCGGCGCAGATCGAGGGCCGCCTGAAGCTGTACCGCAGCAACAAGCCCTTCTTGAGATGATTCCCCACGCCAAGTAGCGAAGTCACGACGAGTCGTGAAGCCACGCTGCGGGGCGGCTAGCGCACCATCTTGATCGGTGATTTTCCGTCGCTCGACTCGTCGACGACGATGTTCTGCGTGCGCGACAGCACGCGCTCGAGGGTTTCGAGCAGAAGGCGGGTGCGGGTGACCGTCTTGGCCTGTGTGTACTCCTCGAGGAGGGAGACGAAACGCCTGGCGCTCCCCTTGGCGCCGCTCACCGTGGTGTCCTCATAAATGCGCGCCGCCTGGATGATGGTGTTGGCCTGGGCGCGCGCGCGCGGCTCGCGTTCCTTGATGTAGCCGTCGGCTTCCTGGACGGCGCGCTCCTTGTCGGCCTTGGCGCGCGAGACGTCGTTGAAGGCGCTCTTGACCTCCTCGGGCGGCGACACCTCCTGGATGTTGGCCGACAAGATCCGCACGCCGGCGCCGATCTCATCGAGCAGTTCCTGCACGCCGTCCCTCACCGCGGTCTGGATCTCGACCTTGCCCGTGGTGAAGACGTGGTCGACGTGCATGGTGGCGATGATCCGCGTGAGCAGACTCTCGGAACACTTGCGGATGAGAAAGCTCGCCTCGTCTTCGCCGACGCGAAAGAGATAAGCCACCGGATCGCTGATCACGTAGTGGATCATCATCTTGATGTCGATCACGTTGGTGTCGCCCGTGAGCCACTCGCGCTCGTTGACGCTCGGCGGCGTCGGATCGCGGCCGGGAACGAGGCGGAAACCGACGGGCATCTTGCGCGTCTCGGAAATGTTGACCACGACGAGCGTTTCGAAGGGATAGGGCAGGGTCACGTGAAAGCCGGGGCCGAGGGACCGCACCGCCTTGCCGAAGCGGAGCACCACGCCCTTCTCGTCCTGTTTCACCGTCCAGATACCGGTGGAAAGGAAATCGACGACGAGAACGACGACGAGCAGAACCACGATCCACACAAAGGGCGCCGCGCCGCGCGCTCCGACGAGTCGCGCGTAAATATCGTTCCGGCTCGTGCCTGCTTCGGTCACCGTCAATCCTCCTTGAGCACATCGAGAAGGGGTGAGTCGGAGGGAATTACCACGGTGGCGTTCTGCTTGAGGAAGGCTTCGTAGGCCTCGAGCTTGCGCAGAAACTCGTAGAACTCGGGATCCTTATTATAGGCCTCGGCGTAAATACGCGCCGCGTCGGCGTCGGCCTTGCCGCGGATCTCGTCGGCGGTGAGCTGCGCCTCGTTGATCATCGTCGCCTGCTGGCGGTCGGCCTCGGCCTTGCGCTTCTCGGCGAGCTCCTCGCCCTCGGAGCGGTAGCCCTGGGCGATGCGCGCGCGCTCAGCGGCCATCCGGTCGAAGACGCTCTGCTTGTTCTGTCTCGGAAAGTTGAGGCGCTTCATGCGCACGGCGATGACCTCGATGCCGAACTCGGTCTCGAGCATGCCGGCCACGCTCGCCGTGATTTCGTTCATGATCTCGGGGATGATGCTGTCCACGTCGGCGGCGTCGTTCTTGGCAGACTCGCCGGCGCTGTTCGCGGCCCGTCTGCCCGATCCCGATGCCTCGGAGAGCGGCAGCAGCCGGTCGAGGTCGTAGTTACCAAGCTTGGCGCCCACCTCGGAGCGGATGATGTCCTGGATGCGCGACTCGGCGCCGGGCCGGTCGTTGACGGTGACGAGGAACTGTTCGGGATTCTTGACCTTCCAGGCGACGAAGAAGCTGACGAGCACGTTTTTCTTGTCGCGCGTGAGGTACTCGTTCTCCTCGGGCGAGGTGATGTTGATGCGGCGGTCGATGCGGATCACTTCTTCCACCGGCCAGGGCCACTTGAAACCGAGCCCAGCCTCGTCATAGACATCGCGCGGATTGCCGAAGAAGGTGACGATGGCAAACTCCGTCTCCTCCACCTGGAAGAAAAAGCTCGTCACCCCGTAGCCGACAGCGGCAAGGAGCACACATAATATGATGAAGGTTTTCATCTCATCCGCCTCCTTTGAAATCGCGGAAGGGATTTTTGGATTCCTTTTTGTCGTCGAGGCTCTGTGCGTCGCGCGAGTCTTCGAGCACCGTCCGGCCGAAGGGATCAAAGGTCCTGCGCGGTGTGGGCGCGTTCTTCCGGCCGGTCGTGTCTGCGCCGCTCTTGTCCGCCCCTCCCCCATCGGCGTCGTCGACGAAGGGCGGCATCCCGCCGGTGTCCTTGATCCAGAGCTCCACGTCGATCTCCTCCGAGAGGGGCACGATGGTGCGCGATCGGGCGAGGACCGATTCCATCGTCTCGAGGTAAAGCCTGAGCCGGGTGACGAAGGGCGATTCCTTGTAGGCGGCGGCAAGGTTCGTGAAGGCCGCCGCCGCACCGCGCGCAGCGAGAACCTTGGCGCTCGCATAGGTCTCGGCTTCCTGCACGATGCGGTGGGCCGTGCCGCCGGCGAGGGTGACCTGCTCGTTGAACACCTTGTCTGCTTCGAGTTTCTTGCAGTGCTTGTCCTCGCCGGCGCTCGCCACATCGCGGAAGGCGTAGTGCACGTTGGGCGGGGCGTGGACGTCGACCCAGGTCACCTTGAGGATCTTCACGCCGAGCGCCGCCCCGTCGGCCTCGGCCTGGAGCCTCTCGGCCAAGCGCGCTTCGAGCGTGCTCCTCTGGCCGACGAGGATCGCGTCGGTCGTGAGCCGCGAGCAGATCTCGCGCAGCGTCGACGCCCCAAAGGCGCGCACCGCCGCCTCGGGCTCGGCATTGCGAAAGGTATAGAGGTAGGGATCGGCAACGCTGTAGTGCACGCTGAACCGGACGGAGACGATGTTCTCCTCGGCGTTCATCACCTCGGCCTCGAGATCGCGCGCGCGCGACTCTTCGCCCTTGAGGAAGAAGGCCGCGTCGGTGGGATCGGCCGCCGTCTCGCGGGTGAAACCGAATTCGATGGTGCGCACCGCGGCGGGCCTACACGTCTTGACCTCTCCCACCGGCCAGGGGAGGTGGATGGCGAGGCCCGGTTTGTCCAGAGTGCGCGTCACCTTGCCGAAGTTGAGCACCCAGCCGACTTCGCCCACGGTGACGACGGAAAAAGCCGTGGTGGCGTAGAGGCCGAGGCCGACGACGATCACCACCAGTCGCACTCCTCGACCGAGGGGGTCGATGTGCAGGGGGCGGCAGAGTTTTTGTATGTTGCGCCCCCACTGGGGGAGCATTCCGGTCACCCACGCGGCGCGCACGAGGAGCACACCGAAGAGGATGGCGCAGACGATCTTGAGGCCCGACGGCATCATCTCCGACGCGCTGCCGACCACCTCCTTCACGTCGACGTTGTAGTCGGCGTAGATGCGGTTGACGAGGGAGCCGAGGACGAGGCAAACGACACCGATGCAGGCGAGATAGATGGCGATGGTGCGCTTGCCGAGGTACTTGGCGAGGGCGAAGATCGAGCCGAGGTTGGTGGCCGGACCGGCGAGGAGGAAAACGAGCGCCGCCCCGGGCGAGAGCCCCTTGAGCATGAGCATGGCGGCGATCGGCGTCGACGCCGTGGCGCAGATGTAAAAAGGCACGCCCACGATGAGCATGATGAGCATGCCGGGGAATCCCTGGGCGATCGGTGTTTCGAAGAATGTGTCCGGAATTGCGATGGCGATCAGGCCCGAGCAGACGAAGGCGAAGCAGAGCACCGACACGAGGTCGTTGGGCAGGGTGACGTAGCCGTAGTGGAGAATGTTGAAAAGGTAGCCTTTTGCGCCGCGAGGGGCGCCGGCTGAGTCGCCATCGCACGAGCCGCCATCGGCCGAGCTAGACTCGCACGAGCAGCCGCATCCGGGCGAATCGTCTGTGGCCGCGCCGCCATCGGACGACTCGCCGTTCTTTTCCCCATCGCCGCCGTTGAGCGGGGCGAGTTGATCGTCGCTGTCGAGCATCCCCTTTCGGCCGAACCAGCTCACCACGGTGCCGGCGAAGAGGGCGGTGAAGAAGGCCGCGACGGGCCGCACCACGGTCATGATCGGATCGAGGAGCGCGTAGGTGAGCATGATCGAGTCGACGCCGGTCTCGGGCGTGGAGATCACGAAGGAGGTGACCGCCCCGCGGCTCGCGCCCCGCTTGCGCATGGCGACCGCCACGGGAAGCACCGAGCAGGAGCAGAGCGGCAGCGGCACGCCGAGGATCGAGGCGAGCATGACCGAGCCGAAGTTGTCCTTGCCGAACCAGCGGAGGAACTTGTCTTCGGAGAGCACGTGGCGCAGGATGCCAGCCACGCCGAAGCCGATGAGGAGGTAGAAGGAGGCCTCATTGAACATGGACAGGACGGCGTTGAAGAATTCAGCCATCGATTTGTATGAACCACCTCAAAGTATAGCCTCTCTCAGTTGCTTATAAATAACTGATACGCAGTGAGGCTCAAGAAGTTTATTCTCTCTTCTTCGGAAAGAACAAAACTTCAATTTTTATCGATCTGTTGATTTTTGCGTCTCCCTGTTTCAATCTGGCTGCGTATTGATGACCAGGTAATTCGAGTTTTTACAGCCCTTTGCGGAAGACTGCATCATGACCCAAGCCAAAGTCGCCGTTGTGCGCACCTCGCCCGCCACTGTGCTCGCCGACTACCATCGCCTCATGAACCTCGCCGGATACCAGGACGTGGTGGCGCGCGACGCGGACACGGCCCTCAAGATCAACATCAGCTGGCACTTCTTTTTTCCCGGCTCGTCGACCACGCCGTGGCAGCTCGAGGGGGTGATCCGCGCCATGAAGGCCGACGGCTACGATCCCGACCTGATCCACGGCTGCCACAACCGCACCGTGGTCATCGACGCCCATCTCGGCGAGCGCGAGAACAAGCAGATCGACGCCATCGAAGCGCACGGCCTTCGCAACGTGCACCTCTACGAAGGCGAGGAGTGGATCAACGTGCGCGACGCCGTGGGCGACCTGGCCGAGGAGTTCCTCTGCCTCAACGAGGTCTATCCCCAGGGCTTTTCGATTCCGAAAAGGTTCATCGGCGAGAACATCATCCATCTGCCCACGGTCAAGACCCACGTCTTCACCACCACGACGGGCGCCATGAAGAACGCCTTCGGCGGCCTGCTCAACGAGCACCGCCACTGGACCCACCCGGTGATCCACGAAACCCTCGTCGACCTCCTCATGATCCAGAAGAAGATCCACCGCAGCGTGTTCGCCGTGATGGACGGCACCTTCGCCGGCGACGGTCCCGGGCCGCGCTGCATGCAGCCCTATGTGAAGAATGTGCTCCTCGCTTCGGCCGACCAGGTGGCGATCGACGCGATGGCCGCCAAACTGATGGGATTCGATCCGATGGAGATCAAGTTCATCCGGCTCGCCCACGAGAAGGGGCTCGGGTGCGGGAAGCCGGACGAAATCGAGATCGTGGGTGATGCGGATGCGGCGGCGGAGAACTGGCATTTTGCCGGACCTTACCAGCGGATGACTTTTGCCAGCCGCATGCAGCATAAGATCTATTGGGGCGGGCTTCGCAAGCCGATCGAATGGACCCTGAAGACGGTCCTGGCGCCCTGGGCATACATCGCCAGCGTAGTTTACCACGATTCTTACTGGTACACGACGCACCAGAAGATCGTGCATTCGCTCTTGAAAAGC
>Ga0180430_10000297_pt1 | contig 55314 bp, 41 predicted proteins | sample SS_ome_9_FD_132999 | JGI IMG/M metagenome (GOLD analysis project Ga0180430, IMG submission 132999) | Hypersaline lake sediment archaeal communities from the Salton Sea, California, USA - SS_1_S_2 metaG | ecosystem: Environmental > Aquatic > Non-marine Saline and Alkaline > Hypersaline >...
TCTGGACCTATAACTCCATTTCTGTGGTCCGGATCGATGAGAAACCCTATATTCTACTGGTTACCAGGAATATTGATCAGCAGAAAAAACTTGAAAGATCCCTGACCGAATCACAGGAGCATTTCAGGGCACTGGCCGACAATTCGCCCGATGTAATTATGCATTTTGACCGGGAGCACAGGCATCTTTATGTGAACGATGTGGTGGAATCCCAGACAGGCATTCCCCTTGCAAAGTTCACAAATAAGAGTCACCGCGAAATGGGGATTTTTCCAGAGGAGCTTGTAAACATCTGGGAAGAGGGCCTCGATAAGGTGTTTGCTTCCGGAAAATCCAATACCATTGTTTTTGATATTGAACTGCCCGGTAAAAAAACCACCTTTGAATGGCGGCTCTATCCCGAAATGGGGACCTCTGAGGCCGTGGCATCGGTCATTGGAGTGGCCAGGGATATTACCGATTCCATGGAATCGGAGGACGCCCTCAGGCGCAGTGAGGAGCGTTTGAACCTGGCGCTGTCAGCTACCAACCTGGGACTATGGGACTGGAATCTTGTGACCAATGATGTTTATTATTCCCCCATATGGTTTTCAATGCTTGGCTACGGACCGGAGGAACTGCCCCAGAAGCTGGAAACATGGATCTCTCTTCAGCATCCCGACGACAGCAATAAATCCTTTGCGAAGGTCCAGGAGGTGATTAAAAACCGGGAGGATTCTTTTGATATTGAATTCCGGATGAAACATAAGAATGGTACCTATGTCTGGGTCAGGGGCATGGGAAGAGCGGTGGGTTTCGACGGGGAGGGCAACACCACCCGTTTGACGGGGATTCATGAGGATATCAATGAACGAAAAAAGGGGGAGCTGGTCAGGCAGGTGCTGTTCGACATCTCCAATGCCGTAAACAGCACCCACAGTCTGGATGAGCTTTACGCCATGATCAGGGATTCCCTGGGTAAAGTCGTGGATACCACCAACTGCTTCCTGGCGCTTTACAATGAAGATTCTGATACCCTGTCCCTCCCCTTTATGGAGGATGAAAAGGATGCCTTTACAGAATTTCCTGCCCGGAAAACACTTACCAGTTTTGTAATCAGGACCGGCGAGGCGCAGCTGGTGGATATTGAACGTGAGAAAGAACTGACCAGCCAGGGGGAAATTGAACCGGTAGGTGCACCCTGCGTAAGCTGGCTGGGAGTCCCGCTGAAGCACGAGGGAAAAACCATTGGCGTATTTGCAGTTCAATCCTACTCTGAAGACATCATTTATACCCGTTCAGATGCTGAGTTGCTGGAATTTGCCAGCGACCAGATAGCACTTGCCATTGACCGCCGGAGACATCAGGACCGGCTCAGGTCCAACCAGGAGAGGCAGCGTCGCGTATTTGAATCTTCGCCCGACCCCATGCTTGTGGTGGATCCCACTGCTCTGATTCTGGATTTTAACAGTGCATTTCTGGAGGCCTTCAATGTTGATCCGGATGTGGTATATGGCGAAAAAATCTACAGATTCATCAACCGGGTGCACTGGCGTACCTCCATAAAGAACTTTTCAGATACCTGGAAAAAGGGATATTTAAAGAACCTGGAGTACCAGGTGGTGCGCCCCGACGGAGTCACCTTTGATGCGGAAGTCTCCACCGGTGCTATCTATGATGGAAAGGGTAAACCCGAGTCCATGGTGCTTATTCTGAAAAATATATCCGAGCGGAAGGAAGCTGAGCGCAAGATTCTGGAAGCCAAGTATAAAGCAGAAGAATCGGACCGCCTGAAAACAGCTTTCCTCTCCAATATGTCCCATGAGATCAGAACTCCCATGAATGCCATTGTGGGCTTTTCGGATTTGCTGGCAGATGAACAGCTGGGTCCGGAAGAGCGGCGGGATTTTATTGCTCAGATCAACCAGGGGGCCGACGACCTGATGCGACTGATCGATGATATAATCGATATTGCCAAGATTGAAGCCGGACAGGTCAATGTGCACATTGCAGAGTGTTTTGTAAGGGAGCTATTTAAGGAACTGCACCTGATGTACATCCAGAATATTAAGCGGACCGGGAAAGAGGGTGTGTCTATCAGGCTGAAATGGGACTGGCCGCTTAATGAACTTGCCATCTATACCGATCCATTCCGTCTGAAGCAGATCCTGATTAATCTCCTGAGCAATGCGGTGAAGTTTACCGAAGAGGGAGAAATTATCCTTGGAATAAAAGAGCATCCCGAAGGAGTCTATTTTTATGTAAAAGACTCTGGGATAGGAATCAGGGAGGAAAAGCAGAAGGTGATTTTTGACCGTTTCATGCAGGGTCATGAAACCAAGACCAAACTTTATGGCGGAACCGGACTGGGCCTGGCGATTTCGAAGAACCTGACGGAAATTCTGGGAGGTGAAATCGGGGTAAGTTCTAAATCGGATGAGGGGGCTACTTTCTGGTTCATCCTTCCGAGAAATGAAGTGCCTTTAAAATATGAGGCAGCTCTGAAAGCTCCTTCAAACAACCTGAGGTCCTGGGATGATAAAAAGATATTGATCGCAGAAGACGATCATTCCAACTATTATTTCCTGTATGAATCCCTGAAGGATACCGGAGCCGAAATTCTCTGGTCGAAAGACGGTGAGGAAACCATGACTTTGTTCAGGGAACACGAGGATTTGCATGCGGTGCTGATGGATATCAATATGCCTGTGAAGAATGGCTATGAATGCACCAGGGAGATTAAAAAAGAACGGCCCGACTTGCCGGTGATTGCTCAGACAGCCTATGCCATGTCAGGAGAACGTGAGATCAGCCGCGATGCCGGATGTGACGATTACCTCGCGAAACCCATCAAGGTCAGTGAACTGCTTAACACCCTGTCCAGGTACCTTTAAAACCGGTCCGGAAAATCTTTAATCATCATCCAGGATCTTGCCAATCTGTTTTTCTGTAAGGTAGAGTTTGTCGCGGCAAATTTTCAGCAGATCTGTGACACGGCTGACTTTTTCGGCTAGTTCATCCACATCCAGCTTTCCTTCTTCAATTTTTTGAAGGATGGCCTCTATTTCTTCAACTGCCTCGCTGTAACTAATCTTCTCTTTTGTCATTTTTCTCGGAGGTGTGTTCTACTTTGCTAATAATGCTTCCCTGAAAGAGTCTGGTTTCCACGAGATCTCCGGCTTTAATACCCTTGATCGATCTCAGTGATTTGCCCTCAAGCAGGGTCATGGAATATCCCCGCTTAAGGATATTCTCGGGATCGACCAGCTCGCACCTTTTCTTTAACTGCTCAAGCTTATCCCGGTTCTTCTCCAGCTGGCCCGCTAGCTCCCGGCGCAATCGCTGTTCGTTCTGTCTGAGTTGTTCGGATTGCTGTTGCAGCAGAGCCCTGCTCAGGTGCATCATACTATCCCCATACCTGTCAAGCCGGTTCAGATCACCCTGGACGCGGTTTCTAAGCGAAGTGAGCAGCCGATCGAGCAGGGCCGAGAGCCGGAATTCAAAGGCAAGCAGCTGATCCACCAGGAACTCGGCCACTGCAGTTGGTGTTTTTAAGCCCTGGTGTGCCACCATATCAGCCACTGTCTCATCTCTTTCATGACCGATACCGGTGATTACTGGAAGAGGAAACTGGCTTATGTAATAGGCCAGATCGTATTGATTGAAAGCTTCCAGATCAGCTTTGGATCCACCACCGCGGATCAGGACTACACAATCGAATTCGGATTCTGATTCATAGATCTTCTCCATGGCCGAAATAATGGAGAACGGGGCTTCATCTCCCTGCATGGTAGCCTGGAACAAGGTGGTCTGAAATAAAAATCCATGCCTGTTCTTCTCAATGGATTTCATAAAGTCGCCATACCCTGCGGCCGTTTCTGAAGAGATAACCGCAATACTTTGTGGGACGAGTGGTAAAGGCAGCTCCCTGTTCATATCATAAACCCCTTCCTTCCGCAGGCGCTGTATGACTTCCTGCTTGATCCTGGCAAGATCGCCAAGGGTGTAGGAGGGATCGATATCCGTAATATTCAGGCTGAGGCCATATTGGGGATGAAACTCTACCGAAGCCTTGCAAAGGATTTTAATGCCACTCTTTAAACTGGTGCCTGTGGAAGTCTCGAAAAAGGGACGTAGCATGCCATAGCGGGAGGCCCATATGGTTGCCCTTACCTTTGCAATCAGGGATTCGTTCTCCCCGCTTTTCTCAATGAGTTCCAGGTAACAATGTCTGTTCTCCCGCAACTCCATGATCTCTGCAATGACCCAGTAGTGACCCGGAAGTTCTTTCCTGATTGCTCCTTTGACCTGCTCGAGCAGGTCCGATAATGAAAGCTTTTCGTCCGGCATCACTGTTTGAGTAGTCTGCAGCGGTAGATATGCGAAGTAGAACGGACCTCAAGAATATAGATTCCACTGCTCAGGGATTCGGGAAGTAGCATTTCACCTGGAAGCTGCATCTGCAGGTAGTCTGCAACTTTTCCATTCATGTCGTACAGACGGACCTGGTGAATTTCTGATGCTGTTTCAGGGATTCTGATCCTGATCCGCCGGCTGGCAGGGTTAGGCCATATTTCCATTTGGCCGGCCCTCTTTCCTTCCGGTACCATGGTAATGGTATGATAGGCAGCCAGCATATTCGGGGTTCCAAATCCGTAGTTTGCATCCGGATTCAGATTTCGGTGACCGCTTTGCCTGACCTTATATATCAAGTCCCTGGCCGGCAGTTCAGGAAAAGCCTGCCAGAGTGCGGCCACCGAGCCGGCCATGACCGGTGATGCAAATGAGGTTCCATTTCCCCGGCCCGCAGTTCCGTCTCTGTACTGAAGACCGGTTCTTCTTCCCATGGCGGTGATATCCGGTTTAATCCGGGCATCATAGGAAGGTCCCCTTGAACTGAAATTTGCTACTATGTTGGTGCTGTCCACTGCGCCCACCGCAAGAATGTCGGTGGCATCTGCAGGAGCGGTAATGTAGAACCATGGATCGTCGCCCGAATTGCCTGCGCTGTTGCAGAGGATCATTCCACGTGATGCTGTCAGTGATGCTGCCCTGGAGATATAGGAGCCCTTCCCGTCCATATCACGGTAGGTGTAATCATAGCTCACCCCATCAAAATCGGAGTAACCCAGCGAGGTATTGATCACATCCATACCCAGGCTGTCGGCGTATTCAGCTGCTTCAATCCAGGCAATCTCTTCAATGCGTGTCTCCTGGTCGGAGTTCTCAGTGGTGCAGAGTAAATAGCTGGCATGGGGAGCTGTTCCCACCAGAGAGGCATCCCATTCTCCTGCCATAATGGAGAGGACAGACATGCCATGGGATGAGTTCAGCCGATATATGGAAGTCGTATCCACATAGTTCCGGGTCTCCAGAACTCTCCCCTGATCCATCAGGGATGCAAAAGCAGGCAGGCTGTCCACATTAAAAAAACCGGCATCCAGCACGGCGATCCATACCCCTCCGGCAGTGTATCCCATTTGATGCAAGCCATCTGTGTTCACTAATTCGACCTGTTCCCTGGCCATGCCGTAATCAAATGCAGGGGGCGGATCCAGGGGCGGGTCAAATCTCGGTTCGCCACTTTTCCCGGGAAAAAAGAGCTCGTCCGTGGCCGGAGTCCATGGGAGGGTGTCGGTGAAAGCTAATTGAAGCACCTGCTCAAAGGCGGTCTCGTTCATATGGATCATGGCGATTCCGTTTAACCACCTGGAAACATGCCTGACCTCAATATCCATTGCTTTAATTTCAGCTATATAGGATTGATTTACAGGCAGATCCATATGATCAACCGCCAGGCCCTGCATGGCCCTTCTGTTTACGGAGCGCCCGGAGAGAAATTCTCCTGGCTGATCAAGCTGGTAAGCAGTGCCGTCCTTATCTGTGAAATAGATCCAATAGACACCCGGTGCAATCTCCTGGGCCTGAACTTCCAGGGATAGCAGTACCAGGACCAGGATAGGAATAAATTTCTTCATAAGAGTCAGGGCTTACTGAAGGTATTCGGGTTCGCTTATCAGTTCATATTTTTTCAGGGTATCCTGGATCCAGCTGTTGTATTTCTCCCAGTCGGCAGGAGTTCCATTCACATATTCCAGCTGAAAGATCTCCTCTCCGCTTTCGTCATAAAAAAACCAGGTGCCATGTGACCTGTTATTCAGGTAGCCTCCCTTTATCTTTATGTTCCCATCGGGGAAATATAGTTCATAAGATCCCTGGAGCTGTCCTTTTTCATAGTGGCCGGATAATCTTGGTATCCCGTTTACATAATATTGCTTCCAGATCCCATCTTTTAAATTTTGCTTCCATTGCACTTCTTCGGAAGTTTTACCACTGGGGTAGTAGCTTCGGCTTATGCCCTCCCGTTTTCCCTCCAGGTATTGCTCCCTGATCCTCACAGAGCCGTCAAACTCCGAGTAATAGGTCCAAACTGAATCCTTGTCCTGATTCACATAAAGACCATCTGCGGCCTTTTTTCCGCTTTCATAATAAAGGCTTGCATGGCTGACTTTTCCTGTTGCATCAAAGAGCATACGGGCTCTTACCGCACCGTTTTCATAATAGCGAATCATTTCACCTGTCGGACGGCCTTCAATGAAATCGGCCTCGTATTGAGTCCTCCCATTGGGGTATTCCACCTTCCAATGACCTGTTTTCCGGCCTTCCTCATCCACCTGGTTCTGTCCCTGGAGCGCAAGGAAAGCAGGCAGCAACATACAGATAAATAGTACTCTGATCATGGATTCAAATATAACGAAAAAAAGGCCTTCACGAGCGTGATGGCCTTTTTCTCATCTGTATGGGCTGTTACTATTTTACCTCTTCAAAATCCACATCGGTGACTTCATCATCACCTCCCTTTTCTGCAGTGGGCTCTTCAGTGGGTCCGCCTTCGGGTCCGCCTGTGGGCTGACCGCCTTCGGCGCCTTGTTGCTGCGCATTATAGATATCCTGCGAGGCAGCCTGCCAGGCTGTATTCAAGGTCTCTGTTGCCTGGTCAATGGCGGCGATGTCTTCTGACTTATGCGCTTCTTTCAGGGCATTCAGAGCTTCCTCTATGGGAGCCTTTTTATCAGCCGGGAGCTTTTCACCAAACTCTTTCAGCTGCTTTTCAGACTGGAATATCAGGCTGTCCGCCGCATTGAGTTTATCGATACGTTCCTTGGCTGTTTTATCGGCTTCTTCATTCTCCTGTGCCTCCTGCTTCATCTTTTCGATTTCACTGTCTGAAAGTCCTGACGAAGCTTCAATACGGATGCTTTGCTCTTTTCCGGTTCCTTTGTCTTTTGCCGAGACATTCAATATCCCGTTGGCATCAATATCGAAGGTAACCTCAATCTGAGGAATACCGCGTGGTGATGGTGGAATTCCATCCAGGTGAAAGCGACCAATGGTTTTATTATCCTTGGCCATGGCCCGCTCGCCCTGCAAGACATGGATCTCAACCGAAGGCTGGTTGTCGGCAGCAGTGGTAAAAGTCTGTGTCTTTTTGGTAGGGATGGTGGTATTGGACTCGATAAGCTTGGTGTTTACACTTCCCATGGTTTCAATACCCAGGGACAGTGGCGTCACATCAAGCAGGAGTACATCTTTCACCTCGCCTGTCAGCACACCACCCTGAATGGCAGCTCCAACGGCTACCACCTCATCGGGATTCACCCCTTTGGAAGGTGCCTTACCGAAAAAGTCCTGAACAACCTTCTGGATGGCCGGGATACGTGTGGAACCACCCACAAGTATAACCTCGTTGATTTCACTATTGCTGAGTCCGGAATCTTTCAGAGCCTTCTTACAGGGTTCGATAACGGCCTGGATCAGTTTATCGGCCAGACTCTCAAATTTGGCCCTGCTCAGGCTTTTTACAAGGTGCTTGGGTACACCATCCACCGGCATGATATAGGGAAGGTTAATCTCCGTCTGTGTGGCGCTGGAGAGTTCGATCTTGGCTTTTTCAGCGGCCTCTTTCAGGCGCTGCAGGGCCATGGGATCCTTTTTCAGATCCAATCCTTCATCTTTCTTAAACTCATCGGCCAGCCAGTCGATAATCACCTGGTCGAAATCGTCACCGCCCAGGTGTGTGTCGCCGTTGGTCGATTTGACCTCGAAAACGCCATCGCCCAATTCAAGAATGGAGATGTCAAAGGTTCCGCCACCCAGGTCAAAAACTGCAATCTTCAGATCGGAAGTCTTTTTATCAAGTCCATATGCAAGCGATGCTGCAGTAGGTTCGTTGATAATCCGTTTTACCTGAAGTCCGGCAATTTCTCCAGCCTCCTTGGTAGCCTGACGTTGTGAATCACTAAAATAAGCTGGAACAGTAACAACAGCTTCTTTCACCTCATGTCCAAGGTAATCCTCAGCTGTCTTCTTCATTTTCTGAAGTACCATGGCTGAGATTTCCTGTGGAGAGTATTTCCGGTCGTCGATCTGCACACGTGGAGTATTATTCTCGCCCTTAACTACCTTATACGGTACCCTGGCAATTTCCTTGCTCACCCTGTCATAGCTCTCTCCCATGAACCGTTTGATGGAGCTTACGGTTTTGGTGGGATTGGTAATGGCCTGCCTTTTGGCCGGATCACCCACTTTACGCTCTCCGTTCTCTACAAAGGCCACCATGGATGGTGTGGTTCTTTTCCCTTCACTGTTGGGGATAACAACGGGTTCGTTGCCTTCCATTACCGATACACAGGAGTTTGTGGTACCTAAATCAATTCCAATAATTTTACTCATAACTACTATCTGTTTATTTCTTTATGTTTTTGCAAATGATTCTTATCGTAATACCTTAGGCCTATCGAAGATTATGCCAATCGGGTTTTTCAGGCTTTGGATGTTATATTGGCACGATAATTCCGAAATATCTGCCTTTTAGATGTCATGTTTACTGACAAATTGACCGCCAAACGGAAATTTATTGTAAACTTTGCAGGAAATCTTAATGCTAACACCATGTCGCTCCACAGTAATGTAAAACGTGTAACCACCCATGTGCTTATGGCCATGAAGCTAAAGGGGGAAAAGATTGCCATGCTGACCGGCTATGATTATTCATTTGCCCGATTGCTGGATCAGGCTGGCATTGATGTGATCCTGGTGGGTGACTCGGCTTCCAATGTGATGGCCGGTCATGAAACCACCCTGCCAATCACCCTCGATAACATGATATACCATGCTGCATCGGTAGTCAGAGCTACCAGCAGGGCCCTGGTGGTGGTGGATTTACCATTTGGTACTTACCAGGGTAATTCGAAGGAGGCGCTATCTTCTGCCATCCGCATCATGAAGGAAACCGGAGCAAGTGCCATTAAGATGGAAGGGGGTGTGGAGATCAAAGAATCCATAGAGCGTATACTTTCTGCCGGAATCCCGGTGATGGGGCACCTGGGCCTGACTCCCCAGGCCATCCATAAATTCGGGACTTATGTGGTAAGGGCAACGGAAAAGGAAGAAGCCGAGAAGCTTAAATCAGATGCTGCCTTACTTGCTGAAACGGGCTGTTTTGCAGTGGTCCTGGAAAAGATTCCGGCCAAGCTGGCAGGAGAGGTGACAGAAGCCATTAAAATCCCTACCATCGGAATTGGAGCGGGTTCAGAAGTAAACGGTCAGGTGCTGGTGCTGCACGATATGCTGGGAATCACCCAGGAGTTTTCTCCGCGTTTTCTAAGACGATACCACAACCTGCAAATGGAAATAAAAGGAGCTGTGAAAAATTACATCGATGATGTACGTTCACAGGCCTTCCCAAATGAGAATGAACAATATTAGCGTGCAGGCGTGAACCCTATGCTGAAACCTCCTGCCACAATCCTGTATGAAGACAATCACCTGATGCTTGTCAATAAGAAGGTCTCCCAGATCGTACAGGGTGATAAAACCGGAGATCCCTCGCTGGATCGCTTGCTGAAAGTATTTATCAAGGACCGTGACAACAAACCAGGGGAGGTGTTCCTTGGGATCCCGCATCGTCTGGATCGCCCCGTTAGCGGAGCCCTTGTCTTTGCCAAAACCAGCAAGGCTCTTAGCAGAATGGCAGCACTCTTTAAGGAGAAGGAGCTGGAGAAAATCTACCATGCCATTGTGGAAAAGTGCCCTCTGGAGGATTCGGGTACCCTGGAACATTATATAAGCAGGAACACCAGGCAGAACAAGAGTTATGTGCACGACAGGGAGGTGCCCGACTCCAAGTTCGCCAGGCTTCACTATCGGAAACTTGCATCCTCCGACAGGTATCACCTCCTTGAAATTAGACTGGAAACCGGCCGTCACCACCAGATCAGGGCGCAGCTAGCCGCAATTGGCAGCGTGATCAAGGGGGATCGAAAGTATGGAGCCAGAAGATCCAATCCAAACGGAGGGATCAGTCTGCATGCCCGCAGCATCTCATTTATTCATCCTGTAAAAAAAGAGCCTGTTGAGGTGGTGGCTCCCTATCCGAAGATGGATATTTTCCCCGTTTTCTTTAAGTAGAGGTCTCCATTTTAAATGGAAGCGGCAGCAGGTCCGTAACGCGGTTTACTATTTGAATTTTCTTACTTCCATACAGGATCAGCTCCATGGGATCTTCTCCCTGGCACTCTTTTTCATAAAGGACCTGCCGGCATGCTCCACAGGGAGCTACGGGTCCCTCCTGGATGATGCCCTCACGTATGGCAGCAATGGCAATGGATAGTACAGGAACATCCGGGTGACGTGCTCCTGCGTAGAAGATAGCTACCCGCTCTGCACAGAGGCCCGAGGGGTAGGCCGCATTTTCCTGATTACTGCCAATTACTATTTCTCCGTTGGCCAGCCGGACGGCAGCACCTACATGGTATTCCGAATAAGGTGCATAGGCATCCCTTGCGGCTTTAATGGCGCTATTTACTAAAATAACCTGCTTTTCCGATAATTCATCGAGATGGTCATATTCATACATCCTGACCGTGTATGCCCTTTGTTTCATGGTTTAAGCGTATTTAGAAATAAAGTTACTGATTAATTGATTAGTACAAGATTTTGTTATCAACGGACGTTAATGGAGAAGGAGATTGTTTAAAACTCCCTGCAGGTAGTGGGGTGCATATCTCTATTTTTACCAGCACATAGTTATAATGAACAAAAGTGGATACCATTGCTGAAACCATCAGAAGCTATACGGATCACACTGCTTATCGCGGGCTTGTTTATTCTGCCCGGGATGCAGATTAAGGGACAGAAGAATACCAGGGAGGAGTATATTTCAAATTTTGCAGATCTTGCCATGCGTGAGATGGCCAGGGTGGGGATTCCTGCGAGCATTACCCTGGCCCAGGGCTGCCTGGAATCGAATAATGGCAACAGCACCCTGGCTGTCAGGGGTAACAATCATTTTGGTATCAAATGTCATGATTGGACGGGAAAAAAAATCTACCACGATGACGACCGGCGGAATGAATGCTTTCGGTCCTACCCCTCGGCCTACGATTCCTATATGGATCATTCGGAATTTCTTACAACAAAATCCAGGTATGCCTCCCTGTTTGAGCTTAGTCCCCACGACTACAGGGGCTGGGCCAAGGGATTGAAGGCTGCGGGTTATGCCACGGCCAACAATTATGCCACCCTTCTAATCAGGATCATTGAGGAGAATGACCTGTACAGGTATGACCTGAGGGTGCTGGAAGGGAGCCTCGATGGTGCAGATACCACCACCTACCTGAGCGGTCAGGGGGCCGGGATCCGGAGAACTGTTCTGCTGAATAACCGGATCGAATATGTCCTGTCGGAGCCCGGGGATACTCCTGAATCACTCAGAGCGGAGCTGGGGCTCTATAAAAATGAAATCTACAGGTACAATGACCTGTATAAGGGTGCAAAGCTGGAAACAGGTACCATCATTTACCTCCAGCCAAAAAGGAGAAAGGCAGCCCTTGGTAATGAGATTCACAGGGTGGAAGCTGGCCAGACCATGTATGACATAAGCCAGATCTACGGAGTGAAGCTGAAACACCTTTACAGGAAGAACCATTTAATGGAGGGTGAACAACCACTGGAGGGTACGGACATCTACCTCAGGAAGAAGAAGCGGGAACCCGTCCTGAAGCTGGAACCCGACAAGGAAGAATACGAAGAGGAAGAGATGCAGTTCCGCTTCGACCACTAATCTCTTAATGCACTGCTTTGCCCGTAGTAAGAAATGGCCTGCCGTTTCGGGCTGGAGATGACCAGGTTTCCCATACCTGAAGATCCCAGTTTCAGATGAACAGTATAGCTGTCCTTTTCGGATTTAATGGTAAAGGCTACGGAAATGCTGAGTTTATCGTCATTTCTGCTGATCTTGAGATCCTCCGGTTTTCCGTTGAACTCAATACCCCCGCCGTCTCCATAGGCTCCTGAATAGGCTCTCCCAAAATAGGGAAGGTAAGCCTCGTAGCTTCCTCCTGTGGCTTTGAGTGAATATGGGGATGTAATCTGGATGGTTCTTCCACTTGATGGAGATGCTGTTCTGACAGTGAACATGTAGTTGCCACTCTCTATCAGGGCAGCCGTATTGGCAAAGTCAGCCGCAGCTTTTTCTTTTTTTGTTGTGGAGGATGTCGAGGAGCATCCGGCAAGTATAAATGCTGCAAAGAGCAGGCTTACAAGTCCAGGTTTCATATTTAAGGTTTTTGCATAATCTGCGCAAAGATATTCAAAATGCTCAAAACACTCAAAATGTTCAAAACATGTTAATCATTTTGACTGTCAAAACTTTACATTGGCCCGGGCTTGTCTTAAATTTGTATGAAAACCGTATCATGGACCAAGCAGAATCAGCGCCTGTCAGAATGATCCTTCCCCCCGATGGCCGGCAGACACGTATCGATTTTTTTGGTGAATCCATTTCAAGAAAGCACTCACCCGATTGGTGGCAATCCATTTCATCTATTTTCAGGCACCATCAGAAGGAGGAAGGTGTAGACCTGGAGTTTTATTCCAGGCAACTTGAGAAAGAGGGCTACTCGGAGAAATCCAGAAAAAGCTACTTGTTTATGGTCAGGAGGTTTTTTGAATATTTCAAAGGGATTGAGCCACGTCAGATCAGCATGGGAGCCATCGAAGATTATAACTTTGAGTTTTTTGTGTCGGGCAGGTATTCCCGTTCATACCAGCTGCAGTTTATCAATGCCCTCAGGCTCTATTACCTGCTGACGGAGGGAATCGACCTGAACTTAAAAAAGCTCAGGAAAACCGGTACCCCCCGTTCCTGAGAGGGAAGCCGGACAGAAAATCCCTGACATCCATTCTTCGCTTTCCCTCCTGCTGGATGGAGTGGATCTGGAGCATTCCATCTTTTACCGCAACCTTTAAGAGACGCTTGCCATCGCTGCTTATGCTTCCTGGTGCATTCGTATGTGAACCTGCCTGAAAGCTGACTTTGTATAGTTTGCATTGCAGTGCTTCACCGTCTTCCTTTTCCAGCATGCAGAAAGCCCCAGGATAAGGACTGAGTCCCCGGATCAGATTAAAAATCTGCTTACCGGGAAGATTCCAGTCGATCCTGCAATCTTCCTTGAATATTTTGGGAGCCTTCTTCAGGCTGGCATTCGCATCCTGGTATTGATCCTGTGACTTGGCTTCCAGCTTCCCGCAGGAAAGCTGCAGCACGGTTTCCAGGACCAGTTTGGAACCCATCTCCATCAGCCTGTCATGTAGTTCCCCCGCAGTTTCATCTGTCCCGATACGGGTAGGTTCCTGGAGGAGGATCTTTCCCGTATCTATTTTTTCATCTATAAAAAAGGTGGTCACACCGGTCTCTTCTTCCCCGTTGATCACGACATGATTAATTGGAGCCGCTCCACGGTATTGAGGAAGCAATGAGGCATGCAGGTTAAAAGTTCCAAGGGTCGGGATGCTCCACACCACCTCGGGCAGCATACGGAATGCCACCACAATCTGCAGATCCGGTTTGAGGGCAGACAATTCTGTCAGAAATGCGGGATCTTTCAGGTTCTCAGGCTGAAGGACTGGAATCTGGATTTCCTGCTGGAGCAGGAAAGATTTGATATCTGAATGGCGGATTTGCTTTCCCCTTCCTGCCCGCCGGTCAGGGGCAGTGATCACCCCTACCACATTGCAGCCCGATTCAAGTAATAATTTCAGGGGACCCACTGCAAATCCGGGTGTCCCCATATATACAATTCGTGGTGCTTGCTTACTCATCCTTTAATGGATTGTTATACTTCGCGATATTGAGGAAGTGTCCCATCTTATCCCGCTTGGTTTCCAGGTAAAAATGGTTGTGTTTGTTGGAAGCGACCTCAAGTTGAATGGTTTCCACAATGGTCATTCCATACCCTTCCAGACCTGCTTTTTTTACAGGGTTGTTGGTAATCAGCCTTATATTGCGGATCCCCAGAGCGTGTAACATTCCGGCTCCAACTCCATAATCGCGTTCATCATCAAGAAATCCCAGTTCCAGATTGGCTTCCACCGTATCCCGACCCTCTTCCTGGAGTTTGTAGGCTTTCATCTTGTTGTAGAGACCAATGCCACGGCCCTCCTGGTTGAGATAGATTATGGCTCCCTGACCTTCCCGGTGCACCATTTTCATGGCTTCGTGCAATTGATCGCCACAGTCACAACGATAGCTGCCGAAAATATCTCCAGTGACACAGGAGGAGTGCACCCTTACAAGTACATTTTCATCTTTGTTCCATGCTCCTTTTGTGATAGCCACATGCTCCAGGCCATTGGATTTCTGGATAAAGGGGGTCAGGTTAAAATCCCCATATTCGGTGGGGAGTTTCACCGTGGTTCCCTTAATTACAATAGAGTCGGAGTCAAGCCGGTAGGCAATCAGGTCCCTGATGGTAATGATCTTCAGGTGATATTTGCCGGCCATTTGGGAGAGTTCCGGGAGCCGTGCCATGGAACCATCCTCATTCATAATCTCCACCAGGACTCCGCCGGGTTTCAGGCCTGCGAGCCTGGTCAGGTCCACCGCAGCTTCGGTATGACCGGCACGCCTCAGTACACCCTGGCGTTTGGATTTCAAAGGGAAGATATGTCCGGGACGTCCCAGGTCGTCGGGCCGGGTAGCCGGATCAACCAGTGCTCTGACTGTTTTGGCCCGGTCCGATGCTGATATTCCGGTGGTACACCCCTGTCCCAGCAGATCCACGGAGACCGTAAAGGCAGTGGCGTGACTGCTGGTATTGCTGCTAACCATCATGGGGAGGTCCAGCTCCATACACCGGTCCTCGGTCAGCGAGGCGCAGATCAAGCCCTTGCCATTTGTGGCCATAAAATTTATGGTTTCCGGAGTCACCAGTTCCGCAGCACATACAAAATCCCCCTCGTTCTCTCTGTCCTCATCATCAACAACGATTATAATCTTGCCGTTCCTGATATCTTCCAGGGCTTCCTCAATGGTGTTAAGCCTTATCCTGGTTTCTGCTTGTTGGTTGCCAGACATTGTTTCTAATTCCTCCTGAAAACCTGAAAAAACCGGCCAACAGGGCCGTGTTCATCAGGACAAAATGTGAAATAAAGCGCAAAGGTATACTATGGATTCCAATTTTCCTTAGAATATACTCAATAACAGGGACGAAGAGTACAAGCAAATGCAGGAGGGCCAGGATCAGATACAAGTTCAGGTGGATGCCCAGAATCAGGGATAGGGTACAGGTAATTAGCACCAGGAAGGGGACGAACCACCGGATGACCTTATGAGAGAAAAAGCAAAAGCCGACTCCCGGGCGTCCCTTAAACAGCATGGAGCTGAACCTGATCAGGTTCTGATAGTTTCCCGCGGAGATTCGTTTTTTCCTCCTGAATTCCTCCCTTGGACTATTGGAAACATCTTCGCTCACCCTGGCAAGCGTATTGCTTATACACGCTGCTCCCTGCTCTAGTACTGCCATATTGATAAAGAAATCATCTACCAGAAAGTGGTCAGGAACAGGCCTGTAAAGAGATTTCCGAACAGCATAGCATCCTCCAAAGGGGCCCATCATGCTTCCCCAGAGTACACTTTCGTTCTGTTTTATCCTCACTTCCCTGCCGGTATAGAATTTCTCCTGCCTGGATATACCACCTCCCCTGATGCCTGTGCTGATCAGGCTTGTGTCCACCAGACCAATGTCAGGGTCTTTGAAATAGCGAATCAGCTCAATCAGGGTACTGCTCTCAAGCATTACGTTGGCATCGCTTATCACCAGGATCTCTCCACGGGCCTCCTTCGCAAGCTCATTTATAATTCCCGGTTTTCCCTTTCTTTTTTCAAACAGGAAGGGATGCAGGGAGGTAAAGGTTTCCTGTAATTGCTGTAAAATAGCATTGGTCTGGTCGGTGGAAGCATCTGATCCCACAAGAATTTCCAGCTTATCTGAGGGATAATCACCAAGGAATGCAGAGTTTATTTTCGCCCCGATCACTGATTCTTCGTTGTAGGCTGCAATCAGCACAGAGATCATCGGAAGCTCTTCAACTGAGAACGAACTGGCATCTATGCCTTTATTTCCTGCGAGCAATTTAAGGATCCATGGAAAAAGAAGATAGGAGTAGATAATCAGGAAAATACAGAACCAGAATATGAGTTGCAGTGTGATCATTCCTCTGTTTTGTAGAACCGGCTCAGGCCTTCTGAAAGTGTAAAGGTATCAAAATGCCGGCTAATGAAATCATGAGCTTCGCTGAGGCACAGGTCCTGGCCCCTTGAAGCTTCTATCATTTTAATAACCTGACTGCTAAATACTTTGGGGTCGTCTGTCACCGAAACAAATGCCTGGTCAATATTCGGGATCCCCTCAATTCCTGCTGAGGTGGTTACCACCGGTCTTCCAAGTGCCAGACCCTCGAGGATTTTTATTCGTATGCCGCTTCCCGTGAGCAGGGGGGCCACCATAACACCATAGGTCTGCATAAAGGCGATGGCATCATCCACCTCCCCGTGATAGGAGATATTGGGGTGTTTCAGTTTTTTCTCGAAATGTCCCGGTGCGTTTCTGCCGGCCACATGGAAGCTTAATTCAGGTAGCTCAGCCAAGAGGAGATCAAAGACATGTTGCAGGAACCAGCAAAGGCCCTCCTGGTTAGGCAGCCAGTCCAGTGCACCAATGAAAAAGATCGAAGTCTGCTCCGGCAGTGCAGTCAGGGGATAGTTAAGCATGTTTAAACCTGCAGGGATGGTGAGCATGGGCTTTCGAAGTCCCAGTTCCCTGAAATATGAAGCATCCCAATCGCTGATGGGAATCAGTGTATCCACCCTCCCGGCCACAGTCAGCTCAAATTTTTTCAGACGGCGGGCCATATTCTTCAGGTACCATCTTTTTGGAAGAGATTTCTCGTGGAGCGCTTTTCTTTCCCAGATCAGGTGTTCCACATTATGTGCCCGAAGGGAAATCCCGGCCTTACTCATCGTTCTGATCAGGTCGAGGTATTGACCGGGGTAGGGCCCTTCCAGCTGGATGATATCAAAGGTTTCTTCCTTTAGCAGGGAGGCAAGTTCTTCCCTGAAGTTCTTGACATTAAAACGCTTAGCAATATATGGATGTCCGGAGAACAGGAGATTGGTGACCAGGTGCAGGGGGCGGATGGAACTGTCGCAATCCACTCCGAGAAAGCGAATGGCCTTCCCTAACTCACCAGGGATCTGCTTCACAGGAAAGGGGTGTTTACTTGTATTCAGGGCCAGGCAGGTCATCTGATTGCCTGCATGGTGAAGCCCGATTATCATATTCAGGGTGGCGATGGACCCACCATCCCTGGGGGGGTAGGGGAATTTGTTGGTCAGGAGCAGGATCTTCATTATTTCGACCGACGTTTTTGGAATCGTTGCCAGAGGTTTTTTGCCCAGAGAAAATAGGTTTCAACATTCATAATGACCGAGTCGTTAGCTGCTTTATATGTTAGAAGGATGCTAATGGGAATCAGTATGAATGTGGAGATCCACATGCCGACAAACGGAGGGAGGATGTCTTCCCTTACAAATTTCTCCCCGGTCATGGAGATCACATAATAGATCAGGAAGAGCAGGACACTTACAATTACAGGCATCCCCAGTCCTCCTTTCCGGATAATGGCTCCCAGCGGGGCACCTATAAAGAAGAAGATCAGGCAGAGTAGTGAGAGGGTATATTTACGCTGAATCTCAATCTGGTACCTTCTTAGCTTTGAGATTTTCCATTCGTTGGTTCCCACATTGGATTTGGTGATGCTTTTATTACTGCGTGCAAAGGTGATGGCCTGGGTAAGGGCGCGTCGTTGCTCCAGTTTGTTCAGCTTGGTGAACATGGTATCCAGAAGTATCTGCTGAATGACCAGATCTGCGGGATCCCTGGTGGCCTTGACAGAATCGGGAACAATCCGGTCTCGCTTGATGAGTCTGTTCTTCGGTTTGTCCACCAGGGTTTTATCAATGGTATAATGGAAATCACTTAAGATGGTATCCAGATCCATGGTCAGACTGTCCTCGAAATGGTGGAGCTGTCCGATGTTCAGCATGGAGAAGGCATTGCGGAACAGGTTTTCATCGCTTCTGTTGAGACCAAAGCCAGTCATTTCAATAATCATGTCCTGGTGTTCGAAATGATCCCGCTGATGGGGGTAGCTTTTGATGTGTTTTTTCTCCTTTTTTTGCTTCTGCATTTCCTCATAGGTGCGTCCGTTGTACAGGGTGAGCAGGAGATGCTTCTCGTCAGCTGACATTCTCATATACCCCGAATCGGCCACCGTTACCCGGATGTTGCCCTGTTTCTTGGTATGATCAAAAATCAGTATATCTCTCAGAAGACTGGTTTTGCTGTCCCTGGATCCAATGCGGATGGAGTACCCTTCCAGGGTATTATCAAATACGCCTGGTTTAATGGTGAGTTCGGGCCTTTGTTGCTGAATATCATAGAGCAGCGACCTCATTTTCAAATTGGTGACCGGCATTACATTGTTGGCAAATACAAAGGCTCCTATGGAGATGGCTGCTGAAATGATCATGACCGGTGCCATGATTCTTACGAGTGATATTCCGGAAGATTTAAATGCCAGCAGTTCCAGGTTTTCAGCCAGGTTGCCAAAGGTCATCAGGCTCGCAAGGAGTACAGCAAGAGGCAGGGCCATGGGAACCAGGCTAGCACTGGTGTAGAGCAGGAACTCGGATATCACATTCATTTCCAAACCCTTCCCGATCAGGTCATCAATATACTTCCACAGGAACTGCATGAGCAGTATAAAAATAACAAAGAAGAATGTCAGGATAAACGGACCAATAAACGATTTTATGACCAGCAGATGAAGCTTTTTCACAACGAAGGCAAAGTTAACTATTTTGGCTTAGGGTAGACTCAGAGCCCAATGGCATGTTTTAACTCGGAGATTTGGGTATCCCAAAGGTCAATGGCATCGTCTTTTTCTTCCTCTTCGGCGAAGTCGGTGATCAGGAGGGCCACATCACCAGTTAATTCATCGGTATGGATTCTGAATTCGAAAAAATGCTCATGGTCCTCATCGTCTTCCCAATGGAAGCGTATGAATTTATTCGCCTTCTTCTGGATCACGGTGGCTTCCTGTTCGGCACCTTCCCAGATAAAATGGAATTTACCTCTTTTCAGGTTTACATCATCTGCAAACCATTCAGATAAACCTTCTGGAGTACTTAGCCTGGAATATAGGAAACTGGGTGATGTATGGAATGTATACTCAAGTTCGTATTTCGTCTTCATGCGGAGAGGGAATTAGTACATAATTCATCCGTTAATGCAATATAAGAAAATTCTGCATATTTCAAAGCCCGCAAGCTCAGAGCAATCTTCAGGGATTCAAATAAATAGAATGAGTATAAAAAAGCCTAAGAAGGTAGAGGTTTATTGAAAGTGACTATATTTGTGGGTTTACTGTTATCAGCTTATAAGTTGTCGCAAATAGGAAAATACAATCAGAAAGACAGTCCAGCGAGAATCAGCTACTATTGAGGTTTTCTCTGGCGGATAAGCTAGGAATAAGGCCTGCAATTATTACAAATAGATTATTAATAAATATAAAAAAACAAATGGACAACAAAAACAATAACATGGTAGTGGGTATGTCGGTTTTCGGCTCCATATTCTTCATTTTTGGTTTTGCCACTACATTTATTATTACATTATCTGCTCCGGTTAAAGAGATTTTTGGCTTATCTGAGACTGCAGCCCAGTTACTTACCTCGGCATTCTTTATTACGTACCCGATTATGTCAATCCCGGCAGGGAAACTGATTGACCGGATAGGGTATAAGTATACCGTAATTGCCGGGCTGTTTTTTATGGCGCTCGGTAGTTTTATTTTTATTCCGGCGGCAAAATTGCCCTCATTCCCCATCTTTTTAATAGGAACCTTTGTTCTGGCAACTGGTGTGGTTATGTTGCAGGTTGCTGCAAATCCCTATGTGACGGCGCTCGGTCCTGATTCTTCAGCCTCCAGCCGTTTGAACTTAACACAAGCTTTGAACTCTGTGGCTACCATGATAGCTCCCTGGCTGATTTCAGTAGCCATATTCAAGGGATTAACTTTCGTAGATCCTGCAGACAATTTAGAAGCTGCATCAAGGGTGCCTCTGCCCTTTATTGTGATGGGTGTTTTTGTGATAATTGTTGCCATTGCTTTGATGTCGATCAAATTGCCTGTTATTAAATCAGAGAAGTCGACCGGCGAAAAGAAAAGTGTATGGAAATATCCCCATGTTGTTTTGGGTGCAATCGGGATATTTGTGTATGTTGGAGCTGAGGCAGGGAACGCCGGGCTTATTGTAAATTACCTCAAAAACTCAATCGGTATCTATACCGAAATGGCCTCTACCTATGCAGCCATATACTGGGGAGGCGCCATGGTAGGCAGGTTCTTCGGATCCTTTATGTTTACCGACCAGAAGATGTCGAAGAAACTTACCTTTGTCCTTCCCGTTCTGTTATTGGCATTCATTTCAGGTTCTTTTGTGACAGATTGGAACTGGGCGATTGGAGCCACTTTTGCAGGAGCAGCACTGGTTAACTTTTTCATTATGCTTGTGGGTCGTGGAAAAGCAGCCCGTACATTGGCTATTTTTGCCCTGGCCGCCGCCGCACTCGATCTTACTACGACCTTTACAGGCGGAAATATTGGACTTTGGACCATCATTTCCATTGGCTTGTTCAACTCCATTATGTTCCCGAATATTTTCTCACTGGCCGTAAGAGATCTGGATAAAGCGGAGCTGAGTTCTGCTTCAGGCTTAATTAATGCCTTGATCCTTGGTGGGGCAATCATACCTCCGCTCATGGGATCAATTGCTGATGGTGCCGGTTATACCTGGGCCTTTATTGTTCCGGCCTTATGTTACCTGTATATATTCTGGTATGCAGTAAAAGGAAATACCATTCGAAGGTAATCTCATTGTACGCAATAATTGAAGTTCCCCGCAGCCTTTGCTGCGGGGAACTTTTCGCATTTATATACTAATTACAATCTAATTGAACTAAATAATGATAAAATTATCAATCGGAATCGATATAGGTGGAACTAATACGGCAATTGGGATAGTGGACCATGAAGGGAATATACTGGCAGAAGACTCCATTCCCACACCACCCAAAAAGGATAATCCTGGTGCTGATCAGCAGGTTTCAGAAGATCTGTTAAATGGATTTATTTCAGAGATCAGCGATGTGGTCAAATCTCTGGCTGCAAAGATTAATCTGAGGCATGAGCTGGTGGGTATCGGGATCGGCGCGCCCAATGCCAACTATAATAAAGGGACCATCGAAGATGCCCCTAACCTGCCTTTTATTGGAAAGGTTCCTTTTTGTGAGATGCTGTCAGAGAAGTTTCCTGATATGCCAAAGATTCATATTACCAATGACGCCAATGCGGCGGCGCTGGGTGAAAAGATATTTGGTGGTGCACGGGAAATGGACAACTTTATGATGTTCACCCTGGGAACAGGGGTAGGGAGTGGTCTTTATTATCATGGCAATGTGGTATATGGGGTCGATGGGTTTGCCGGGGAATGCGGACACAATACCATTATTCCCGATGGACGTCTGTGTGGATGTGGCGGCAGAGGTCATCTGGAAGCATATTGTTCTGCTCCGGGCATGAAAAGAACAGCCTTTGAACTTCTGCTGAGGGAGAATGCGGAGGATAGCCTGCTCACTGCTTACAGCTATAAGGAGATGACAGCTAAGCATATTTATGATGCGGCAGTTCAGGGTGATAAGATCGCACTGGAGGTATTCCGGATGACCGGTAAGTATTTTGGGATGGCACTGGCCACCACGGTACACCATTTCAGCCCGGAGGCCATTTTCCTGTTCGGCGGCCCCGTAGCTGCAGGCGATTTAATTATCAAGCCCATTAAGGAAGGCTTAGAGGAATACCTATTGCCCATCTTCCTGAAAAGAGATCTGCCCGTACTTGTCTCTGAACTGGATCTTGGACATGCAGCCATACTGGGAGCCAGCGCACTGGTCTGGAATACCTAGAGGCGACGGCTATTTTCCGTCTGATATCTCACTCTGGATCTTTTCCAGCGACTTTCCTTTTGTTTCGGGCATTAATCGCAGCACGAACAGCAGCTGAAGTACCATCATGATTGCGAAAATAAGAAAGGTGGTGCCTCCGCCGAGTTTTTCAGCTATAGAAGGGAAGGAGAAGGCAATAAGGGCTGCCATGAACCAGTGGGTGAAGCTTCCCAGCGCCTGGCCGCCGGCCCTGACTTCGTTTGGGAATACCTCGGAGATGAATACCCAGATGACCGCTCCCTGTGAGAATGCAAAAAAGGCGATGTATATGAATAGGAAAATGGGTACTGCCAAACCGCCAAAAGATTCGGTGTAAAATGCCCTGGATACCAGTCCAAGTGTTACAATCAGGCCCACGGATCCGATCAGCATCAGGGTCCTTCGGCCGAATTTATCGATGAAGCGCATGGCCAGGAGTGTAAATATGAAATTTACAATTCCCATCCCTGCTGTTGACAGTAAGGCAGAGCTCTCTCCCAATCCGGTCATTTCAAATATCCGCGGAGCGTAATAAATGATGGCGTTAATCCCGGATACCTGGTTAAAGAAGGCAATCAGTACTGCCAGCAGAATGGGAAGACGATAGCTCTTAGACCTGAACAGGCCTTGATCCTTGTTGCCCATATGTTTGGATTGCTGAATATTCTCAATGGTCTCTTCCACATTGGCCGGATTGATCAGTTCAAGGACGGCCCTGGCCTCGTCCACCAGGTTCCTTTTCAGGATAAGCCATCTGGGACTCCTGGGAATTTTAAGTACCAGAACCAGGAACAGGATCGCGGGGATGGCTTCAACTCCCAGCATCCATCTCCAGGCATTGGGTCCTGTCCCTGCAATAAAATAATTGGATATATAGGCAATCACAATTCCGAATACCACATTGAACTGGAACATGGCTACCAGACGACCTCTTCTGTTAGCTGGTGAGATCTCCGAGATATACATGGGTGCCGCCACCGAGGAAGCTCCGACTCCAAGTCCGCCCAGGAAGCGAAATACCATAAATAAATACCAGTTTGTGGAGAGGGCAGACCCCAGGGCAGAAATTAAATAAAGTACTGCGATCCAGAATAGCGTCATTTTACGACCGATCCGGTCTGAAGGTATTCCTCCGAAAAGAGCACCTATGACGGTGCCAATAAGTGCGATTGACACGGTAAATCCATGTTGAACTGAATTCAGTCCCCAGATCTTTTGAATATACTGTTCAGCACCTGAAATGACAGCCGTATCAAATCCGAAAAGAAAGCCCCCGAGTGCAACGGTTATGGACCAGAATAAAATGCGATGATGTTTCATAAATAGCAATTTGGAAACAAATGTATATTTTTATTCCATGCATTCAAATCACTTTATCGAACTGGCAAAGGCGCGATATTCCTGTCGCAAATACGATTCACGTCCCGTGGAACAAGAGAAACTCGATCTGGTCCTGGAGGCCGGCAGGGTGGCTCCCTCGGCTGTAAATTTCCAGCCCTGGCACTTTTACGTGATCCGGGAGAAGGAGGACCTGGAGCGCTTCTACCCGGCCTATCACAGGGAGTGGTTCCGGACTGCACCCTGTGTGATTGTAATCTGTGCCGACCATTCGGTAAGCTGGAAACGAAAGGAGGATGGAAAGGATCATGCGGATGTGGATGTGGCCATTACAACCGATCATATGACCCTGCAGGCTACTGAACTTGGACTGGGCACCTGCTGGATCTGTAATTTCTATGTGGATAAGACCAGGGAAATCTTGAAACTTCCTGAAAACCTGGTGCCTGTGGTTATCCTGCCCCTGGGTTATCCGCTGGACAAAACTGACCCTGAGCGGCACCGGGAAAAGCGAAAGCCACTGTCTGAGATTGTCAGCTACGGCCTGTAGTTAACGGCCCGCCAAATTTTAATATTGGCTTACTTTAAACTTTTGACCTCCAAGTGAGGCTTCATACATCAGGCCTCCTATGGCCATGGTTACAACAAGAAGGCCATCTTTATAAGCTGCATCGGCTGAGGCTCCTGACGCAAGTGCAACTGCAGAGACCTGAGCAGCGAACTCGTAGTTTCCTGATATAAAATCTTTGTAAGTCTCTTCATTTTCAAAAAAGATTACTTCGGCATATTTCTGACCACCTGCCTGGAATCCAATTGTGACCTGACTCATCTTAGTATCCGCAACAGCAACACCTCCTTTAAACAGGGTTCCTTTGCCAGCGGCACCACCAACACCCAGGCCTCCTTTACCGATTCCTGGAAAAACAGCATATCCAACAGCTGATGAAAAGAACTTATCCATTCCCGGGTCTTTTTCTAAAAACTCCTTGACGGTTTTCTTCGCCTCATTAACATCATTTTTTTGAGCAAAGGATGTTAGTGAAAAAGCGGAAAGTAAAAATGCGATAATAGTAATCCTGGTTTTCATGCTTTAGCCTTTTTAGATGCACTTGTAGAACAAGTAATTCTTTAAAAGGTTTATCTTTTTTTGCTGAATTAGATAAAAAGAATTAATATTGTCCCAATAAATGACTAACAGTCATTAAATATATTATCGTCATGTTATTATGGGAATAGCGGAAAGAAAAGAAAGAGAAAAGCAACAGCGCAAAGAAGAGATCGTTAATGCTGCTGAAAAAGTATTCTTTTCCATGGGACTTGAAAATGCGACCATGGATGATATTGCCACAGAAGCTGAATTAAGCAAGGGTACGCTCTATCTCTATTTTAAAAGCAAGGAAGATCTGCACTTTGAAGTGGCCCGCAGAGCCATCAGTCTCCTGAGCCTGCATACGGCAAGGGCTGTAGAACCGGCAGGAAACGCCATTGAGAAACTGGAACTGATGGGAAGAGCAACCATCGCCTTTATGCAAAGTCATCCCAAGCATATGAAGGCCATCATGGCCATCATGGCCAGTGATGCCGGAGCTATTGAAGTGAGCAGCGGGGATGTAAAGGGCATTGTTTACGGGGAGTCGTCTGTGGGCATGTTGATGAATGTGGTTGAGGAGGGGATCCGGGAGAAGCATATCAGAGACGATATCCCGTCTGCCCTGATTGCACACACCCTTTGGATGCAGATTATCAGTGTGATCCAGTTTGTGAGCTCGGAAGGGCCCCTGCTGGAAATGCTGGATCTGACTCCTGACAAAGTTTTAGAAGGTCATTTTCAACTGGTATTTAATGGCATTACATCATGAAAGATGGTAAAAAGATAGCCGGAAAATTCACATTGGCGGGTTTGCTTCTGCTGACCTGCGTCATGTCGTATGCACAGAATCCTGTTCTGGAAAAATACATTAGCGAGGGACTTGAATCCAACCAGGGCCTGAAGCAGAAACAGCTGGATTATGCTGTTAACCTGGCTGCATTGAAAGAAGCCAAAGGCTTGTTCTTTCCTGATATCAGTTTGAATGCAAGATATACCCTGGCCGAAGGTGGGAGGATGATTGAATTCCCGGTCGGGGATCTCTTGAATCCGGTTTACAGTACGCTGAATATGCTAACCGGGACCAATGAATTCCCACAGATCGAAAATCAAACCTTTCCCTTCTACCGGCCCACCGAGCAGGAAACCAAACTTTCCCTGGTTCAGCCCATATTCAATTCGGACCTGATCCAGAATTATAATATAAAGAAGCAATATACCGAGATCGCCAGGGTGGATCTGGACCGCTACAAGAGAGAATTAATAAAGGAGATATCCAAAGCCTACTATGAATATCAGAAAGCACATAATCTGGTTGTGCTGGCAGATACTTCCCTGGCCCTGGTTGCTGAGAATCTCCGCGTGAGCCAGCGACTCTTTGAGAATGATAAGGTTACTGTGGATGCGGTATACAGATCCGAATCCGAGCTTAGCAGGGTAGAAGTACAAAGGGCCCAGGCGAATAACATGCTGGAAGCATCACGGGCCTATTTCAATTTTCTTTTAAATCGTGATCTTGGAACCCCTGTAGACTTGCTGATGGAAACTCCGCTTCAACCTGCGATCTCACTTGAAGAAGCAAGCCGGAACGCCCTTCAGAACAGGGACGAGCTAAATCAAATTAAACAATACCAGCAGCTTAACAAGCATCTGACCTCCCTGCACCGGGGCAAAAATGTGCCGGGTCTGTTTGGAGTAGTTGATTATGGAATTCAGGGGGATGACTACCAGATGACAACGGAGGATGATTTTCTACTGGCCTCACTGGTGATGAAGTGGACCCTGTTCCAGGGGACTGTCAACCATCAGAAAGTGCAGCAATCAAGAATTGAAGGAGATAAGCTGGAGACTCTATATTCGGAGACCCAGCAACAAATCAGGCTGGAGGTGATCAATCACTATTACGGACTGCAGGCTGCCTATGAATCGGTTCAGTCGGCCGGGAAGCAGGCTCGTTCAGCCAGCAAAGCCTATAAGCTGATAGACCGGAAATATGCGGAAGGACAATCTTCTTTACTGGAGTTGATCGATGCGCGCACCAGCCTTACAAATGCAGCTGCCAATTCGATCATTGCAAATAGTGAATATTTCAGCAGTCTGGCCGATTTTGAATATGCCATGGGTGCAAACGGACTTGAAAAATATTAAAGACATGAGACAGCTACTTATCATCCTGTGGGCTGTAAGCTTTCTGTTGGCAGGGTGTAAGCCCGAGTCGCAGAAGGAGGCCCCGGAAAACCATACACTCCAGGTAAAGCTATGGGAGGTGGAGCTCCAAGAGTATAAACTACCGGTAAGGGCAGCGGGCATGCTCAGCACCACCACCGATATGAAACTAAGCTTCAAAACAGGCGGGATAGTAAAGCAACTGAATGTGAGAGAAGGTGTATCTGTAAGACGCGGGGACATTCTTGCGGTGCTGGATCTTTCAGAGATCTCTGCCCAGGTGAATCAGGCGCGGATTGGCCTGGAAATGGCACAAAGAGATCTGAGTCGCGCCAAAAACCTTTACCAGGATAGCGTGGTTACCCTGGAACAATTCCAGAATGCCAGTTCTGCATATGAGCTGGCACTCTCACAGAAGAGGATAGCTGATTTCAACCTGGAGCACTCCAGGATCAAGGCACCTGCAGATGGAGAGATCCAGAAGATCCTGGTGGAGGCCAACGAGGTGATTGCACCGGGTTATCCGGCGATACTTTTTGCTTCTACGGAAAGTGACTGGGTGGTCAGGGTGGCTCTGACGGATAAGGATATTGTGAAGTTCTCCATAGGAGATTCGGCCCATGTGGAGATGGATGCATTTCCCGATATCCATTTTCCGGCAAGGATTACTGAACTGGGTGTCATTGCTGATCCGGTGACGGGGACCTATGAGGCCGAATTGCAGATTCTTCGTTCAGATCCCCAGTTCAGAACCGGATACATTGCCCGGTCCTATATCTACCCGACACTAAGCCAGAGAGCTGTTGTAGTGCCGTTGGAATCTTTGATCGGAGCAAGTGACAACAGAGCCGTAGTATATGTTTACCGGGACGGTGAGCTTAGCAGGAGACCGGTGCGGACCGGCCGGATCATTAATAATCTGATTATCGTAAGTGAAGGACTGGCTTCCGGTGAACTGGTGGTTACAGAAGGTGCCAGATACATTACAAAGGATAGCAAGGTACGTCCTGTGAACCTGACAGAACCCTCAGAGCAATGAAACTTCCTGAATTATCCATAAGCAACCGCTCCTTTACCTGGATGGTATTTATTTTCCTGACCGTGGTGGGAGTGAGGTCCTTTGTTACCATGCCGCGGACTGAGAATCCTGAAGTGACAGTGCCCGGCTCTTCTGTTATTGTGCTGATGCCCGGGGCAAGTCCCATGGACATGGAGTCGCTTGTGGCCCTTCCCCTGGAGGAATCCCTGAACGAACTGGATGATATCAAGCGAATAATTACGGATGTTAGAGATGGCATTGCTGTGATCTCAGTGGAGTTTGAGTTTAACAGCGATGCAGATGATAAATATGATGAGGTGGTCCAGCAGGTAAACAGCATCCGGAGTACCCTTCCGGATGAGATACTGCAACTGGAAACCTGGCAATGGTCCATTTCAGATATGTCCATGCTCTTGCTGGCACTTATTTCAGAAGATGCTCCCTATTCGGAAATGGAGCAGACCACCGAGGAGCTGCGAAAGCGAATTGAGAAGATCAGGAGCATCAGGAAAGTGAGTTCCTATGCGCTCCCTGAACAGGAGGTGCATATCCACCTGGATTTCGAAAAAATGGCCATGGTCAATACCAACCTGGATCACATTACCCGGGCCATTCAGACCAATAACATGAATATTCCCGGAGGGGAGGTTACACTTGGCGTAAACAATCTGAGCGTGAAGTCCTCAGGCTCATTCAGGGATCTTGATGAAATCAGGAACATGGTGGTGAATTCCAGCATGGGCCGACTTATTTACCTGAGGGATGTGGCCACCGTTTCTTATGGATACGAAACACAGAATTACAAGGCCCGTTTCGGGGCCAAATCCATCCCGAAACCGGGCGGTACCCGATGCATTTTGTTGGGAGTCAGTCAAAAAGAGGGTTTGAATGTACTGGAAACCGGTAAGCAGCTGGATCCGCTGCTTGAAACATTCAGGGAGGAGCTTCCCGGGAATATGCGTCTGGAGGTGGTCTATAATCAACCCCAGACAGTCCGAAAGCGGATCAATGGCTTTATGGCTAACCTGCTGCAGGGAATTGTCCTGGTGGGACTGGTGATCTTCCTGTCCCTTGGTTTCCGTTCTTCCATGGTGGTGGTTCTGGCCATCCCCATGTCGCTGACCATAGGACTTGGCTTTGTGGATATGGCCGGATTTGGATTGCAGCAAATTTCAATTGGCGGATTGGTTGTGGTGCTGGGCTTACTGGTAGACAATTCCATTGTGATGGTCGAAAACATCAACCGCTATATTCAAATGGGACACAACCGCCGGAAAGCATCCATACTGGCGGCTTCGGAAATTGGTTGGCCCGTTGTAACGGCCACTCTCACTACGGTACTCGCATTTGTGCCCATTGCAGCCATGCCGGATGAATCCGGAGAGTTTATTAAATCTCTGCCGGTTACCATTGCCCTCACCCTCACGGTTTCTCTGTTGATTGCGCTTTCCTTTACCCCGATGATCACCAGTAAGTTGTTCAAGGAGAAGAGTAGCGTGGATAAAAAACCATGGGGCATCAGCGGCCTTCTCAGGTGGGTGATCGAAAAGCCCTTCCGAAGGACGCTGCAGGCAGCATTACGCAGACCAGGTTTGAGCATGGTGTTCGCCAGCCTGTTTTTACTGGGATCACTGGCTATGTTCCGGAATGTGGGCATCAGCTTTTTTCCCAAGGCAGAGCAGGCCAACCTGATGATACAGGCCACTCTCCCCGGGGGGTCAAGCCTTGACCGGACCGATGGAGTGGCCCGCCATATCGAATCGGTTCTGGATACCATGCCTGAGGTCAGGTATTACGCCACCAATGTGGGTCATGGCAATCCAAGAATCTATTACAATGTCTTTCCCCAGAGGCACGACAAGGCCTTTGCTGAAATTTATGTCCAGCTGTATGAGTATGACAGTGAATTATTTGCACTTATCCTGGAAAGGCTTCGTCAAAAATTAAGCACCTATCCCGGTGCGCGCATCCGTGTAAAGGAGTTTGAACAGGGGCCACCTTTTGATGCCCCTGTTCAGATTTATCTGAACGGGGAGGATCTGGATGTATTGAGAGAGATTTCAGCGGATGTTGAAGCGATGATCCGTGAGCAGCCCGGGGCGATTAATATTGAAAACAAGTTTGTGAAGACCAATACGGAGTTGCTCTTGGAGATTAATAAGGAGAAGGCCAATATGCTGGGAGTTCCGGTGGTTGAGATTGACCGGACCATACGAACGGCAGTTGCCGGTATGCATGTAAGCAGCTTCCGGGATCCTTCAGGGGAGGATTACCAGGTGGTGCTGAAAATGGATCGCGATGAGAAGTTTGGGGAGGAGGAACTGGAGCGAATTTATGTCTCCTCGCTATCGGGAAGACAGCACCAGTTGAAGCAGTTTGTAGACATGAAATTGCAACAGGCTCCCAGCTCCATCAGCAGATACGATATGGAGCGGACCGCAGAGATCCTGGCGGATGTTAAAAGTGACTATACACTGGATGAGGTGATGGATCCGGTCCTGGAAAAGCTGGAGCTTTACCCCATGCCTGCCGGATACTCTTATACCATTGCCGGTGAACTTGAGGGAAGGAATGATGCCTTCGGAGGTGTAAGCAATGCGGTGATAATTGCCATTATTTCCATTCTTTCGGTACTGGTATTGCAGTTCAGGTCCTTCCGCCAGCCACTGATAGTCTTTCTCGCCATTCCCTTTGCAGTAACAGGGATGATCTGGGCCCTCCTGATCACTGGCAACACCTTTTCTTTTACTGCTTTTATCGGCCTGACCAGCCTGGTGGGCATCGTGGTGAATAATTCCATTATCCTGGTGGATTATATCAATAAACTACGGGAGCAGGGAAAATCACTGAATGAGTCCCTGCAACTGGCTGCTGAAACCAGGCTGACTCCCATTGTACTGACAGCACTGACCACCATAGGGGGACTGCTCCCTCTTACTTTAAGAGGAGGTACCTTATGGGCCCCCATGGGTTGGACCATTATCGGGGGATTGCTGGTTTCAACCATCCTGACCCTGGTGATTGTGCCGGTTATTTATAAATTACTGGAAAGGAAGAAATCGACCGGGCCTGGCACTTGATTTTTGTTGAATCAGGTTATATCTTGTCAGTTAAAATATTCAGTTTATTATGAAAATTTCAGCCTTGTTATTTTTGGCAGGAGCACTTCTGTCTGCTCCTCTTATTGGACAGTACAAAAGTGATGTGATCACAACCTCTGAAGGGGATCTGGAGATGTTTTTTATTGGTCATGGTACCCTGATGTTTACCTTCAACGATCTGGTGATACATATTGATCCTGTTATGAGAGAGGCAGATTATTCCACCATGCCAGATGCCGACCTGATCCTGGTGACCCACGAGCATGGCGATCACCTCGATATCTCTGCCATCCATCATCTCATGAAAGAGAATACCAGGGTGGTAATGACTTCCACATGTGAAGAACAGCTGGAGGACTTTCAGGCCACTGTATTCAGGAATGGGGATGGGGGCAGCATACATGGGATAGAGATCCGGGCCATCCCTGCCTATAATATAGAACATAAGCGATCAAATGGTAAGCCATTTCATCCAAAAGGCGTAGGAAACGGATATATCCTGAGCTTTGGTAATACCCTTGTTCTGATTGGCGGGGATACGGAAAATATACCTGAATACAAGGATTTAGGGATGGAGATTGCTGTGGCATTCCTTCCCATGAACCTGCCCTATACAATGACCCCTGAGATGGTGGCGGATGCGGCCCTGGCCTTGGAGCCGGAGATTCTGTATCCATACCATTACGGAGAGACCGATCCGCTGGATCTTGTGGAGCTCTTAAAAAATGAAAAGAGCATCGAAGTAAGAGTCCGGGATCTGAGGTAATTTCAGGCTCATTTTTTTCATGGCACCTTCCCTGCTGTTCATCAAAACTTACATCCTGTGAACAGGCTGTGGATAATTACTTTGCAGTAAGCTGCTTCACATTACATATATTTATGTGTTATGAAGGCCAGGTCTATCATATTGATGTTGTTTCTGGCAGTGGGAACGGTGCTGAACGGACAGTACACAAAGGAATTCAAGAGAATTTTCTTCGATGCCAGTTACCTGATGGAAACCGGATTCTACGAAGAGGCCTTTAACCGTTATAAGAATTTATTAACTCTTGATCCCGGTAACTGCAATATCCTGTTTCATTGCGGAGCCTGTTGTTTGAATATACCCGGAAATGAAGAACAGGCCATCACCTATTTGGAGGAAGCAGCGGAAGGGGTGACCCTGTCCTATAAGTCCAAATCCCATAAAGAGCCCGGAGCCCCGTCGATGACCTATTTCATGCTTGGACAGGCCTACCACCTGAATTACCAGTTTAAGGAAGCAGTGGCTGCGTACACCGAATACCTGGAGGTGGGAAGCGACCAGAGTCAGTCCCAGCTGGAATATGCCAGGATGCAGATCGAAGCCTGTGAAAGGGCGTCAAGTATTGAGCGAACCCATCCTGCTTTTGAATTCCAGGGCGTGCTTGAACATTTTGAGGATGATCTGCCCTCCTGCAGCAATCCGGTTATTTCGGGGGATGGAAAGATGCTCATTTTCCTGGTGGACTATCCTGCTGATAAGAAAATTATGATGACCACCCGCACCGATAGCCTCTGGTCCAGACCAAAGGTTATCAACAGCCAGATCGGGATGGTTGGAGAGACCTACCCGGTTTCTCTTTCCCATGATGGGAAGGACCTGTACCTGGTCCACCACTTTTATTCTCATTCAGATATTTTTGTATCTCATTTGAAAGGGAACAGATGGTCAAAGGCAGAGGATTTGGGGTACAAGATCAATGGGAGAACTTCTGAGAATCATGCCAGTATTTCCAGGGACGGTCAGTCCTTATATTTCACCAGTGATGTCAGAGGTGGACAGGGAAGTTTCGATATCTATGTTTCGCGCCTCGATGAAAAGGGTGAGTGGGGTGATCCGGAGAACCTGGGGCCTGTAATTAATACCCCTTATGAAGAGCATACCCCTTTTATCTCCCACAACGACTCCATACTCTTTTTCAGTTCACAGGGGCATGCTTCCATTGGCGGAGCGGATGTTTTTCACTCCAGAGTCCAGGATGATGGTACCTGGAGCGAACCTGAGAACATGGGTTATCCGGTAAATACCACAGGCGACGACCTCTTTTATAATCCGGGCTGGACCGAACTTGAGAGCTACTATGCTGTAAGGAGAGCGGATGATCCCACCTCCAATACCATCAATATGGTGATGGAGCTTGAGTACGATGAGGAACTGCTGGCACAGAATATTCCCGTCAATTCCAATGCAGAGGAATTCGTGACTCAAACATCTGATCCTGCGGCTGAGGTGGTAGCGGTTACAGCAACAACATCCGTAATGACAGAGGAACAGCTGGTTGAACCTCCAAATACCGATGAGATTGAAATGGTACTCAATGAGAGGAAGCCTGAGCCTGAGCCTGATCCCGAACCTGCACCTGTCGAGACTGATTTTGTGACTCAGAACTCATCTCCGGCACCCGTGGAGTCACCGGCATATGCAAATGAACTCACCACCCTGGTTCCTTTTGTAACCAATAGATACGAGTTGGGACTGGCCGCTCAGCTGGAGGTGGAGAAGATTGCCGAAATCATGGTGTATCATCCTGATGCAAAGGTTTTTCTGGTGGGGCATACGGACTCAACAGGCGATGAAGATTTTAATATGCTGCTCTCCCTTTACCGCGCTGAAATGATTGCGGAGTACCTGGAGATGCGAGGAATCGATCGGGAAAGAATTGATGTGGAGGGGATGGGGGAATCGGCTCCAATTGCAATTAACAGCTTCTCTGATGGTTCTGATGCCATTCTTGGCAGGTATCTGAACCGACATGTCATTGTAAGCATCAAGGGTTCACTTCCCGCTAATACACCGCTGTGTGGTGTTTTTGTTCCTGCGAATCTTAGGCCCCTTGATGAGATGGATGAAAGTGCAATTGAAAAGGAATATCACTTCACCATCCAGTTGATGGCCACCAGTATGCCTGTGCAGGGTTCCCATTTTGAAGACATTCCCCACCTGAAGGAATATGCATGCAAAGATGGTTTATACCGCTATACAACCAGCTCCTTTCGCACCTTCCCTGAAGCCCGAAAACGTTTGATGCAATTAATTAAGAGTGGTTATCCCGATGCCTTTATCCAGACCCGTGAGTGGTACGATCGGGCTCTTAAATAGAACTTCCTCACCTTTCAACAGCTGAATCAGGGGCAAAATAGATTCCCTTCTGTTCCCATCTCTTTTCCAGTTTTTGAAAAGATGAAAGGAAGTTGTTAAAGTTCTTGTTCTGCTTTTCGGTCCAGCCCACCTCCGCATAGGCTGCTATCCTTGGAAAAGTCTGGAAGTGCATTTGACCGTTCGCGGGGATCCATTCTCCCCACATCTGGCAACCAGTACCTATTACTTTATTGTGATAAAGAGGATCAAGACCGACCGGAACCGGATATGTCCCCTTCCGGAGTCCTCTGAATCGATAATTTTTATTTGAAATCCATAAGCTTCTTCAAGGTGTTTTTGCAAGAGCAGAGCTGTGTTCAGACTGGCGGTAGAAAACTCGATCCCCGTGTGCTGACTGAGATTAAAGGAATCCTTGCCCCATTCAAGCTGCTGAGCTTGAGGAATGATCTGGATATGTTGTGCCTGTACTCCTGAAAAGCCAAGCAGGCAAACAATGACAAATATGATTGGAAAAGATCTTTCATAATCTTTGATACTGGTTCACTGTTCGTACTGGATTGCAGTTTAAATCTGGCAAATATTAGTCAATTGAGATACAATAAGATATGTAATCTGAAGGCAATTAACTGGCATTGTTTTTGCGACATTTTGGCCGTGTACCATATCTCCAATACCCCGGCAGCATGAAAGCACTTTCGAATAATATCTTTATCTCAATAATACTTTTTACACTCCCAATTACAACATCCTCCCAGGCTCCTGTTGATTTGTATGACTCAAATAATCCATTATCATACCCTAAAACCTATTTGCATACCGATCGGGAGGTGTATTTCATTGGTGATTCTATCTGGTTCAAAGCATATTACCTGGACGGGCTGACGCAGAAATTTTTCCCGGGGGATTTCAGTTTATATACTGAACTATTTGATGATAGGGGTAGAACCGTCGATAGTCAGGTTTTGATTTTGGAGAAAGGTCAATCTACCGGAAAAATTGAAATTCCTGATTCCATCCATCCGGGAAATTATCTGTTACGGGCATTCACGGATTATCAAAGGAGTATTGGAGAGGAGGTGTTTTTTCACAAAAAACTTAAGATTACGAGTGTTGAAAACCGCATGGATGAGGCCTTGTCTGAATCTGAAGAACCGCCAGCTGATATTGATGTTGCTTTTTTGCCTGAGGGAGGCATCCTCCTGCCTGGACAAAAAAATTGTGTGGGTATAAAAGCTGTAGATAATAGAGGCGTAGGAATTTCAATAAAAGGTGAGATTGTAGATGGAAATGGAGAGATTGTTTCATTTTTTAGTACAGAATACAAAGGAATGGGTGTTGTTCAATTTCACCCCGAACATGGAAAACGATACTATGCGAGAATTCAAGGATTCCCAGAATTTGATTATACGTTTGATGATTTAGCAAAAGAGGGTATCAAGATCGAGTATTCTGATGAGTCAAATGATAACCTGACATTTAAGATCACCACTAATTCAGAGATTTTTCTTGGAAAGACATATTACTTTGCAATACTACACAGGGGAAGAGTCCTCTTTAACCAGAAATTTGTACAGAAAGCATGGGATTTGCCATTGAGGATACAGAAAGCAGCATTGAGTGGGGGGATAAACAGATTTGTTTTGATGGATGAGCAGTTTAAACCGATCTCAGAGCGACTTTACTTTTCCGATAACTTCCAGTTAAATGAAATACAGATCATTTCAGATCAAGATGCCTATCAGCAAAGAAGCAAAGTTCAATTGGAGCTATTGGACGATGACGAATATTGGGAAGCAGGCTCTTCAAACCTCTCTGTGGCTGTTATCGATGCACATGCCCTAACGGTAAACGGTCCCAAACACAATATCCAGTCGTGGTTGTTGTTCGATTCTGAGCTTAAGGGAAGCATTGAATCTCCCGCTCATTTCTTTGTGAATGATGACTATTTTTCATCCAGGGAGAAGCTGAACCTCTTAATGCTAACCCATGGTTGGAGCACTTACATCTGGACCACTCTGGCTGAGAATCCACCTGTTCCTGTTTCGAGTCTGTCTGAAGGTATGACTCTAAAGGGAACTGTAAAGCACGCTTTCACAAAAAAACCGATTCCTAAAGGTGATGTTGAGTTAAATATCTATTCGGAGGGGGGATTTGTTAATGCTGTAAATAAGACTGACAGGGGTGGAAAGTTTGTTTTTGATAATATAGTTTTTTCAGATACAGCTTCGGTATTTATTCAGGGTCGTAATAAAAAGGGGAAACTTTATACAGAGCTGGAAATTGAACCATTCTTCAGCCCAAATCCCAAACTCCAAAAACAATATTTCCCGAAAAATGATTCAAAGAGAAGTTATTCATCAGGACTGTATGAGCAGCAGTATTACAGTGATCTGGACTTAAAGAACTTTGTACTTGAAAACGGTTCCATCTTGCTTGAAGAGGTTAGTATCACAAAAAAGAAAGATACAGGAGATGGGCATTTCAGAATGTATGCAAAGCCATATAATTCATTAAAGATCACTGAAAGGGACTATGGATACCGTAATGTTGGAGATTATTTGCAAGGAAGAGTGAGTGGAGTAATGGTAGTTGGAAATCAAATCCTGATTAGAGGAATCGGCAGTTTTTCATATAGTCCGCCATTATTCTTATTGGATGGAACCCCGCATGAGGACCAGGATGTAGTTATGAATATCCCTATGGCTGATATTGATATCATTGAGGTTTTGAAGAACCCGCACGAATTGGGTGTTTTCGGAACGAGAGCTGGCAGCGGAGTTATATCAGTATTTACCAAACGTGGTGGTGGAAATAATTGGCGAGCTAAATATGTGCAAGGAACCATTTCAACAAGTCTTATGGGATATTCATCTTACAAAGAGTTTTATTCACCAAAGTATACTCCTGTAAACAAAAGCTCTGCAAGACCTGATCACCGCCTGACGCTTCACTGGGAGCCGGTAATATTTACAAAAGATGGCAAAGCTACGATAACATTTTTCACATCAGATGATGCAGCCAAATACAAAGTAATTGTGGAAGGGATTACAGCTGAAGGCAGGATTTGTTTTGGGATTGGGGATTTAATTGTAGAACAAGTGGAAAAGCTGGGCCATGAATGAAAAAAGCCCTGCGTTTCACGCAAGGCTTTTTTGTAGCGAGAGGGAGACTTGAACTCCCGACCTCATGATTATGAATCATGCGCTCTAACCACCTGAGCTACCTCGCCATCATCTCTTCTGAACTTCCAAGTGCACAGGGCACTTTCGGGCTGCAAATATATAATTTTTTAGGATTATGGCAAAGCGAATTGAACCATGACTTAATCCCTTTGTTTTTGTATCTTAGAGAAGAAAGCCCTAGAAGGAGTCTAATATGGAAAGTGGATCAGGTGAAATAGCTGTAATATGGCAAATGATCATCTACCTGGGTGCATTTGGCATTGTTGCTGCGGCTGCAAGAAAGGTTTCAGTCAGCTTTCAAAAATTGAGGCTGCCCCTGATCACCGGATTCCTGGTCATTGGTCTGGTATCCGGGCCCGAAGTTCTGGGTTTGATTGAAGCAGAAGCGCTGGCGGATCTTTCTTTCCTGAATGATGTGGCCCTGGCATTTATTGCTTTTGCAGTGGGATCGGAGCTCTACCTGAAGGAGTTGAGGAGCAGGATGAGAAGCATTATCGCCATGACCATCACCCAGATGCTTGTCACCTTTCTGCTGGTTAGCATTTCCATGTATTTCCTTCTGGATCTGATCCCCTTTGCTGAAGAAATGAAACTGGCAGCAAGGATTGCCATTTCAATGCTTGGGGGGACCATCGCCATTGCACGTTCTCCTGCTTCTGCCATCGCAATTATTAATGAATTACGAGCGAGGGGACCCTTTACTCAGACAGCCATAGGTGTGACTGTTGTCAAGGACTTTGGAGTCATTGTCTTTTTTGCCATAATTTTCACACTCTCCAAGTCCCTGATACAGGATACAAACTTCCGCCCCATTTATATTGTTCAGGTGCTGGTGGAGCTGGTGGCTGCATTTGGATTGGGATTTGTGGTGTGGGTTCTGCTCAGGGCTATCCTCTCCATCAAGGGGCGCTTAGCTGTGAAAAAAGGACTGGTGCTTCTCACCGGTTTCCTGGTCTACGTCTTTACCAATATCACAGGCGATCATTCCAGCATGTACCTGGGACTGGAGCTTCATATCGAACCCCTACTGATCTGTATTATAGGGAGTTTCCTTGTAACAAACTATTCGGTATACAGAAACGATTTTACCAGGATTGTCAAGGACCTGGGTCCCTATGTCTATGTGGTCTTTTTTACCCTCACCGGAGCCATGATCTCTCTGGAGGTGCTGGCTGCCATGTGGTTTATTACACTGATTCTCTTTGGAATACGTCTTATCTCCCTGATGCTGGCAGGCTATAGCGGAAGTGCACTGGCCGGTGATCCACCACTATTTCGCAGATTATCATGGATGCCCTTTGTGACCCAGGCCGGAGTGGGGGTGGGACTGGCCACCATCATAGCCACTGAGTATCCCGGATGGGGGTCAGACTTTGCCACCATTATGATTTCCATAATTGTAATTAACCAAATCGTTGGCCCGCCCCTGTTCAAATGGGCACTTCATCTGGTTGGTGAGGTTCATGTGAAATCGGATGGCAGCTACGATGTAGAACGAAAAGTTCTGATTTTCGGATTGGAGAATCAATCTCTTGCCCTTGCCAATCAGTTGAAAAAACAAAACTGGGAGGTGGAATTTGTGGTGATGGATCCCACTGTTGAGATTCTGGGTAATCAGGAATTCAAGGTCCACGAATATGCAGGTTCGGACCACCTTTCCCTGAGGAAATTCAGTGCCGAGAACGCCGACACCATTGTTTGCCTGATGTCGGACGAGGCAAACTTTGATGTTTGTGAGACAGCCTATGAACATTTTGGGACCAGGCACCTGGTGGTCAGATTAACCGATCGGGAGTATTATAAGAAATTTCACAATATCGGAGTCATGGTGATCGACCCGGCCACTGCCATGGTCTCCCTGATGGAACACTTTGTCCGTTCGCCCATTGCCACGTCTCTGCTGCTGGGCATGGATGATGGGCAGGATACCATTGATATTGAATTAAGAAATTCCGATTTTCACGGCCTGACCCTTCGGGATCTTCGTCTGCCATCGGATGTTATAATTTTATCAGTTACCCGGGGCGAGCACCCCATCATATCCCATGGATACACCCGGCTGCGACTGGGAGATATCGTTACCATGGTGGGTTCCATTGAGAGCCTTGATACTGTTCGCCTTAACCTCCAAGGATATTAAATATGAAAGGAAATCAGATTCTATTCGTTCTATTCCTTATTCTGATGGGCTCCTGCAGCCATAAATACGATTCCTCTACGCTCGGTCTTGATTTTTACCAGTGGAACCTCTGGCAGGACAAGGAGGCTGTACAGGGAAATATTCTGCCTTCCTGCGGTTGGGATGCCCTTCACCGTGGCAAAGGGAAACTGGTAAGGATCCCGGCTTCGCTTGATGAATATTTCCCCGGTGTGGAAGCCTCCGACGTTTTCTGGTACCATTGCAGATTTACATTGCCCGAACAATGGGAAGACAAAGCAATTTCAATGATTTTTAAGGAAGCTGGCCCCTCTGTAGCAGTATATTTAAACGAGAAAATGGTGGGCTCATTTCAGGAAGAGGAGGGAGCCTTTGAATTGGATGTTTCAGAGGATATTTATTACATCCGTGATAATCACCTTTCCATCAGAGTTTCAGGAGCTGTAGGGGGAGGGGGATTGCTTGGCATAACTGAGACCATCCTGGTGAAGTCCGGCAGCTGATCAGAAAACTGGAAGTGAGATCCCGCTTTTCACAAGTACTTCAGGACCGCAGCCAGTTCCATAAGCAGGATCCATTTCTTGTGTGATAACAAACTTATCAAACTCAAATCCATCTTCCCGGAGACTGAACATAATTTCGTGCAAGCCGGGTTTATCAATCTCAAGGAAGATCTTATAAGGCTCGCCGCAGTGCACTTCTTCGGTTCGTTGTTTGCTTTCCCAGTACCAGCTTTCTTTTCCCTCACACCACTGTAGTCGCCGGCCGGATTCCGGCCAGCGTCCATCCAGGCCCACATGCACTCCATTGTCTTCAGAGCCGGTGCTGAAAGCTCTGACCCAGACATAGTATTTCCCGGGCTTATTGAAATGGATCTTATAATGCAGCACAGCTAATTTTCCGGGTTCATTGCTGAAATTCTCCCCACTTATAAGTGTGTCTTCATGGGTGACACGGGTATCGGGAAGGATTTCAAGGTATGCACCATTGCTGGCTCCAGTTAAGTGGGGTGGATCCTCATCCCGTCCCGCATCAGGGAAGGCATCTTTGCTGGTTCGGTACCACTGTCTGATATCTGAATGACTTTGCTTATAGAAGTATTCCGCTTCTACAGCCACTGTCCCGTCAACTACATTAAATACCACATCTTCACCAATGATGGGACTGGCCAGGTCCTGGGCCAGCAGGGGAGGTATACTTGCAATTATCAATGTAAAAATCAGTATAGGTTTCATGATAGAGTTTTCGTTTGGAGCTTAAAAATACAAATATTTCCTACCTTCGGGATCAATCAGGAAAGTCGTAAAGAATGGGTAAAATTTTAGATAGAATTGCCGGGGGGAAGGTTCTGGTTTCGGATGGAGCCTGGGGAACCTTCTTACACCAGAAAGGTTTAAGGGCAGATGAATGCCCTGAATCCTGGAACCTGGAGCGTCCGGAGGATGTTCTGGAGATAGCGAGCTCCTACGTGGAAGCCGGGGCAGATATCATTCTGACCAATAGTTTCGGAGCAAGTCCGCTTAAGCTGGAGGGATATGGACTGGAAGAACAGACTGTTGAACTAAACAGGAGTGCTGCAGAAATTTCTAAGAAGGCGGCTGGGAATAAGGCCCTGGTGATGGGTTCCATCGGGCCGACAGGGAAGATGGTGATGATGGGGGAGGTAGCACCCCAGGAAGTATTTAAAGGCTTTATGGAACAGGCGAAAGGATTGGCCGATGGAGGTGCTGACGGCATTGTTATTGAGACCATGACCGATCCTGAGGAGGCCCGCCTGGCCATTGAAGCTGTTAAGAAAGTCACCAATCTGGATGTGGCATGCACCTTCACGTTTTCCAGGAATCAGGATGGGGTGTACCGGACCATGATGGGGACTGATGTGGGTGCCTACCTGGAGATGGCCAAATCGGCCGGAGCAAATATTATCGGAGCCAACTGTGGGAATGGGACCGCCGGTATGATTGAGATTGTCAGAGAGATCAGGAAAATTGACCCGGATATTCCGGTACTGGTACATGCCAATGCCGGACTGCCCGTATACCAGGATGGGAAAACTGTATTCCCTGAATCGCCGGACGAAATGTCCTCTCAGATTCAGGAGCTGGTGGCCGCCGGGGCCAACATCGTGGGAGGGTGCTGTGGCACCACCCCGGAACATATCCGGCAAATTACCCGGGTTCTGGCAACATTTATGTAATAAACATTTACCCCCTTTCTCGCTGAATTTCGCTTTGCCTTATGTAGGCTTCGTACAGGGGGCATATTGTTTATTTAATCAATTCGTTGCGCCAGAAATCCAGGTGGTAGGACGGGCCATCTGCATTCCAGATCTTTGAGATAATATCGACGTCTCCGTCCCCGTCCACATCCCCCAGCTGGGCATCGTGCCAGCCGGGATTGTCCAGGTGTATAATAGTTGGAGAGAACGCGGGTGGGGTGGAAGCATTGTTGTACCAGATCACTCCCCTTTCCTTCAGTCCCACCGGTTTCATGGCCACCAGTCCATCGCTCTCCATATAGACATCCGGATCCTCCTGTTCGCCGGCAAAAATGTCAGGATATCCGTCACCATTAAAATCGGCAACACCCAGTGAGTGAAAGGAACCGGTTCCCTCCACATCTCCGGGTCGGGTATCCGGATCCGGAAGTTGAACAGACTGCCAGTTTTTTCCATTTCCCAGGTTTTTAACCCAGTATACATGGGATCCGCCTGTATCGCAATGACTGTAAACAATATCGTTCTCGCCATCCCCGTCAATGTCTGTGACCCAGGATCTGGTACTGCGTCCGTAGGAGGCATTGGGGACCGCTTCAAAGGGCCAGGCATGTTTCTCCCAGACTCCCTTTCCATCCCCGGGATTGGCAAACCAGAATCCGGGGATGATGACATCCGGATCGCCATCGCCATCCAGGTCCCCGTAACCCCGTGGAGCTGTTCCGCCATGATCGTGGTGGCCGGAACTGATCACATGTTCACGCAGGGTATTGGAAGTGTTATACCAGGCCAGTTTATTTCCATCATATACCAGAATATCCGCTTCTCCATTTCCATCCATGTCTGCTGTGGCAGCATCGTGTCCACCAGCTTTTATAAGGTAGGAAGGCCAGGGAACATCCGGGTAGGCTGAGAGAATTCCTGGATTCCTGAACCAGATGCCATTGTATACCACATCCATCCATCCATCGTGATCCACATCGATGGGAGTGGTACCCAGGGTGTTTCCCAGGGTTTCACCGGACCCCATCAGGTGCTGGATCCAGAGCGAATCGTTGATGCGTTCATACCAGTAAGCCGATAAGGTATTTCGTCTGGAGATGGCCACATCCAGGTCACCATCCCCGTCAAAATCGGCAAGCGCAGGTCCGCCGGTTCCCCAGGACGATCCGGGAAGCACCGGATCGATGCTGAAATGTTGCCAGGAGGGGAGAGGCTCCTGAGAAATTAATTGTGAAGTGGTGAGGGCACCGAGGATCAGGAATGAAAAATATTTCATGGGGAAATTGCTTTCCAATAAATGTATGAAAAACCGCTGAGATCATCAGCTAAAATGCCATGTTCAGATAAATGGTAGGGGTGAAAGGAACCGCTTCGGCATGTATACTCACAACGCTGTTTGGGGAGTCCGGGATACGGATCACATTGGAGTATTTGATATTTTCATGGTTCAGCACATTCAGAATGGAGATTCCGGCTTCGAAGTGATAATTCTTGACGCTAAGGCGGTAGAATACAGCCATATCGAGCCGACTGTATGGATAACGCTCTTCCTGGATGTTAAGGAAGCGGGGAAGAGGTGTGATTCCCGATCCATAAACATAGTTGGCTGAGAGGAAGAGGGGTTTGAAATTAAGCAAGAGGGCTCCTTTGACCTCGTGTCGCTGATCCTGTGGCGCATATACATATTCTTCCTGGGGCATGTTGTTGTAGTGTTCTTCCGTAAGACTCAGGGTATAGGAGGCCCAGGCCTCGTGTTTTCTAAAGTATTTTTTCAGCAACACATCCATACCATAGGCCCTGGCATTTCCCTGGGCCACTTCCAGGGTTCCTTCTATCCATCTGTATCTGCTGATCCCATCAGTGGTTTTATAAAAACCTTCCACCCCTGCCGAAAAACCAGTGATGTGATAATTGACTCCTCCCACCAGGTGTACAGCCTTCAGCACGGGAACAGCTGCATTGTCGCAGAGGGACCAGAAGTAGCGGAAGTTTCCCTGCTCATCAATGACCGTTGTCTCGGAGATAAACTGCCTGTAAATCCCGCTTGCCGCGTTCACCCTCCAATGATCGGAAAGATCCAGGGATGCCTGAATCCGAGGCTGTATATATGCCTGCTCCAGGAAGAAGGAGTAATCGGCCCTGATTCCCGGTTTTATGCTAAATCCGGGTGTCAGGCGAATTTCATCCTGGATAAATAAACCGATCCTGTGAGAGTTTTCTTTGGAAATGTCAAGGCTGTCCTGCTGGTCGCCTTCACCAAATTGCGTACTCTCATAGGTGTAGTTCCATCCTGCCTCCAGGCTTTGCCTTTTACTAAGGGGAATCTGATTCTTGTTTTTCAGACTGAGATCAAGGATGCTTGTATATAAATTTAGCTCCTGGTCCGATACGATCCAATTCCCCGAATTCCTGGTGATCAGCTGGTCCTCATAAATATCCCGTTCCAGTCCGGATGCACTGAAAGAAAACTGGCTGTTCCATCCCTTCTTCCATGTTTTCCCCAAAAAAGCACTGGCTCCCCGCTGAATGTTCCCTTCTTCAGCCTCCTGGGTGATTTGAGCATTGTTCTGTTCCTGGTCAAAATCATAAGAAAACATATCCCTTCCTTCGTACAGGCTCAGAAAATAAGAATCACCCGATTTAAAGGTCCCGGCATACTTCAGGTTCACATCACGAAACACATAGTCGGGATAAATGCTCACATCTGCCTGTGCCGAATTCCCTCTTCTGGGATTCCGGCTAACAATGCTCAGATCCTCAGAATCGTATAAATTGTAATAGGTCTGGCGGTAAGCAAAGGTGAGTGCCGATCTCTTGGCAATGGGAATGCTGGCCATTCCATTGGCCGTCATGTTGTTTATGTTCAGATTGATGGAAGGCTTCCCGGTGCTGCCGTTGATCCCGGTAATATCTACGATGCCACCAACCCTGTTGTCGTAATCTGAGCTAAAGCCCCCTTTTAAAATCTTGATGTCCTTGGCCAGGTATGGATTTACGAAAGCCATGTTGTCATTGAAATTCTTTAATCCGAATACGGTGAATCCATCGAACATAATCTTGCTATGACCAGAATAGCTTCCCCAGATAATCAATTCCGATGAGCTTTCCCCTGCTGCCAGGATGCCCGGTTGCAGCCTCAGAAAATTGAAAACCGAATTATCGCCGTTCCCGGGCAGCCGGTAGGCGATTTTATGATTCAGGCGGATGGTTCCCGCTTCCTCCCCGGCCTGACCGGATCTTTCAATGATACTTCCTTCGATCACCACTTCTTTCAGTCCAATGATAGAAGGTGTTAGTCCAAGCTCATAAGCAATTCCCGGGGAAAGGGTCGTATCCTTCAGATAATAACCCAGGTAGGAAAGGGTGAGGTGGAAGATGGAGTCACTTGAAATAAAAGAAAAATTCCCGTTGAAATCACTTATCAGTCCCGATTGATTGATCAGGACATGGGAATAAGGCAGGGTTTCACCGCTTTCGGAATCCACAATCCGGCCCGCTATGCGGTATTTTTTTATGGTTGAAGAGGGATGCTTTCCATAAATGGTGAATACCTCTCCGATTTGCTTGTATTCCAGTGGGAGGCCCTGAATCAGGAAGGCAATGGCTTCTTCCGGATCATCAAAAGTGCGTTGAGCTGTAATGATGTAAGCTGAAAGTCCATGGTCGTCAAATGAAAGTTGCACCCCGTACTCGGATGCCAGTTCCATTAGAACCTGGCTCAAAGGCTCCTGCACTACATGGATCTCAATCCTTTGGCCATATACCCGGACCTGAAAAATCAGCAATATCAGAAGGAGAAGTATACTTTTATTCCCTTGCAGGATAGACCAAATATTTTTTCCCGGTTTGACGTTCATATTCAAGATCAAATGGCAGGCAGAGCAAAGATAAGATATTCTCCACCGGTTGATCGAGGGTAAAGTTCCCCGAATAGACCTGCTGCATCTCCGCAGGTGTCTCAATAACAATGCCAAATTGACGTTCAATTTCTTCAAAAACAAGCTTCAGGGGGGTGGATCCGAACATGATCAGGTTTTCGGTCCAGCTGGGTTCCTCCCTTTGATTTGAAAGCCTGGATACAGTAAACCCGCCCTTCTTGTTCAGCACACTCTTTTCTTCTGCTGCCAGTTCAACGCTTTTGCCTGTTGAAACATCTGTTACACGGACCTTGCCTGTATGACAGGTGACAGCATAATCCATTTCCCTTGCAAAGATATTAAAGGTAGTTCCCAGAACCTCGGTATAGGCATTGACAGAAACCACTTTGAATTTTTTCCCTTTTTCCACTCTGAAAAAGGCTTCCCCATCCAGTTCCACGCGCCTGGAAATAAACCACCAGTAGGGCTGGTATTTCATATGGGTGGCCGCATTAAGCTCTACCTCTGAGCCATCGGGAAGCTTTAATGTGGTGTGTACCCCCTCCGGACAATAGGTCTTTACAGAATAAAAGCGCATGAATCCGGAAACAGAAAGAAGGAGAACCAATGATGCAGCCATTGCAAGCCACTGCCTACCGGGAAGAAGACGTCGGACCAGCTCTGGGTTCTGGTCCTCCTTCGCTATTCGTTTCTCCAGATCATTCCAGACTCCCTCCTTGCTCTTTTCCCAAGGGATCTTTGCATGGGGAAAAAACTGATTGGACAGTTCATCCTGAACATCCTGATTTTTGATATGTCGTTTCTCCTGGTTCATCAGGTTTTTATTTCTTTTCGTAAGCAGCAAAGTGCCCCGCTCACTCTTTTTTCTATTGCTTTTACACTTAGTGATAGTCTTTCAGCGATTTCCTGGTAGGTAAGCCCCTCGACTCTGCTCATTAAAAAAACGATCCGTTGCTTCTCAGGAAGTTTTCCAAGGGCCTTTTCGTATTTCTCTTCCAGTTCCTTGTATAGAAGAGCTTCTTCAGGGGATGCCCCATTCTGTTCAAAGCGGATCTCTTCCGGCAGGTTTTTCCAGAGCCGCTCTTTGCGGTAATAGCTTACAAAGAGGTCGCCTGCTATTTTATATAATAAACCCACATCCTTTTCCGGGCGCACATCCATCTTCTTTTCCCAGATTCTCATAAAGGTATCCTGTGCCAGGTCATTGGAGATAAAAACATCCCCGCAGCGATAGTATAGATAACTTCTGATGTTATCAAAGTATAGATCAAAAATTGTTTTAAATTCTTCCTGGCTCACCTTTATGTTCTATTCTGTAAAACTACACAATGTCAATGAACTTTGTTTGAATGGAGACCGGTCTCCAGACGGATCCCGGCCTCCAATCTCCCAATTAACCAAATTCATGGTTACCACCAACCCTTGTTTTGTTTCATGTTTTTATTATGACGTTTAAATCCTTTTCTGAACTGGCCACTGTTCAGTTCAATTTCTTCTGTTACTCCATCCTTGCTTACATGAGCAATGTTATCACATTCACCATCACCATAATCAATGGTCATTGTTTCATCAGCTTTTGTAATCTCCACAATACCACTTAAAGGATATTTACAGCTGCGGTCGATCAGCAGTGGTTCAATAGTGATTTTCCCGAATTTAAGCTCATCGTTCACAGTGATACTTCCATTTCGGCTTAAGAGGAAAATATCATCGGTCACTTCAGGTGTTTCAAATCCGGCCATCCACTCCCTTGAGCCTGAGTACTCGCGTACAATGGAATAGTTCTCTCCATCCTTTTCGAAACTGGTCGTTGAAAGCGACTCAAAGGAGATCACCCAATATCCTGCATCATTGAGGCCTTCGTTGGTGAAAGTGGCCGTCTTTGAGATCTCTCTGTTACCCATGGTCATGCTCTCGATCGTAAGCGTATAATAGGCTCCTTCATTAATGATAGTATCGCTCATATAGATCGTAATGACTCCTTTTTTCTCAAGTCCCATTCTGCCTGTACAACCCTCGCTGTAGTCAATGGTGACTGTTTTGGGAAAATCATCGCTGTCCACCGATACGCTGGCACAATCCGGGAAATGCTTACCGAATAGCAGATGATGTCCACCTAACATCATTCCACCTGCCATCAAATGTCCGCCAAATCTGGCCGATGCAATATCACTTTCTGTGGCTTCAGCTGATTTCAGGTCAGCTACTTCTTCTTCTGCCATGGTTACATTCTCATCAAATTCCTCCAGGTCGGTCCCTGACTGTTCACAACCAGCTATAAAGAAAGCTGCTACGATTCCAACTGCTATGATCCAAGTCTTTTTCATCTTTTATGGTTTTTAAGTTTAATTTTCGATTGACTTTTACCATATACCGAATTAGCGTCTGAATACCCTACCCGAAAATGTAACTTTTTCTATTTCCATGATATGAGCAATTAATAGATTGGGACAACCTCCAGGTAGAGGGTGTCGCTGTTAAAGGCTGTAAAAATGCCCAGTCCGTTCTCCACGTTGGAATAGGGTTCATTCAATTCCCGGCTATCCTGGTTCAATGAATTGTACAAATAAACATACTCATCATTGACAGCAGTAAAAATAATCCGGTGGGTTCCATAATAGTCCAGTTGCCTCAGGTCAATGGAATAGTAGTTGTTGTTGGTGGGCTCCGTGATCATCTGGAAAGCAAGACCTTCAGGTGGGGTGGGGCGGTCGGCTGGAGGATCGGGCATGATTGAAATGGGATAGGACTCAATATTCTGAATATCGAGAAAATAGTATGCAGCATCCGGGTTGTCCCAGGTGAGCTCCACCGGATCGGGCATATCCACATTCTGGAAATCCCTTATATCATCCACCTTTTGGATATATATGCTTGAAGTAGACATGGTCACAGGTGGAGGATCATCGGGGATTACCGTACTTGCTGAGAGAATCTCTTCTCCAGTTTCGATGCGAATCCGGAAGGTCTCCCCTGACTCATCCGCCGGGACATCCTCCAGGCAGTATTGTCCCTCCAAAGAGTCGTTGTGTACCAGGACCCAGCTATCCGATTCACCCTCCAGTGTAATTTCTGCATCTGTGATCGCCTCCCCTCCCAGTGAATCTGATCCAAAGCTGATCATACTGGAAAGATTTACATCCTTAAGCTCTTTTCCCACGTAAAGGTAAGCTTCAACCACCGGTTCATACTGATCCTCAAATTCCAGGTCCGAATCAAAACATGCCTGAAGAAAGGGCACAAAACTCAGTAATAATATATATTTCTTCATGATCTAAAATTTGATTGAATAGAATACATTGGGTGTAAAGCCCAGGGTATTCACATCCGTAATAATTATCTCATTGTCTTCCACATCGAATTCCCTGTACCACACGTTGTCCCTGCCATACACATTAAAGAATGAGAAGCCCAGGTTGTTTTTGGTTTTTCCCAGGGTAAAGCGGTAGGTGACCGATAGATCGAGCCGGTGATAGGCCGGCAGCCGGTAGCCGTTCTTATCTCCCACGTGGATAAAATCGGCATCGGTTCCATCCAGCAGGGTTAGCTGGTAGGCGCCCACAGGAGCAGTATAGGTTTGTCCGGTATTATAGACAAAGGTGGCCCCCAGCACCCAGTTTCCCCACTGGTAGGTATTCACAAAATTGAGCTCGTGGGGCTGATCATACATGGAAGGGTAGGCCTCTCCGCTATTTAGTTCATCAAACTGGTGTTCCACCCTGCTGTAGGTGTATGAGAGCCATCCTGTATAGCTTCCGAACTTTTTTTGCAGCAAGACCTCAAAACCTTTGGCTGTTCCGCTTCCTTCATAGAAGTTATCCGGCAGCGAAGAGGTGCTTTGCATGCGAAAACTCTCGTTTCGAATTGTATATTCGGCAAGACCGCTCATGGGTTTGTAAAAAACTTCCACATCCACCAGGTACCTGGGAGCTTCATAACTGATTCCTGCGATATAGTGATAAGCAGAGCTGACCGGTATGGTCTCGTCGTCGGCCAGCAACCAGAAATCACGGTTCCCTTCCAGTACATTTTCCCGCACCACCTGGTTGGTGTACTGATAGTACTTACCCCAGGAGGCCTTCAGGTTCCATCGCTCATTGAGTTTGTAGTTCACACTTGCCCGTGGTTCCAGGTAAAGTTTGTTAGTCAGGTTGTACCAGGTGGAACGAAGTCCGTAAACCAGTGTCAGTTTATCTTTGATATAGATCTTATCCTGCATGTAAGCCGCCAGTGTGAATCCTTCAGTCTGGGAATCAATCATCTCAAGTGTATCATTCTGGGTGTAGTAGTATCCCACATCCATATAGGAAGCCTGCATCCCGAATTCCAGGGTATTGTTCTGGGTCAGCCGGTACTCGTTATCCATGCGAAGGGTATAGTCCAGGATGTTATTGTCTTCCACCGAGCCGTTGGTGCTTACACTGGTGGAGCCATCTTCTTCAGTGATGCTGCGTTCCATGTAATTGTCGCGGTGACTGAAATAGTTTGAAAAGGCCAGGGTTGTGTTGGAGTAATAGCGATCGGTCCACTGCCTGGACCATTTGGTGCTGGCTCCCCAGTTTCCCCAGTCCAGCACATCCACCCGGTTCATATTGTAATTGTCATTGCTGCCCCCGAACCCTCCGGTACGGGTTGAAGCATCGGAGGTCTTATCCAGCACATCCTTGCCGTTGTAAAAACTGAAGGTCACGATGTCTTTCTCATTGGGCTTGAAGGTCGCTTTGGTATTCAGATCGTAGAAGTAAAATTTCGGATCGGTACTCATGCGGGCAAAGCCTCCACCTTCGGGGACATCACTGCTGCCGCTGTACATTTCGTTGATGCTGTTGTAGAGGCCACTCTGGATGAAGTCCGTATAGGATCGTCGACCCGATACAAAGAAGTTCAGCTTTTTTGAAACCGGAAGCTCCAGGTGCACGCTGCCACTCAGTGCAGATATGCTCACGCCGCCGGAAATTTCTTTGGTGTTCCCTGTCTTTCCCGTGAGTTCCATCACGCTGGAGATTTTTCCTCCATACTTGGATTCAAATCCCCCTTTATAGAGTTGCACATCCTTGATGGCATCTGCATTAAAAGCGCTCAGAAAACCATAAAAATGGTCCACGTGATAGACCGTGAATCCATCCAGCAGGATCAGGTTCTGATCGGGGGTACCTCCCCGCACACGAAGTCCCGATGAGGTTTCGCTTCCGCTGCTGACTCCGGGCATCAGCTGCAGGGTCCGGAAAATATCTTTCTCCCCCAGGTTGGGCAGAATTTCAATCTGGGCGGGCCTGAGCGAAATCTGACTGGTCTTTTCGGCATAGGTAACCAGTTTCTTTTCTTCCCCGACAATCATCACTTCTTCGATGCGGTAATCTACCGGTTTCATATGTATGTGTAAATCTGCCGTGGCTGTTGCCGGGTCCAGCCTGATTTTCCTGGTTTCATAACCCAGGAAACTGAATACCAGGGTGGAGGTATCGCTGGGAACATCCATCAGGATAAAGTGTCCGTCCACATTGGCAATGGAGCCCGAAGGTTCTCCCGGAATGGAAGCTGTGGCATAGGGGAGGGTTTCATTGGTGTCCTGGTCATAGATCCAACCCGCTACACTGATATTGTTCCTGGTGGAAGCCACATACTCCACCTCCTCCTTTTCCGTACGGGGATAAATGTGAACCGTCCGGTCCTTTTCAATGCGAAAATCAAGGTCTGTCCCTTTCAAATAGGCCTTCATGGCGGTCTCCAGGTCCAGGCCCTTGATATTCATGCTTTTGATCTCAATGCCTCTGACCTGCTCGCGGTCAAAAACAAAATCCAGTTTGTAGTTCATGGAGAGATCCATCAGGAGCAGCTCCAGGGTTTTATCATCGTAAAACTCCCTTATGTAGATGGTCTTTTCCTGCGCCAGCAGAGGATTCATATGTGGTGTGATCAGGATGATTAGCAGGGCTGGCAGGATCCCCTTGGATATGTTCTTCATAAGAAACTTGCTGTATTAAGAATTGTTGGACTTGATATGCATTTATCACTATGGTATACCGGAATACCGAACAGTGCTGCCCATTCCCTATTTAATTATTGTTAAGTATTGTTTAAAAATGTAAAAGAAGAATCCCCAGTCGCTTTCGCAACCGGGAATTCAACTAACCCCAACCCTAAACCTAAACCTATTACTTGTGCTTTATTTCGTTTCATATTGATCATAATTCCGCTTCAAAATTGAAACAATCCATCTACGGGTGAAAACTTATTAAACCAATTCCGCGATTTTCTCTACCAAATGCGGGATCAATTCAATAAGTGGAAAAACCCCCGGCCACATGCCTGGCCGGGGGCTCAGAAACCAACTCACCCTAAACTTATCTTCATGCCTTTCTTGTGCTAAGATTTAAATTCGTCGATGATCCCCCCGGTAAGACGGAGGATGGCATTATAACTCTCAATAACAGAGAATATGGCGTTCTGATAGTTCACAGCTGCATTCATGTAAATTTGTTGTACATCCCTGAAATTAAAAGAATTGATGGTCCCGTTCTGGTAGCGTTCCCTGGAAAGTTCCAGGTTCAGTTCAGCTGCCGCCAGATTTTCTTCGGCCAGCATACGTTGCTTCTGCCTGACCTCGTAGGTATCCATTTCCTGTCGCAGGGTCATGCGCAGTTCCTGCTCCATATCCTTGGTTTGCACGGCAGCAATCTCTTCCTGCATCCTGGCCACCTGAAGCCCCTGCTTCCTTACGCCGCCGTTGTAAATGGTATAGGAGAGAGCAACAGATACCCCCGTACTGAATCCGCTCATGGAAGAATTCAATGCTGTATTTACATCATATTGAGTATCCGTATTGCTGTATCCCCCGCTTGCACCTACAGAAAGGGTGGGGTAGTATCCGCTCTTTGCCTGGCGTACATCCAGCTGGGCCATTTTCAGATTGAGATACTGATTCTGCAGGGTGAAGTTATTCCCGAGCATGCGTTCCTCAAGTGCGACCAGTTCATACGTTTCCTCGGTGGATTCAAAGGCCTCGGTGAGCTCGTACTCCCGGTCCAGGTCCACTCCCATGTAATAATTCATCTGCCTTATGGCTAAACGATAGGCAGCTTCGGCTGATAGCAGGCTGCTCTGGTCCTCCAGGTAGGCATTCTTGGCCTGCAGGAGATCATAGGTGGTGGAGGCCCCCAGGTTTGCCTTCTCTTCTTCATAGCTATACCGGTCCTGTGACAGGGCCACAAGTTCTTCCCCGATCCGTATGTATTCCCGGGATAAGAGGGCCTGGTAGTAATTGTACATCACTGCAATAAGCGTGTTTTCAACAATCACGTTCAGGGTCCCTTCGGAAAGATTCTCCAGTTCATCGAAACGTTCCTTGGATATCCGGGCCGAAAAACCCCGGAAGATGGTCCAGTTCAGGTCCACTGTGCCGCTGTAAGAGGTAGTCTGGTTGTTGTCAGCCTCGTTATAGCCCCAGTTCTCTGAGCCTGCACCCACAAAACTGATGCTGGGAAGTGCTCCGGCATTGCCCCAGGAATTCTGGGTTTCGGCAATGTCCGTGTTGATTTCCTGAACAATGATCCCGTAGTTGTTTTGAAGGGCGCTGTCGATGGCGTTTTGCAACGACAGCTCCCTGATCTCCTGTCCTATCATTATTGAAGGCAGGAGGCATATGATGATGACAATTCGTGTTCTTAGAGTTTTCATAATTCGTCTACTGAGTGTATTTGTCTTTATTTGATTCCAGTGCATCCTCAATGCCCTTGTTAATAACAGCCACTTCCACCATCTCTGGCTCCAGTTGTTTTCCGCTGATCATCTGTTTCCAACCCAGATTGATCCGGTTGAAAAGCAGGACCAGGTGGGGCAGGATGAAGAGGATGAACATGGTGCCGAAGAGGATCCCGTAGGCCAGGCTGATGGCCATTGGAATGATCATCTGTGCATCGGCTGAACCTTCCAGGATCAGAGGCATCAGTCCGGCCGTGGTGGTAATGGTGGTCAACAGGATGGCCCTGAAGCGTTTGCTACCCGCATTCACCACAGCCTCCTTCACCAGCATACCCCCTTTCATATTCTGGTTGAACTTGGCCATAAATACGATGGCATCGTTGATAATCGTTCCCGTCAGGGCCACCACACCCCAGAGGCTCATGAGGGAAAAGGATATCCCATGGATCCCATGCCCCCAGATGGCACCCAGGACCCCGAAGGGGATCATGGCCAGAACGATCAGTCCCTGGGTAAAGGACTTGAAATAGATCATAATGATCAGGATAATTACAAGGAAAGCCACCCCAAAGGATTTCACCATGCTGGCCATTTCCTCGTTGGTATCCTTCTGTTGTCCCTGGTGCATGTAGTCCACGTCGGGGTGCTTTTCCATGATATCCGGAAGGATATTGGCTTCAATACTTTCCAGGATGGGAGGAACCGGATCATCGGCATTTTTCATATAGGCATCCACCCTTATTTCCCTGCGTCCGTTGTAGCGGTTGATCTTGTTCAGACTGCGCTCGGTTTCCAGGGTGGCCAGCTGGTAGAGGGGGAATTCCCCCTGGCTGGTGGTGATCATCATGTTTTCCAGTTGTCCCACATTCTGACGGTTCTCCATGGGATAGCGTACATAGACCCAGATTTCATTCTTACCCTCCTGCATGCGCTGGGCCAGGGCTCCGTAATAACCTGAACGCACTTGGTTCATGAGGCTGGTCTGGGTTAATCCCAGAGTGTAAGCCTCCTGTTTCAGCTGGATGCGGATCTCCTGGCTGCCCAGCTGCGAGTTGTCCACAATATTATAAAGGGCAGGCATTTTTCCCAGTTCCTCCTTGAGTTCTTCCTTGGCGGCTTCCAGTTCTTCCAGATCGTAGCCCATCAGGCTAATGGATACCGGGGCTCCAAAGCGGTTGGAGGCACCCACTCCAAACTTGTAGGCATCTTTCATGGGGCCTGCTTTTTCGGCGATGCGCCGCTGGAGAAGCCGGTCTGTGACCTGGGTTTCACTGATGCCCTCATCAAGAAATACCCGTATGCTCCCTGCACTGGTTCCCGATTCCACGCCGTCGAAGGCCGATCCGATGTTCACCTGGGTGGTGGTCACATAGGAAATGGTATCATGGGGATGCTCATTCATTAATTCTTCATTCACTTCCCAGATGACTTCATCCAGCCAGAAGAGTTTGTCTTTGGTAATCTCCTGGTTGGTTCCCGGTTTCATGGCCAGGTCGATGGTGAACATGGTGCTGGGGGGATTGGGGAAGAAAGTAAAGGGGATGATCCCCCCGGCAAAGAGCCCCACCGTGATCACAAAGAGGGAAATAACCACCCCCAGGGTAATGCTTCTGAACCTCAGGGTCCATTGCAGGGCCGGCAGGTAGGCCTTGTCTCTTAACCAGGAGATCACCTTTTCGGAGACTCGTCTGATCCTTCCATAGAAAGATTTGGGTTTAATGGGTTTCAGCGCCCCGTGACTCAGGTGACCCGGCAGTACAAATACGCCCTCAAAAAGGGAGAAAAGCAAAGCAAAGACCACCACAAAGGCCATCTCATACATCATTTCCAGGTTGCCTTCGATGAAAAACAGGGGCAGGAAGGCAATCATGGTCGTGGCCAGGGAAGTGACCACGGCA
>Ga0180430_10000300_pt1 | contig 55253 bp, 62 predicted proteins | sample SS_ome_9_FD_132999 | JGI IMG/M metagenome (GOLD analysis project Ga0180430, IMG submission 132999) | Hypersaline lake sediment archaeal communities from the Salton Sea, California, USA - SS_1_S_2 metaG | ecosystem: Environmental > Aquatic > Non-marine Saline and Alkaline > Hypersaline >...
ATCAATATTTGGGAACGAATTCTGTGGAACCATGTAATGATGAAAATGTCGATGGCACTATAAGTATCAGTGAAATTCAGACTATTGTGAATAGTTATTTGCAGGGATGTAATTAAATTAAACCATGACACCTGAAGAAGCTAAAGAATTGCTTTTATATAACCGCTCCATCGAGTGGGCTGAGAAGTTTGAAGAATTTACTGATGAATCTGTTTTGCTGATGCAGAGATCTGTTAATAGGGCAATTGATGAAGTAACAAATGATTTGGCAACAAAGAAAATGACTGAGTGGAATGTCAATCGTTCTCACCAGATGCTTGATGCATTTAGCGAGATGTCAGAAGGCATAAAAAAAACAATGGGGTCTTCGATATTGGGCATGTCTGTTGAGGGCGGTCTTGCTGCTTATTCCACTCATAAAGCAATTGTTTCTTTTGATGGCAAAGTTCCTGGGTTTAACAATATTGAGGTAACGTCTGCACAGTTGCGGTCTGCTATTATAGACACGCCTGTTGGCGGCAAAAAATTATCAAAATGGATTGATGATACTTTTGCAGGGAAACAGGCGATGTTAAAAGAACAATTAACAACAAGCATGATTAAGGGTGAAACTCATAAGCAAATTACAGATAGAATCAAGCAAACCTTATCAGGTATTAGTGATACCGAGGCTGCTACTCTGGCCAGAACATATACACAATCTGTTAATGTAGGTGCTATGAAAGATGTTTATGCACAGAATAAGAATATTGTTAAGCAGGTTGAGTGGGTAGCAACATTAGAAGTTAGGACAAGTTCTGGCAGAGGCACTTGTTTGTCTTGCGCTGCTTTAGACGGCCAAAGGTTTCCGCAAAATGAGCATCCTCCTTGTCCCCAGCATCCGCGCTGCCGCTGCATATTGTCACCTATTACAGTGCCTTGGGAGGAGCTTGGGCTTGATTATAAGGAAATGGAAGATGAATATCGTCCTTATATGAGGACAAATGATAAGGTTGGCAAAGCTTATTCAGGAGGGACAACCCCTGAAAAAACGTTTGAAGACTGGTTGAAGAAACAGGGTAAACCTTATCAATTAAATGTTTTAGGGAAATCCAGATATGATCTATGGAAAAATAAAAACCATAGGCTAATTGATTTTATTGATCAAGAAGGTAATGTTATCCGATTAGATAAGCTGGGAAAGAAAAAATCATTTAAATCTTTTTCATAAGAAACAGGTTATGGAAAATTTTCCATAACTTGTTTTGTAATAGAAGCTATCTAACTTTGTTTAAATATATTTGACATTTAAAAATAAATAAGCTAAGTAATTAATTAATTAATTTAAATGCTTTGGAAAAAGCCAAAAAAGGAGACATGGAAATGCCTTGGAAAACTAATGAAGATGGAACGATTGAAATGCAGGAAGGAAATCCTGTTTGGATTTATGAAGATGGTAAGGAAGCGGGTGTTGCATTCGATTCTGCTTTAAAAAAGATTAAAGAATTAAACGGTGAGTGCCAGACTCACCGAGAAAAACATGAGAGTTTAGCCCAAAGACTCAAACCATTTGAAAGTATTGAAGATCCTGACGAATGGCTGGGAAAAGCCAGATCAGCTCTTGATACGGTTAAAAATTTAAATGACAAGCAGATTTTAGATGCAGGCGAAGTGGACAAGATCAAAGATGGAGTTAAGAATTCTTTTCAGGAAAAGATAAAGAGTTTAGAAACTAACCACAAAACTGAACTTGATAAGCTTCAAAAAGATTTAACCAAGAAAGATTCAGCAATCCGCAATATGATGATTAAAGGCGGCTTTGATCGATCAGAGTTTTTAGGTCAGACAGTGTTCGCAAATTTGCGAGATGCGGCTTATCATACTTTTGGTAATCATTTTGATTGCGTAGAAGACAATGGTGATCTCAAGGTTCGTGCTTATTATGATTCTGAGAAATCTAAACCTGTTTTCTCTCTCAGCAATGCTGGTGATTATGCTGAAGTTGATGAGGCTTTAGAGCTGATCTTAAAAGACCATCCTCAGAAATCTCATATACTCAAACTTGATCAATCGGGATCTGGCAAAGCGCCTGGTTCAGATGGTCGGCTTCCGTCTCGGAAAGGTACAGTTATAAGAGGTGATTTCAAGTCATTTGGTGATAACCTGGAGAAAATTGCGAGTGGTGAAGTAAAGGTTGTTGAAAATTAAAATAACCATTTACTTTATTTAACTCAGCTTCCAGGTCAATTTATTTTAAATAGGAGGTTTGAGTTATGGCTAACGATTTAAGTGCAGTAACCCCTCAAGTATTGGCTCAAGGATTACTTGCTTTACGAGAAAATTGTGTTACCCCTCGCCTTGTCAATTCTGACTATGGTTCAGAAGCGGCTGGCAAGGGATCAACTATTGATGTTCCTATCCCTACTGCAATTGCTACAAATGATGTCACACCTGATCGTTATGCACCTGCTGATCCAGATATGACACCTACCAGTACACCAATTGCAATGACAGAGTGGCGTGAAGCGCCCTTTCATTTGTCGGACAAAGATCTTATGGAGGCCGAGGCAGGTATTTTACCCATGCAGGCCAGTGAAGCCATTAAAGCGCTTTCTAACTATGTAGATGCCTATGTTTTAGCTCTGTATAGAAAGTTTTATGGTGCGGCAGGTGCAGCAGGCACAACTCCGTTTGGTACAGATACGTCAGAAATTGTTAATGCTCGTAAATTGCTAAACAAACAGTTGGCACCTTTGAACGACAGACGCTTTCTGTTTGATCCTGATGCTGAGGCAGGTGCATTAAATTTACGTGCCTTCCAGGATGTTTCTTGGACTGGTGATGCTAGAGCCATTAACGATGGCAATATTATTCATAAATTGGGTTTTGATTGGTTTATGAACCAGAATATTCCTACTCATACGGCAGGTACAGTAGGTGGTGCTGTTGGTAATGAAACAACTGTTACTGGTGCCAATCTGGCAGGTGTAACAACCCTTAATGTGACTGTTGTTGCTGCAACAACTGATTTGGCTTTGGTTGAAGGTGATATTATCAATATCGCTGGTGATAGTCAGCAATATGTTGTGACAGCAGCGGCAAATGTAGTAGCAGGAGCTGCTGGTGATATCTCCATTTATCCTGGTCTTGCCCAGGCAACGGCTGGCGGAGAGGTTATCACAAATGTAGATACTCATGTTGCTAACCTTGCTTTCCACAGAAACGCTATTGCTTTTGCCAACAGACCGCTTGCAGATAGTGGAGATGGCCTGGGCAATATTATTGAAGTGGCCACTGATCCCATTAGCGGTCTTTCTCTTAGATTAGAGGTTTCTCGTCAGCACAAAAGAACCAGATGGTCTTACGATATTTTGTTTGGTGCTGCGGTCGTCAGACGTGAACTGGGTGTCCGTGTGATGGGCTAACGAGTTATTTCATACATTTCATTTTCCCTATTTTTTGTGCATCTGGAGGCCACCCTTAGCCTCCAGATTTTATCTGAGAGAAAGGAGCCATAATGAAGGTCACGACAGTAAAAATCAGACATTCCAATCCAAGAGGCTTTGCGCTGATAAATGAATCTGATTTCGATCCCAAAAAACATACTAAGTTTTCTGATGTTGTAGAGACTAAAGAACCTTCAGAGTCTACAGAAGAAGCGAAGGAGGCGGATTCTGAGGAGATGCCAAAGCGTAGGCCGAGGCGAAAACGTACAGAGACAGAATAACTCTTTAGCGGTAAAGGGAGTCAGAATATGCAGATACAGATTTTGCTTGATGGTGTTACTGCTACTGGGGCTGGTGAGGCATATGCAATTAGTGCCAGACGAACTGAGTTCGGCGCTATCCCAATTTTAGTTTCTGGAATAACAACAGCTACGGTTATTCTTGAAGGCACAATTGCATCTGAGCAAGAAGTGAGGGAAGGTTCTGCGATATGGAAGCCTATCCAGGGTGCCTCTTGGTCAAGTGATATTGCAGATGGTTTGTTTACGGCCTTTTCACATATCAGGGCTAATGTTACTTCTTATACGGCAGGTACAATAACCGTTAGAGCGTTAATATAGGAGGCAGAGATGGCCGCTTTAAGCGCTTTAATGCAAGAAGCGATAATAAATTACTTTCGAGGTATCAGTATGCCAGCCGCTCCTGTATCTCTTGAGATTGCTTTATACACTTCTGATCCAGGAGATGATAATAGCGGCACTGAGGTGTCGGCAGGTGGATATTCACGACAGGCAATTACTTTAACAGCTCCATCAACTACAATTGGGGTAGGGTCTTTAACAACTAACAGTGGAGATATTACTTTTGGCCCAGCAACGGCTGACTGGGGATCAGTAACGCATTGGGCAATCTTTGGAGTTGGCGGTGGCTCCTTTTATCTTCATGGTTCTTTTTTAGGTGTTAGAACGGTTTTAAGCGGAGAAGGGTATACGATTTATAATGGGACCTTAAATATCACAGGAAAATAAAATGCCAGTTGGTATCTCGTTAAGAAAGCCAGTCAATCCGATACTCCAAAGAGATGGTGTACGGGCTGAGTTTGGCTTTTTTGCTTTTGCGAGTGGAAAAAGGGATGCTGTTGGTGCAGCCGATCAAGAATTCTTTTTTGTTTCCAGCTCTCAAGGCTATAGTGGAAAAGTAGATACGTCTGATGGGTTTTTTGAGTTTGAAGCTATTCATAATCCAGATATTGTCAGACGCTCTTGGACAGTTTTTGAGTTTATAGCATATGCTGGCCATCTGGCGTCAAGTGCAGGGATTAATATTTATGATGAGGGCTTACTGGTACAAGAAAACGTTTCTTGTATTGATTTTATTGGTACAGAGGTTTTGGCTCAAAGTGATGGTTCCTGTGTCAGTGTTTTTATACCACCTCCAAACTATGTCAGTCATTTTGATACGACAGATGGAACTACCAATGGCATACTGGTAGATTTATCAACGACTCAGAGAAATATATCCTCTCCAACTTTAGAAGGTACGCCTTTTTATTCAAATGGCTGGACTGGTCTGAATCCTGCCACAAGAACAGGCACTTTAACTTGGATTACTCCAGAAAATATCTCGTTTGTGGACCAGGCAACAACTTTTGATGTTGTGGTATCTGGCCCTAATGGGTCTATTCAAGGATATGTAACACCAGCTATTACTGGTAATGGCACTCATATAGGAGGGTCAATATCGGTCATTGTTTCCAATTGGGCTTCTGATTCAGAGAAATATCAAGGCACTGTTCAAATATCCGTTCAGATAAGCGTTCTATTGCCGCTCTCTGGCCGTTTTAATGTTACCATTACCCATACCAATGGTTCTGATGGAACGTTTATCTATACGCAATCTGATGCATTCTATGACAGTGAGTCACAAACCTTTGTTTTGAGTGGTGTAACATCTGCACTCAATATGGCAGTTATCAAGACAATTAGTGGTGTCTCGTATTTAACTACAGGAACCACTTTTGATTTTGGCATTTCTGATATTGACTATGCTAATGCAGACACTTATCCAACAAATTTGATTGATTTGTCTCTGTCTATGTTTGGTATTCCAGATGAATCATTGCAATCAGGAGACTTAACAGGATGGACAAATCAATATGATAATCAAAATGCACTATATTCGTCTACAAAAAGCATCTCTGTATCTAATTATAGGCTGTGTGGTGGTGATGCTGATTTTACAGCTACTCCAAATGATTGGGTTGCATTGGCTTCAGTCCCAGCTTTGGCCCTGGCCGTTTTAATCGATACTTATGCAGATAATGCAACTAACGGTGCAATCTCAATAATAGAGGAATTTAATGGTGAAACTCAAAGGGTCAACTCAGATGGCTCGGCCTGGGATAGCAGTATTACCTTGCAAGCCAGCGAATTGCTCGTTCATTGCGGTAGCCTCATGGTACAACAAGGAAACTTTACGGCTTATCTCCCACACAATGGAACAACTATTGTCAATCCAGATTATACCTCAAGCGGCGGTGTCACTCAGTATTATTATAGATTCTATGCGACCGATGGATCTGTCAGAAGTGGAGGCGTATTTATTTTTAGTGGGGTTGCTGAAGAAGACCTCTTAAATGGGGATATCAATCTTGAAATTTCTCTGAATGGGACTGATTGGTATGATGCAACAAATTATTATTTAGGGGGCGCTCTTATAGATGGTGCAGGGTGCAGGGTGTCAGGCCAGACAATGCCTAATCTTGAGATAACTCTTGGAACGTTTTCAACAGCTAACGCATCTGGAATAGTACCAGTTAATTCAATTATGGTTAGAGTCAGTATGCCCAGCACGTCAGTTGTTGAAGTAGATACAATGAATTTTACTTGGAACACTTAGGAGGAAACAATGGCAAAAGGAATTCCAAAAAAAGATGGCTCTGGTAAGGGCATAAGGGCGAATAAAGGCAGAGGTGGTTGTAAAAACACACAACCTAAAGGCAAGGGCAAAAGATAGTGTCTTTTATTTTTTAAGGAAAAAATTATGCATTGGCTGGTAAGATTTTTAATTAATAAAAGAACTCATTATATTGTTTTTTGTGCCAAATCACTTCAAGATGCTCAGATGTTGGCTGAAAAAGCTTTGTTAGAAATGGGAACTGATAGTTTTATTGAAGAGTATAAGTTTTTAGGCAAAGGATAGTAGGTTATGGAAAATTTTCCATAACTTGTTTTGGAGGAAAAAAAATGACTAATCCATCTGATTCTGTGCAGATTCAGGCAAGCTTTATGGAAAGTGTTACCTCTAAATCTTTCCATCGCAGTGGACAGCAAATATTTGAGTCCATTTATTCCTCTAAGCCTGCTATTTGGTCAAGTGAGATTCTGCATTCTTTTCTTCAATTGCCTCTTGCAGCAGATCAAGCAACCATTGATGCTTGGATAATTGCCAATCCTAGTTATCTCCAGAAATATGAAAATTATGTATTGACGGCAGATCCTATCTCTAACAATGAGCTTTATTACATTGAAGATGCAGGCCAATGGATAAAACCTTTTATTCTTGAATATATGGTTGCTGATCCAGCTACTAACCAGCCATCTAATGGCTATGTTATGCAATTGAAGCAAGGTGTTGGAGGGTCAGTCCCTGGCCAGCAGATATCTCCCACTCTTGGAAGATGGTGGGTTTCTCCGTTTGAGGGGGCTGTTCATTTTGAAACAGGTTATACTCCTCCAGATATGGGCTGGGGAGATATTACTTTGACTGTTTATACTTGGATTGGTTCGACTGTTCAAGAGGCCATAGGCGTTCAAAATGTAGATGGAGGCTTTTCAAATTCTGTTTATCTTGCCTCTCAGGTCTTAGACGGAGGGAGTGCGTAATGGCATATCAATTACAATGGAGAAGAGATCTGGCCGCTAATTGGATTGCAACAGATCCAATTTTGGCTCAAGGTGAGATTGGTTTAGAGATTGATACCGATAGAATTAAAATTGGTAATGGAGTAGATGTCTGGTCCTTATTGCCTTACTGGGATGGCGGGAACCTTGTTAATGATCAATGCGGAAAATGGGCAAGCTCAAGTACTTACATAGTTGGTGATATAGTCAACTATAATGGTGATTTATATGTCTCGCTGCAAGCTGGTAATACTAATCAACAACCTGATACTACCCCTGCATATTGGTCTTTATTTAGTAGCGGAAGCGGAAGCGCAACGTCAGCAATGGCAAGAAGCTGGGTATATTTATAGGAGAGTAAAATGCAAACCTTAGTTTTAGATGCAATCAATAAAACCTTAGAAGCTGTTCTTTCTCAAGCGGCGAATACTGTCAATCCTGAGTTTGTTTGCACTTATGCAGATTATGATGGCAATACGTTTGTGGAGGGATCGAGTGATGGGGTTTTAAATGACATAACTCCAGTTACACTGGTTGAGGCTCCTGCTGCTTCTACTCGTAGAATTATACGTTCGATTATTATTTATAATCGAGACGATAGTCCTGTTACAATAACATTCAGATATAATAACAATACGGCTATTAGACGACTGTATCAAGTAACACTTCAGTCAGGAGAGACGTTTACTTTAGATGGATGCTTTACAACATCTGGAAAAATGAAAATTGAAACCTATGATCCTGGTACGTCAGGTGATGTTAGCGGCCCAGCATCGTCTAACGACAACAGAATAGCCCGATTTGATGGGGCAACAGGTAAATTAATTCAGGAAAGCTTGGCTTCTATTGATGATTCTGGAACAATCGATATCCCAGCAAATCAAACTTATAATATCAATGGATCAGAGCATACTCATGATAACAGATACTTCCAGGAATCAGAACATATTGATGTTTCGTCTGGAGTTGGAGATGCAGGCAAGCCAGTTAAGTTAGATGCAGCAGGTAAAATTGATTTTACTATGATTGATATTAATGGAGCTAATGCTGTTTCTACTTTGGAAGATTCAGATGAGTTTTTGTTTTATGATTCTTCTAATTCTGGCAATCGCAAGATAACTAAAGCCAATCTGCAGATAGAATTAGGTGGCGGAGGTGGTGGTGAAACTTTTAAAATCTCATCTAATGATTCATCTGCCAGTTATTTTGAGAACAAAGTAGTTATTGCTAATGGGATAAATTTAGCCAATCCTCTGGAAGGCTTGGTCTTAAATGATGGCAATGATGAAGATTATCAGATTAGATTTGATTCTTCTAAGGTAAATCATTCAGATATTAATGATGATGAGGCATCAAAACACAGATTAATAAACGACTCTGGATCTTTAATAACAGAGCTATGGAGTGCGTCAAAGATTGATTCAGAGATTCTCTATCAAAATATTGATCCTATTATTGCCATTGTTGACTGTACTCAGCCGCCTCCTGATGAAACAAATGGCAACAGATATGTTTTGGATCATACAGTTGGCACAGTGCATACTGATTGGGACGGATGTACTAAAGGACAGATTGCAGAGTTTGATGGAGTTACATGGTCAGGCACTACACCTTCAAACGGCTGGTTAGTTCGTAAAATTGACAATAATTTTATTGTTTATGATGCAGGGAACAACTGGCTTGAGTTTGCAAGGATGACGCCAACTCAAGAAAGCAATTGGGATAATCATATCTCCAGCACGTCTAATCCTCATTCTGTTACATATTCGCAAGTTGATGCGATCCAGAGAGAACCTGATTCTAATGTAGCAGATAATGCACTTGTCAGATGGGACGGGACTTCTGGCAATCAAGTTCAGAGTTCTTTAGTTTCTGTTGATGACAATGGAACGTTACTCTTAAATATTGGGGCCAGTTATGCTCCATTGAGAATTTATGAGCAAGCTGATCCGCCTTCAAATCCTGTTAATCAACATATTTACCTTGATAATGGGAATAATACAGGGGGAGCGCCTGCTTTTAGGCGCTATAACGGTGCATCTTGGGAGACAATTGGAGGAGATGGATCTGGAGGCGCTGTTACAGAGTATGATACTGTTGCCAATATGAGAGCAGGAGCAGGTCACTCAGTTGGTGATTTGGCTTTGTGCAAAGAAACAGATCGTTTTTATCAGTATGTCAATACAGGGAATCAAATTTCTTTTACTGTTGCTTCAGCCACAGGATTTCAAGTTGGAGATTTAATTGAATTAGAAGGCTCTGGTGTGACAGGTGTTTTATATACAATCGATGGAGATACTTTTTACCTTGTTGACGTTAACGGTACTTTTCAAGCGGGTGTGGCGATAAATAACAATGCCACAGATCAAACTCCTGCCAGTACGTTTATTACAGCATATTATGGCGCTGTTGCTGGTTATGATGACAGCAATAGAGTTTTGTTAACTAATGCAGGCATTCCCAATATGTGGGCTGATTATGGCGAAAAAATAGAATATTTTACGCTATATGTTGGTAAACATGGTAATGACTCAGATGATGGCTTAACATCTGGAACAGCTTTTAAAACTTTTATGGCTGCCATAACAGCGGCCATTAGTAGTGGATTAAATCAATACAATCGCTATCGTATTATCTGCAATGATGCAGGCAATTATACAGAAAACTTAACTATCCCAGCTTGGATCTTTATAGATGCTTTAAGTGCAGTGATTATTGGAAATCACACAATGACTGATACTTGTGTGATGAATATTGGAAAATTAGTTGCCAGCTCTGGCACAGTAATTACTCGCACAGTAACAGATTCATCTTTAAGAGCGTCACTTCTTTGTCATTCTATAGCAGCAACAGGGAACACTAATGTTTTTGATTTAACAGGTGGCTCAACTCTTGATTTGACGCTATATAGGCTAAGTATTGAAAACGGGACAGCTATTTATCTGAATAACAATGGAGATATTAGTGGTTATATTGGGAAGATTGACATAATTGGCAATGGCCGTGCTATTGGTATTTATAACGCAAGTGCTTCTGCTAATCTTTTAATTAATTCAATAACAGACAGTGGCTCTGGAACAAGTGTCCACATGACAGCAGATGGCACAGTAAATCTTGTTGTTGGGGAGATAAATACTAATGTGTCTGTTGATATGTCTATAGGTGTACTTGATTTACATTGTACTAAAATTTCAGGAACAATTAATAAATCAGGCGGTGTTTTTAATTATATATCCTCTTCAGACGGAATTAAAACAAGTTCAAGAAGTTATTTAGGGATTCCGAATTCTGCGCCTAATGATGACGATATTGAAAATTCTCAAATGTCTGTCTGGTATGATGAAACCGTAGATCAGTTACAGTTCAGAGTGAAAACAGCAGCAGGGGCTGCATCAACTAAAACAATCTTAAAAGACACGTCTAGCTTTAGAGATGCTGACTTTGAAATCTATGATGGTGATGACGATACAAGAGTTGTAAATTTTAACTGTGGAAGCATTACAACAGCAACTACACGTGTTGTCACAATTCCTGATCGCAATGTCACCCTTGATACTTTAAGAGTCGGCTCAACTGGTTTAAGCGGTTTTCCAGATCATGCGATTCCATACCATGACGCAAGCACTGACATTCTGACTGCCTCAACAAATTTAATTTATTCAGGCGCAAAATTAACAGCGCAGAATGAAGTTGAAGCACTAAGCTCATCTGGTGGGATTCTCGCTGCTACGTCTTCTGACACCTCTATTGCAAAAGATGATACAATCGGACGAGTTGACTTCAATGGCAACACAGATACGGGAGCAAAAATAAAAGCCTTGGCTGATGGCTCTTGGGGAACTGATGACTATCCAACAAGACTTACTTTTGAACTTGTTCCTGATAACTCTGACACTCTGAGGGAGCGATTTAAAATCACTAGTGATGGTAAGCTGGCGACAAATGAATCAGGCACAAGCGATATCACAACAGGAGGCTTGTCACTTGATCAGTTGGGGGCTTCCGCTGAAATTTTTGCTGTTAAGTCAACAGCGACCGATGACCCCGTTTACGCAAATGGTGTAGATCATGGTGGCTTATATGGGTATGCAGATTCTGCTTTTGGTGCAATATCACAATCTTGGGGTAGCACCTATGGAGGTGGTTTAAGATTCACAGGTGTTACCGATGCCAGTGGAGGCGATAATGGAGCAATTAATTTCCGTGGAGTTTTAGGTGTCGCTGCATCAACTGATACAACTGGGCCTATTACAGGAAGTGATAATGGCTCTGGTATCGTCACTTTTGTTGGCTCAAAACATAATAATGCTGGGGACAGAACAGACGCACTTAGCAATGAAAACGTTTTTTCTGTACGAAATAATACAACTGTTACCATGATTGGGAAAGGCAACAGTGATTGGCATATTGGGGGGACTCTTTATCAAAATGCTTTTGACTTTGCTGAATACATGGAGAGTGAAAATGGCAAAGCAATTGAAAATGGCACTACAGTTGTATTCGGAAAAGACGGTAAAATAAGACCTTGCAAAAAGAATGAAATACCAATTGGTGTTATCTCTGCAACTGCTGGTGTTATTGGTAATTCAAATATGGCGTGGAAAAAAATGTATCTCACTGACGAATTTGGCGCAAGACTTACTGAAGAAAAAAAGTTTGTTAAAGTGGAAAAAAGACCAGGTTCTGGTAAGTATGAAACATACCCAGCTAATGCAATACCAGAACACCGTAAAGAGGCAAAAATAGTAGAGCGGTTTAAAGAAACCCATTACATTATAAACCCTGATTACAACCCTGGTGTAAAATATAAACATAGGCAAGACAGACCTGAATGGAATGTTGTAGGGTTACTCGGTCAATGCTACGTGGCTAAGAAGCAACCTGTTAATCCTAATTGGATCTTTATTCGAGAAGCAAACGAAAAGGCAGATCTATATTTAATTAAATAGGAGGATAACATGAAAAAATTATTGATTCTTTTGGTCTTTCTTTTTCCGCTTAAAATGATATTCTCTTAGTTAATGCTGCTAAATATGAAGTTAAGGGATATAAAGAACATAATTTACAAAAATATTCAGAGAGACTTAGAGATCTTGGCATTATGGAAGGAACATTTTTAAGCCATCGCAAGATTACTGATCTGCAATTAGGTGCAATTGGACAGTTGTTTAATATGGTCAAGGCTGTTTCTGAAAGGCTTGGTTTTTCTGAGGAGGAATTATTTAAATTAGCGAAAGGATAGAAAACATGACACCAGAACAAGCATTACAAAATTTAGCCCAGGCTTGTCGTAGTTTTAAAGGAACTTGGGAAGAACATATGGCATTACAGGAATCTCTTAGCATATTGCATAAGTCACATGATGAACTTATGGAGATGAAAGGTGGATCTAAAAAGCCGCAGGAATTATCTGCTGTTAAATAGGTTATGGAAAATTTTCCATAACCTATTTTGAAAAAAAAGGAGGTGCTTATGAAACGAGGAAAAATTCAATCTGTTATCTTAACAGTTGTTTATCCAGATGAAACATCTGAGGGTTTTTCTATTGATATTGAAGGGAAAGATGCTTTGGTATGGAATGAAAAATTAATTGCAAAGATTGCTAAAGATAAAAAAACCAAGTGGGGTGAAAAAGACTCTAATGGACTGTTGCCAGTTGCAATGACTGTTTCTGGTGATGATATAAAACCTATTAAACCATTAAGCAATTAAGGAGGTTGTATGCAGGACAAAAAGCCATCTATTGTAACAATTGCAGTGACATTGCAGTATCCTGACGGAAGAGTAGCTACGATTGGAGTCGATCCAAAAAAATATAAATCTCTTTATTGGGACAAAAAGCGAATTAAGCAGCATAGTGATGAAGAGTTGCCTGTAATGGCATTAACAACTGAGAATGAAATGGAGTATCCGCCTGAATACCCGTGTTAAGTGTTAAATTAAGAACTTAGTTAGTTTACTAAATCTATTACAATTAAAAGAGGCAATTATATGTGTGACAACCAAATTGATAATGAAATGTCTGAACCTGTAAAAGATGGTCAATTAAAAAAAGCAAATCCAGACAATACCAAGGCAGTTGAGGTGCAGACGATAGAAACAGAAGGGGCCTGTGATGAATGGAAACTAATTGCAAAGGCTAAGTTTAAAGGCGAAAAGTGGCAAAAACAGACATGGGCTTATCATGTGAAAGATTTAGGGGTTTTGGTTGCTGTAGCAACTGCTTTTGGAAACAATATAGCTGAATCAACTGCTTTTATTGGAGGAGCTGGGCTGGCTAAAGATCCAGATGGAACGTATCGTATTGTAAGGTGTGAAGGGGCTATTCTGGCAGACCAAGAAAGCTTGGAATTGCTAGAGGGAATGTCTGCTGATCAATCTTTTTCTATCCAGAGAGTTTCTAATCCTGAAGCTGATGATAAAACTTGTGGTTGTGCTAAATGTCTTGCCATTGCTGCCTGGGAAGAGGCAAAGGATAAAGCCAATCAGCAATCTGAAAAGCAAGCAATGGCAATGCTGATAGCGTCTCATCCTAAGATTGCCGAAGCTTTATTGCAGGCAGATCAACCAGTCAGAGAGGGTGAGATGCTAACTGCATCAGAAGCTTCGATTGACGAGCCTCCTCCTTTAAGAATGGTTCCTTGTAACCATGATAATTATGAGGCGCTCTGTCCTATCTGCCAGGGAGAATACGAAAAGAAAAAGGAATTGTATCGTAAGATTATACGGTCAACTTTGTTTATGTAGGGACAAAACAAGATATGGAAAATTTTCCATATCTTGTTTTGTAATTACTTTGAAAGAGGAAGTTTATGAAAAAACTACTGATTTTTTTAGCTTTGATCATACCTTTGAATGTTTGTGCAGAGTCTATCTTACACATAACACCTGAATGGAAAGGAGCCACAAATAAAGATGGCACTGGTCTTTATAATGAAATAATAATTAATGCGTTTAAAATGCAAGGCATTGAAGTTAATCGACAGTTTGCTCCTTTTAACAGGTGCGTTTTAAATGTCAAAAAAGGAAAGGCAGATATTACAGGTGGTGTAAACAAAGAGGATGAGTGGGCAGAGGGTGTTTTGTTTTCTCAGCATCAATGTTTTGAATCTAATGTTGTTGCTATGTATAGGAAAAGCCTGGGGATTAGATGGACTGGTGTTGAATCGATTAAGGGATTTAGATCTCTCAGTACATTCGATACTATGCCAGAAAGATTCTTGAAACAACATAATGATATTTTTGGCAATGAAAAATTAGATAAAATCAAAAACATAGAAATGATCTTGAAAATGTTTCTGAAAGGTAGGGCAGAGTTTGTTTTACTTTATGATGCTGCTATTGATATTGCCATTAAAACACTCAAGGAAAAAAAAGAGCCATTAATGTCTAAATATTATCCTGAGGAATTGGAAAGAAAACCAATTTTTATCAGGAAAGTTTATTTTGTATTTACGGATAACAACAAAGGCAAGCGTTTAAGAGATGTCTATGATGCAAGCATTGTTGCAATGTTGAAAAATGGTAAATTAAAAGCATTATATAAAAAATATAACTTTCCATTTCCTGCAACTTTGGAGGTGAAATAAAATGAAAAAAATTATAGTTATTTTTATTATTTTAATCGCTTGTAATGTATCAGCCAAAGACACAATCTATTGGCTTGAGCCAACATATGAGCCTTTTTGGATTGAAACTGGTGATATGAAAGATAAAGGGTTTGAACAAGTTAAAAGAAAATGGCTGGAACAAAAGTTGCCTGAATATAATCATCAAAGAATTGTCTGCAATTTTCCGAGATTGCAAAAATATCTATTGAAAAAAAAGGGCAAAAAGAATGGTGTTTATGCTTGGACAACTGTTTCTATTGAGCCCCAGTATTTAAAAGGGGCTTTGCATACGGTTGAATCGGCTAAAATACCTGATTATGAGATTGCAACATTAAATAAGAATTTGTCTCGATTTAAAAACGGACAAAGTGTCTCTCTGCATAAAGATATATTGCCAGATATGTCTTTAAGAATGGGGATTGAAGCGGGAACGTGCGCTAATACTGGTATTACAGATGATGAGTGCAAGCAAAAAAACGTTTATGAGGTATCTAAAACAAATCAAGAAGCTTTTTATAAAATGATGATAAAAGGCAGAATTGATTACTATTTAACTACAGCATTTAATTTTAAATATTGCATGGATAAACTGGGGATTGCAGATAAATTTGTTCTTATCCCATATCAAGAAGCATCAGCTTTTCTAAAAGCTTACGGATATGCTGGAGACACGCCAAAAGGCAAAGAGCTAATTGAAAAGTTGAATAAAATATTCAGGACGCAAGAGTATTACGAAATTCAACGGGAATCGCATAGACCGTTTCTGACAAAAGATAAGTTTAAGTTAATTGATGCAGCAAATAGAAAATTGATTTTAGGGGATTGATGGTTGTCAATGCATTATCAAAGCGATTACTTGTTTATATTTTATTGTTTTCAACTGCTATTACAACAGTGGCTATCAGCTTCCAGCTTTTTGTTGAGTATAGACATGATGTTTGCAACATCTATCATGAGGTAGATTTGGTTAAGAAAACTAATATAAATAGCTTGAAAGAGTTTGTTTGGGCGTTCGATATCCCAAGTATCCATCAAAATCTTGAGAGCATATTGACTTTATCCTCAATTAATTATGTTCAGTTGATTAATGACGTAACAATTGAAAAAGGGGAGAAGGCGCCAGGTAAGTTTTGGGTGATTGAGCATTGTGTTCCTTTGGTTCATCAAGGAAAGAACATATCTCAAAAAATGGGGCGCTTGCATATTCAGACATCTCTTATCCCAGTGTATAAAAGTTTGATTAGACGCTCATTTATAATTATTTTAACTCAGATTTTTAAAACCTTTTCCATCAGTTTTTTTATTTTATATGTTGTTCAATATTTAATTATCAGACATCTCAATGCATTAGTAAAATATGCAGAATCTATCAATGCAGACAATGTTGTTATAATACCAGAGTTTTCTTTTGATGATAAAAAGAAAACAGATGAATTAGACACTCTCGCTTTGGCCATTAATGGAATGAAAATTGATTTGGAGAATGGAATTAAAAATCGAGAGAAATCTATCGAAGAAAGAACCTGCCAATTAAAAAGCGAGAAAGAGAAAGCTTTGCGAGCAACTAAAGCCAAAAGTGAGTTTTTGGCTAATATGAGTCATGAGATCCGTACTCCTATGAATGGCATTATTGGTTCTGTTGAATTAGCTTTGCAAGAAAGTGAGTTATCCAGAATTAATCAGTTTTTACAAATGATTCAAGAGTCCAGCAATGCCTTGTTGGTTTTAATTAATGACATTCTTGATTTCAGTAAGATAGAGGCTGGGAAACTGACTATTGAGCATATGCCTTTTCATCTGGAAGAGATAACAGATTTTATCTATAGCCAATTTATCGAAAAAGCCAAAGTCAAGGATTTAGAATTTATCGTAGAGACAGAGTTCAAACCAAATTGGGTTTTGATAGGTGACGGATATCGATTAAGACAAATTCTGATTAATCTCATTGGCAATGCAATTAAGTTTACGTCTGAAGGCTATGTGATGGTCAGAATATCTCTGGTTAGTGAATTGGATCAGTATGTTGAAATCAAATTTGAAGTTGAAGATACTGGCATTGGCTTGACGGAGGAACAGGCTAACAAGTTATTCCAGCCATTTGAACAGGCTGACGCATCTACTACAAGAAACTTCGGCGGAACTGGTCTTGGTTTAACCATTACCAAAAATCTGATTGAACTCCAGGGCGGTCATATCAATATAGAGTCTGTTTATGGGATAGGCAGTACGTTTTATTTTACTTTGCCATATAAAACCATAAGTCGAGAAAGCGCAAGTGTTAGGCGTGAGGAAAAAGTAGATGCGGTAGAATTTGCAGGTAAAAGATTTTTATTGGTTGAGGATAACTTAACTAATCAAACGATTGCTAAAGAAATGCTAAAAAAAATTGGAGTTGGTATTCAGATCGCCTCAAACGGCCAAGAAGCGATTAATATTTTACGGCAGGGTAAACCCTTTGACGTTATTTTAATGGACGTACAAATGCCTGTTATGGACGGTCTACAGGTTTCTAAGATTATACGTCAAGATAACTTATGTGATAATGCTCCCATTATTGCTTTGACAGCCAATGCAATGAAGGGTGATCGGGAAAAATGCATAGATTCTGGAATGAATGGCTATGTTACAAAGCCAATTCAGATGATTCAATTATTAAGAGAGATTAAAAACTTATGGCAATAAAGATTGAACAGGCACTTGAGAATGCTGGACTGCCAATAGAAAGTCAAAACAATATTGTGAAAAAAAAGGTGTTAGAGTCTTTTTTATTAACTTATCAAAACACCTGGAAAGAAATAGAAATATTAACACTTGATGCTAAATATAATGAGTTGGAAAAAATTATTCATGGGTTGAAATCCTCCGCAGGCGGTATAGGCGCTTTCCAACTTCAGACAACTGTTACTTTATGGAATATTTTGCTGAAAAAAAAGATCAAAAAAGAAAAATATTCTGATTTGATGCACAGAACAATTTCTCAACTTAATGAAACCCTAAACGAAATTAAAAAAATGGTTCAATCATTAAACTAATTGCTTACTTATTTTAATGGAGGTGTGTATGAAAAAAATTGTTTTGACGATCTGTCTTTTGTTAGTTGCTTGTTCTGCGTATGCAGAACAAGATTGGGTAAAAGAGGATCTTGGCTTGTCTTTATTTGCTCATGTTGTCTATGAGCATGGGGACTATTTAGATGGTATGTTTTATGCTCCAGATATTAAATATTATTATAATGAGTTTGACCTGATTGTCTCTCCATACGGAGGTAAATATGGGTATTTCTCAGGTATTTTTATCATTCCTCTTACAGACGTAGACACACATGAGTTGCTCGCTTATAAATCAACAGTTGGCTATGGATATAGTTTTAGCGATGCGTTTACGTTAGAGGCTGGCTGTATTTTTACGTCTGTTATGGAATCCTCAACAGATGGCCAGCAATATTATGTGAATGCCACTTTGAATGCAGATATTGGTTCATTAGAGTTGAGTTATCGCAAAGAAGATATGGATCTTAACTATGATTTTGTTCATGCAAAGATTTCTAAATCTTTTCAATTTGGTGATTTGACTTTCATTCCTGCCGCTATTGCTCAATACACAATGCCTCAAAATGATTTTGTTTCAGGGTCGGGCTATGATGCTTTTCCCAGTTATGAACTAAAGGGAACAGTCATTTACCCTCTTTACAAAAATATGAATCTTTTAGGGATTATCGTTAACACTGGAACGTTAAGCGATGAAGGTAAAGAAATCGGTAAACTAACCAGTACAGATGGTAAAACTAATAATTGTATGGCTTATGTTGCTGGCTTCCAGATGGTGTACTGATGAAAACATTTATTATTTTATTGTTTAGCGTATCAACTGCTTATGCTGGAGTGGTAGAGACACCAGAAAGCCTTATTATGTCTAAATTGACAGAGTACGGCTTTCTGGGAATTATTGTTATTTTTTTGGGCTGGTATATTTTATCCACTCAAAAAAAACACGAACAAGAGCGCAAAGAGCAGGATGAGAGGGTTGTTGAAATTGCTAAAGAACATCGAGAAGAAAGAGACGAGTGGCGTGATCAAATGACAGCTCAGTATGAACGAACAGTTGAAACTGTTGAAAAATCAACAGGATTAATGTCTGAACTAAGATCCACACTAGAGTCAATTGACAAAAATATACGGGATATTAGAGGCAATAGATAATGGTTTTATTTGTAATTACAACCTTGCTGTTTGGAGTTATGTGTCTGATTTGTCTACATTTAGCATATATGTTTAGCAAAGCCAGAAGCAATCTTTTGAATAGGTGGATTGTCAGGTATTTTTTATCTCTGGCTTGGGCGTCAGGGTTTGGTATTTTTTTTATGGCTCCAACTCCTAATCATAAAATAGTAGAAGCAATTAGAACATTGTTTATGCTAATGCCACTATTTGTATGCGTAATTGTGATGCAAGTTCAACTATGTTGCAGAGATAATAATGAAAATACTGATACTTACTAAAATATTTCTATTTGTTATATTTTTGTCGTATGCAAATCTTTCATGGATTCTGTATAAGGCGAAAGATGGCATTGTTCGACAACTTACTATTTTGCATTTTGTAGCAGGAGCTTGGTGTTTTGCTTTTTGGGCATATTTTCTTTTTAACGAACCTGAAGGCAGTTATGCAGAAATGTGGACTACATTATGTGTGGCGTCTGTTGGACCTTTTTTGATCAGTTTTTTAATTATGTATTTTATCATGTTCCAGTTCCACTTGACTCGAAATGAGCGAAAATATAGGCAGATGTGCCAAGAAATGGAAGAGACAATCAGGAAGATAGATTATGAGTTATTTGAAACCATGGAATCTTTTAAAGCGCTTACAGAAACATCTCCAGACGTTATTATGCGGTTTGATCGAAAACACAGACATCTCTATGTTAACAAAGCAATTAAAGAACATGCAGGGTTAAACCCTGAAGATGTTATTGGTAAAACACATGAAGAGTTAGGTTTTCCTGAGTATTTAATAAACCTATGGGGAGACGCTATTGATGTTGTTTTTAAAACAGGTGCCAGACATCGGCTGGAGTTTCAATTGCCTAATGGGAAGTGGATGGACTGGTATTTATTCCCTGAAAAAGATCAGGTGGGCAAAGTTAAATACGTCTTATCAAGCTCAAGAGATATAACACATACTAAAAAACAGGTTATGGAAAATTTTCCATAACCTGTTTTAGTAATAATTTTTGTTAATGTTTGGGTAAATTTTATGAGGATAATAATAAACTGGCTTATCAACTTTTATTACTTGAGGGTGTTTTTTGTCAGGATATTTTTGTTTGCGTATATTGATAATTCGCTCAACATCTACATGGTCATAATTGTAAGTTGTATTGCCTTTGTTAATATAATTAACTTTCATTGGCACTGGGATATTATCTCCAGTTATCATAACTATGTTAGCAGTGTTTTTTATGCCTTCAATAAATTGTTTTTTGGTAAACTCAAGATAAATATCAGGAGCTTCATACAAAGAAGCTATCTGAGTAACTCGATATTCAGATGCTTTCCAAAGCTCTTCCAGAATAAAACTATGACCTGTGCCAGTATAAGTATTATTTTGATTTTTAATAATTGCGTTTACGTGGATAATTTTACTGGGAAAAACAATATTAGTCTTTGTTTGAATTACTTTTTTAACTAAATTTAATAAATTGGGGTTTCCTATTTTTACAGCAAGATTCCATAATGTTTTAATGGGTCACCTCAAGAAAATATTTTTATTAACAATCATAATTTTAAATATAATCTTAATAAAATAATTTATTATAAAATTAATTTTATAATAAATTAAAAAATAAAACAATGGAAAAAAATAATTTTACAAATTTTAAACCTTATTTTTCTTATAGGGAAAACTGGGGAGATCTTGATAAAGTTCAATGGTGGCATATTAAACACCTATTTGAAATTCGATTAGACTTAATGCAAACAGGTAATGATTGGCCTATGATAATTCATTGTTGTTATGAAAAAACAGGTCATTCTAAAAATAGTTTTCATTATCAAGGGTGTGCCACTGACTTTCATTTTCAAACAAATCAAGAATTTGAAGAGCAATATAAAAAACTCAAAATAACTTTACAAAGTTTAAATCTTTGGAATTTTGTGGGTTTAGGTGTTTATCCAGGCTGGAACAATCCTGGTTTTCACCTTGATGGCAGAGGTTGGAGTTTAAGGTGGATTAAAACAAATGAAAATTATTTGTATGGAGAGGAAAAAATATTTGAATATATAAAGGGGTGAATATGAAAATTAACAATCACGAAGAGTGGTATAATGCTTACGATGAATATAAAGCATTATTAAGTATTCTTAATCCTATTCAACAAGAAACCAATGTTCGTTTAAAAAAATTAACTGAGGCAATGTCTGATTATAACAATCGTTTTGTGAATGGCGAGGTTAGCAATGACTATACAAGAGTATGATTTTTTAACAGAATCAAGTTTTGTATTCGATAATAATAAAATTGAGTTTAATTCTGGTGCAGTTCAATTAAAACGTCTTGTTCCAGAAGATGCCTCTTTTTATGCGCCTTTTACAATTGATGAAAATGAAACTTGGAATGGCATTTCTGGAACTTTAGTTGGTGGAGCTACGATTGAAAACGGAAAAGCCAATTTAAAAGGCGGATCTATTAAATATATTAATTTCGATATTCCTGGTAGTTACACAGCTTCTCTTGGTTCTTTCCAGATTGCAGTGACACCTAATTATTCTAATGCTCCTGCTGGAGATAGGATTTTCGGATCAGCATGCAAGTCACATGGTGACTCAACTAATATGATTGAGTTGTCACACAAAGCAGATGGTAATGTTCATCTAGCAGTACATGACGAAAATGATATTGCTTTTATTGATGTTGATTTAGATGTCTGGTTGCCTGTTGCTGGGCAAGAATATATTTTTGAGTTCTCTTGGGACTTTATAATTGGTGCAACAAGAGTTTTTATTGACGGAACTCAGATTGGGGCTACACAAACTGCAACAGGTGTTAGGGGAACAGATGTTACTATTCTTAGAGCAGGTTCTAATTATGATGCTTCAGTAGAATGTGATGTTGAGTGCCGTTATTTTATTCTTTTTACCCAGCCTCAGAATGTAACTGATTATACAATTACAATAGATGACTTAATTTATTCCTTTGATATGTATGCAACAGATAATCCATTTTTTTATCCAGTAGAGCCGATTAATGCAGAATCTTTAACTTCTTTTGTCGCAACTGTTATTGAACCTAATGCAGATTTAATTCGTTTTGCGCTGCAAGTTAACGGGACTTTAAGGTATTGGGACGGAGCAGCATGGAGTAATTCTTCTGGCTATGCTCAGTCTAATTCTGTAACAGAGATTAACACACATTGTGAGTCTTTAGAGCTATCTGATGCTGGAGCAGAGATTGTTCCAGTAATATATGTTCATGCAGATGTTGGTAATTCAACGCCAACTATAGAATCTTTAGCAGTTGAATATGAATATCAAAATCCTGCCGATACGTCTGTGACTCCATGTATTGTTAGTGGCTATCTAATAGATGCATCTAATATAGGAATTGAAAATGCAACTGTGGCTGTTAGGCCATCAAGAGATTTTAAGGTGAACAATGTTGATTATGTTGTTGCAAGAGAGTGGATTGAGGTTACAACTAATTCAGCAGGTTATTTTGAGTTTGAATTGATACCGTCTGAACAGGCAGAAGGTGATAATGTTATGTATGAATTTCAATTTACAATTGGCTTAAACATAAAATATTATAGAAATCTAATTATTCCAGATCAAACAGCAATTGACTTTAATAACTTATAACGATATATATTAAATTAATTACTTACTTAGTTTATAATAAAAAAGGGGGAGCAATGACAATCTCTCTTGTAACAACTCCAGGCGCTTTAAATGCTAACAGCTACGTCTCCCTTGATGAAGCCAATTTTTATTTTGAGACTTCTATCTGGAATGATACCTGGCATAATTCTGATGATAACATAAAAAAAGCCTGCCTTATTTGGGCAACTCGCACTTTGGATCTTTATATTTGCTGGAGAGGATCTGTAACAACAGAAGATCAGGCACTTGGTCTTCCCAGGTCGGGATTGGTGCATAAAAATGGTTGGGCTGTTGAAGATGATGAAATTCCTGTGGCTGTTAAGAATGCTACTTGTGAGCTGGCTATGCGATTAATTGAAGAAAATGTTGTTGCTAAGCCAGATAGCGAAGGGATTGCATCATTTAAAATTGGTGAGATATTTATTGAGTTTGAAAAAAAATATAAACCTCAGCCAATAACAGATTTTATCTGGCTGATGGTTAAGCCATATGGTTACAAATCAAACCAATTTAATTCAATCGAAATTATAAGGACTTAATGTAAAAATGGGATTGGCTGAATTAGCTCAGAATTTAACAGTAACTGCAATCAATACAGTTGGCAATATAGCAGAAGAGATAACATTGATTCAAAAAGGAGAAATGACTCGGATTGATGGAGTTTTGTCTACAAGCACAACAGAAATCTCTTTAAAAGCTGTTTTTATGAATCTTGATCAGAAGAGTCTTAATTTTTTTGGTCAGGATTTGATGCATCAAGCAACGCTTGACGGTAGTGAACGTTTGGTTTTGATGCCTGGAAAGAATTTAGCGATTGATCCTAAAAATGGGGATACCATAACCAGGGAGTCAGGTGAAATATGGGAGATTGAAATATGTAAAGCGTCTCCTGTCAATGCTCTATGGAAGGCTATAGTTAAAAAACAATGAGTTATATTAAAGGGATAAAAAGCTTAAATGGATTAATTAAAGTACTTGGTAATGTGGATAAATATGTTGGAGGTGTTGCCAGAAATGTAATGTCTAAACATATTTTTGATGCTTACAGACAGATTCAGAGGAGAAGTCCTGTTGGCTCGTCAGATCGTAAAAATTATACTGGTGGTTCTTATAGAGCCGCCTGGCAAATAGAAACAAAAACAGGTAGCGGTGTTATTTTTGAAGCAAGATTAACTAATAATCTACCCTATGCTTATCCCTTGGATTATGGATCTCCTGTTGGAAAGAAGCCTTGGCCTTCTGCTGGTCCTAAAACAGTTGAAAACAAAGGAAAAGTTTATAGTAAACAAGCTCCTAAAGGCGTTTCAACAACTGTTTTTACAGACTCTTTTTTGGATTTAGTAACAAGAGATGTAACTAAGTCGATAATGGGAGTTTTTAGATAAGAAAGAGATTGATATGGATTTACGAGAATTAGGTATGGCTGAAATAATGAACAGATTAGACCCATTATTTGAGCTATATCCATTAAAATTTTTAAAGCGTGTTCCTACAGAAAGAGTAACATCTCAGCATATGCCTTGCGTGTTGTTGCTGGAAGGTGACGACAATATAATCAAGAGGCATACTGGGAATTATACAGGTTATCCTGCTCAAAGGGTTTTTAATCCTATTATAGAGGTTTGGGATTTAGAAAGCGGGAATGTTCAAAATCTGCGGAAGCAGACACTTCAAATGGTTCTGGCGAATAATGGCTTATTGGTTGATAAGGTAATCTTACGGGAAAGTAAGACAATTGGGCCTTTCAATCTTGATGAGCCAGGAGTTTTGGGCATGAGTGTTACTTTTGAAATGGTCTATACAGATCTTGGCCCTTTTTGATTAAATTTTAAATTAAACATTTACTTAGTTTAAGGAGGTTACTTATGCCAAATGCACCTGATGCCCGTAATTACACTTTAGGGCGTGGTAAATGCTATTTTGACAAATTAGATCAAACAAATAGCGTTTATGAGGGAGAAAGAGATCTTGGCAATGCTACAGCAGTTACTTGTAACACTGCGCTTGATACTCTTGATCACTATACAAGCCGATCTGGTCTCAAAGCAAAAGATAAAAAGGTTGTTCTGCAAATTACACCTACAATTGCATTTACTCTTGATGAAATAAGCTGGGAAAATATTTCATTGATGTTTATGGCTGACTACACAGATGTTAGTCAGTCTGCTGATGATGAACTGTCTTTTTTATTGGATGTCAGTACATATAAGGACAGCCAACTAACTGGCAATCGTTATTATTCAGTCGGAGATTATAGAAATATTGGGGTCTACAAGCTTTCCTGGGATGGAGGCGGAGGCGGAGTTCCTACCAGAGGTGAAACTATTACAGGTGGGACTTCTTCTGCTACTGCCGAAATCCTAAACGTTATGGCTGGCTCCACTGCTGCTTCTGGAACTGCATATGTAAAAGATATTAGCGGTACTTTCCAAGATGACGAAGCTGTAACCACTGCAACTCTGACCTCTGGAAATCTTAACGTTCCCACAACTCATACTTATTTTGATGCTACAAGCGGTCTGATTTTTGACACAACAGATGTTTGTATTTCTGATGATGCTACCAATGCAGTTGTAGCTGCTCAAACAACTGATTATGTAGTCGATAGTACAAGCGGCAGGGTTCTCATTGTAGATGGAGGCTCTTTAGACGGAATTACTGCTGACTACGATGTTGAGTTTGCTGTTCAAGCTTTAAGCTATAAGAAAATTCAAGGTTTTAATGAGTCATCAATTGAGGGTAAATTTCGCTTTGTTCCCGATAATCCAGTAGGGAATAATATGGAGCTGTTAGTTCATCGTTTAGATTTGACCCCTGAAGGCGATATCGGGTTGATCTCTGACGATTGGCAGACGCTATCTTTTACTGGTGAAATCTTGAAAGATGAAACCAATAATCCAACATCTCCCTATTTAAATATTATAACTACAGACGCCTAAAAAACTTGAGGGGCGGTAACTAAAACAGGTTATGGAAAATTTTCCATAACCTGTTTGCAAATTAAAAAAAAGGAGCCAAAATGACAGAAGATCGTAAAGTTGAAATCACAAAAGAAGACTGGGATAATTTGATCCCAGTCAAAGAAGTTAAGATAGCATCTCAGACAATTTGTGTTAAGCCTTTAGGTTTTAAAAAATTAAGAGAAACAATTAAAAAATTTAATGGCATTAAAAGTGAATTAATTGAGCAAGGAATTACGCTTGATAATTATAATGAAACTAATAATTTGTTGACGCTTGCAACAGTTATTTTTGATAAAATTCCTGAAGTCTTAGCCAATAGTACCAATATTCGCCTGGAAGATATTGAAAACTTGCCTATTAATATCATTGTAAAAATTATTGAAGCAATTCTTGATTCTAATATTGATTCTCAAAAAGGATTGGTAAAAAACTTAGTAACCTTGGCGAACAAGGCAAGTCAAGCAATGCAAGGGGGCTTGGCGACTTAATTCAGTTGCTTGTTAGTCAAGGACATAGCTGGAAAGATATCCAGACATATACAATGGGAGAGATTGGCGTTTTTGTTAGAGCAATAAATACTTCGGAAAAAAACAGAGTAATAAATGATACTGTCTTACAATGGAATGCTAATCATTTAAATGCAAAAGGCATTAAAAATTTAATCCAAGAAAGAGACAAATCAAATAAGATAAAAGAGAGCCAAGAAAAAAAGCCCTTAACAAAAGATGAGCAAAATAAAATAAATAACGATTGGAAAAGACTTGCTGCTGCTGCTTCCAGAGGATTTAAATAATGTCTGATATACAAAAAATAGTTGATATTACATTACGATTAACCGATCAGCTAAGTAAGCAATTTGTTAACGCAACTAAAGAAGTGCAGAATCATGTAAACGCTCTTAAACAAGCTGATAAGCAAATTGGCAAAACTGCCAATTCTGAAAAAAAACTTTCTTCAACTGCTGCTGCTGCTAATAAAGACATGCACTCTGGCCTTGGCGGTATTGTTAAGGAGTTTGGCAAAGTTCAAAACGCCAGTAAACAAGCTGGCACTGCCATGCAGAAAGCCTTTCAAAATGCTAAACAACAAGCATCTCAATTAAAAACCGAAATTAAAACAGCAGGGAAATCATTATCTGAAATCGGGATAGGAGCTGCTGCTGCGGGCGCAGCAATAATAGCTCCTTTTGCGCTGGGCATTAAAACTTCAATGCAGTTTGAAGACCAGATGGCCAAAGTAAAAGCCGTTTCAGGAGCTACTGCCAAAGAGTTTGAAGATTTAACCGCTATTGCGGAAAAGATGGGCAGGGAAACAAAATTCACTGCGGTTCAAGCTGCTGAGGGATTGCAATTTCTGAGTATGGCAGGTTTGAGCGCTTCACAAAGCATAGAAGCTTTGCCAAAAGTTTTACAACTTGCCAGTGCAGGTGCAATGGAGCTTGGAGATGCTGCTGATATTGTAACTAATGTTATGACAGGCTACGGGTTAGCGGCTGAAGATTTAGGCAGAGTTAATGATGTTCTTGTCCAGGGGTTTACAAGTACCAACACTAACCTACAGGAGCTGGGGCAAGCTTTTTCTTATGTTGGCCCTGTTGCCAAAGCTGCTGGCTATACGCTAGAGGAAACAACCGCTGTATTAGGCGCTCTTGCCAATGCAGGGTACAAAGCAGACAGAGGTGGCACAGCCTTACGCGGAGCAATGGCTCGCCTGCTAAACATAACTCCCAAAACCCAAAAAGTATTAGACCAATTAGGCCAAAGAATCGGTCAGACAACTCTTGAGGTTGAAAAAGCCGATGGCTCTTTAATAGGAATGGCCGAACTGCTCGCAAAACTAAAAGAAGCAAATGTTACCACAAGCGAAGCAATGCAGATTTTTGGCAAGATTGCTGGTCCTGGTATGATGGCTTTGCTTGGTCAAGGTTCAGAGGCCATTGAAAACCTTGAAAAAAAGATGGAAAATTCTGGAGGCAGAGCCAAACAGGTTTCCGAAGATATGGAGAATACTCTTGGTGGCAGTATGCGTAAGTTGGGATCTGCTGTTGAGAGCTTATTAAAAGCTATTGGAGACGACTTCAAGGTTGCTTTAAAAGGTATTGTTGAGGGAGTCACTGGTTTTGTGGCCAGTTTGGTTAAAATTCATGAATCTTTAGGGCCAGTTGCTCCAGTTATTGAAACAATTGTTTTGGCCATTGGAGGCATGGTAACTGCTCTTGGCGCTGTTGGTTTAGCAATAAATACCTTTGGTGGTTCTATTACTGCCGCTATAGGCATGATAAAAGGGTTTACTGGGTCTTTAAACTTAGCCACTGTAGCGGCTGGAAAATTGAATATAGCTTTAGGTGTTGTAGGTGCTTTTTTGGCAGGTTGGTCAATAGGCTCCATAATCAACGAGTTTGAGCTTTTTGGAGAGGGGTCTATAACAGTTGGTGAACTTGTTCAGAAAACATTTGCTCAATTAGACGAAGCTGTAGTTTCTTTCAGAATTAAACTTTGTGAACTGCGAAAAGCTGTAGAGGATTTCTTAGGTATTGATTGGGGGGCGGGAGATGCCTTAAAGGAACTAAAAGCACAACAGAAAGCGCTTAATGATTTCATCAATGGGGTTGGCAAAAAAAGCAAAGCAATAGAAGAATCAAGTGATATTAATATTCGAGCATTGGTGAAAGAAAGATTAGCAATTGAGGATGTTACCAAAGAAACCAAAAAAGCTGCCAAAGAAAAAGAAGACGCTGAAAGAGATTCTCTCAAATCTCGAATTAAAATAATTAATGATGTCAATACTAAAGCTAAAGAAGGCTTAGAGCAGCAACTTAGAGATTTAGAAACAAGCCTTGCCAAGCAGGAAATTACTCAAAAAGAACATGATGAACAAGTTTTATCCCTAAAAGATAGTTACTGGAAAGATACTTTAAAATTAGCTGAAGAAAATACAGAAAAAATAAAAAAAGTTTATGGCGAGGATAGTAAAAATTTTAAAAAGGCCAGAGAAGGATTGGTTGAGGCCGAAAAAGAATTTGCGAACGCTCGCCTTGCAGTGATTAAACAAAAACAGCAAGAGGAAAAAGCCCTCCGTCAAGCTGAGATTAATACAGCAGAGGCTCATTATAAAGAAAAAATTGCCAGAATTGATAGGTTAGAACAAGATGGAGTCTATACGCATCACCTTGCTATTCAAGAAAAAGTTAGAGCTGAATTAGATTTCTTAAAGAAAAAAGTAGCTGCTGCAAAAGCGGCTGTTGAAGCGGCAATTAAAGAGTATGGAAAGGAAACAGCCGCCTATAGGGAAGCTGTTGCTGCCAGATCAGCCGCTGAAGCCCAGTATGCTACAGTTGCTGCTGAGGGGGCAAAAAAAGTTAAAGATGCCAAAAAAGAGGTTTATGATGCCCAAGCCAAAGAAGCCGAAGCATTAGAAAAATCAACTAAGGCGGTGGATAAAAATACAGAGGCAACAGAAAAAAATAAAAATGCTACAACTAAATTAAGTGGTGCTTGGTATAGCTTTCTTCCCCAGCTTTCTGGAGTGCAGGAAATTTATGAGGAATTAACTAAAAGATCAGAAGAAGTTAGTGCTTCGATGGAATCTTTGATTGATGACTTTAGAAATCTTGGTTCTGAGATTGCAAACAATACAAAAGAAATGACTGAAATTGCAGCAACTAATATGCAAGATATCGGTCAAGCAATTAATGATACAATCGCTGACATTTACGAAGGGATTAGAGCAGGAGGATCGGCTGGTATCGATGCAGTTGAAAAGGGGATAGAATCATTAAACAAAGTCTATCAGAAAGCAACTGAAACAATAGATGAACTTCTCAAAGAGCAAAAACGGTTAAATGATGAGCAGGAAGAGTTAGCAAAAGATCGAGAAAAACTAATACGTGAAAATGCAGATTTCATTTTTGATATGGAATCTGAAATTACGAAAGAAATTAAAAAAGAAATTAATGTTCGTAAAAAATATGACGAGGCTTATTCTAAAGGTCAGGAAGCTCTAAGAAAAGGTGAATACGAAGTTGCTAAGGAATATTTTTTAAAGGCGCGTGATCTTACCCAAGACATGCTTAGTGAATTAAAAAACTTTTCAGATCAAATCTTAGGAATTGAAAAAACCACAACTGAAAAAATTCGTGATCTACAGCAAGGTTTAATGACTGACGCTCAAAAATGGGCTGATGATCGCAAAGAGGCCGAGCGATTGGCTTCAGAAGCCAGGAAAAAAATCTTAGAAGGGGAAGTGGATGCAGCAACTACTTTGTTCGCAGAATCGCAAGATCTGTTCGCCTCATTGGCAAGGGAGGTTACGGATACAGAGGGCAATATTATCCAGTCTTTAGAAAGCACAACTCAGACAGCTATTGAGGGTGTTAAAAATGTTGGTGAAGAATCTGCCAATGCATTGCGAGATTACGAACAGGAACAAAACAGCATTATTCAAAAAACCAATGAAGAGGCCATTGCTCTTGCCCAGCAAGCAGGTCAAGCTGCATCTGGTGCTATGGATCAATATAGCCAAAAACTTTCTGAGCAACAAAAAGCCAATGAACAAGCAATAGCAAAATCTCAAAGTCAAATAAATGTCTTAGTTGATAAAATGAGCGAATTGGCTGAGGCCGTAAACCAAGAGCTTGAAATTGACATTGAAACGGCTGCCGCTGAAAGAGCCTTAAAACATCTTACTGAAGAATATGGAAAGCAGATGGCCGCTGTTGTGGCTAACATGGTTGATCTTCAGAATAAAATTGCTACAACAGGTCTTGGATCGGGATCTATTGGCTCCAGCGTTACAGACAGATTAAAAGTAGCCTGGGGCAATCAGTTACGTGACTATGAGTCAAGATTAAACCAACTGGCTAAAAATACACAGAGGGCGCAAGATTTGTTTTGGGAAAAATTCGGAATTATGTCTCCTGGAACTGATGTTTCTGATTTTTCTCACACAGATATGAGGACTCCAAGCAGCAGAACACCTATTGGCTTTAATGAGGGCGGTTCTGTTCCAGTGCCGTTTAGTGGCAAAGCCTATAGAATTGAACCAGGAAGCTCTAAACATCAATGGCCCGCCTTCGCAATGGGAGGTGCTATTAACGCAATTCCAGGAGTAGGCTTACCAGGATTCGGAACTATTGACACAATTCCTGCAATGCTGACTCCTGGAGAATGGGTAACTAATGCTGAGAGTGTTAAATCAATAGAAAAATTGTTTCCAGGGTTTATGAATGCTCTGAATAAAGCCAAGACAGTGCAGGCTGCTTCTAAGGTTTTCCAAAGGGTTTTTGATAATCGAATATTTTCTATCCAGGAAAATATTAATAGAGCTGCTCGCTTTAACAGAGGGGGCTTGGTGAAATTTAATTCAGGAGGATTAATCCAAAACTACAATAAAGGTGGCGGAGTTTCTCCTAATACAGCTTTTGTAAATTCAGCAATATCAATATTAACATCAAGTTTAAGGGGTGTTGTTGATGAAATTACAGGAGATATATCACCTGATGATTATTACGCTAGAGAAGAACAGATACGGGCTAAACGTCTTGACAAAATTAAACAAAATTATGAAGCGGAACGTTTATTTATCGCGATGGCTGTCGCCAAAAATGAAATGACTGAAAAAGAAGCTGATGAAAGACGCTTAGAGGCTAAACGACTTTACTATGATGAAGCCTTAAAACTTGCTCGGCAAAATGTTTCTACCACTGGCAGGTTGTATGGTTATGAAAGTAAAGAATATTATGATGCTCTGCAAGAGATGACCGATATCCAAAACGAAATTAATTGGATTATGGTTGACCAGGCAAAAGCAGCCGAAGCAGAAAGAGAAAAAGCTGCTGAGGAAGCAAGGCAAAGGCAAATAAAGCAAGTAAAAGATGCTCAAAAAGAAAGATTGGCGGCTATTGAAGCGTCGTATGAAAAAGAATCGTTACAAATTGCTTTTGCAGAGGCTAGAAATGAAATAACTCAAGAGGAAGCTCAGGAAAAGAATTTATCTGCCAGAATCAAACTTAATGAAAAAAAACTTGCTGCTGCCAAAGAACATTTAAAGGATATTTCTGCTGTTTACGGTCAAGAAAGTGATGAATATCAGGCCGCTCAAGAAAATATAGCTGATATTCAAAATGATATTGATTGGCTCCATGTGGATCAGGAAAAAATAAAAAATCAAATTAAGCCTGATGAAGAAACAAGTGTTACAGGAGAAACAGGAACAGCAGGGCCAGACATATCAAGAGTTAAACAAACTTATGATAATCGATTGAAAGCGATTGCCAATACTTATGACAACCAAATTGTTGCTTTAGAGCTGGCACTGGCAAAAGGTGAAATATCCGAGAAAGAAGCTGCCGAAAAAGGGCTTGAATACAGCTTAAAACGGAATCAAGAGTCGCTAAAAGCAGCTCAAAAATATCAAAAAGATATAGCTAAAATTCTTGGTGAAGAAAGTTCAGAATATGAGGCTATTCAAGATGAAATTACTAATATTCAACTGCAAGCTAAATGGTTACAAGTTGACGAGGCTGAACTTGCAGCTAAAAAAGAAATTGCAGCCCAAGAAGAAGCTCAAAGAGAGATAATTGATATACAGGAAAAGAAAAAACAGGATATCGTTAACCTATATAATGAGCAAGTTGATAATATCGAAATGGCACTTGCAAAAGGCTTAATATCAGAATCTGAAGCTGCCAGTAAATTGATTAAATTGCAAGAGGATAAAAACAGAGAATTATTAAAATTAGCTGAAGAAAAAACATCTGAGATTTTAAAAATATATGGGAAAGAAAGCGATGAGTACAAAGACGCAATGCAAGAGCAAATCAATGCCCAGCAAACTTTACAAGATTCCATAATCCAGAGTGTTAGGGAAACTGAAAAACAAAAAGAAGAACTCAGACAAGCTGAATTAAATCTCGTAAAACAAAAAAATGATGCTGAACTCTCTCTTATTCAAAACCTTGAAGACTCTGGAGTTATCACAAAAGAGGAGGCCAATGCAAGAAAGGCTGAACTTGACAAACAATATGCAGAAGATAGGGCCAGAGAAGCGCAAGACAATCTAAATAAAATAATCGCCTTATATGGGGTTGATACAATTGAATATCAAAAAGCATTGCAAGAGAAGCTGGCAGCCGATCAAGTCCTATATGAATCAACTTTAGCGGATATTGAGGCAAGAGAAAAGGCACGAATGATCACTCATGCTCAAGCTGTTGCTGAAATGAAACAAGCTGAAATTACTTTCAATAAAGCTCGTTTTCTCGATACCCAGCTAACTAACGAACAATTAGAAGATCTCTATAAAGATGATTATGAAGCTTTTGCCAAATATACAGATGCCAAGAATGAAGCTTTGAGAAATTATGAACAAGCACTTGCAGAGATAATGGACAGAGAACCAGAGGATTATGATTTACCAGAGCCTCCAGAGGTTCCTGATTCTGATGACGATTACGGTTCTTCTGATGATGATTATGGCTCTGATGATGACTACGGGCATTCTGATGACAATGTTATATGGAGTTCTGACGATGGTTATGGAGGGGGAGTGCCTGATGGAGCTGGAGCAGACAGCTCAGGCGGTGCTTCTGGCTGGTCAACTCCTCCTCCAGAAGCTCCCACTATAATTCAAAGTGCTTTAGACGCTGATGAAAGCAAAACAACAAGAGATACAGCTCAAGATTTAATCGATAAAGCCCCAAATTTAACAGCCATAACAGACAGTTTAAGTATGGTTTTTGATGATGCTATGAATTTACTTGGAGATTATACCAATTTTTTAGGAGAGAATGTCAATTATTTAGAAGGGCTGCCTAATTTTTTACAAGGATATCTTGATCAATTTGCATTGGAGGAAAGCGATAGCGATCTATTTAACGCGAGTGAAAAAAATAAAATGCAGCGGAATATATATAATATTTTAGATAGTGCAATTCGATTGGCTTATTCTGATACACCTGCTGGTGATGACATTTCCTATAATGAGCGTAATTTATTGGAGCAATTATCAGAAAGCTTTGTGGGTATTGTAGACGCAACTCATGAGGGCGCTCAGCAAGTTATTGATAAAATTGGCAATTTAATAGAGGATAGTGATTTCACAACTGTCTTAGGCGATACTGCAACAGCCGTTCAAGGTATTTTAGATGCGGCTGCGGATACTTTAGAGGATGCGTCTAATTCAACAGGTTTTGTTGATAATTCTAATCTGTCTTTTGCAGACCAATTGGCAGCGGCTCCTAATGTCAATGACTTTCTTGATCAATTGAATTTTGATTCTATTTCAGATGTTCCAGAGGATGCTGAGATATTTTATGGACCTCAAGGTAATGTAACGAGATATGCGGGACTTAACGAAGATGACGCTTTTGTAACTATTAACCTCCAAGTACAAGACAAATCATATCCTGTCGGTATGCAAAAAACTCAAGCAGATGAGCTTTTAGACGCAATCTATACAGACTCGAAAAGGGCAATTTAATGGCAATTACAACTAATGATATAAAAGTGTATAAATCAGAAAGAATGACTGATGATGACAATGGAGGGGGACAAATAACTGGAGATGAAGTTACTTGTGGCCAGCTAAATAATGTATTCCCTAATATTTCTAGAATGGATCGCCTTTACGGGCGTACTCAATTCAGAAAAATCTTTCCAAAAATTATATCTCAAGACACTGATACTTATTCAGGCGCTCATTTTATCATTAGCGATCCTCCAGATGATGAAAATGTTAATATAATCATGTTTGATAATGGCACTCCAACAGATGAGCGATCTGATATGATTAGTTTTTTTGAGTCGTATTTTACCTCTGGAATCTCTGCTGGAACAGCAACCTTGGCTTATGAAGCGGAATTAGGTACAGAAATCTTAATTTTTGAAATCGCAAATGTAGATAGATACTTTGTGTATCGGATTGATGCTTATGGAGTCGGTCATTATATTTGGGAGGGCGATACTATAACTTATACTCTTAATGTTAATGCTGGAGATGTTATCTATATCGGTACAGAATACTTAATGATATCAAAAACAGAAACGATAAAAGAGGATATTGTTAATATTCCAAACTCTCGCGAATATTACAAAAAATATAAGGTTCTTACCTTAACAAAACCAACTACTGAAGTTCATGCTGTTGGATCAGTTGCATATACTCGACAAATCAATACAGACTGGCACTGTTATGGTACAATGAGATTGTCTCAAGATGTTTCTATCGGAGATTATAATCTTCCTGTTGTCAGCGAAAAAATAACAGTTATGCCAACTATAGAACAAATTATCACAATATCAAGCTCTTCAAGTCAGATGCCTGATTCAGTAATTGTTAACGGGCTAACTGTTGGGGAACCTCCCTATACATATATCATCGATGGGGTATTACAACCATATATAGGAGAGTATGAGTTAGTTGATCCTGGTGCCACTATGTATGTTTACACTGTTCAAAGGCCGCCTATTGTTGAAGGCAGTGTAATTATTTATTTCAGAAATAACGGTAGTTGGTCACAGGCAGTTGATGATGGTGCAAGTGCTATTCAAGGGTTTGCGACTGGGAGTGTTGAATATGCAGACGGAGTAATTACAATTGCTCCTGACAGTGTTCCAGATGAAAATACTCATATCTTGTTTTTTTATCGCACAGAAAAAAGCTACAAAGAATATGTTAATATCCCAGTGGGAGATCCAGGCGCTCCTCCCCTTAGTTTAAATTTTACCCAAACAGACCTTGTTGAAAGCTCTGTATTTATTGAGATGGACTTAGAGGATTCTTTTGGAGAGATTAAAACGTTTTCTTTTGTAGATGACGGTCAAGGAAATATTGTTGCTAATACCAGATATTTCTTAGACATGACTCCAGATTTTTCAGGCGCAACTTACGATGGAATGAACATAGCAACAATTAGTTCATTGGCTCATGGTAATGGTCGTTTTTGGTTACCTAACAGTAGATGGGTATCACAGTATATATCTATGGACTGTGTTGAGTGGGAGTATGAATCTGAAAATCCTGGCGGTTCAATAGTTAATGGAAGAATGGGCTTTTGTCCTTTTATCTCATATGAGACAATGTTTTATGTCGGAGAAAATAGCAATAACGGCGATTATAGAGTTTTAAGAAAAGCGGATATTACTGACAGTTGGCATACTGTTACCTTGCCTAATACTAATCATAGATGTGACGTTGCTCATTTGGCTGTAGGTCAAGGTATATGGGTTATAGTTACTATGCATGATAGTCAAATACCTATATTCTCAACTGATGATGGCTTAACTTTTTCTGAGGCCGCGTCTGGAGCAACACCAATGAGACGTGTTTGTGCTGGGCTAGATAAGGATTCTGCTGCAAGAATGTTTATAGGCTCTGGAACTAACACCTATAAATCATATGATGGAGACACTTGGGCAGTTATTAATGAAGCCAGTACAGGCGCTACGTGTATTGAAATCGATTATGCTATTTTCCAAAACACTTGGATAGTGGCAACTGCGACCTCTCTAATGAGAAGCACTGACGGAGGAGAAACCTGGGGTAATATTGCAAACAGTATTGAAGAACAGGTTCCAGAGATATTAGGAAAAAACATTTGCGATATTGCTTGTTCTCCAGATGGAAAATGGGTTGTTACATATGATTTTACTGGGGAGGATCGCTGTTTCTGTGCAATCTCAGGGAATAACGGAGATAACTGGGTTGCTTATGAACCAGATTTTGGGGATTGGGGGGATTTAAATAAGTTTTGTGGTGGTTTTTATGTTGCCTATGATATGGATCATCAGAAATTTGGTCTTGTTATGAGAGAGTACGGCTCTAATTCTCATCTCAGAAGCAATTCCTGCGATGTTGTTGCTTATTTTACGATTGAAGCTGGAACAATAGATTATGAAGCAGGAACAGCGCAAATAACTCTTAATACTGATTATGTTTATGAAACTATTTTAGCAACTTATTTCATGACATACCATTTTTTAAATGATTTCTGTATTATTATTGAGTGTGTGCCTCCTATTATAGCAGATACCTTATCCATATCTGCAACTAAAGCAAGTGATGGCACTACAATGACAATCAGTGAGGTTGGCGGCGCTTCTGTTGGTGATGGCACAATGACAATCAATCATGAGCATGGTTATGCATTCGGTACTTTTAACGAACCTTATATTCCTGATACAATAACAACTTCTTGTCAGGGATCCGCTATCTTTCATCCTCAATATGATGAGTATGACACTGGCAGAATGCCTGTCGATGGCTTAGTTCCAGCCTGTAAATCTGGAGATACAATTATTATTAGCGATGGTGTTAATACAGATTTTGCAATTGTTACCAAAGTAACCAATCAGTTGCTAACTATAGCTGTTGATGGTGGTTTAAGCCATAATTATAGTGCTGGGACACTGATTAGCGCTGCTGTAGTTGTTGGTGATTTACAGGCTTTAGAGAACACTTATTTTTCAGAGAGTATCTGGCCTGGAGGTTGGTATGATGAAATGCAGGGAGTTCCTGCTGATGGCAGTTGGGACAGCACCAATTATCCAGCAACAGTAACAAATAAGGGGGCTATTACAGAAAAATGGGCAATTACGGTTACTCAAGCAGCTCCAACTGTTCTTGTGCAGGTTGAAGGTGAAAATGTAGGCATTGTTCTGACTGATTTTGATATTCATTCAGGAGCCCTTGAGCCTATAAATCCAGCACAAACCCCTGAACCTTATTTTAGTGTTCCAGCAGCAGCTTGGAGCGCTGTTGGGACTCATCAGGTTGATAATGTATATCGATTCAATACAACAGGGACAGAAAGGCCTCTATGGTTATGTAGATCCATTAATGCCAGAGCAAGTGATGTAACCTCTGATTCAACCACTTTAGAGATTCGTGGAGATGTCGATTAAACTATGCCCTTACTTACTTTACAGTGTGGGTGTATATGGGATCAAGACGCTTGTGTTACTTCCTCTTGTGGAAGCGGATGGAGCAATGTTAATCCAACTTTAGCAGGTTGTAATTTTTCTTGGGCAGGAACAGATCCCCTTGAAACTGAATGTAATTTTCCTTGGGTAGTTACAACACCTTTAGATTTAGACTGTGATTTTAATTGGCGCAATGCAACACCTTTAGATTTAGACTGTGATTTTAATTGGCAGAATGCAACACCTTTGGATTTAGACTGTGGCTCAAGATGGCAGAATGCAACACCTTTAGATATAAATTGTGATCTTCAATGGGTTTTAGCGCAGGCTTTAGATTTTGTTTGCGAGGCAGTAAGTTCAAGTATAGATATCGATCCAACTACAACCTTAACGTGTCAGTTCCCCTGGTTATGTGCAAGGAGTATTATTTTGATTGAGCAAGATGTAACATTTATTAGGGTAAGCGATAGCCAAGAGATTAAATTATTATCAGTTACAATTGGTGCTGATATTAATTCATTTAACTGGTCAATAAATGGAGTTTGCGCTACCAGAACGGATATTGGATATATTAGGCCCAATAACGGGCCTATTGAGACAGAGTTAGTTATTAACGGCTATACTTGGCGTTTTTTAATTGAGTATGTTTCTGACACTTATGAATATAATGCAGGTGGCGGCTATTCTTTTTCAGGCGTTTCTCCGTCTGTTGAATTAGCTAAGCCATATAATACACCTCAAACTAAGGTTTGGAGCACACTGACTTCGGCTGAGCAGATTGTGAATGATGAGTTGTTTGGAACAGATTGGATTTGGGAATGGGACATTGTTAACTGGAATATCCCAGCAAATGTTTTTTCCGTCAGCAATGCTTCGATTATGGATATTATTTCAACTATAGTTAAAGCAGCAGGAGGTTTTGTCAATACAAAAGGCGGCTTTCCGTCAGGAACGCCTTATGATAAGATTTTGGCAATTAAATACAGATATCCTGTTTCACCTAAAAATTGGGGAAGTGCTGATACTGATGCTGATATTGTTGATGGCATACTTGCACAAGCTGTTGGCTGGGAGCCAAAACCTGGCTATGATCATGTTTATGTCAGCGGCCAGGATAATGGTGTTCTGGTGCATGTAAAAAGAGATGGCATGCCTTGGACAAAAGCAGGTCCAACAATAGTTGATACTTTAATTTTAGACCAATCTGTGGCCAGAGAAAGAGGCCGTAATTTTCTTGATGAAGAAGGAAATAACCAAACCCTTTACAACTTAAATTTACCACTAACAGATTCAGATACTGCCAATCCGCCTGTACTGCATCCAGGAGATTTGATTTCTGTGCAGGATTTGTTTGAAACTTGGAGGGGACAGGTTAAAGGGGTTAAAATATCAGTTGTTCGCCCTGGAATTACAATGAGTGTTGAAATCGAGAAACATCATATTGCTGATACAGGATCAACCTCCTATGAAAATTCTATTACAATTACAATTGATAACACCAATATTGACGAAAATCTAACTAACTTCCCAGTTCTTATTCACTTGTCAACGTCATGTGGTCAAAATAATTTTAACGCTTCATCTTTTTTTACAGAATTATCAAGTGAAAATTATCGTAAGAAAATTAAAATTGAAGATGATGGAGGTAATGAGTGTTATGTAGAAATTGAAAAATTTGATGAAGTTGCAAATGAAGTGTGGCTATGGGTAAGGGTGCCAACAGTGTATTTTGGTCAGACAACTGTTTTAACTCTGTACTATGATGTAGACGTAGTAGACAACACTTCCTATATTGGAGATACAGGTCAGGTTGCTGCTGTTAATGTTTGGGATGCTAACTACCTTGCTGTATATCACCTAAATGAAAGTCCTGAAGGAGGAGCAACTGGAGCGATACGTGATTCTACAGTTGCAAACAATGCGACTCCTTACGGCACTATGTTAGAGGAAGATCTTGTTAACGGAAAAATTTATCAAGGGCTGGCTTTTGATGGGTCAGATGATTACTTAAACTGTGGAGGATCAATAATTCCTAATGCAATTACGCTTGAAGCTTGGTGTTATGCGCCTAGTACAAGCGAACAATATTTAATATCTAATCCATCTGATGTTACTCATAATTATTACGATTATTGCCTCAGAAATGATCAATTTTTATTTTATACAACTTCTGGCTCATATTCCATTGGCTCCAGAACACCAACACCTGTAACTTGGGAATATATTGCTGGTACTCATGAAAGCGGATCGAATAAATTTTTTGTTAACGGGGTTCTTAATGATAGCGGTACAGCATCTGGTAATTTAGACTATATCTTATTGGGAGAACTGGGAGATACCTATGTTGCAACCTGGAAGCCAGCAAATAATAATTCTGCAATTATTACAGATGAAGTTCGTATATCTAATATAGTTCGATCAGAGGCTTGGATTAAGGCAACATATTATACGTCAATTGATGACTTAATTACATATTCAGAGTAAAAAATGAGTTTAATTAATTTATACGCAAAATTTTCAAAATTAACAACAACTGATTTCAGGGTTGGTACAGTTGTTAGCGTAGGAACAGAAACATCCTTATTAACAGATCCTAATGGTTATAGTTTCACTGCCATTGGGACAAGCGTTTCTGCTGGAAACAACGCATATGTAAGGGATGGAATTATTCAAGGACAGGCTCCATCTTTACCTATTAGCGAAACGTTAGTTTAGGAGTGCGATATGGGCATAGCAACGTTAGAAGACACAAGTATTCCCTTAACTGTTACTCTTGGTGAAGATTGTGTCTGGAAGGATCAATGGGATTGGACTCCAGTTCCTCAAAAAGTCAGATTAACAATAGACGGAACTGCTGTTGTAGAAACCATTGCACCAAACTCAGCCACACAGCCAATTACTCTACACTGTAGTTGGCTAAATAAAGCAACTGTTGATGATCTAATCCAGTTACGAGATAGGGCAGATCAAACAGTTATGACACTAACTCTATGTGATGGGACAACCAAAAGCGTATTGTTTTCTCATCATAAGGGAATTCCAATTAAGGTTAGGCCAACTCTGGAAAGACCCGATTATGTGAATATTCCTGATCCAGATTGGTATGATGTTACTCTTAATTTGTTTGATGCCTATGGTATGTAAACAGGTTATGGAAAATTTTCCATAACCTGTTTTGAGTTTGAATTGGGGAAGGCTCCTCCCTATTTTCAAAATAGAACGCCTCTGTTTTTTTAGGGGCGTTTTTTTTACATAAAGGGAACATACTATGGGACATCCAAAAAAAATTAACAGCATTAAAAAAATGATATTTCTTTTATAAATTTTTCTTTAATGAGAATAGTTATTATTATCCCAATCAGAATTTAAAATTGTTTGGAAAGTGTCATCTAATAATTCATCTGTTATGAGTTCTGAAAAATTCATTATGATATTTTTAATATTAGACAATAATTCTTTATCAGATAATTGTGTAAAATCTGGCCCCTCTTTTTCTTTTATTTTAGTCGCAATAATTTTTGCTTGGTTTAAATTTATTTTCATCTTCAATAACGTATAAAATGGTTTATTTAGTTTTTTTGTTAATAAAAAGTGAATTTTTAATTTGTAATTATGTAAAAAAAAATATGTTTAAGGTCAATCTTTTTATGGTGTCAAAATTTTGTCAATTCGTTCTATAAAGATACTTTTTGTTGACCATTTTGCAGACCATTTCTTGTAAAGCCTTGTCATATGGAGGTTACTCATCTTATTCGTAATCAGCAGGCCAGCGGTTCAAATCCGCTCGTCGGCTCTTCTTTAAAATCAATGATTTATATATAAATTAGGCTGCTTATAAAGCGGCCTTTTTTATTTCATACCTTAGCAAACTTAGACAAACTTAAGCAAATTGGAGGGTAAATTGCAGACCATTGCAGACCATTTTGCAGACCATTTTTTTAATCAAAATTTAGTTTTTTGATCTCGTCCTTTAAGGTTTTTTCCAAGACATGAGTGTAAATTTGGGTGGTGGTTATCGAGGCATGTCCTAAAATGGATTGAACTATTCTTATGTCAATTCCGTTTTCAAGCATTTGGGTGGCTGCTGAATGTCTTAAATCATGAAAATTAGTATTTTCAATGTTACACATTCTGGCAATTTTTTTATAATAGTGACTAACAGTGTCTTTATGCCATTGCCTAAAAATAGGCCCAAAGTTTTGTTTTTTCCCCATTGCTTCCAGAGCTTGAGGAATTAAAGGAATTAAGCGTTCTTTATGGCCTTTCCCTGTAACTTTAATAATATCATTAGATACATTCTGCCATTTAGCGTTTAATATTTCAGAGCGTCTGGTGCCAGTATATAGTGAGAATAATATTATACGATGCATTTCTGGCTTTGTTTTTTTTGCACAACTGATTATTAGTCTTCTTTCTTGGGGAGATAAAACACGTTCTAAGGCTTTGCCAATTTTAAATAATTCAATTTTTATTTTCTTTTCAATATAATTTTCTTCATAGGCCCAGTTAAATGCTGCCCTGATATGACGTAGATAAACATTAATTCCAATATGACTAACGCCTCTATTTAGACAATTAATTTTAAAATCATTAATATGGTTTTTATTGATAATTTTTATCGATACATTACCAATTGTATCTTGCAGCAAACGTAGTCCAAGCTCATCAGCTCTACGAGTATCATCTGAAAGATTTGCAGCAATTGATCTTTCTTCCATATATAATTTTTTGAAGTCATATAAATTGAGGCGTTTTTTCTTATCGAGAACTTTTATTTTTTGAGTATAATATTCACGTTTAAAGGCTTCAAAACGTTCTTTGGCAACATCTAAATTTTTAGTTTTTAAAGAGCGCACTTTGTTTCTTTTGATTTCAATGTAGTAAATCCCATCTCGTTTTTTTTTGAATATTCTCATAATGAGTTCAAAATATCTTTTGCAATTTGTGTGTTTTTGGCATCTATGTTAATTTGAGCCAATCTGTATTCATCAATTGACAACCTATCAAAGACCCATGCATTGGTTTTAATGTCTTGATCCTTAAATGCTCTAATTTTCTTTTTTAGTGCTAATTCTTTTAAGCGTTTTACTCCAATTGAGGAATAAATGGAAGCTTCTTTTATTTTTAGCCACCTAGGGAATTGATTAATAACAATAGTTGATTGCATTTTATTTTCTAACTCCCTCCATCAGTTTAAATCTACCTTCTTTTGTGAGTGGGCAATTGACCATATTGCCTTTACACCAGTCAGCATCTTTACGTTCGCCACTCATGTGGCAGAATTTATCTGGAAAAGATTTTGGTGTAGGATCTTGTGAAAATTCTTCATAAAAAGGACACTGCATTATCTTTCTCCCATTTTTGACTGGCAATTTCTCCAGATTTTAAACATAGTGGCTTAGCATCTCTATTTCTTTCAAAATAATTAAAAATATCATTTAAGGTATTTATAATTTTTTGGTTGTGCGAAAAGCTGCTTTCCTCTATCATAGCAAGTAGAAAAGATACGACTGAAACAGTATGCCTTTGCTTTCCCTCCCACCCTGACGCTTTCCCAAAAAGTTTTATTCTATCGCTTATTTTATTTAGTTCATTGTAGGTTGGTTCTGGTAGCTTTGCTAATTCAGAATCAACAAGCTTTAATAATTTTTCACACCTATTTTTAAGCCTTCCTGGGTTTAAACTTCCAACTATAAAATCAGGTAATGCCCTAATCATTGCCAATTCTGAATATTTTTCTATTTTATTTTTCATATCTATTTATCTTTCCAGATTTTTAAACCTTTTTCAGCTCCTCTTGACACAATATATCCAGAAACACCAATTTTTAGAAGATTCCACATACTGGGAGGGATTTCTATCATAATGTGAATATCAAAAAGTGCAGAAAAATAAGGGTTTAAAATATAATTATTAAAAATAATTAAACCAAATAAAGCCATTAAACCTGGCCTCCAGTTTTTTTGAAGCCAGCTTTCTCCTTTAATCTCTGAAATTATAATCTCTTTTTGTGATCTAATAAGCGCTTCAAATTCTTTTGCGTCTATTTTAGCTATTGCAATAGATAAAGCATTTTTGAGTTCACTCTTTTTATCCTTATCCTCAACTAATTCATCAATAACATCTAAGGTTTTTTCTATAATCTTTTCAATAACTGGAGTTGACTTTCCCCACATAAGTCCTCACTTAAAATAGGTTATGGAAAATTTTCCATAACCTATTTTGTTTAATCTTCTTTCGGTTCGTAGCAAACAGCATTTGCGATATCCAATTGCTGTAAAGTTACTTCGACTGTAGAATAGATCAAATCGTTTAATTCAGACCAAGTAATTTTTTTATCTGCCATTGCTTTCTCAATCTCCATCATTACTGGCATAGCAATCATCATGACTTTATTAATTTGACTAAAATTCATTTTTTTCTCCTTTAAATTAATTAATTGGTTACTTATCGTTTTCAACAACTTTTACGGACTTCTGGAACGCTTTAATTTGGTTTTCAAGCTCTTCAATTCGTGTTAGCAATCTTCTGATAATGCGGCCATCTTGTTTAGAGACACCTCCTAACTTCTGGAACAAAATCTTACCTAATGTTTTTAATCTTTCTGTTTCTATCATTGTGCAATCTCCTTTTTTTCATTTTTTCAAAAAAAGAGATGAGTTTTTAAAAGCAACCTCCATTACGAATGAACAATAAAACTTTCCTTGAACCACTGAACTAATTTTTCTAAAAAATTATATTTTTTAGTGCAATGAAATTTTATCCTTTTAATTCAACCATGTATTGAAATTTAAACTCATCTCTTTTTTTGAAGCTATTTATAATAATTAGGAGCAGGAGGGGGAGTGCTCCTTGCATACACAAATAGCTTCAAAAAAATTATTTATTTTGATCCCTAATGTATGTATCCCAAATAATAATGAAAACAATTATTACTGTAATTCCGATTATTGATAGACTTAATTCGATTATGTTCACTACAAGTACCTTGCTTTAAATTCATAGAGCGCTTCTGAAATTTTATTTTTTATTCTTGATTCAGCGATTTGAAACTCAGCGTCTGAAATAACAGGTTCAACTTTTAAAACGCCTTTAATCATATTCAGAGTTTCTAATATTTTATTCGATTCTTTTTCGTTTATCTTATTCTCAAGAATAATTATATATCCTTCATGTTCGGGCATTATTTTCTGTTCCTTTTTCTTTTTTCTTTCTCTGTTGTTCTTGTTGTTTCCATATTGCGTACAGCACGTACTAAATATTTATTAGTCTTATTACTAAAAAAAACCGATCCTCTGTAAAAATCAAACCTCCAAGCAGAATCCTTATCATAGGAATATTCTGTTGCAGACCAATATGTAGAATTTATACTGCAATCATGCAGTTGATTAATCTCCAAATAGTCAAAATAACAAACCATTTCTTTAATGGTCGGTAGCCGCCAGTCATTATAAGATAAGATTTTTAAATCATTGCAAAAGTTTATTGCTTCAGACCAGCTTAGAACTGGTTTAAAAGTTTCAGACCACATTATATTGTTTTCTTCATCTATATAGGGGTTACCCAGTTTACTGTTGAGATAACCGTCGATAAAATTATTTAATTCTTTATTAAAGCATTCATCTCTTATTAAATCTAGATGTTTCATAGCATCTCCGTATAGTAATTAAGTGATTAGTTTAAATATTATCAAAGATAATCGGTATTTCCTGCTTAAATGCTACCAGAATATCTTTAAAAAGTGCCCTGATTTGGGGATGGGCCTTTATGGAAGCTCTCATATTAAACATATGCCTCCATTCTCTGACATTTGCAGTAACAACTATCTCTGTTTTCAAATCAATTGGCAGAACACCTCTCGCTTGTTCAGGACGCCAACCTAAATCAATAAGGTGCATATAATTTTTCTCACATTCCTGCATATGATTAATCCATATAACAATGTCTGATTGCATTTTGGCTGCTTCTTTTAACAGCTCCTTTTTTTCGATCCAGACGGGCCGAATAAAATGTATATCATTGTGTTTTATGAAACGTGTGCTTTCCTGAGAATAAGAAGCTAATCGATGCCTAACTAATTCATGAGTAACACCTCTATTGGTAATCAAACGAATAGACGCTATTACATGCTCAAGTACTGAGTGATGGCCATTATTAACAATCATTTGAACAAATTTCCTTGCAGAGTCTTCAGTAATCTTGTCTTCTGACTTATAGCAAGTGCGCCCTGCCTTTTCTATTGTCTTCAAGACATTTTCTGGTTTTTGCTCCCATTCCCAATATTGATCTATTATTTTCATATTATTTATTCCTCTCGTAAGAGTAAGCATTCTTTATGCGGTATAATATAACCGTCTTCACTGGTTTCTAAACAGTCCTCCCCTGTACCAAAGCTCTTTCCGAACAGGCGACACTGATATGCTGTTCCAAAACGTGTTGATAATAGTTGAGGGCAAAATTCACTTGTTTTGAAATTTCTGGCACAAGTTACAGGTTTCTGTCCGTCTTCAAAGATTTCAATTGCGATTTTCACAACTTTTCTCCGTTAGTTGCCAAGCAATCTCCGTTTATGCAGGCTCCCAAAGAGGGCAAGGCGGTATTAGGTCCAAAAGGGCAGTCAATGCATTTTGATTTTTCAACTTGCTCCAAGACTGCCATATCTTTCTTCTCGAATGTACGCTTAAAGCCATCTGGAATTGAAAAAGTTCGGTCATCAAATTCTGGTCGATTGATTTCATACTCCATCAAGGCAAAACAGTTCCACACTGCATGAGCTAAATGATGCAGACCGTCTTTAGGATCTGACCGCTCACCTGCCCAAAAAGAATTTAAGTGTCTTTGCAGCGCTGCATAAATTCTAGAATAGCTTATGCCTTTTTCCCATGAGTGTTCTGGATACTCTATTCCAGCCCCTATATTGTACACCTTGGCAAGTTCCCATAGAGGATAAGGCGGTATTAGATCAAATCTGGCTTTATTGTCATCATATTTAGGAGCTTGTTCTAAATCTGATTTTTCTTTATTCACAAGTTCTATCTCCTTTAAGGTTTTGGCTATTGTTATCATTCAATAGCATTTTATCTATTATTTGATAGAATCAGAATTTATTTGGCAAAAAAATTTAAAAAAATTAATTATTTCTATTATTCAATAAAATTAATTATTTATACAAACCATTGCCTAATCTTCCTGTTTCTTTTAGTTTTTTCAACTCTGCTCTTAGTTCTAAATCTAAAATTTTTCGTTTTTTGTGGTATTCCAATTCTAAGGCTTTTAGCCTCTCTGAATATTGCTCAACTATGATTAATTCTTTTTCTAATAATGCCAATTTATTCTCCATTTTTTTATTACCTTTTCAACTAAGTAAGTAATTAATTCAGACAAATTCAGACAAAAAAGGTAATATCAAAATTAACAAAAAAAGATATGGAAAATTTTCCATATCTTAATTTAAGAGTTTAAATTCAGGTTCACTCTTAACATATGCTAAGCGCTGACGAGAATGCTTTAGTAGCATTGAGTGTTGATAATCCATGAAATCAATAATAATAGAATAATTGTTTTCTTTTTTTCGCATAGTTCTACCACATCTTTGAAAAAATGCTGGAGCAGAAAGACCTCCGCCTCCCAATATTGCAGAGTCAATTGATGGTATGTCAATTCCTTCATCGAATATATTAGTTGCTATCAATGTGCTAAGCGTACCATTATCTAAGCCGTTTAATGCTCTTTTCCTTTCAGAAATGGAATTTTTCCCATTAATAAAATCGATAACAATTCGGTCTGAATGTATTTTAGGAATTAAGTTTCTTAAGATTCTGCCATGCTCAATGCTTTGTATAACGACAAGAGGCTTTTTTCCCATTTTTATTAATTTTGAAGCTTGCTCTGCAATTAAGTTATTTCTAATTTCGTTTTTTACGATTCCTTGCTGGTAAACCTCTTGCCAGGAGGAACAGTTCTTTTTAATTTTCTCAGTAATGGGCAGGAAAGCAAAATGAGGTCTAGCAATAATTCCCTCTTGAATTAATTGTGATGGAGTTATTTCTGTTATCAATCCGCCTATCTCTCCCTTAAGGATAAGGTTGTCTCTGTTATGTTTTTGCATAAAAGGGGTAGCGGTAAGGCCTACTCGATAAAAGGCGTTCTCGCACTTCTCAGAGATCTTAAAGAAAGATTTTGCAGATATTCTGTGTGCTTCATCTACAATCAAGAGTTTATATTGATTAAGGAATTTTGCATCTTTTAGCATCTTGTATATTGTCTGTACTGTGCCGATAGTTAAAAAATTGTCACTATATTCTCCATTCCCAATTATTCCCATTATTTTTTTTACCCCTGGGATATGCCTCTCAAACCGTTCAGCCGTCTGATACAAGAGATTTTTTCGATGAGTTAAGAATAGTGTTGGTACACCAAGTGCTTGAAATATTGATATAGCTACAACAGTTTTTCCTGATCCAGTTGGGCTTTGAATAACTCCTCGTTTATGTTTTAAAAAATTAGTAACTATCTGTTTTTGAAAATCGTATAGCTTAATGCCTTCCAGATCAAACGGGTTTTCAGCAGGATTCCCTGTTGGCTCTATTCGCTTATCAACTATTTGAAAAGGGATTTCGCTTGTAGTTAGATATTTTTTGACGATATCAAGCAATCCAGTCAGAAACTGGTTATGTCTCCGATTATACATAGATGCTTTTGCGTCCCAGGCATAATTGCCATATCTACGCTTAATGATATGAGCATTAGGGATTTCATAACTTAATACGTCATAGATTTCTTTATGTATCCAGTCTTGATCTGATTCTACTTTACAAAAACTATTGTTGATATAGATAGTTGCTGACATTATCGCAGTGCCTCATGACATTGTTTTCTGATTTTATCTTCGTACTCAATTGGGATAAGGTAATCAGATTTATTAATGGTTTTGTCAATTTCTTTAAGCTTACGTATTATAGACCTCTGTTTTCTATGATCAATTGATATTTTTTCCTCAGTAATCAATAGTGTAAAATCTAATGTACTGATTGAGGAAATAAGTTCATGCCAGATGCTTTGTCTTGCCTGGGTTATCCTGGTGATTCCAAATTTTTTATATAGAAAGATTCTATTAAAAATACCAAAAAATTTATGTGTGTTCCTGTTGTGTGATACTTCCTCGATACTTTTAAAATAGGCTAACCTCTTTTTTTTCAGTATGTTTTGAAGGATTGTGGTTTGCCAGTCATTTAAAAAATGATCATTTGCTAAGTCAGTATAATCAACAATTGGCACATCTGAGTCAGTAATTTTCTGCATCCTAATATTCCTGATATTCATTTTTCTATAGAAAACCCCATTGTAAATATTAGGATTTGATATTAATGTGTCTTCCTCTGTGTATGAAAGGTAGTCTTCAATTTGCATTTGTTTTTTTATCCTCGCATCAAACGTTACTCTCTCTTTATTCATTCCTTCCTCCCTCCATTCATATTATTGTTTATCTGTTACACCTGTCCCTTCATATATTGTTTGATTAAATCAGGATTTTTTTGGCAAAAAAATTTAAAAAAATTTAAAAAAATTAAAAAAAGTTTCCCTTGACTTTGTTTGCTTATTAATATAATTAATTAATTACTTAAATAATTTTTTTTTAAACTATTAAGAGTCAATGTATGGAAAAGAGAAAAAGAAAAAAATTAGAGGGTGTGCCTTGGGGTTTTAAAATAAAACCTGAGTATTTAAAGGCACTTCGTTTTTTGTCAGTTGAAAAAGACAAGTCTCTCTCTGAACTTGCCAACAGCGCAATATATAGTTATTTAAGTAAAAATAAGGACACAATTCCTTTTAAGTTATAATAATTCTATCGCAAGCATCACTATTACCTCCGAATAAACCCAGGTCAAGATTTGGCCTGGGTTTATTTTTTTCTGCCAAACAAATTCTGATTCTATCAAACAATAGACAAAATCTGTTTTTTTATTTACAAAACAGAAAAATCAGTAATTACTCACTAATTGAAAAAAGGAGGTAATATGGTATGCTTATAGACCAGGAATATCAAGACAAAATATTAGCATGTCTGTTAAAAGATCGTGATTTTTGTCTGGTTGCAGTTAGACACTTAAAACCAGAGTATTTTGAAGGGACAATACAACATAATATTGGCAAGATGGCCATAGACTTCTTTAAACGCTATGAGATCGCGCTGACGCCTATGGGCTTCACAGGGTATATGAAGGTATTGATAAAAGATAAAAAGGCCGATATGGAGGACGTAGGGGCCTATATAAGCGAATTTAAGAGATTAAGAGAAATCTCAACGTCAGATAGCCGATATGTCCTTGAAGAATTAGTGTCTTTCTTGAAAAACCGTGAAATTAAAAAACTGATTGAAGATTCTATAGCCAAACTCTTGCCTAAAAACGACTTTCAATCGATTGAAAAGAGAATGGCTGGGATAGCCCGTATCACAACAGAGATCGAGAAAGAGCCTTATGATTATCTGGAAACAATCGAAGAACGTACCAAGAGGCGAACAGAGGAATCAAAGATCAAACGAGTTGGTATTAGCACTGGTATTCGTCGTATGGATGAAGCGCTGCACAAGAACGGCTGGTTCCCTAAAGAGCTTTACGCAATTATAGCCCCGCCAAAGAAAGGAAAATGCGTAAAAACTGATACCTTATGTTTTACCGAAGATGGCTTAGTTGAGATTGGGGCCTATATTCCGAAGGAATTATCAGTAGATCAGTTTACGCCTAAAGAAATACAGATATTGGGAGTGAATGGCATGGAAGATACAAGCCATGTCTATAATTCAGGAATAACGCCAACTAAAAAAATCATAACCAATCTTGGTCTTGAATTAGAGGGTACCTGGCACCACCCAGTTTTGGTAATGCAAAAAGGTCAGCATGTCTGGAAAGAAATGCAGGATTTAAAAGTTAATGACTGGCTTGTAGTAAAAACAGGCCAACAAATTTGGGGTAAACACGAAATGACTGAAGATATGGCAATGTCTATGTCAAAAGCGGCTAACAAAGAGATCCCAAAAGCCATCCTGCAATCTCCTAAGCAATATGTAAAATCATTTTTATCGACACTGTTAAGTATTGAAGGCTCTGTAATTAAATCAAATAAATCAACTGTTCATTTTGAGATAACAATGGCCTCTAAAAAAATAATTCAACAAACTCAGATGCTCTTGTTAAACTGCGGCATAATATCAAAAGTTACATTAAAAAAATCATGCGCTACCAATGGGACTAAAATTGTGCGTGATTACTGGAAACTTAAAATATCTGGCCAAAACCTTGTTAAGTTCAAAAACGAGATTGGTCTGTATCATTCCGAAAAGCATAATCTCCTGCCAGATGTTTTCAGTCCATCTACAGTTAGGGATTGGATACCAGAGTCAACTGGTTTGATGAAAGGGATAATTAATGAGATTAGAAGCGCAGATTGGACGATTAGACGCTTATTCAACAAGTCCGAACACTATAGCATTAATCGCTTCATAAATCCTCCAGATGGCGAAGTAAGACGGTTAACAATCAAATTTGCAAAAAGGATAATTGATAGGCTTGATAAAGCTGGAATATATGGGGAAGCGTCTGATCAATTACGATATATTGTCAGTGGAGGGTTTGCATACACTCAGATTAATTCTATTTCAGATAGTGAAGCGCATACTGTCGATTTTACCATACCAGGTACTCATAGCTTTGTATCCAATGGCTTAATCAGCCACAACTCTCAATCGCTCATATGGTTCTCAAATTGTGCAGCACTTCAGGGTTTTAACGCTGTACACTTTACCTGTGAGGTGTCGAAAGAGGTTGTGTCTGACCGTTTAGATGCAATGAACTCAAATGTTCAGATCAAACAGTTGCCAGAACGAATTCAGGAAGTTTCTGAGAAAGTCAAATCTATTGAAACAAAATCAAAGTTAATGATCTATGAATATCCCACCAAGCATCTGACTGTCAGCGAAATCGAGCGCCAAGTCCGAAAATTAAAAATTGAACAAGACATTCAAGCGCATCTGATTGTTGTTGACTATGCAGATCTCTTAAAGCCGTCTTCTCGCTATAATGACAAATGGGAGGAACAAGAGGGTGTCTTTGAGGAATTAAGAGCATTAGCAACCAAGATGAATCTCCCTGTTATAACGGCAAGCCAGGTTAATCGAGTAGGCTCAAAAAAGCATGTTATCAGTGGCGAAGATATTGCTGGTAGTTGGGGAAAGATCATGGTCGCTGATGAGATCATCACTTTATCCGCCTCCAAAGAAGAGATGGCCGAAAATAAACTAAGGATTCATTTTTCTGAATCAAGAAACTCGCCTTCCACTACCTTCAAGATATCAACAGCCTATAATTTCGGTCGCTTTTATACAGAGTATCTCGGAGATGAATAAAAACTTTTAGTTTTCCCCAAAAACACAAAACAAGTTATGGAAAATTTTCCATAACTTGTTTTTTTATTTTGTTCGTTTGTGACCTTTCCATAGCTTGTTTTGCAATCCCTTTTTTAAGGCAAAGTCAGTTTTTTAACAGTTTCATAAAAAATTTAAGGCCAAAATCAACAAAAAATGGATACCAAGTCCGTCAGGATTGCAAGTAAAATCAACAAATAAAAAAAAATAAAAAAAGATTGCCAAATAAATGAACTTTCATTTAAAAAATATAAAAAAGAAAAGAAAGGGGAAAATATTTATCTCTTAATTTCCGTGTTATTTATACTGGGAATTGCAAAAGAAAGTGTTGACAGAAGAGAAAGAAAAAGAAAGAAACTTTTAAAGTTTTGGGTTTTGAAAAAGAAAGGAAAGAAAGAGCATGGAAAAAGTAAACTATCAAAAAGCTGATATTTGGATTTGGACTTGTCCAGATTGCCATAAGGAAAATATAGAAGAAGAAGAGCCTCTTTACATAGAGACACTTGAATGCAGCGAATGTCTTAAAACGTTTGAAGTTGGAGACGAGGAATAATAAAAAAACAAGTTATGGAAACTTTTCCATAACTTGTTTTTGTGTTTTGGATTGGATTGGATTGGATTGGATAAATGAAGCGAATTAACTTAGAGAAGTTTATTACTGAAAATTGCAGTTATAGCTATTCAGGAGATGGTTCCCAGCTTATCGTAGAAGATGACTGTCCTTGGTGTGGTAAGTCAGGAAAGATATATGTCTCTGTTGAAGATAATATAGGCTTATGTTTTTATTGCTCTGAAGGCTTTCATGCAAATAAGTTTGTTAGAGCCATGACTGGAGGAACAAGTGCTGCCTTCAAAGCAATGGAAACAGAAGACAGTCGTTTTCTACATAAAGAGCGTGATACTGATTTTTGGGTTCCTGAAATGACATCTCTTCCAGATCATGCAATGCAGTATCTTGAAAAAAGAGGCATTTCTCCAGAGCTTATAGATCGCTTTTCAATTAAATACAGCCCTGATAATATCCGTATTAAGAATAAATTAAAGTTTACTGGGAAAAGGATCATTATCCCAGTATATTCTATTGGCAGTAAGCTGGTAGGATGGACAGGACGAGACATATCTGGAAAACAAAAGATAAAATATTTGTTTCCAGATCACTTCAGAGCATCTCAGCATCTATATAATGCTAATACCATTAAAACAGATCAGCCATACCTGATATTGTCTGAAGGCGTTTTTGACGTCTACGGCTGGTATAAGGCAGGTTTCAAGAGTGTAGTGGCGTCTTTCGGGAAAAAGATATCTCCAGAACAACTTCGCATAATAAAGCGTTTAAAGCCAAGAGTTTTATTCCTGGCTTGGGATACAGACGCTTATTGGCAGAAGCAAGAGCTTGCCTCGAAGTTGACTAATCTGCTGAAAGTCAAAATAGTGGACCTAAATGGTCGAGACTCTGACGAGCTTGAAAAAGACGCCTTATACGATGCCTTAATTAACTCAGAGGAATACTCATGGTCTGCCAAGATATATCATGGCTTACAGAGATTGGATAGCTGCTAAGCCTTCCAGCCCATAAGCAACTAAAGTATCTTTCATTTCTTTGTCAATTTTTTCATTAATTTCTTTCTTTGATAGACCTATTAGATCTTTACGAGCTTCCAATATATCGGTTAGTAAATTATAAGCTTCCAGGTTGGTACTCTTAAGAATTGCTGGCAGCAAGTTCTTAGGCATTTGATATGCTCTTAATACTTGAGTTAATTTTCCAAGAGGAACTGGGGTCTTTCCAGATTCAAACATAGACACAAAATTTGAGTGTCTTAGTTCTAAATCAGTTGCAATATCTTTTTGAGTAATCCCCTGTTCCTCTCTGTGTGTTTTTAGTAGCGAGCCTACTATTATATGAGCTGCTTTGGTTTTGTCTGTGTTTGCCATATTTATGATCCTTTTTTTTGAATTTAATATTAAAAAAATAAAATAATTAATTAAAAAAATAATTATTTTATTTTTTAATTAACTATAAATATAAAAAAGTTAATTGTCAATAATTAATCTATTAGTTATTTTACATGGTTAGCTTTTGCTAAAATAACTGTTGACAAGTAGGTTGAAATATGTAATTATATGAGCATCTTGGAGATATTCAGGGTGAAAATAAAAACGGTTTTAAAAGGGGGATAAAACGGTTTTACGTGTTTAATAATTAAACTAATTACTTAATTATTTTAAAATAAAAAAAGGGGATAATATGTCAACTTTAGAAAAAGTGGCAAGAACGATATCGAATAAATACAATATAACCGTACAATTTAAAGGACGAGATGCTATGACAAATGGTGAAACAATAATCTTGCCATCTCTTCCAGAAAATTCAGAGTTGACAGAAGAAGAGTTTCAAATTTTAAATGGCTATCTTGATCATGAAGTTAGCCATGTTCTGCATTCTGAGTTTTATGAGATTTGTGATCCAGAGGTTAAGATGACCACTAACCTCTTGGAGGATATCCGTATTGAAAAAGAGATGTCTAAAAAATATCCTGGTGCGAAATTAAATCTAAATAATACCACTAATTACTTATTAGATAATGACGAGATGGATCTTAACCATCCTTATGGGAAAATTTTTTACGAAGGGCGTAGACAAATTGGTTATGCCCTTCATAAAAAATATAATTTCTGCAATGAGATTAAAGACATTTTTGGTAATGATTTTTTTGAGCGTTTGGATTCTCTGCAATCAACAAGAGACGCAGAGAGAATGGCTAAAGACATTCTTAAAATTTATAAACAAGAGCAACAAGAGCAACAAGAGCAACAAGAGCAACAAGAGCAACAACAAAAGCAAGAACAAAAGCAAGAACAAAAGCAAGAACAAAAGCAAGAACAAAAGCAACAAAAGCAACAAAAGCAAGATCAGGAGCAACAGCAAGATCAGGAGCAACAGCAAGGACAAGAGAAGCAGCAAGAACAAGAACAAGAACAAGAACAAGAACAAGAACAAGGACAACAGCAACAACAGCAACAACAGCAACAACAGCAACAGCAACAACAGCAACAACAGCAACAACAGCAGCAACAACAGCAACAACAACAACAACAACAGCAACAACAGCAACAACAGCAACAACAGCAACAACAGC
>Ga0180430_10000301_pt1 | contig 55135 bp, 49 predicted proteins | sample SS_ome_9_FD_132999 | JGI IMG/M metagenome (GOLD analysis project Ga0180430, IMG submission 132999) | Hypersaline lake sediment archaeal communities from the Salton Sea, California, USA - SS_1_S_2 metaG | ecosystem: Environmental > Aquatic > Non-marine Saline and Alkaline > Hypersaline >...
GTTTTCCACTGATTTCGAGCATATGACGGGAGTGGAGTCAGCTAAAATTAAGAAAAAAAGCAAGAATTTTTATGGAATCCTGCAGAAGGGTGCATCCTAAGGGTGAAGTCAAACCAAAAAAGGAAATCATGAAAGCAATTATTTCAATACTAACAGTACTTTTTCTTTCATCATTCACATTGTCCATCGATCAAACCCGTTTGATCAGCGGAACTGTTAGTGATGAAAGCGGCTCAGTCATGGCGGGAGTCACCGTAACTGTCAAAGGATCCAGCAATGGAACCGTGACCGATCTGAATGGTGTCTACCAGCTTCAGGTAAGCTCAACAGCCAAATACCTGGTATTCTCTTTTATAGGATATGAAACTAAAGAGGTGAGAATTAAGAATTCCAAACAAATCAATGTGGTCATGCGGCCTTCGAATTTGGTTTTGGAGGAGATGGTGGTAAGCGTGGAGTATGATATGGAAGCACAGCGACATCCAAGAATAGCCATTGCTGCGGATCAGGCCGGAGCCTCTAAGTCCTACCACAAGCGGGTAAGTTACCAGACCAATGCTGCCCCTGCCTACGCTCCCGAGCATGGCTATATCCAGCACAATACAGAGGGATATACGGCCATTGACGAGAACGGATTCAAGGATGTTTTACACAATCCCCTTTCCACCTTTAGCATTGATGTGGACAGGGCCTCCTATTCCAATGTGCGCAGGTTCCTGAACATGGGCCAGCTGCCTCCCAAAGATGCAGTCAGGATTGAGGAGATGATCAATTATTTCTCCTACGACTATCCCGAACCGGTGGGCAAGCATCCTTTCTCGGTCTATACCGAAATCTCAGCCTGTCCCTGGAACAGTTCGCACCAGCTATTGCATGTGGGACTGAAAGGCAAGAGCATTGATAAATCTGAACTTCCTCCTTCCAACCTGGTCTTCCTGATCGACGTATCGGGTTCTATGGGCGCATCCAACAAGCTTCCGCTTCTGAAGCAGGCTTTCAGAATGCTTGTAAATGAATTGCGACCCGAAGACAGGGTTGCCATGGTGGTTTATGCCGGAGCAGCCGGTCTGGTCCTTGAGTCGACTCCGGGAACTGAGAAAGCCAAAATCCTGGCCGCGCTCGATAAGCTGCAGTCAGGTGGATCCACTGCCGGTGGAGCCGGACTGAAGCTGGCCTATAAAGTAGCGCAGGAGAACTTTGCCGAAGAGGGGAATAACCGGATTATCCTGGCCACCGATGGCGATTTCAACGTGGGTTCTTCCAGCAATGCGGAAATGGAACGCTTGATTGAAGAGAAGCGCGAAGATGGTGTTTTCATGACCGTACTTGGATTCGGAATGGGCAACTACAAGGATGATAAGATGGAGATCATTGCCGACAAGGGGAATGGGAATTATGCCTATATCGATAATATCCAGGAAGCCCGTAAGGTTTTTATCACTGAATTTGGCGGTACCCTCTTTACCATTGCCAAGGACGTGAAGTTCCAGATGGAATTCAATCCCGCCCGTGTAAAAGGATACAGGCTGGTAGGTTATGAAAACCGTTTACTAAATGATGAGGATTTCAATGACGACAAGAAAGATGCCGGGGAAATGGGTGCCGGTCATACGGTAACTGCGCTCTATGAGATTATTCCCGCAGGTTCTGATGAGTCCCTGAAGAGCATCGATCCATTGAAATACCAGGCCAATCGTGGGGACGAAAAGTCAGTCAAGCAGGTGAAAGCCGATCCCCGTGCCGAGCTGATGACAGTAAAACTTCGCTACAAGCAACCCGACGGGAATACCAGTACCAAGGTCGAGATCCCGGTGAAGGGGAAGGTTCTGGACCTCGGGGAAACATCGGATAATTACCGGTTTTCCGCAGCCATTGCTGAGTTCGGACTGATCCTCAGAAACTCCGAGTATAAGGAGGATGCCTCTCTGGAAGAGGTAATAGCCATGGCCAAAGGTGCCAGGGGAGAGGATGAAGAGGGATACCGCTCCGAATTCCTGAAGCTGGTCAAACTGGCTGATTCCATGAAGGAGTGGAGCGCTGAGAAGTAAGCAGAACTAAAAAATCAAATTACCAGCAATTGAACAGGGGCTGTCCCGCATTGGGGCAGCCTTTTCCTATGTTCGGATTTCAAAAACTGATATCTATTATCTGCTTACTAGCTTTATAGGGTAGTATCCGGATAATAGATATCACTTCAATAATATTTATTATCCAGATAATGCTCATATCAGCTAGTAAGTAGATAATAGATGTCACTCAGCCATAATAATCCATCTCATTGTTACAATTTCAGTGTATGTCCACTTCCCAAGTTAATTGCCAGTCCTAAACTTATATTTTATATTGCAGCCTGGAGCAAAAAGAAACAAATAGCAAGATGATATGAGAATACTAGTCGTAGGAGGGAAGGGAACCATAGGTAGTAAGGTATCGGCACACTTTCAAAGCAATAATGAGGTGATCATTGCCGGAAGAAGCAATGGAGATATCAGGGTTGATATATCTGACAGCTCATCCATAAAATCCATGTTTGAGGACGCAGGTAAATTTGATGCAATTATTTGCATTGCCGGCAACTCCAAATGGGCCAGTTTAAGCGAATTAAGCGAAGACGACTACTACATCGGATTGAAAAGCAAGTTAATGGGCCAGGTGAACCTGGTTCGAATTGGGCAGCACTATTTGAATCCGAAGGGATCCATCACACTGACCACAGGAATCTTAGCAGAGGATCCTGTTATGAAAACCTCGAGTGCTGCAATGGTAAACGGCGGAATTCACAGCTTTGTGAAGGCAGTAGCCCTGGAAATGGAGAATGGAATCAGAGTGAACGTGGTAGCGCCTGGCCTGGTGGAGGACTCTTACGAGAAGCTAAAAGACTATTTTCCCGGACATATTCCTGTTCCCATGAATAAAGTGCTTACTGCATATGAGAGAAGTGTTCTGGGGAGAGATCACGGTCAGATTATCAGGATTTACGAAAAATAGAACCATGAAGAAGATTTTGTACCTCGCCGTCCTGTTGGTTTTTGCGGTTTCATGCAACAACAGCAAAAGGGAAAAAGCAGATCAGACACCTGTTGAACACAGCAAATCAGGTGCTGACAGTCTGAGAGCTAAAGAAATTGCAGATATGGAGCTTGGCATGTTTATCTGCTGGTCCTTCAGTACCTTTTCCGGTCAGGAATGGACCCCCACCCTGGACAAAGATGCTTCCTATTTTCAGGCGACAGGCTGTGATACGGATCAATGGTGCAAAGTGGCAAAAGATGCCGGAATGGGCTACATCCTGTTCCTTCCCAAGCATCACGATGGTTTCTGCTTATGGGATACAAAGACCACGGAGAAAAAAGTGACCAACAGCCCCATAGGGATCGATGTACTGGCCCAACTCAGGCAATCGTGTGATAAATACGGGATCAAGCTGGCACTTTACTTTTCTGAGGGCGACTGGAACTGGCCGGGAGCAGTTGATGGCAAAGGGCATCAGCAGGGGATGGGCATAAATCCTGAAATGAAAAAGGCTCAATTGAAAGAACTCTGTTCCGAATATGGCCCCATTGAGTTCTACTGGATGGACCATGCGGTCGGGGATGGTGGATTGAATCATCAGGAAACCGTGGAATGGGTGCACCAGTTTCAACCCGATTGTTTTGTGGGATTCAATCACGGAGAGCCTGCAGGCAGGTTATGCTTGCGGGAACGCGGTACACCAGGACCTCTTGGGGATGCAAGTGCCACTATGTATAATAAAGATGCTGAGGCCAATTACAAGGGCTACCTGGTGGCGGAGTTTACCTATCCTATTTTACCGCCCCATGAGGGTGGTGCCGATTGGTTTTATTCCCTCCCGGAGCACGATTCACTCTGCCACCCGGTGGAAAAACTTTTCAAGGATTACCAGGGTGCAGTAGAATATGGAAATATTTTCTCCATAAATGTGGGGCCGGATTACGATGGAAGGATCCGGGATGTGGATGTGGAAACCCTCAGGGAACTGGGTGCCTTAATCCGGAAAAGCAAATCCTGAACACAAAACTATCATAGTGATGAAATATGTACCGCTGATTTTGTTTGCCCTCCTCAGCATGTCCTGCAATCAGAATAGCAAGAGGGATCAGGATCCCGCAAAAGATCCTGATCCTGTGGCCAATTTCGACTGGTTGCTTGGGAGCTGGTTGCGCACCAATGATCAGGAAGGAAATCTCACCTATGAACACTGGACGAAAAACTCAAGTACGGAGTATAGCGGATTGGGATGTACCCTTCATAAGGGGGATACAGTTTTTAAAGAGTATTTAAGGCTTTTTAAAACAGAGGAGTACTGGAATTTTGAGGTAGTGGGAGTAAATGAACATCCTACGAACTTTCCTGTAATTCGGCAGACTGAAAACAGCTTTATCTGCGAAAACAGGAATAACGAGTTCCCAAAGATTATACACTATGCTTTGCGTGATAGCATACTGACAGCTAGGATCTCCGATGATGAAACCGGGATCTCTTTTCTCTTTGAAAGAATCCAGATGAAATAAAAGGACTGGTCCTAATTTTCCTTTTCCAGCTTGTTATAATACTTGCTTACCATGGCAGCACCCACAATGCCTGCTTCATTCATCAGTTTGGCAGGAACCACTTTGGCTTTGGTGGTCAGGTGGTGGAAAAACTTATCTCCCTTTTTACTGGCGCCGCCTCCAATGATGATCCGGTCGGGCCATACCAGTTCTTCCATGCGTAGCAGGTACTCGTTAAAACGCCCGGCCCAGGTGTCCCAGTCCAGATTGTTATTTTTCCTTGCTGCATCCGTGGCATAGAGCTCTGCATCTGCACCATGCAGGATAATATGTCCCATTTCCAGGTTGGGCACCAGTTTTCCGTCACTGAAAATCACTGTTCCCAGACCGGTACCTACGGTCACAAGCAGCAGGGTTCCCTTTTTGCCATTTCCGGCTCCAAACTTCATTTCCGCCATGCCTGCAGCATCTGCATCATTTACCACATGGACCTTACAGCCGGTGGCTTTGGAAAAGAGTTTATTCAGGTCCTTATCAATCCAGCTGTTGTCCACATTGGCTGCGGTACGTGCCACACCCTGTTGGATTACTCCGGGGAATCCGACACCTACCGGGCCCTTCCAGTCAAAGTGTTGTGCAATTTTTTTCATCACTTTGGCCACAGCTTCAGGAGTGGCTGGTTGTGGAGTAGGGATACGATATCGTTCGGTAATCAGTTCTCCTTTTTTCGTATCTACTATGGCACCTTTTACACCGGAGCCTCCGATATCAATACCCAGTATTTTCCTCAGTTTCATTTTCAGATCGATTTTTTGTCAGTTGATAAATAAAGGGTTCTAAATTAATAAGTTTTCAAACGAATCCTAAATTATTGGGATTAAAATGGTTCAAAGTGGAATTATTTTCCTTAACTTACTTATAAGCTTAAGAGAACATATGCTTTAATAATAAATCCAAGATGGAGGAACAGCCCATTTACAGGTGGGATTCAAAAAATATCCTGGTCGTAGAAGATGATGAATCAAGCGCATTTTTGCTGGGTACTTTCTTAAAAGAAACCGGGGCCAGCATCTCTTTTACAGCGGATGGAGACGAAGCTGTGGATTATGTTCGCAGGCATCCCGAGACCGACCTGATCCTGATGGATATTCACCTTCCGGAGAAGGATGGTCTTACAGCAACCAGAGAGATCAAGTCCTTTGCCCGCGACGTGGTAGTTTTTGCCCAGACAGCCTATGCTTTTTCAATGAACCACCAGGAGGCCCTTCTTGCAGGGTGTGATGAATATCTGACCAAGCCGCTAAACATGAGTTTGCTGCTTGATAAGATGAACGGTTATCTCTCCTGACCTGCTATTCAAATACTGCCTTGTACAGGTGGCTGGCCTCCACTGCTTCTTTGCTGAAATAAGCCCTGTGATACTTGTTGTTGATGTACAGGCTTGTTTGGTCCAGATAATGAGGGGAGGAGGGGATACCGGAAATTCCTGTGGGTATAATCATCAGGGACCGGTCCCAGTCTGAAGTATGAAAGATATGGCGTTCCGAGGCTCCATGGTTCGCTACAAAACTGCTCCCCTTGGGATAGCTGTAAGGGCATACGGTATGGGAACTGCCCCCGATGGCATAGGGGCCTCGGTTGACCTTGAATAGTTTTTCAACGATTGGGACGCCGCCCATGGGATGCATCAGGGCCACCTTGTGCAGATTTCCCCACTCCCAGGTGCTTACATCGGGTCCATACATGGAACTCAGGGTATCCATGGTCTGCTGGAAAGCGGTCTGTATGTTATCATGAAAATCCTCTGTAATATCTGGAGTATTCACATTGTCGCACCAGAGGGACTGTCCTGTCACCCTGGTCTTCTCAATCAGGTTTCTGGCTATGGCATTGTAGGCAAGCTGGCCGTATTGCTCTCCCAGCTCATCTTCAAACATTGCCCTGTTCAACTCCAGGAACATGATCTCAAAAATCAGTGCGGCCGAAGAGGAGACGTTCATGTCGTAGTCCCAGCCGGCAAGAGCATCATAAGCAGCCTGATACTCACCGCTGGTGTGTTCCGCCAGAGCTTCCAGGTAAAGCGGGGTCATGCACATGGCAAAATGAGAGTGCTGGTCGCGGAGCATGCGCTTAAAATCTTCAGTTCCAAGTACTTCTTTTTCTTCCAGCATTTCTCTGATCCTGCCAATGCGCCATGGCAGACTGAACCAGGTGCCTATGTAGTGGGGATAGCTTTCATCCACTGTTTTGTTGTTGGCACTGGAAACATAACCGCATTCCGGATTGTAGGAGTTTGGCAACTCCTCAAAGGGAACCATTCCCTGCCAGTCATACAGGGAGGTATCGCCCGGGTAAACCAGGATGCCACCTGAGTGTCGGATGGGTACACCTGCGGAGGTTTGCAGACCAATGTTTCCAAACCTGTCGGCATACACAATGTTCTGACTCACCGAGTTAAAGGTCTTAACCGCATCCCTGAACTCATCCCAGTTTCCGGCACGGTTCAATAGATATACAGTTCGCAGTTCATTGCTCATTTCATTGCCCTGCCAGCGGGCCGACATCACCTTGTCCTTTACATTCTTAAATTCACTGACCACGGGTCCCCGGTGCGTAAAACGGTTGGTACGCACAAGGGGCTCATCCGCTCCCTTCACGTAGATCTCCTCCTTCACAATCCGCATATCCTGCCACTCGCCATCAAGCAGGTACTGGTTGCTGTCAGCCGGATTAATGGTCTCCAGGTAGAAGTCCAGGTCATCGACCGTCACATTGGTCATGCCCCAGCCAATATCTTCGTTGTGACCTGCTATGATCGCCGGGGCTCCGGGCAGCGCTACGCCTGTCACATTTAACTTGCCATCAATGACCTGGTGCATCTGGTACCAGATGCCGGGTGACATTAAACCCAGATGCATGTCGTTGGCCATAATGGGCATCCCTGTTTCACTTTTCTTTCCGGATACGGCCCAGTTGTTGGAAGCTTCAAATACCTGCAAGCCCAGTTCATCGATAAGGGCTATGCTTTCGGTCATGGCCGACTGCAACTCAAGTGTATTGTCGGAGCTCATAAACTCCGGGAAGACAGGGGTGTCCTGAAATTTCATATCCGGCAACAACTCTTTGAACAGGGTGTCGGATACCACCTGCTGGATCTTATAAAGTGCCATATCGGTGCTCCACCCCGAAGACAGGTCCCAGGCCATATATCCCACCAGATTGAAGGAGTGTTCAAGCTCCCAGGGATCGGGTTTATAACCCAGCATTGTAAATTCGAAGCTTAGCTTCTTTTGATTTTGTTCGATGTACTGGTTGACCCCGTCACAGAAAGCTTCCATGGAGCGAAGGATATCCGGATCGGTTTGTTCAATAATCATTCGGGATTTCTTCGGAAATTCAAGTGCCCGGAAGAGCATGTCCGCTTCCACAAGTCCGGGATCAAGCACCTCCGAAAGTCGTCCCGTGGTGATCCTTCTCAGCAGGTCCATCTGCCACATGCGGTCCTGGGCCATAACATAACCCACGGTACGATACAGGTCCTCTTCATTATCTGCATAGATATGAGGCATGCCCATTGAATCGCGGAACACAGTTACCGGAGCCGAAAGGTTCTCAAGATCGACACCTGCATTATAGTCAGGCAGGGCCCTTGTTTTTACACTGTTCAGGAAAATCAATCCGCCGGCAACAGCCAGAACGATCACTACCAGGAGGATGGTAAGAATGCGCTTTAAAATTTTCATTTCAGGGTGCTTAATAGTTATTTGAAAGTCGGACCTCCAGCTCAACCGGCTGGTGGTCGCTGTATTCGAAACCAAGGTCGATGGTTTCAACATGATTTGCTTCTATGTTCGGGGACAGGAGATAAAAATCTATAATTGTTGTAGGAGAACTGGCCTGGTCATAGGGAAAGGCAACTCGCCTGTTGGTGGGCAGGCTGGAATCGTAGGCCCATTGCCATCCCGGGGCCGGGAAGTCTTTCTCAATATAAGTCAGATTTTCGGTGTCGAAGCGATGGGAGGGAAGCTCTGCTTCAAGGCCAAAGGGTGTCTGGTTCCAGTCGCCTCCCACAATGACATAGTTCCCCCGCTCGTATTCGGAAAGAAGGAAAGCGCTGAGATGGTTCATCTGCTGTGCCCTGAGAGAGCCATCGTCATAAGCCGAATTGTGGGTATTGATAAGCACCAGGTCCTTCTGATTATCCAATTTAAAGCGGCTGACCAGAAAGCAGCGGTCCAGCATAAACAGTTTCACGGGCCAGCTGTAATTCCCTGGAAAACTATGTCGGTGCACGGCAAGGGGACAATGCCTTGAAAGTGTCATTAAGCCGGATTTCACCTTTCCCATGGGTTCTGAAAGCGGGATGGGTACAAAGTCCACATCATAATTTTTTCCAAAACTGCTGTGATATCCTTTAAACTGATTCTGGATAAGTTGTTCCTGATTCTGATGATAACTCCGTTTGGAATCCTGATCCACCTCCTGGAGCAGGATAAAATCAAAATCAGTATAGGGCTCCAGAGTGCTGGTGATCCCCTTCAGGTTGGCCATCACTCCCTCCCTCTCAGGCCGCATCCGCTCTCCGCCATCGTAAAAGAAGTCCATGGATGCATCCAGTCCGGCATACCCGATGTTCCAGATTAAAAGCTTGAACTGAATTGAATCCGCCAGGATATCCGGCTCGCATTCAATGGACAGATCGCTTATCTCATCGGGCTTGTAGTCATCGATACTTGCATAGAGAAGGAACAACAAAAATGCTCCAACAAGCAGCAGGAGCACATAAAAAATGGGACGGACAATCTTCATGATTTTTTTCTTGGGCTATTAAAAGTACATAATAATCTGTTTTATTGGATGTGGCGGCTTGGAAATATTTCCTAAATTGTCCGACCTAAAACCTCACTTCTATGAAAAACCGACTGTTTTCCATTGCTATCCTATTATTGTTTTCTTTCAGCCTGATTGCCCAGGAAACCGATTCGACCTCCACTGAAAAAGAAGACAAAACCAAGACCGGATTTAATTTCGGGGCAGTTCCTGCAGTAGCTTATGACTCAGACATTGGCTTCCTGTACGGGGCGATTGTGAACCTTTACTGGTATGGGGATGGAACGCGTTATCCGAAATACGATCATTCCGTTTACCTGGAATGGTCCAGGACCACAAAAGGAAAAGGGATAAATCAGATTACCTATGATACGGATAAGCTGATCCCGGGGATAAGATCCTTTTTTGAAGTTACCTACCGGATCGACAAGGCTCTTGATTTCTATGGATTCAACGGTTACCAGGCGGTCTACGATATGGATTTTGAAGATACCTTTGATTCAGAAGGCTATGCAAATCGCCTGTTCTACCGCTATGGCAGGAATCTACTTCGTTTAACAGCTGATTTTCAGGGAGAAATCATTGGTCAGAAGTTCAGGTGGCTGGGAGGGATCTCTTATTATGGTGCTAAGATTGATGATGTGGATGTGGATGATCTGAACGAAGGGAAGGAAGATGAAGATCTGCTTTCGGATAACTCACTTTATGGCAGTTACGTGGACTGGGGAATGATCAAAGCGGACCAGGCAGAAGGAGGGAAGCATACGGTTCTTAAGGGCGGATTGGTATATGATACCAGGGACAATGAACCAAATCCTTTTTCCGGGATCTGGTCGGAAATGCAATTGCACTATGTTCCTTCCTTTTTGAGTAATACGGATTACAGTTACAGTAGAATTGTACTGACCCACCGGCAGTATTTTACGCTGATACCCACTTGGATGAACCTGGCCTACAGGCTGTCCTACCAGGGGAATATAGGTGGAGAGATGCCTTTCTACATGATGCCATTTATGTTTCAGACGGCCCCGAAACTTACAAAGGATGGAGTGGGAGGATCAAAAACTGTTCGCGGGATCCGACGCAACCGGGTAGTGGGTGATGGTTTTGCCTTTGGAAATCTCGAATTGCGAGGGAAGATCCTGAAAACCACCCTGTTCAAGCAGAATCTTTATATTGCCCTTTCCGCATTTGCCGATGCGGGGATGGTGACACAGAAATACGATTTCGACACTTCAGGGATGCCTGATGAGCTGCCGGATGATTTTCCCGAGGAGCTTATTGACCTGGACGCCAAGGAGGTTCCTCACGTAGGTTTTGGTGGAGGGATCCACTTTGCCCTGAACCAGAATTTCATTGTGACAGTGGATTATGGTATGGCAGCCAAAAAAGAGGACGGCGATTCGGGTCTGTATATTAACCTGAACTTCCTTTTTTAAACGGATTCTCCGATCTAAACGGAATTCCTATTTTCCCGGATCCCATTCCCGGTAGAACTGATCCAGGAAGCGGAGCATATAGGTATGCCGCTCTTCTGCCAGCTTTATGCCTGTGGGGGTATTCATCAGATCCTTTAGCTTCAGCAGCTTCTCATAGAAATGATTGATCGTGGGTGCGTCACTCCTGTGATAGGCTTTGGAATCATTGTAGACCTGAAGGGGCTTCTCCGGATTGTGGATGGGCCTGTTCTTAAATCCACCGTAATTAAATGCCCTGGCAATGCCGATGGCACCTATGGCATCCAGGCGGTCTGCGTCCTGGACAATCTGAAACTCTATGCTGTTGATCTGATCCTGACTAAAGCCTCCCTTGTAGGAGACATGCCTGATGATAAGTTGAATATGGTCTATCTTCTCCCGCTCCAATTCAAGTTCCTCGAGAAATTCACTGGCCATCCGGCTTCCCATCTCATCATCCCCGCCATTAAACTTGGCATCCGAAATATCGTGCAGCAGGGCAGCCAGTTCGATGGTGAGCAGATCTCCTTCAGGCTCTTGTTCCCGGATATAACGTGCTGTATTCCAAACACGCTCAATATGATACCAATCATGTCCTCCCTCGGCGCCTGCCAGGGTTTTTTTCACAAAGGAGATGGTGCTCTCAATGATAAGCCGGGGATCCATACTAAACAATCCCGGCAAATCCCATGAAGGCCAGGGCCATTAATCCGGCCACGATAAAGGCAATTGGAACCCCTTTCATTTGTTTGGGAACATTCAGAAGATCCAACTGCTCGCGGATCCCCGAGAAGGTGATCAGTGCCAGTCCGAATCCAATGGCGTTCCCGATTGCATAAACGGTGCTCTCCAAAAGGCTGAAGTCCTTTTGCACAGCCAGCACGGCCACACCAAGTACGGCGCAGTTGGTGGTAATCAGTGGCAGGAAGATGCCCAGTGCCTGGTAGAGGGGAGGAGAGATCTTTTTCAGGATGATCTCGACCAGTTGGACCAGCGATGCTATGACCAGGATAAAGGTGATGGTGCGCATGTAAATAATGTCGAGGGGCACCAGCACGGAGTTGTAGATCAGGTAGGTCACCAGGGTGGCAATCACCATCACAAAGGTCACGGCGCCAGTCATCCCGATTGCAGTTTCCACCTTGCTGGAAACCCCGATGAAGGGGCAGATTCCCAGGAACTGGTTCAGTACGATATTGCTGACAAAAACAGCAGCGATTATGATCAGGATATATTCCATGTTCAGGAGGTTTTTTCTTTAATCATATTGGCAAGAACAATCAGGTAACCAAGGGCAATAAAAGCACCCGGGGGCAGGATGAACAGGAGCATGGCATCGCCGCTGATCAGTTTCATTCCAAAGAAGGCACCGCTGCCCAGAAGTTCTCTGACAGCTCCCAGAACGGTAAGTGCCATTGTAAAACCCAGTCCCATGCCGGCTCCGTCCACCAGGGAGGACCAGACGGTATTTTTGGAGGCAAAGGCTTCGGCCCGTCCCAGTACCAGACAGTTTACAACAATCAGAGGGATAAAGAGGCCCAGTGCATCAAAAAGTGCAGGCACATATCCTTTCATGACCAGTTCCACCACAGTGACAAAGGTGGCTATGATGACGATAAAGGAGGGAATCCGCACCTTATCGGGAATGAAGTTCTTGACAAGGGAGACCACCAGGTTTGACATCACCAGAACGAAGGTGGTGGCCAGGCCCATTCCCAGTCCGTTTACGGCGGAGGTGGTCACTCCCAGGGTGGGGCACAATCCAAGGAAGAGTGCGAAGACCGCATTCTCCTTAATAAATCCTTTGCTAAAGTTCTTCCACTGATTCATATCAATCGGCTTTTTGACTTTCCATAAATACTCCATAGGCCCGTATGACTGCATCGCAGTAAGCCCTGGAGGTTATCGTAGAGGCTGTGATGGCATCCACATCACCCCTGTCCTTCTTAACAGCCAGGTTGAAGCTTTCGGGGTGTTTGCCCATGAATTGCACACTGAAATCACTCTTTCCCTTTTCCATCTTATCGCCCAGTCCGGGTGTCTCTGCATGTTTGATCACAGCAATATCAATGATGGTGCCATCGGGGGCAAAGCCCACCATCAGCTTGAATTCGCCACTGAATCCCTGGTTGGTGAAGGTCTCTACGGCTGTTCCCAGGACTTCTTCACCCTTCCGGGCCGTATAGAGATAGAGGCTGTCGCCGTCCACAAACACGCTCTTCACTTCCTGGGATGGTTCATTGTCAAAACCGGGAACCACCACCTGGATGGCTTCATTTTTCTTCTTCAGTTCGGCCAGCCGGATGGGCTCCTTGGTAAGTGCAAACACCGACCCGAGCAGTCCGGCCGCCACCAGTGTGACCATAAACAGGGTCAATACCATGCTAAGAAATGTGGATTCTTTTTTAGCCATGTTTCACCTCCTTCCCAAAGCGCTTTGGTTTGACAAATTTATTGATCAGTGGCGTGAAGCCATTAAAGATCAGAATGGCGAACTGAACACCCTCCGGGTAGGCTCCGAAGACCCGGATCAGCACCGTTACGATCCCGATTCCCACTCCGTAAATGATCATGCCCCTGCCGGTCATGGGGGAGGTTACATAGTCGGTGGCCATGTATATGGCTCCCAGCATGAGTCCGCCCGTTAGCAGATGAAACAGGGGGTCGGCAAAACGATCGGGATTGGCCAGCCAGAGAATTCCGGTAAAAATGGCCACTGTAGCCAGGATGGTGATGGGGATGTGCCAGGAAATAATTTTCCGGTACATCATGTAAAGCATTCCGAGCAAAAGGGCCAGGGCTGATACTTCACCTGCCGAACCCATTGTTTTTCCCATCAGCAGATGGAGGAAGGAGGGTACTTCGGGCATCATCTCGGCCACCGTTTTGCTTGCCAGTCCTTCTTTCATAAGCCCCAGGGGTGTGGCACCGGTAACAGCATCGGTATAACTCATCCATTGTCCGGGTTCAGGCCAGGCAGTCATGGCCACCGGGAAGGAGATAAACAGGAAGACCCTGCCCACCAGTGCCGGATTAAAAATATTGTTACCGAGACCTCCAAAGGTCATTTTCCCGATCCCCACTGCGGCCAGGGCCCCGATCATCACCATCCAGAAGGGAATGTTGGAAGGCAGACAGAAGGCCAGTAGCAAGCCTGTGAGCAAGGCGGAGCCATCCAGGTGGGTAGGCTTTACCTTCATCATATAACGCTGGATCAGGTATTCAAACAGAATGGCCGATGCCACCGAAACGGCGGTAACAATAATCATCCCGATTCCGAAAAACCAGACCGAAACAGCCAGGGCCGGGAGTAATGAGACAATCACCCCATACATCAGTTTCGGGACTGATTCGTCCGTATAGGCATGGGGCGAAGGTGATACAACGAATTTATTCATCTCAGCTATGATTTCTTAAACTGCTTTACGTGCTCTAATAATTTTACCTACTTCAGCTTTTCCCAGTCTGATGTAATCCAGCAAAGGACGCGAAGAGGGACAGGTATAACTGCAACTTCCGCATTCGATGCAATCCAGGACCTTCTCCGCCTCCATTCGTTCAAAAAGACTCTTTTCGCTCAGGTTCATCAGCAGATAGGGCTCCAGTCCCATGGGGCATACGCTTACACATTTGGTACAGCGAATACAGGGTAAGACCTCTTTTCGCCGGCTTTCCTGCTCCTTGATCAGCAGAATTCCCGAACTTCCTTTCACAACAGGGATATCCAATGTTGGGAGGGCTTTTCCCATCATGGGGCCCCCGTTGACTACTTTAGCGGTATCCGCTGGCAGTCCGCCAGCCTGTTCCACAAGATAGGACACTGGTGTTCCGATCCTTACCCTGAAATTGGAGGGTTTTTCAAGTGATTTTCCGGTCACTGTTACCACCCGGTCGATCAGGGGCCGGTTTTTCATTACCGCTTCGTATGCAGCCATGGCCGTACCCACATTGAATACCACCACACCCACATCAATGGGCAGTCCGCCCGAAGGAACCTCTTTCTTCAGCAAAGCCTGCACCAGTTGCTTTTCCCCACCCTGCGGATATTTCACTTTCAGGCCCTGCACAGCAACAGTACTGCCGGCCGCCATTTCTTTCATCTTCTTAATGGCATCGGGCTTGTTGTTTTCAATGCCCACAATGGCTTTCTCAACGCCCAATCCTTTCATCAGGATCTGGATTCCGGAGAATACCTCTGCACTATGCTCCATCATCAGGCTGTGATCGGCCGTCAGATAGGGTTCGCATTCTACACCGTTAATGATTAAATATTCGGCGGTTTTCCCCTGGGGAACCATCAGTTTTACATGACTTGGGAAGGTGGCTCCACCCAGTCCGACGATCCCTGCTTCCAGCATTTTCTTGCGGATATCTTCTGCAGGGAGTACGGTATTGCGAACCAGGTCGTCCGAGCGGTCAATGGTCTCCAGCCAGGTATCGCCTTCCACCTGGATCTGTACAGCCATTTTACGGTATCCCGAGCTGTCCAGAAAGGAATCCACTTTCAGGACCTTTCCTGAAACCGAAGAATGGATGTTGGTTGAAACAAAACCTGAACTTTCGGCAATCACTTGCCCCACCTTTACCTGGTCGCCACGATTCACAAGCACCTTGGCAGGGGCCCCCAGGTGTTGGGATACGGGTATAGTTGCCACTTCGGGTGGGGGCAATTCAACGATTGCCTTTCCCGCAGAGAGCTTGTATTCGGGAGGGTGGACACCTCCCCTTGAAAAAGTTTTAAGACCCATGTAATCGTCTGTTTATATTTTTCTAATTGCTTTTAGATTCAGTGACCTCGGCCGCTTCCTTCTTCCTGGGAGGAGGAAAATTCAGCTCCAGGATGGCATTGGTCGGGCATTCTGCTACACATTTACGACACAATTTGCATTTTTCGGAATCAATAAATGCCTTATTATTTTCCATGGTAATGGCTTCGTAGGGACACACCTTAAAGCACTTGGAGCACCCGATACAGGCCACGCTGCAATTCTTTTTTGCTACGGCACCCTTTTCCTCGTTGATACAGCTCACAAAAATCTTCCGGTCCTTTTTATTCTTCTTCCTGAGCTCGATGATGTTTCGGGGACAGGCATCCACACAGGCGCCGCAGGCCGTGCATTTATCGTCAATCACCACGGGCAGACCAGTCTCCTGGTCTATGTGGATGGCATCAAAATTACATACGGCCACGCAGTCCCCTTCTCCAAGGCAACCATGGGGGCATCCACCCTCACCTGAGTAAAGACTGTGTGCAATGGCACAGGTAGGCGCACCGTCGTACTGGGTAAGCCGGGGCCTGAATTCGGGGGTGCCATTGCATCTGATGACCGCAACTCTGGGGGCCTGTTCGATGGCTTCTTTTCCCATAATGGCAGCTGCATTGGCCATGACTTCATTCCCACCCACAGGGCAGAAAAGATCATCCCAGGAATCTGATTTTACAAGTGTTTCTGCAAAATTGCGGCATCCTGGAAACCCGCATCCGCCACAATTGGCTGCAGGAAGGACACCCTCTACCTCGTCGATACGGGGATCTTCATAAACTTTGAATTTCTGGGCCACAAAATAAAGAATGATGGCAGCTGAGGCCCCGATAGCAACAAGGGTAATAATTGTATAAATGATAATCTGGCTCATTGCACAGTAAAGGTTTTCTTTATGCTGAATGTAAATGTGGATTCGATACGTTTCCGGAACAAATAAAGTCCCAGGTAATAGGGAATAACAGAGAGCAGGGCAAAACTGCCTGCTTTCAGTTCAGAGGCACCCAGGGCAAGCATGGAAATCAGTACAAGCATCACAAGCAGGAATGGATAAAAATAACCCAGGGCCACTGCCTTGAATCCCAGGCGTTTCTCCACCTGGACATGAACGGGTTCTCCCTGTGTATAGGTGGCGCCATGGAGAGGAACATCGAGGTACTTTTCTTCCTGGTCGGCAGCACTGCAAACACCTTTGGCATGACAGGAGGCGCATGCCGAAACACTTTCAATTTTCACATGCGCCACATCACCGTCAATCTGTTCTATGATCCCCTCGTGCTCAATCATGAGCACAAAATTATTGATGTTGGATGATTCTCACCTGCTGAAGGTCATATTAATCTTCTTTATCAGTTATTTATAAGCGATATAAATAGTTTCGGGAAAGGAGAGTCAATTATTCTTCTTAATTTGGCGCAGTTTTTGAGAGAAAGCACATTGAATATTAAGAAAGATGAGAATGCTGAAGAAAATTATATATGTGATCCCCTTTGTACTTCTTGCAGCCTGTGAAGAAGAAGTGCCGGAAGCAGCTCCTGAAGTTGAAATTACAAATCCCCAGGACGGAGAGACCCTCTTACAGGGAGATGTTATACCCATCAAGGCAATCGCCGAGGATGAGGATGGTACGATTACCGAAGTCAGGATCTATATTGAGGGTGAAGAAGTTGGTAGTTCCGAAGAATCCACATATATATATAACTGGGATACAGAGAATTACGAAGTCGGAGAATACGTTCTGAGTGCACTGGCCATTGATGATGATGAAGGATATGATTCTGATAATATCACCGTACTGCTGGATAATCCCGGCGGACTTAATCCGGATCTCAGCTATGGTAGTGTGAGCGATTTTGAAGGGAACAGCTATGCGACTATTGATATCGGCGGGCAGGTATGGATGGCAGAGAACCTCAGGGTAACCCACTATGCCGACGGAACTCCCATTTCGGAATTGACAGATGAGTCCGAGTGGGCTGCACTGGAAGCCGATGCACAGGTTTATTGCTGGTATGCCAATCTGCCTGACAATGAAGATACGGCAAGTGTTCTCTATACATGGGCCGCGGCTATGGGAGGCGGGACCAGCAGTGATACCATTCCGAGCGGTGTTCAGGGTGTTTGTCCCGATGGCTGGCATTTGCCATCGGAAGCTGAATGGAAGCAGCTAGAGTTCTCCCTTGGTATGGATACGAGCCAGGTGGTCCGAACGGAGTGGCGCGGAGAAGATGAGGGGAGCCAGTTAAAGGAGACCGGCTATTCAAAATGGCAAAGAGACCCATCGGGAGGCTCCAATACAAGTGGATTTACTGCAGTTCCAGCAGGCTTTCGCAGTGCCTCGGGGACCTTCTACAACTACCATCAATATGCTGCATACTGGACAGCTACAGATGAGGCTGACACCGACAAGGCATGGTACAGGGCACTTAAATATAATACGGAACAGGTGTACCGGGAATACAACGCCAAGAACATGGGCTTCTCGGTCCGCTGTGTGCAGGATTAAAGGCTAAATGCCAACTAGCTTATCTTTCCCCAGTCGATGCGATTGGGATTCCCCTTTTTTATGTGCTTTGCGAAGATGAAGTTTTTATCCAGCTGCAGATCCGGATCTTCTCCAAGGATCAGCTCGGCTGTATCCCTTGCCAGTTGCAGGATCTGGCTGTCCCGTCCCAGGTGGGCTATCTTCAGGTTAAAGGGCACGCCGCTTTGCTGGGTCCCTTCAATATCACCCGGTCCGCGCAGCTTCAGATCCACTTCAGCAATTTCAAAGCCATCGTTGGTTCCTACCATGGTCTCGATCCGTTTCTTCCCTTCATCTGACAGTTTATATCCTGTCATCAGTATGCAGTAGCTTTGATCGGCTCCCCGTCCCACCCGGCCGCGAAGCTGGTGTAGCTGTGAAAGTCCGAAGCGTTCAGCACTTTCAATGATCATAATGGAGGCATTGGGGACATCCACGCCCACCTCGATCACGGTGGTTGCCACCATGATATGGGTGCGGCCCGCTACGAAATGAGCCATGGCCGCCTCCTTCTCTTCGGGTCTCATCTTCCCATGTACCACACTCACCTGGTAGTCAGGCGGGGGAAAAGCCCGGGAAATGCTTTCCAGCCCATCCTCCAGGTCCTTATAGTCCATGGACTCCGACTCTTTGATCAGGGGGTATACGATGTAGGCCTGTCGCCCCAGGGCCAGTTGCTTTTTTAAAAAGCCAAATACCATCAGTCGTTTGGAATCGAAAGAATGACGTGTCACAATGGGCTTTCTGCCCGGTGGCAGTTCATCAATTACAGAAACATCCAGATCGCCATACAGGGTCATGGCAAGGGTGCGGGGGATGGGTGTGGCCGTCATTACCAGGACATGGGGAAGCACATCGGCCTTTTTCCATAGCCGGGCGCGCTGGGCGACTCCAAAGCGGTGTTGTTCATCAATTACAACCAGTCCCAGTCGCCTGAACTGCACCACATCCTCGATCACGGCATGTGTACCAATGAGAATGTGGACACTGCCATCAAGCAAACCTTCGTGGATGGGAGTGCGGTCGGCCTTCTTTACCGAGCCGGTGAGTAGTTCTACCCGGACATCCATTCCGTCCAGAAAAGAGCTGATGCTCTTATGGTGCTGCTGTGCCAGTATTTCCGTGGGAGCCATGATGCAGGCCTGGAAGCCATTGTCAATGGCAATAAGCATCGACATCAGAGCTACCAGAGTTTTTCCGCTTCCCACGTCCCCCTGCAGCAGCCGGTTCATTTGTCTGCCCGATCCCATGTCCCTGCGTATCTCCTTCATTACCTTTTTCTGGGCCCCGGTTAATTCAAAGTGCAGGTGTTCCCTGTAAAAGGTATTGAAGCTATCTCCTACGGTTTCAAATATGTTTCCACGAAAGCGTTTGTTGCGTTCTGTTTTTCCCTGCAGGATATTGAGCTGGATATAGAAGAGTTCTTCAAATTTAAGCCGGAGTTCTGCTTTCTTATACTGTGCACTGGCATCCGGAAAATGGATCTGTCGCATGGCCGTGTCCAGATTGACCAGATTCAGTTTCTGCAAAAGCCAGGCAGGGAGGGTTTCTTCAAATTTCTTTGGCAGGCCCTTGATCAGGTTGGCCATCAACTTGCTGATTGCCTTGGAGGTGAGGTAGTTGTCCTTTAGCTTTTCCGTGGTGGAGTATACCGCCTGCAGCTTGGAACTGACCACGTGTTTCTTCTCGGGATCTTCCAGTTCCGGATGGACCACATTCAGTTTTTGCTGGTAGACCGAGGGTCTTCCGAAAACCACCAGCTCTTTTCCCACCGGATAGTTTTCCGGGATCCATTTGGCTCCCCTGAACCAGATCAGCTCCAAATGTCCGCTTCCATCGGTAAAATCTGCAACCAGGCGCTTCCCCCGACCTTTTCCAAGGGAGGCATAGCTTTTAATGCGTCCTTTTATCTGAATAAAGGGCATGTCGGATCTTACTTCCGATATTCTGTAATACCTGCTTCGGTCCACATAACGGTAGGGATAGTAGGTGAGCAGATCTTCAACCGTGTTTATACCCAATTCGTCCCTTAGCAGGTCGGCTCGTTTGGGACCGACCCCCTGGAGAAATTGAATGTCCTGTTGAAGATATTGTTGCATGCGTGAAGCAATTTATGTAAAATTAGCTTTTTGCAGAAACCTATGGTCATGGTCTGGCGAATCTTTAATTACATAAAGCACCTGTTTTATACAAGGCACAGGCATGGCCATGGCATCCATTCCCCCTACCTGTTTGAATTTGTGAACGCGGTGCTCTTTAATTCTTTGAGAACTGAAGTGCCCGAGGCCATCCTGAAGGAGCACAGAAAGCTGCGTACTGAAAGTGCTTTTGTAAGGCGTTCCTCCGTTTCCATGAAATACGGGGGACTGCTTTACCGGATCAGCCTTTGGTTCCGGCCGGAGATGATCGTAGAGCTGGGTGCCGGATTGGGCATCAGTGCCATGTATCTATCATTCGGGCAAACCAGTACACCACTGCACACCATAGAAGGCGACCGGGAACGTGCTGCAATGGCGGAGCAATTCTTATCCGGATCTTGTCCGGGACCGGTATTCGTTCATCGGGGCAATATGGATGAGAAGCTGAAAGATATACTTGCAATTCTTCCACCTCGCTTCCTTGCTTTTGTGGATGGAAACCATCACTATGAGCCCACCCTGAATTATGTGAGAAAACTGATGCTCAGGGCAGGGGATGAAGCACTTATTGTTATGGATGATATCTATTGGTCGAAGGGAATGCAGCGAGCCTGGAAAGAGATTGTCTCCTGGCCGGAGGTGGCCATAAGTATCGACCTCTTTCATATGGGCATCCTCTTGCTGAAAAAGGACTTTCCCAAAACAAAAATTAAAATCAAGTTTTAAACCTTTTATGAATTATATCTTCTTATTAATATGTATTTTCGTCTACAATTATTTTGATTATGGAAACAGTCATCAGTCTGGATAAGATCGTTAAGAATTATTATATAGGTTCAATTACCGTTGAAGCGCTGCGTTCGGTTGATATTGATATCAAAACAAACGAGTATGTGGCCATCATGGGGCCCTCAGGGTCGGGCAAGTCGACACTGATGAACCTGATCGGAGCTCTGGATACGCCCACAAGTGGTGAGTATATTCTAAACGGAACCGATGTAAGTAAGATGGACGACAACCGTCTGGCCGAGATCAGGAACCAGGAGATCGGCTTTATCTTCCAGACCTTTAATCTTCTGCCCAGGTATACAGCCCTTGAAAATGTGATGTTGCCACTGATCTATGCAGGAGTTTCCAAAGCGGAACGTGCCGAAAAGGCAACCACCACCCTTGGTGAGGTGGGACTGTCGGATCGCATGGATCACAAACCCAATGAGTTATCGGGCGGACAAAGGCAGCGGGTGGCTGTGGCGCGTGCACTGGTAAATAATCCTTCCATTATCCTGGCTGACGAACCCACAGGAAACCTCGATTCGAAAACCTCCGTGGACATCATGAAATTATTTGGCCAGATTCACAAACGGGGGAATACAATCATTCTGGTGACACACGAGGAGGATATTGCTCAGTATGCCCACCGGATTATCCGCTTGCTCGACGGGGAAATTGACCGAATAGAAATCAATAAGAATCCCAGGACATAAAAAAGTCAGGCATTTATACCAAAGGAGGAGATAAGGGCAAGACCTCCCTTATCGGCGGCAGGCGTGTCCCCAAGTACCACAAGCGCATCGAAGCTTATGGAACGGTGGATGAGCTTATGGCCCATACCACCATGTTACGCGACCTGGTGAAGGATGAACAGATCCGGGAGGAGCTGCTGAGCATTCTTAATATACAGATGGCGACTGCATCGGTTCTTGCTGCCGATTGTGACGATTGTCCTCTGGAGATTCCTGTGGTTGGTGAAGAACAGGTGCTCTTCCTTGAAGAAAGAATTGACAGAATGGATGCTTCACTGGAGCCACTGAGCTCCTTTCTGATCCCGGGCGGAGACCTGGCTGTTTCCCAGGCCCATATTGCCCGAACCGTATGCAGACGATGTGAGCGGATGATTCTTAAGCTAGCCCAAGATGTTAATATCCAGGAGGATATCATCCGATTTTACAACCGGTTGTCAGATTATTTTTTCGTTCTTTCCCGTAAAATTGCAGAGCTAAAAGGAGTTCAGCAGGAAGCTTGGAGGCCGGGCTTGTAGGAATTGATTTTTTTTTTAAATTTGCGGCTTTTAAAGGCAGTTTTAATTAATTGAAAACATAGATGTACTGGACCCTGGAATTAGCTTCGAAACTTGAAGATGCACCGTGGCCTGCCACAAAGGAAGAGTTGATAGACTTTGCTATCAGATCAGGTGCTCCCATGGAAGTAATTGAAAACTTGCAGGAGATTGAGGATGAAGGAGATGTCTATGAGAGTATCGAAGATATCTGGCCCGATTATCCAAGCAAGGATGATTTTTTCTTTAACGAGGATGAGTATTGATAGCGGAACCTATTTCCAGATAAAAATATCTTCCCACTTCAGGGGGCGCCACTCCTCCAACCACTTAAAATCACTTAACAGAGCCTCCTCAGCGGGAAACATGTGGAGGGGATAGTAAGTTCCATCTGGTTTTGAGGTATATACGACTCTTGAGATACGGTTTTCCTTCAGGTAAATGGTTAAATCCGAACAAACGGTTTTATTAGCTCCCACCACCACATCCTGGTCGGTGGCATAGTAAATGGTTTGCCCGTTTCCGCTCACCAGGATGTGATCCAGCTTATTCTCCACGAAAAAACCGGTCATCTCTTTACCCCTCATCTGATCGAAACTAACAGAATCTTTCTGGGAGGCCACAAAAGCCACCCCCTTGAGTTCCATTCGTTCCAGCTGCTGATCCACCATATAAATTCGGATATGACTGGCGGTTAATTGATTCTCGTCCGACCAGATCACGGGCTCACCGAAGAAATCAAAGGCACTGTCGGCTTCCACATACACCAGGGAATCGCACATCACCTGCAGATCGCTTCGGAAAATTTTGACTTTGTAATAAGCCTTCAGGATCCTGCTCTGTTCCTCCATGTCAGGATGCTGCATGGAATGCAGTGTATCGGCATGTACATACATGGTGTCGGCTCCGTCTACCTGAATCATCAGGGCACTGTCGGTCACCATGGCTGTCTCCTGTTCGCTGTAGTAAAGCCCGAAATTTCCCTTCAGGGTCATGTTCTGCGCCGAATCAATCAGCTCCACATTGGATACGGCTCTTCCAAATCCCTGCTCTGCTTCATAGTAAAGACTGTCTCCTTTCAAGATCCTTCCCGCCTCCTTCATGTAGGCGTGATCTGTCACATAGGAAATGTCCTGCAGCATATCGTACCATCCGTTTTCACAGTAGATATAGCGTCCGTCGCCCAGGATTTCAGTGGGCCCGCTGAAGTAGGAAATCTCTTTGGCGGTATTGTACCTCATGCTGTCGGTATGGATGGTGTATTCGGGATTAACGATCACCACACTGTCCATGAAATAGAAATTTTCCGTATCCAGGATATAACGCCCCCGTCCACTGGTCAGACGGCTGTCGGCCTGGGTCAGGATCCCCCCGCCCAGGTAGTAGGCAATGCCTGCTTCCCGGTTGTAATTCAGGGAGTCGGTGAGCAGGGTAATGTCCTTGTTTACCAGCACCACATTGTTCCGCACCCGGGCCAGTTTACTGCTGCCGTTATAATGTGCCAGGTCGCCTGTAAGAGTGAGGGTGTCGCCCTGCTGCACCCGTACATTGCTAAAGGCATCCACGGAAGCTGTGGACCGGTAGTAGTAAGCCGAATCACAGGTCATGACCACATCATCGTGCTTCAGGCGTACATTGCCAAGGAGCTTTGTGGCCTCTTTCCCAAGCTGCAAATCATCATAGGAGGTTACATCCGAATTGAGAATCTCAAGTTGAATTACTTTCTGTCCCGTAAGCACATGCAGAGGAGCCAGTGCGCAGAGCATAAGCAGGCTTATCCGTAGAAATCGCTTATGCCGGCCCCGGATCATTTCTGGCTGGTCTGCTGGGCTGTAGTTCCACAATTCCTGTAGGCTGCATCCCTGCGGATGTAGGTGGACTTTTTCTTCTCCTCGTACCACTCCTTCAGAACCTGGTTGTTTTTATGCATCAAAGCCATTTCCTGCAGGAGCATATAATCCTGTTTCAGGTTGGCACGATGGGGTTCCGTCCTGGTTTTCAGATAGAGGATCTTATAACAGAGCTTGTGGTTGTGATCGGTCGATTCGTAGGGTTCTGAAAGGTCCTCCACGTTCATGTTCCGGATCATATAATAATCCTTTGTGGGCAATTGCTCCAGCTGAAAGGTAGAGGCCTGTGTCTGGGGATTTACCAGCAAACCGCCGTTCACACTGGTTTGTCTGTCTTCAGAATAACGTTTGGCAGCCCAATCGAAAGAAAGTGAGTCGGCTTCGACCACTGCTTTAATACTATCAAGTTTGTGGAGGGCCTTTTGTTTGGCATTGGCATCCGCTTTGGGATTCATAAGGATGTGCCTTGTATTGGCTCGATCGCCCCGTCTTTCTATCATTTGAATGATATGAAAGCCAAAAGAACTTTCGACGATTTTGGATACCTGGCCGTCTTTAAGTGACCAGGCGGCATCGGCATAGGCTTTGTCCAGCTGTGATCTCATCATAAATCCAATCTCCCCTCTCCTGGAGGCCTCCGGGGCCTCGGAATAGAGAATTGCCAATGTTCCGAAATCCTCTCCTTCCTGTACACGTTTACGCAATTCAAGCAAACGCTCCTTTATAAGAAAAACAGATTCTTCACTGTAATTGGGATAGGCCACGATCTGTGCCAGTTCCACCTCTGTATTTATATAAGGGATGCTATCTGGATCGAGGGAACGGTAAAAGCTCTTTACATCGGATGGTGTGGTGCTTACATCCGCAACAATGGTCCTTCGCACATCGTCGGTTAGCATCTGCTCATGGATGGCTTCCCTGAGATCGTCCTTGATATCGAAAATCGACTTGCTGAAATATTCTTCCATCTCCTCCTCGCTTCCAAACTGGCTTATAAAATAGTCCAGTCGCGACTCCATCTGCATCTCCACCATGTCGGGTCCTACCTCAATACTATCTATCTTGGCCTTGGTCATCAGGAGCTTCCGTTCAATAAACATGTTGTAAATATCACAACGGGATTCTGCACCCACATACTGCCCTGACATTTTCATCTGAAGGTATTCCTGTTCTATATCAGACTGAAGGATGTCAAAATCTCCCACAACACCTATGACCCTGTCGATCACCATGGTCTGGGCCATGGTATTAAAGGACAGCAGTACTCCAAGCAAAATATATGTAAATCTTCTTTTCATGTCTCTTAATGATAAATTTCAAACTGGTTCCTGTTCATCCCGTCCGTATATACGCGATGCTCCAGATTCTTTATAAATTCAATCTTCCTCTTATTCAAAATAATATTGGTTATATCTTCACTTACCAGCTCCACGGGTGCCACCTCTCCTTCTGTCAGGTGATCGCTGATATGGACCAGATACCTGAACATGGAGTCGCTGGTGTTAATATTGCGATAGCTGTTGAGATATCTGACGGGATCTGATATCCGGATGGGTAGCTGTTCTTTAATTGAAGAAAAGTCAACCCAGGTCGTATTGAAATCATTGTACTTCTCAGCATAGGTGATGCAGTATTTCTCCATCTGATCCAGGTCCTGCTCACGGTTGCTCCACGACCAGCGACTTAACTGGTCCAGGTTCGGGGCAGATAGAGGAACCTTGATGAAGGTGCCTTTGATCACATTCTCACTCAGCATGAAGTTTTTACTGTTCTCCTCGTAGTAGGCCTTGATTTCCTGCTCGCTAACAACTGTGTCCATCTTCTGCTGGAGCAGTTTTTGACGATAGGTGTAAATCAGCAGGGAACGGTGGTATTCCTCAATCTGAGCCTCAAAATCCATTTGTTCCTCAGTGAGGGCCTCTTCAGCCCTGTGTTGCATCAGGAGGTCTTTTACCCAGGTCTCGATATAACGTTTGGCCAGCAGCATGCTGTCCTGGGGATTGCTGCCAGAAGGAATGACCTTTTCCAGGTCGGAAGGGTAGAGGTATTGTTCCAACACTCGGGCTACCGGTTCTTCCTGATTCTTTTCCTGAAACAGGGAGCATCCCTGCACCAGGAACAGAAAGAGAGTTAACTTAAGTATCGATTTCCTCATCCTTATGGTTTTATGCTCTTAAGCAATTCCCGGTCAACAGTCACCGGATACTTCACCTTCAGTGCCTCCAGCCATTCAGCTTCCAGAAATTCCTGGTAATCTGAAGTGATCTGACCACGTGCTTCATCCAGTTTCTTTGGCTCGGGCGACCGCAGGCCCTTAATTATAACAAAAGTACTTGTTTCCCCGTTTTCTATAAGCGGTCCAAATCCCGTTACCCCGAAGCGTTCATCTACCAGGTCATTCTCTCCCTTTTCAACAAGCAGGTGTTCCAGCGTGATACAGGGAATAGTGTCCGTATTGCAATACAGGGCATTCAACTTTTCCTGCTTGAATTTGCCTTTGCTTATCTTCTTGTACGCTTTACGTACTCCTGCTACATCAGCTCCTTTGCTGCACGTAACAATATAGGCATCGCATCGCTCATCCCACATGTAGGATTTCCTGTGTTCTTTGTGAAATGCCTCCAGTCCCAGTGTGTCGGCAACAGCCAGGGACCAGACCCGCTGGTCCATGATGTCGAATAAGAGGATCCCGTCGTGGTATTCTTCATAAATATACCTGAATTCAGGATATTTCTCAGGAAGCCTTTCTTCTTCATAGGCAATCACAATTTCATCGGAAAAACTTTTATAGAGCTGATCAATCCATACCCGGGTGTCCCTTGCTTTTCCATGGTATTGTTTCTCTTCCACATAGGAAGCAAACTCGCCACAGGATACTTCCTGCTCTCCTATTTTTATAATCCGGGTGTCCAGGTTCTTCAGTGCGCCTGCTTTCCATGTGCCAAGTCTGAGAGTTGAGTCTGCCGCCATGTATACGGCCTGAAGGGCATCCTGGTCTTCAGTGTAATTATATTCACTTTTCAGTTTAGAAATGAAATTATCTGTCCTGGCAGTGCTCCGGTCGCCGCGATCAATTTTCTGCATCAGTTCCGGTTTCATCTCTTCATAAGAGCCTATCTCTTTTTTATCTACCAGCTTTACAATATGCCAGCCATAGAAAGATTTAAAGGGTTTGGAATAATCACCTTTCTTTTCGAGAGAAAAACTGGCATCCTCGAATTCAGAGATCATCCGTCCTGTTCCGAACCAGGGGAGTTCACCTCCGGCACGCGCCGTATTTCCGTCATCGGAGTTGTGCCTGGCCAGTTCTCCGAAATCATATCCCATTTGCAGGCTGTCGTAAACCACCTGGATTTTTTCATAGGCCTCTTTCTTTTCTTCCTCATTCGTTCCCGTTGGAGTTCTAATAAAGACATGGGCCACCTTTATGCTGCCTCTGGCAGGACGCTTGTCAAACACCTTGAGGATATGGTAGCCGTAGTTGCTTCGAAAGGGCATGCTCAATTGTCCCACCTTGGTATTATATGCTGCTTTTTCGAAGGGATAAACCATTGAAAAAACAGTGAAATAATTCAGGTCACCTCCATTTTGCTGGACTGAAGCGTCTTCAGAGGTGGCCCTGGCAACCACTTCAAATGCTTCACCACCGGCAATCCGGCTCCGGATCTCCATGATCCTGTCATAGGCTGCCAGTGTATCCTCGGGCGAGGGGGTTTCGGGAAGACGGATCAGGATATGGCTGGCACGGATGTCGTATTTGGACCATTCGTACGCTTCTTTCATCATCGCTTCTTTTGCCTCTTCATCGACCAGGTAGGGTTTAGCCAGCTGTTTCCGGTAACCCTCCAGTTCATTTATGAACTTTGATGTGGTGTCCATGCCCAGTGCTTCAGCCTCTTTTACCTTGATCTTGAAATTGATAAAGAGTTCCAGATATTCTTCAGGACTTTGCCGGTTAAGTGAGGATGCATTGTTGTTCTTCCGGTAAATCCGCTCAAACTCCTCCAGGGATACCTGCTCGTCCCCAATGCCTAGCAGCACCTGGGATCCCTGGGCACTTATACCTGTTGAAAGGATGGCAGCAAGGACTATTAAGAGTATGCTCTTTTTCATATGCTCATACTGGTTTAAAGTAGAACGATTGATGAACCTATATATTATCTGCTGTAATTGGGGGCCTCCCGGGTAATGGTTACATCATGGGGATGACTCTCCTGAACGCCGGCATTGGTAACCCGTACGAATTGAGCCTTTTGCAAGGCAGAGATGCTTGCTGCGCCACAGTAGCCCATTCCGGCTCTTAAGCCTCCGATCATCTGATAGATCACCTCGCTCAGGCTTCCTTTAAATGGTACCCGGGCTGCAATCCCCTCCGGGACCAGTTTTTTAATATCTTCTTCCATATCCTGGAAATAGCGGTCTTTGGAACCATGCTGCATGGCTTCCAGTGAACCCATGCCCCGGTATGATTTATACTTCCGGCCGTTGTAGATGATGGTTTCACCCGGACTCTCTTCCACTCCGGCAAACAGGGATCCGGCCATGATGGAACAGGCGCCTGCTGCCAGTGCTTTAACGATATCTCCGGAATACCTGATTCCGCCGTCTGCAATCACTGGAACTCCGGTGCCCTGCAGCGCATTGGCCACATCGTAGATGGCAGTCAGCTGGGGCACGCCCACTCCTGCAATAATCCTGGTGGTACAGATGGAACCGGGACCTATTCCAACCTTGATTCCGTCGGCTCCTGCTTCCACAAGTGCCAGGGCGGCTGCAGCAGTTCCCACATTACCCACAACCACTTCCAGTTTCGGGAATTTCTTCTTCACCTTTTTAAGACTGTCAATGACTCCGATATGATGACCATGGGCCGTGTCAATGACCACTGCATCCACACCTGCTTCCTCCAGGGCGCTCACCCGTTCAATAATATCTCCGGATACACCAACAGCAGCGGCAACCCGCAATCTCCCCCTGTCATCCTTACAGGAGTTGGGACGGTCTTTTGATTTGGTTATATCCTTGTAAGTAATGAGCCCGATTAGTTTGTTATCGGCATCTACAACAGGTAGTTTTTCAATTTTGTGTGCCTGCAGGATCATGCCTGCTTCGGCCAGACCGGTACTTTTTTCAGTGGTAATAATATTCTCTACGGTCATCACCTCCTCGATGGCCCGATCCATATCCTGCACGAAACGGAGGTCGCGGTTGGTCACGATGCCAATCAGTACATTGTCCGGATCAACCACGGGGATCCCACCTATTTTATACTCCTTCATCAGGCTCAGTGCATCACTTACTGTTCCTTCCTTCTTAATGGTAATGGGTTCGTGAATCATCACACTTTCGGCCCGCTTGACTCTTCTCACCTGCCTGGTCTGCTCCTCAAGCGGCATGTTTTTATGAATCACACCTATTCCTCCTTCGCGGGCAATGGTTATGGCAAGCTTCTCTTCGGTAACTGTATCCATGGCCGCCGATACGATGGGCGTATTTAATTGAATGTTCCTGGAGAATTGGGATTTGATACTTACCTCCCTGGGAAGAACTTCTGAAAATGCGGGAAGAAGCAATACATCATCAAAGGTCAATCCTTCTGCGGCGATTTTATCCTGGGCAAATGACATTGTATGATAATTTGGTTATTTTTAAATGTGGCAAAATTACAAAAAAAAAGCTTAGCAGATCGACATGAAATTCACCGGATTTTATTGGAGACCTGGGGCTATGAAGAATTCCGTTCTCTGCAGGAAGAGATCATCCTTTCCATCCTCTCCGGAAAGGATACTCTGGCCCTGATGCCTACCGGGGGAGGGAAGTCCCTTACCTTCCAGATTCCGGCCCTTGCCATGGATGGAATCTGCCTGGTGATCACCCCGCTGATTGCCCTGATGAAGGATCAGGTAGATCAGCTGAACAGGCTCAAGGTCAAGGCTATGGCCATTCATTCAGGCATGAAATCATTCGAGATTGATGTTGCTTTGAATAACTGTATCTATGGTGGATATAAATTCCTTTATGTATCGCCGGAGCGCTTAAGCACCAGATTATTCCAGGCCAGGGTAAGCGATATGAATGTGAACCTGCTGGCAGTTGATGAGGCCCATTGTATTTCCCAGTGGGGTTATGACTTCAGGCCTTCCTACCTGGAGATCAACAAACTCAGGGAGAATCTGGGTGAGGTCCCGGTTCTGGCTCTTACGGCCACTGCCACTCCCGAGGTATGTGAAGATATCCAGGATCGCCTGGGATTTCAAAAGAAAAATATCTTTCAGAAAAGCTTTAACAGGGAAAACCTTGATTACCTGGTGGTGGAGACCGAAGACAAGGCCCGGGAACTGCTGAAGCAGATCGGCCAGCGGGAAGGGTCCGGAATCGTTTACACAAGAAGCCGGCAAAAGTGCCGTGAGCTCTCCCAGTTGCTGAATGAGAATGAGATCAGTTCCGCTTACTATCATGCCGGATTGAATCAGGCCCTGAGAGATGAGCGGCAGCAGCAATGGATGAAGGACCAGGTCAGGGTGATGGTGGCCACCAATGCTTTTGGCATGGGGATCGATAAACCCGATGTCCGTTTTGTGATCCATGTGGATTTGCCGGACGGCCCCGAGTCCTACTTCCAGGAGGCCGGCCGGGCCGGCCGGGACGAGGCACACTCCAGCGCCATCCTGCTTTACAGTCCGTCCGACAAGCGGGTACTTGAGCAGCGCATTGCTGTTAACTTTCCTGGTATACCGAAAGTCCGTGAAGTATACCGGGCCCTGTGCAATTTCCTGCAGGTTCCGCTGGGCAGCGGGAGGGGACAGCAATATGATTTTGAGTTTGGCGAGTTTCTGCAACGCTACCGTCTTCCTGCCATGGTGGCCCACAGTTCCCTGCAGATTCTTGCAAGAGAGGGTTACCTTGTACTTACAGAGGCTTTCTACAATCCCACCCGGATCAAGTTTCAGGCGGAGCGCGATGAACTATATTCCTTCCAGGTGAAGAATGCCGAATTTGATGGTTTTATCAAGCTTCTGCTCAGAACCTACAGTGGCCTTTTTTCTCAATTTGTGAAGATAGACGAATCCACATTGGCCAGACGCTCGGGACTCTCCCGGAAGAAAGTGGGCGACTACCTCTTAACACTTTCCCGGCGCCGCATCATACATTACATCCCCCGCAAGGAGCTTCCAGTGCTTACCTTCCTGGAGGAGCGACTGGATGATAAGAACCTCCTGATTGCACCTGACCGTTATAAATTCAGGAAAGAGCGTTATGAGCATCGAATCAGGGAAATGCTCCGCTATGCTTCTTCTGAAACCATTTGCAGGAACCAGTTTCTATTGAGTTATTTTGGTCAGCTCGATACCCCCCGCTGTGGCAGATGCGATGTGTGCAGGGACATGGAACACCTTCAACCCGGAAGTGCAGCGTTTTCTTCCCTTGTTGATGCGATTTCTTCGAAGCTTTCACAGGGTTCCCTGACACTTGAAGAGCTGGTGAAACAGCTTGCCTCGGATCCTCTTGAAACAGCACTTGTGGCCGAATGGCTGATGGAGCAGGGCCGGATAAGCAGAAAGAAGGACCTGTCCCTCAGCTGGATTAAATAGTCAGCGCTGTTTAGCGGCTTTTAACTATATTTGCCCCATGCAAAATGAAGGGACTCCGATACATGATTTTGTGTATTCAAATGCCTTGGTGGAATTTGTTAAAGCTGCCAACGATTACTGTGCATTTCTGGAGCAGCTGAAAGGGGAAGAGGGTAGATCTTTTGTTGTGGATGCCGTCAAACATCTTTCTGGGGTTTACAATACTTTTCTGGGCACGGGAGATACGGAACCGGTTTATGATACTCCGGCAGAGCCAGCGGTAACAGAACAGGAGTGGTCTGCGCTGTTTCAGCGGATTTCCATGATCCTGGGCCCACACAATGATATTTTGCGTATGGCCGGGGAAGGGGAATTTGACCGTTCCGAACTTGTAAATCATACCATTTCAGAGGACCTGGCAGATGTCTACCAGGAATTAAGAGACTTCACAAGCATATACAGTCGCGGCATTGAGGAGTTGATGAACGATGCCGCCTGGGAGTTAAAAGAACGCTTTGCAGAACACTGGGGCAGCAAGTTGCTTCGTGCACTGCAGGCCTTGCATGAATTATATGTATCCGAAATTGATCCAAGCGAAGAAGGGTGATGTATCAGAACGAAATAAGTAAGGAGGAAGTGGCTGCTCTGGAGTTGATCCAGTTTGAAGGACCCATTCAATTGATTGACTCTATGGAAGCTTTTGAGCGGGAGATCGATCAGATTGCCCTGCAGCCCGTATTGGGATTTGATACGGAGACCAGGCCCTCATTTAAGAAGGGGAAAGTCTATCCCACTTCTCTGATACAGATTGCCTCGGTGGACCAGGCATGGATCCTTCGTGTGAACCGGATCGGCTATCCGGGACCTTTGCTGGATTTGCTATCGGGCGAGATCCCGATGAAGATTGGCCTGGGGCTCCAGGATGATCTGAGGAGGCTTCGGGCCGATTATCAGTTTGAACCGGACGGCTTTCTTGACCTCCAGAACTATGTACAGGCTTTTCGGATTGACGAAAAGGGATTGAAAAAGATAAGTGGAATCGTGCTGAACAGGCGCATTTCCAAATCGCAACAGGTGAGCAACTGGGACGCAGATCTTTTAAGCGAGGCTCAGTTGAGGTATGCAGCAACCGATGCATGGATCTGCCTGATGATATACAACAGTTTAAGAGCATCCATAAAGTAAAAACATGCCAGAACGCACCAGAATTGTCCTGAAATCGGGCAAGGATCAGTCCCTCAGGAGGTACCACCCCTGGGTATTTTCAGGAGCCATCAAAAAAATTCATGGACCGGCCCGGGAGGGTGATCTGGTGGACCTCTACGACAACAAGGATGAATTTCTGGCATCGGGACATTACCAGCAGGGTTCCATAGCCGTGAGGGTCATCAGCTTCGAAGCTGTGGAGACGGACCAGCTCTTCTGGGATAAGAAGGTTGCAAATGCATGGAATCTCAGGGGGAAGCTGGGCTTGCTTTCCGATCCTCAAACCAATGTATTCAGATGGATCAATGCAGAGGGTGACGGGATGCCCGGCCTGATCGTGGATTATTATGGCGGCGCAGCTGTGATCCAGATGCATTCCATTGGCATGTACCGCAATCTGGATGCCATCGTGGAATCCTTGAAAAAGACAGCCGGCGACCAAGTTCATACCATTTATAATAAGAGCGATTCAAGCCTTCCGGATAAACCAGGGATTAGCAGTAAGTCGGGTTTTCTGATGGGTGAGCAGGAGCGGGGAGAGGTGCTTGAAAACGGACACCGTTTCTCTGTGAACTGGGTGGAGGGTCAGAAAACCGGGTTCTTTATAGATCAGAGGGAAAACCGCAGCCTGGTCGGATCCTATTCCAAGGGTCGTAAGGTGCTGAATATGTTTGGGTATACGGGCGGATTCAGTATTTATGCCATGGGGGGTGGTGCCACCCTGGTTCACAGCGTGGACAGCAGCGGGAAAGCCACGGACCTGACCAGGGAGAACGGGGAGCTTAATTTTCCCGGCGACACCCGCCACGAGGCCTTTGCGGTGGATGCTTTCGGATATTTTAAGGACATGAAGGAGTCCTACGACCTGATCATCCTGGATCCCCCGGCCTTTGCCAAGCACCAGAATGTTTTGAATAATGCCCTTCAGGGTTACAAGCGACTGAATCAAAGAGCTTTTGAAGCCATTTCGCCGGGAGGAATTATTTTTACATTCAGCTGTTCCCAGGCAGTGAGCAGGGAGAATTTCCGCAAATCGGTATTTGTGGCTGCTGCCAATGCACAAAGAAAAGTGCGTGTCCTTCACCAGCTCTCCCAACCCCCCGATCATCCTGTGAGCATCTACCATCTAGAAGGGGAGTATTTGAAGGGGCTGGTTCTGGAGGTGGAGTAACATTTCGGGATTTCAAGCGTCTCTTTATATAATGAGAACTGTAAAAATTCAAACTTCCTAACTATGAAAAAATTAGCAATATTCGCTCTTCTTAGCTTATTGATGCTTCCGTCCTGCTATATCGACGGATGGAACCAGGGCATAAGCGGTAACGGCAGGGTTGTAGACGAAACCCGTGATATTTCAGGATTTACAGCTGTGCATGTGAGCTCAGGAATCGATGTCTACCTGAGTCAGGGCAGCAAGTTCGAGGTTCGTGTCGAAGCCGATGAAAATCTCCAGGATGTGATCCTTACCGAGGTGGAAGGAAACAAGCTGGTTGTGAAAACCGAACGTGTGAATATCAGGAGTGCCAAATCGAAAAAAGTACACGTCACTCTGCCCGAGCTGACTGGCCTGAAAATTAGCAGTGCCGGAGATTGTGTGGGTCAGACTCCCTTTAGCTGCGATGATCTGCGCCTGACCATAAGCAGTGCAGGTGACCTGAGGCTGGAAGTGGAAGCCGACAGGATTGATCTGGATATCAGTTCCAGCGGCGACGCAGACCTTTCAGGGGAAGCCCGTGAATTCAATGTTAGCCTGAGCAGTGCCGGTGATCTGAATGCCTTTGACCTGGTCGCAGAAAGGGTAGATGTAAATGTTTCCTCTGCCGGCGATGCCAGGGTGCATGCCACTGAGGAGATCTCCATGAATGCATCAAGTGCAGGGAATATCTATTACAGAGGTGATGCCAGAGTCCTGGAATCGACAAGCAGCAGCGCCGGTAATATCTCTCACCGGGATTAACCCAGGTAGCTCTTAAGGATCTTACTGCGGGTCGTGTGCTTTAAGCGCTTGATGGCTTTTTCTTTGATCTGACGTACCCTTTCCCGGGTCAGGTTGAACTCTTCCCCAATCTCTTCAAGGGTATGGGGATGTTTGCCGTTGAGACCGAAGTAAAGCCTGATGATACTGGCTTCCCGGTAGGTGAGGGTGCTGAGGGCCCGTTCAATTTCTTTGCGGAGCGAATCGTTCAGCAATCCACGATCGGGAGTGGGTGTTTCCCCGTTCAGCAGGACATCGTACATGTTGCCGTCTTCCCCGTCCTGAAGGGGGGCATCCATGGAAACATGCCTGCCGGAGCTCCTGATGGCTTCTTTTACATCCTCGGGAGCCAGTTCAAGTGCCTGGGCAATTTCCATGATAGTGGGTTCGCGCTCAAACTTCTGTTCAAGTTCAGCAAAGGTCTTGTTGATCTTATTGATGGAACCAATCTTGTTCAGGGGAAGCCTGACGATGCGTGCCTGCTCTGCAAGTGCCTGTAGAATGGACTGCCTGATCCACCATACGGCATAACTGATAAACTTGAAACCCCGTGTCTCATCAAATCGCTGGGCCGCTTTGATCAGCCCGAGATTTCCTTCGTTAATGAGATCGGGAAGGCTCAATCCCTGGTTCTGATATTGTTTGGAGACGGAGACCACAAAACGCAGGTTGGCTTTGATCAGTTTCTCCATGGCCTTGGGGTCGCCCTTGCGAATCCTTCTTGCAAGTTCCACTTCTTCCTCGGCAGTTATAAGGTCCACTTTTCCAATCTCATGCAAATACTTATCGAGAGATGGGGTTTCCCTGTTGGTGACCTGCTTGATAATTTTGAGTTGTCTCATTTTACCGGCTGCCAGAGGTATTAAATGCGTTTGAATATATATATTATTTTTGGTAGTTCACCAATTTTCCATTAATATTGCATAGAATTCCATTCTGACGAACAATAGTTCCATTCTGATTAAAATTCCAATTTATCCTGATTTAATACATCCTCATTGGATCATTATTTAACTATCACATATTTATGTACGATATTCTTGAACTAAACAAAAAGCTTCTTGCTGAATTGCGGGATATTGCTAAAGAATTAAAAATTAAGCGAGTAGAGTCCTTCAAAAAGCAAGATCTTATATATAAGATTCTGGATACCCAGGCCATCGTGGTATCGGAGAGTAAAGCTGCCAAGAAGGAGAGCCCGCGAAAAGAAAGCTCCCGGAAAGAGAGCTCACGCAAGGAAAGCTCACGCAAGGAAAGCCCACGCAAGGAAAGCCTCAAAAAAGAGAGGCCATCAGCTTCCTCTGATGAAGCAACAGCCCAGGCCAAAAAGAGGCCGGGCAGACCAAAAAAAGAGAAAAAGCAGGAGCCCGAAGTGAAAGCGGACACAGTTGAATCAAGTGCGACAGAGAGTGCACCCCAGGCTTCGGAAACAAAGAAAGAAAAGCCCTTTAAGAAGGAAGGCGGCCGACGTGAATTTCGCGATCGAGGGGATCGCAATGAGCGTGGAGATCGAAATGATCAAAACCGCGGCGATCAAAACCGAAATGATCAAAACCGAAACGATCAAAACCGGAAGGATCAAAACCGCGGCGATCAAAACCGCAATGAGCAGAGAGACCGTGGCGATCAGCGCGACAATCGTCAGCAGAAGAGGCCCCAGCAGGAGCGCAGGGAAGTTGATAAATACGATTTCGAGGGTCTGATTACCAATTCGGGTGTTCTTGAGATTATGCCCGATGGCTATGGCTTCCTGCGTTCTTCGGATTACAACTACCTGAACTCTCCGGATGATATTTATGTCTCCCAGAGCCAGATTAAACTTTTTGGACTGAAAACCGGAGACAATGTGACCGGAACCATACGTCCGCCCAAGGAGGGAGAGAAATACTTCCCGCTGATCAAGGTGGAATCCATCAATGGCCGTAGTCCTGATTTCATCCGTGACCGTGTGCCATTTGACTACCTGACACCCCTCTTCCCCGAAGAGAAGTTTACCCTGGTGGGGAACGGACAACACAACCTTTCGGTTCGTGTGGTGGATATGTTCTCACCCATCGGGAAGGGACAGCGTGGTTTGATCGTTGCCCAGCCAAAGACTGGTAAAACCGTATTGTTGAAGGATGTGGCCAATGCAATAGCCGCCAACCATCCGGAAGTTTATATGATTGTTCTTTTGATCGATGAGCGTCCGGAGGAGGTTACTGATATGGCCAGGAATGTAAATGCCGAGGTGATCTCATCCACCTTTGACGAGCCTGCTGAAAGACATGTGCGAATTGCCAGTATTGTTCTGGAGAAGGCCAAGCGAATGGTTGAGTGCGGACACGATGTGGTGATCCTGCTGGATTCCATCACCCGGCTTGCCAGGGCATATAATACTGTTTCGCCTGCTTCCGGAAAGGTGCTTTCCGGTGGTGTGGATGCCAACGCGCTGCACAAGCCGAAACGCTTCTTTGGAGCTGCCCGGAATATTGAGGACGGAGGCTCCCTGACCATTCTGGCTACAGCACTGACCGAGACCGGATCCAAAATGGATGAAGTAATTTTCGAAGAATTCAAGGGAACCGGTAACATGGAACTCCAGCTTGACAGGAAACTATCCAACAAGCGGGTATACCCATCAGTGGATGTCAATCCATCCAGTACCCGTCGCGAGGATCTGCTGCTTGACAAGCCCATGCTTGATAAGATCTGGATCCTGCGGAATTACCTCTCCGATATGAATTCGGTGGAGGCCATGCAATTCCTCCGGGACCGCCTGGTGAAAACGGCCACCAACGAGGAGTTTCTGATTTCCATGAACAGCGGCTGATCCGGCCGGAAAGAATATAAAAAGTGACGGTATACGCCGTCACTTTTTTGCTTTATGACCCCCGTGACCGGGTTTTATTTGAAATGATTTTATATTACGAAGTTGCGCTATAAATTAAGGCTATTTTACTAATTTTGGGTGACTTCAATCCGAATAGTCAACTAACTGTAATTTAAATACTTAAGTAAAAATAACATGGCAAATAAGAAGAATTTCATGACATGTGACGGTAATTATGCCGCAGCGCATATTGCTTACATGTTCAGTGAGGTGGCAGCCATCTATCCCATCACTCCTTCCTCCAACATGGCAGAGTATGTGGACGAGTGGTCGGCCAATGGCAGAAAAAACATTTTCGGTGAGATTGTGAAAGTAGCAGAAATGCAATCGGAGGCAGGTGCCGCCGGTGCCGTTCACGGATCACTGCAGAGTGGCACCCTCACTTCCACCTTTACCGCATCCCAGGGATTGCTTCTGATGATCCCAAATATGTACAAAATGTCCGGGGAGTTGCTTCCTGCAGTCTTCCACGTATCTGCAAGGAGTCTGGCAGCACAGGCGCTTTCAATCTTCGGAGACCACAGCGATGTAATGTCGACCCGTCAAACCGGATTCGCCATGCTTGCAACCGGTTCTGTTCAGGAAGTGATGGATCTGGCACCTATTGCTCACCTGACTTCAGTAAAAACCAGGATTCCCTTCCTGCATTTCTTCGATGGTTTCCGTACTTCTCATGAAATCCAGAAGGTGGAGGCACCCGACCAGGATGCACTGGCTAAACTCCTGGATATGGATGCACTGAAGGCATTCAGGGACAACGCACTTAATCCTGAGCATCCCGTAACCCGTGGACTGGCTCAGAATCCGGATATTTACTTCCAGGCACGTGAAGCGGCCAATAAGTACTACGAGGTAATTCCAGATCAGGTTGCTGCCTATATGAAGGAGATCAGCAAGATTACCGGTCGGGAATACAAGCCCTTTACCTATTATGGCGCCGACGATGCAGAGAATATCGTTATTGCCATGGGTTCTATTACAGAAACACTGAAAGAGGTGGTTGATCACCTGAACGCCAAGGGCGAAAAGGTTGGTCTGCTTTCCGTACACCTGTACAGACCTTTCTCAGCTAAATATTTTATGGATGTACTTCCCAAGTCAGTGAAGCGTATTTCCGTACTGGATCGCACCAAGGAACCGGGAGCCAATGGCGAACCACTCCTTATGGATATTAAAGAGTTGTTCTATGGTAAGGAAAATGCTCCACTGGTCATAGGTGGCCGATACGGACTTTCCTCCAAGGATACGACTCCTGCCATGATGATCTCCGTCTTTGATAACCTGAAGATGGCAGAGCCGAAGAACCAATTTACTGTTGGTATTGTGGATGATGTAACTTTTAAGTCCCTTCCACTGCTTCCTGAGATCAGCCTGGGAGCTAAAGGTACTTTTGAAGGGAAATTTTACGGACTGGGTTCTGATGGTACCGTAGGTGCCAATAAGAATTCCATCATGATCATTGGTGAATCGACCGATAAGTATTGTCAGGCTTATTTTGCTTATGACTCCAAGAAATCGGGAGGGATCACCACTTCGCATCTGCGCTTTGGTGATAATCCCATTCGTTCCCCTTACCTGGTGGTAACTCCAGACTTTGTCGCCTGTTCCGTACCTGCTTATCTTGAGAAGTACAACATGCTTAAGGGGCTGAAAGACGGTGGAACCTTCCTGCTGAACTCCATCTGGACCGAGGAGGAGACCATTAAGCACCTTCCCAATCATGTGAAGCGCTACATGGCCGAGCACAAGATTAACTTCTACACGATCAATGCGACAAAACTGGCGCAGGATATCGGGCTGGGCAATCGCACCAATACCATTATGCAAAGTGCCTTCTTTAAGATTGCCGATATCATTCCTTATGATCAGGCAGTTGAAGAGATGCGTAAATTCACCATTAAGAGCTTCGGACGCAAGGGTGAAGAGGTAGTTAACATGAACTTTGCTGCCATTGAAAAGGGTGCAAATGTTACTAAAATTGCTGTAAAAGCCGAATGGGCCTCTCTTAAGGATGAGGCAGATAAGGACACCCGGGTTGGTATTCCTGAATTTGTGAAGAATGTGGTAGAGCCCATCAACGGTCTTGCCGGTGACGATCTTCCTGTCAGCGCTTTTGCTGGTCGCGAAGATGGAACCTTCCCTTCCGGGACCTCTCAGTATGAGAAGCGAGGTATTGCAGTAAACGTACCCGAATGGGTGGCCGACAACTGCATCCAGTGTAACCAGTGCGCCTATGTTTGTCCCCACGCTGCCATCCGCCCCTTCCTGATTGACGAGGATGAGGCCAAGGTACTACCTGAGGGAACTGAAACCATCAAGGCCAACGGAAAAGCTTTTGCAGGCCTGCAATTTAAAATCCAGGTAAGTGTACTGGATTGTACCGGTTGTGGAAATTGCGCCGACGTTTGCCCATCCAAGGTGAAGGCCCTGGAGATGAAGCCACTGGAGACACAGATGGAAGAAACTACTCGCTGGGATCACCTGATCAAGGAGATAAGCTACAAGGACACTCTGGTAGATAAGAAGCAAACTGTGAAGAACTCTCAGTTCGCCCAGCCCATGTTTGAGTTCTCAGGAGCCTGTGCTGGTTGTGGTGAAACACCTTATATCAAGCTGATTACCCAGTTGTACGGCGACCAGATGATAGTGGCCAATGCCACAGGTTGTTCCTCCATATATGGTGGTTCTGCTCCATCAACTCCATACTGTGCCAATGTAGAGGGACAGGGTCCGGCCTGGGCCAACTCTCTCTTCGAGGACAATGCTGAATATGGATTCGGACTGGCCACGGGTGTGAATAAAAATCGCGACCGTATCAAGAATAAAATGACAGCCGCCATGGACGAAGTGAAGCCTGCTACCAAGGAGGCCTTCACAGCCTGGATCGACGGCATGGAGAATATGGATGCTTCCAAGGAAGCTACAGCAAATCTTCTGACCGCTCTTGATAGTGAGTCACATGCCATTGCTGAGGAGATCAAGTGCCTCAAGCAGTACCTGGTGAAAAAATCCGTTTGGATCTTTGGTGGAGACGGATGGGCCTATGACATCGGTTATGGCGGACTGGATCACGTGATTGCTTCCGGCGAGGATGTGAATATCCTGGTAATGGATACTGAGGTATATTCCAATACAGGCGGACAGGCTTCCAAGGCCACCCCGGTGGGTGCCGTGGCCAAGTTTGCAGCTTCCGGTAAGAAGATTCGTAAGAAGGATCTGGGTATGATGGCCATGACCTACGGTTATGTATATGTGGCTCAGGTCTCCATGGGAGCCAGCCAGAGTCAGTATCTGAAGGCAATCAGGGAGGCTGAAGCCTATCCGGGACCGTCGCTGATCATTGCGTATTCGCCTTGTATCAGCCATGGATTGCGTTCAGGAATGGGCAAAACACAGGCACAGGCCAAGCAGGCTGTAGAGAGTGGCTACTGGCACCTCTATCGCTACAACCCGCTTCTGGAAGAGGAAGGCAAGAACCCATTCTTACTGGACTCCAAGGAGCCCCAGTGGGATCAGTTCCAGGGATTCCTGCAATCGGAGGTTCGTTATACCTCCCTGCAGAAGTCTTTCCCTGCCGAAGCAACCCATTTGTTCAAAGCGGCCGAGACCAATGCCAAGTGGCGCTATGACAGCTACGTGCGCATGGCCAGCCTGGACTTTGCACCCAAGGTGTAGTTCGGCATTTTGGTCCCTCGCTGCACCCAGCCTTTGGCTGGCTAAGGCTTCGGAACCTAAAATGCCTCACTACATGAGTGGTACAAAGATAGGTGACCATATATAAAAACAGGGGCCGTCTCAATTGAGGCGGCCTCTGCCTTTTATTCGTTCTCTGTAGAGAATTTTGTTTTATAGTTGAAAGAAGTATTTATCAGCTATCAAAACAAAAATTTTAACTTTGTCAGCAAAATCAGGCATTTGGGAAGGATTATTGCGATCGATTATGGCACAAAACGTACCGGAGTGGCAGTCACCGATCCGGGGCAGATGATCGCCTCGCCGGTTGAAACCGTTCCCAGCCATGAATTGATGAATTACCTCCAGACTTATTTTGCCAGGGAGCAGGTGGAGCTCCTGGTGGTGGGTCATCCAAGGCAGATGGATTATTCGGAGTCCGAATCCATGAAACAGATCAGGTTTTTTGTGGATGCCTTTAAGAAACGTTTTACAGAGATTCCGGTGGAGTGGATGGATGAGCGCTTTACCTCCAAAATGGCCCTGGATGCCATGATTGCCGGGGGAATGAAGAAATCTGACCGGAGGGTCAAGGGGCAGGTGGACAAAGTTAGTGCAGCCCTTATCCTGCAATCTTTCCTGGAGAAGAGAAACAATTTGCGGAGATAGGCGTTGTTGTGGTATTATAAAGATTAAGAAAAAGTATGGTATTACCAGTGTATGTTTACGGGATGTCGGTGCTGCGAAAAACAGCCCAGGATATCCCTGAGGATTTTGAGGAACTTGATCAGTTGATTGCAGATATGTATGAAACCATGCACGCCAGTGATGGGGTTGGACTGGCAGCCCCACAGGTGGGAAAATCCTTGCGGATTTTTCTGGTGGATACCACCCCCATGGGCGAGTCAGGAAAAGATCCTGAGCTTATGGACTTCAAAAAAGTATTTATTAATCCAATCATCCTTGAAGAATGGGGCGATCCCTGGGCCTTTGAGGAAGGATGCCTTAGTTTGCCCAATATCCGGGAAGATGTGACCCGGCCAAGTCATGTGCGTATCGAATACTACGACGAAAACTGGAACCTGAAGGAGGAAGAGTATGACGGGATCCGCGCCAGGGTCATCCAGCATGAATACGACCACCTGGAAGGTAAATTATTTGTGGACCTGGTCAGTCCCATCAGGAGAAAACTGCTTTCGGCCCGTTTGAATGCCATCAGTCACGGACGTGCCGATTGTGACTACAGAATGGTCTATCCAAAGAAGTAAGATTCCGACCTAAAATTTTCACCTTAAGTATAAGATTTTTAGAAATATTTGTCCATAATATGGTTTCGTGATGCAATAGTTGTATATTGCAACAGTTTAATCATGAAACTATCATGGATTACAGCAAGCTGAGCATTGTCAGACCACCGGAAATTAACTCCATCTGGTTGCCTGAAGACCGCCTTGGAGCTCTGCGTGTCAGGTTTTCGATTGGAAGAAACCGGTATCGTGTCAATCCTGGTTTGTACAGACTGGGCAGTCCGGGAAGCGATTCAGAGGTTTTCGTAAGTGCAAATTACAAGCTCAGTTTTGACCTGTTAAGAAAAAGCCTGGAAGGAATGCATGCCTGGATCCTGGTGCTGGAAACCTTTGGCATCAATGTATGGTGTGCAGCCGGAAAAGGCACTTTTGGAAGTGATGAGCTGATCAGGCAGGTGAATAAGTCCGGTCTGAACCTGTATGTAACCCACAGGCGATTGATTGTGCCTCAGTTGGGTGCTCCCGGGGTCTCAGCCCAAAAGGTAAAGGAAGCCACCGGGTATCAGGTGAAATTCGGTCCGGTACGTGCCGAAGACATTAAAAATTACATCTCAGCAGGATACAAAAAAGATGAAGTAAGCCGGACGGTACAGTTTAAAATGAGGGACAGGTTTATCCTGACGGCCGTTGAACTGGCAAATTCATTGCGCTACTTAATTATCGCAATCATCCTCTTCGCTCTTATTTCCGGGATTCATTCAGAGGGCTATTCATTTGAACTCATATGGAAGGAGGGACTAAAGGCAACTTTATTATTGCTGGCCGCCTATTTAAGTGGTGCCTTCCTGGCTCCTTTATTGCTGCCTTTCCTGCCCTTCAGACATTTTGGGGGGAAAGGAATGCTAAGCGGGATCCTGGTATTTGCTTTGATTGCAATATTTGGGAACCTTCATTTAAACTTGCTCTCATTGCTTGCCTGGTTACTGATTTCAGGAGCCATTTCCTCCTACCTCACCATGAATTTCACCGGGGCAAGTACTTATACCTCCCTTAGCGGTGTCAGGAAGGAGATGGGAATCTTTGTGCCTGTTCAGATTGCATTTGCCCTTGCCGGCCTGACGCTGCTGCTCATTTCAAAACTCTTGTAGAATGGATACACAGAAATATTTGAAAAATGTGACCACCCTGGAATACGATCCTTCCCTTTGCATTGGCTGTCGCTTATGCATAGAGGTATGCCCCCACAATGTGTTCCTTATGTCGGGAAAGAAAGCGGTGGTATCCAGACGGGATAAGTGTATGGAATGTGGTGCATGCGTAATTAATTGTGCTCCGGGTGCTCTAAAAGTCAAACAGGGTGTGGGTTGTGCTTCAGCAGTTATTTATGGATTCCTGAAGGGAACAGAGCCCACCTGTGATTGTGGCGGGAGTGAATCCTGCTGTTGATGGGTTTATTTAAAGAAACTTGGCTTATGAAAAACGAGTTTATACAGCAATTCAGAGAGATGCTACGGGTATTCGACAGGGAATTGTTTCTTCAGGATAATGCTTCATGTTGCAATGGAATAAGCCTGTCCCAGTGCCATACCCTCATGGAAGTGGAGAAGAACAGCGAGATTTCAGTTTCAGATCTGGCAAAGAAATTGTCCCTGGATAAGAGTACTGTGAGTCGAACCGTAGATGGACTTGTAAATATCAATTTGGTGAACCGCGACATCCCAAAGGAGAACCGCCGTCTTGCCCTGATCCGGCTTACGGGTTCAGGGAAAGAGCTTTGCTCAAGCATCAATAATAACAATGATTCCTATATAAGTGAGATCTTTGGCAATTTTACCGATGAGGAGAGAGAACGCTTTCTCAGTCTGTTCATTAAATTGACGGGTAATATGGCAGCATTCAGGGGACAAAAAAAAGAGGATGTCCGCCAGGACACCCTCCATATATAAGTATCTAAGTCTTATCAGATCACCGCATTGAAATGCTCGTCCGATTTCAGGAGCATATCAATATAGTGTGCTCGCTTGTATACAAATGGATCGTTGATGGCTTTGCTGCTCAGGGTTCCCCTGAAGGCGTCTATGGATTCATAGCCCTTGCGGTCCATCCATTCTTCCAGTTCCTTTAGCATTTCTGCAGCATGGCTCACTCCATTGTGATAAAAGGTGCTGACCGCCTGAATAGCGCTTGCACCGGCCAGGATCATTTTTACCATGTCGATGCCCTCATAGATCCCATTATTCGCGGCTATACTGGCATTCAGATGCCCGTGGGTCAGACCGATATAACGGAGGGAGAGACGATGATCGCTGTGGGTACTAAGGTTCCAGGGTGAGACATGCCTTTCTGCTTCCACATCAATGTCCGGCTCAAAAAGCCTGTTGAACAGTATAAAGGCATCGGCACCAGCTTCATCCATATCTTTAATGGTTTTCAGCACATTGGTATAGAAGGGACTCAATTTTACGCTGACCGGTATTTTTACAGCCGCTTTGACCGCTTTCAGATTTTCGATCTGCTGAAGGATCACATCGTGCCCACTTTTGTCAAAATCCCTTGGTACAGAGAAGAAGTTCAATTCAAGGCCGGCAACTCCCACTTCCTCAAGAAGCTTTGCATACTCAACCCATGATTCTTTGTAGACGGCATTCAGACTGGCAAAAACCGGTATGGACAGGGCATCTACCACCTGCTTCAGGTTGTGCAAATGCTCTTTGGGTCCGCCATGCTCAATTTTCGGAAAGAGGTTGATCATTTCAGCATTGCGTTCATCATAGGCCTCCAACTGATCGCTTAGCTCGTTTTCCTCAAGCTGAATCTGCTCTTCGAAAAGGGAACGGTAGACAATTGCTGCCACTCCTGCCTTTTCAGCTTCTAAAAGTTTGTCAAGATTATTTGAGAGATTACATGCACCCAGGATCAGAGGGTTCTTCAGGGTGACTCCCATGTGTTTTGTTGTAAGTGTTGCCATTTGTATCAGGTTATCGTTTAAATAATTCTAGTATATAAAACTCCCAACCCACAGGAAAGGTTCAAATAAAGTTTAAAGAATAGCAGATATTTTTCATTTCGGAGCATGTATATAATAAAATGAGCCAATGGGGCATCATGTTCGATTTGCGAAAAATTCCACTTCTTCGGGTCCTTGTGCCATTCTTCGGCGGGGTATTGAGCGGAATCCATCAGAATTCGAAGATCCAGGTGCATGTATTGATCATGTTATCACTTTTTCTCCTGGTCGTGGTCGTGGTGGTTTACAGGAGGCAGAGTCAGAGGCCGGATTTGCTTCCATGGATCAATGTCCCGTTATTATTTCTGCTTCTCTGGTTTGCAGGTACAGGCAGCGGGATCCTAAGCCTGCCCCATGATCCAGGCTTGCCTGTGAATCAGCAGGTGGTGGTTAGGGGGGAAATTGCGGGGTCGCCCTCTCCCCAGTCTTATGCCCATACCTTTGAGATGGAGCTTCATCTGCTTAGTTCCGGGGATACCATCTGCAGGACCAGAACCATTATAAAAGCCTACCTGAGCATGCCGGCCGACTCCCGGCTGCCTGAGGCGGGCGAGATCTGGCAGTTCTCCGGCAAGCTACTTCCCATTCGCAACAGCGGGAATCCGGGTTCGCCTGACTACAGATCCATCATGGGAAGGAAAAATTGCTGGTATCGCTTCTACATTGCCCGTGGTGCTGCCGGGACCTTGTCCAACAGGGAAATCATCGGGCAGGAGAGAAGACTGTCTCCAGCCAGATTCAGAAAAAGGGTAGCTGATCACTGGCAGGGGGACCTGGAAGAAGTATCCTTGCTAAAGGCGGTATGCCTGGGCGATCGATCCTCTCTTACCGACGATATGCGCCAGGCCTATTCTTCGGCAGGGGGGATGCATTTACTGGCTGTATCTGGCTTGCATGTGGGGCTGATCTGGTGGGTATTGCAGCGCATGACCGGGTGGCTGAGCCTGATTTTTCGAAAGGGGAGCCAACAGACCGTCCTGGTGGTGGCCCTCCTCTGGTTTTATGCCTTTCTTACAGGATTTTCTTCCTCCGTTAGCAGATCTGTTTGCATGTTCTCCTTCTTTTCGCTTAGCCGGATCATGGGGGAACGGCTTCATCCCCTGAATGCCATCTTTGTATCGGCTTTTCTGCTGGTAATGATAGATCCCCAAAGACTGATGGATGTTGGCTTTCAGCTTTCTTTTACAGCCATTGCCGGGATCATTACCCTGCATCCGATATTTCTGAAGCTGCTAAAGGTGAAAAACAGGATTCTTCGGTGGCTATGGGAAGCCAGCTCAGTGAGCCTGGCAGCCCAGATCTCCACAGCACCTCTTGTGATATTCTATTTCCACCACCTGCCCGTCTATTCGCTGATAACCAGCCTTCTTGCAATACCCCTGCTCAGCCTGCTGATTGCCACATTTGTATGCTCGGTTCCTTTTATGGAGATGGGCATTCTGACAGAATTTTTTAATTTCCTGCTGCTTGGCCTGGCCTCTTTGATGAATCGTTCCATGGATCTACTTTCATCCCTGCCTGCTTCCATACTGGGGGATTTGCACCTGGACCGGGGGAAGCTTCTGGCCTGGCTTCTGGCATTCGTGCTGGGTATAATTTTTTTGCATGGCAGGAGGCGGCTCATCGCCTACCTGCTTATGTTTTTAATCTCTGTCTCCATGACAGGGAGCTCGTTTTCAGCTTTGAAGCGTCGCTCTTCTTCTGAGCTGGTCATTTCGCACTTCAGGGGGGCATCCATGGTGACCTTCCGGGAAGGAACACGAGTGAATCACTATTGCTGGTACAGGGACAGCACCTCAAAATACTTTGTGAATGCTTACAGGGATAGCTACTGGAGCAGGAGGATTTATAAGAATACCCTTTATGAGCCGGATTCTGGTTTGCAGCAAAGGGGAACAATTTCAGCTTGCATAGCCCTTACAGAGGGGGCGTGGATGCTTGGTGGGGGATCATGTGGGGGCCTGCTGCTGTCGCATGAATTGAATCCGGATATTTGGGATGCTGTCCAGCTTGATTCGGTGTTGAAAGGTGCAAGGCAGCCCGATTTTATTCTTTTCTCGGGCGAGCCACCTGTTGAGATTTTGCAGCCCGATCGGTGGTTGGGGGATGAAGTACTGGTGATCGACGGATCGAACCGAAAGAAATTTCTGGAGCATATTGACGCAGAAGGGGACCGGGTATATTTGACCGACCGCTCGGGGGCTTACGTGAAAAGATGGTAAAAAAAGGGACTTCCATGCCTGGTATTGGACAATTATCTGTTATTTTGCCCTGTTGTTTTTTTTTAAATTATGCGTATTGTAATTGCCGGAGCTGGCGAAGTTGGATCACATCTGGCCAAGATGCTCAGTCACGAGGAACATGACCTGGTGGTAATTGATAACGATGGCGATCGTCTTAAGACCATTGGAAGCACACTGGATGTGCTAACCATTGAGGGAAATGCCAACTCCATTGCCCAGCTGAAAGAAGCGAAAATCGGAAAGGCCGATCTCTTGATCAGTGTTACTTCCTCGGAGGATGTGAATATAAATTCAGCCATACTCAGCAAGCGGCTTGGAGCTAAGAAGACCATTGCCAGAATCGATAATCAGGAGTATTTACTACCAGCCAACAAGGAGATTTTCGAAAATCTGGGCGTGGATTACATGATTTACCCGGAAAAAATTGCGGCCCGTGAAATTGTGGGCCTGCTTTCGGAAACGGGCAGTACCGAGGTGGTGGAATTTGGCGGAGGCAAGCTTCATATGTATGTGATCCGACTTGACGAGGATGCCCCCATCATAAATAAGAGCCTGCGTGAACTTGCACCTGAAAACAATGGATTGGAATACAGGGCGGTGGCAATCACCAGGCATGCGCAGACCATCGTGCCTTCGGGTGACGACCGTTTTCAAATCGGAGACCTGGTCTATGTAATAAGCAGCAAGACCGGACTGAAACAGCTTTACAAGTATTCCGGAAAGAAGCAATTTGAGGTACGGGATATCATGATCCTGGGTGGAAGCAGGATTGGGAGGAAGACTGCCGATGCGCTGGGGAACCAGCACTATGTGAAACTGATCGAGAAGGATCGGCAGCGGAGCTTTGTTTTGTCTAATATGTTAAGCAATACGCTGGTTATCAACGGAGATGGCACCGATATGGAACTTTTGCGTGAGGAGGGGCTGGATAAGATGGATGCCTTTATCGCGGTCACAGGGAATGCCGAGACCAATATCCTGAGCTGCTTGCTGGCCAAGCACATGGGTGTGAAGAGAACCATCGCGGAGGTTGAAAACATGGACTATATCCACCTGGCAGAAAACATAGGTGTGGATACCATCATCAATAAAAAACTGATCACCGCCAGCCGGATTTTCCGTTTTACCATGGCAGAAGAGGTAAGCAGCATCAAATGCCTCACGGGAACAGAGGCAGAGGTGATGGAATTTGTTGTGAAGCCTGATGCACCTGCCACACAGGGAAAACTGAAAGACATCAACTTCCCCAAGGAGGCCATTATAGGTGGTTTGATCAGGGGAAAGAAGGCCCACATAGCCCATGGAGAGACACATATTAAACCCTACGACCGAGTGGTGGTCTTTGCCCTGCCGGGAGTCATCTATACCATAGGCAAGTTTTTCAATTAGTAGCTTATGCTGAATCCCCGAACGATTATCCGGATCCTGGGTGTGATATTGATCACCGAAGGATTTTTTATGTGGCTTACCATTCCGGTGTCCCTGATTTTCAGGGAGCAGGATTCCATGAGCTTTTTGCTTTCAGGTGGCATATCCGTTTTAGTTGGCGTGGCAGCTTATCTGCCCCTGAGAAAATCCGATCTGGACCTGAACAGAAGGGATGGCTACGTGATTGTTACCGGGGCCTGGATCCTCTTTTCCCTTTTTGGAACCCTGCCCTTTCTCCTCACACATTCCATTCCCAATTTTACAGATGCGTTTTTTGAGACCATTTCTGGCTTTACCACCACCGGGGCCTCCGTTCTGAATAATATCGAGGAACTGAGTCATGCTGTTCTATTCTGGAGGAGCCTGATTCAATGGCTGGGAGGCATGGGAATTATTCTGCTCACCCTGCTTCTGCTTCCCTACCTGGGAATAGGGGGCATGCAGCTGTTTTCAGCCGAAGTACCAAGCCCCACTCCCGATAAGCTCCACCCCCATGTGAAGGATACTGCCAAGCGCCTGTGGTTCATCTATCTGATCTTCACTTTTGTGGAGACCATCTTACTATGGGCCGGTGAAATGAAGCTTTTCGATGCCGTGTGTCATTCGCTCACCACCATGGCAACAGGGGGGTACTCCACCAAGCAGGCCTCCATTGCTTACTGGAACTCCCCCTATATCCACTATGTGATTACTGCTTTTATGTTCCTGGCAGGAACCAATTTTACCCTGGCCTATTTTGGAATGCACGGACAGTTCAGAAAGATCTGGAGAAATGAAGAGTTCCGGTGGTACCTTGGTTTTATAGGGGGCTTTACCCTGCTTGTTACCCTTGGACTTTTCTTTACCAGCGGCTCAGGACTGGAGCCGGCTTTCCGGAATGCCATTTTCCAGGTGGTTTCCATTATCACTACCACCGGGTATGCAACAGCTGATTACCTGAAGTGGGCACCCTGGCTCATCGTGGTAATTTTCACCCTGATGTTTTTTGGGGGCTCGGCAGGATCCACCGGGGGTGGCCCAAAGATCATGCGGGTGGTGGTTATGTTGAAAAACTCCACCCAGGAATTGAAACGAATGATTCATCCCAACGCCATGATTCCGGTCAGGCTCAATAAAATGGCCGTAGAGGAACCAGTGGTTACCAGTGTGCTTGCATTTATGGCTTTTTACGGGATCATTGCTGTGGCCTCCATGGTAATTATGTCCATACTGGGAAATGACCTGGACACCTCCATTGGCGCCGTTGCAGCCACCCTGGGGAATATTGGTCCGGGTATCGGCAACGTAGGTCCTGCCCTGAACTTTTCAGAAATTCATGTGGCAGGCAAATGGTTTCTCTCCTTCCTGATGCTGGTGGGCCGACTTGAACTCTTTACCGTGCTTGTACTATTCTCCCCCATGTTCTGGAGGCGCTAGTCTACTTAATTTGGCGAGAGCTGAAATTCAGCCGGAAGCTTCCCGAAGGTTTTTCTCATCCAGAAATGGAATTTATGCATCCCGTCCCCGTAGAACATAAGCGGGCAGAAGCCATAGACCACCTTGATATTGTTATCCAGACAGAGCTGATGCGCTTTCTCTGTATAGGCTCCTCTGCCCACACCGCGAATCATCCATACACGTTGGATGGGAGTACCTATGCACTGCTCTGTGATCTCATCAGTAAGTGAAGCCGGGACCGCCAGGATCACACTTACTACATCTTCGGGCAGATCTTTAACCGTAGGAACACAGGTTCTGCCTTCCACCTCCTTGCATTTCGGATTTACCGGGTAAACCTCGTAATCCTTTTTACTGAGTTCGAGCAGCAGGCTGCGTCCGAAATTATCTTTTTTAGCGGAAGCTCCGACAATGGCTACTTTCTTGTCATTGAGGAATTCCTGAATAATATCTTTCATGATCCTGGTTTTATCTCCCTTAAATTTATGACTTTTTGATCTTTCTTCTACTTTTCTTCTCCTTTTTTCGTCCATAGGAGTATTGATTGCTGCCTCTTATTGAAGCTACCTTTGACTCATTCATTGGGTTATTTGCCGGAAAAGCAAGCTCCCATTTTCTGGATCTTTACAATGGCAAAAACCAGGATATGGCATATGATCCGCTGATGAATAAGTTTAGTGCCCTGGATGCATACAGATATAGTTATAATGCGCTGGTAAACCTTTTTTGGCAACCGGTTGAAGGAGCTCGCCTTGGAATAGAATTTGCCAATGGTCAGCGCTTTGATAAAGGTCCCTTCCGTGGCCATGCAAACCGCTTGTCGGCGCTTATCTATTATGATTTCTAATTCAATTAGCAATGACTTGCTCAACAGCTTTTATTCAGAGAAACAGCTTACAAAAGTGGCATCCGAGATACTAGGGGATGAGCTTCAACTCATCCCATCCGAGAAGAATGCCGTTTTTTGTTTCCCGGATACCCTTGCCACCGTATACCACAAATTGCTGTTTGTCCTGACTTCCTGATAACTTTCTCCAGTAGTTTATTCCGGAGAAGAAACTTTCAGAATAGGTTCGTGAGGATTTTATTTCAATCGGAATCAAGGAGTCCGCCTGCTCTATAATCAAATCAATTTCAACACCTTTATGGTTTCTCCAGAAATATAGATTACTACGTTTTCCCGCATGGAATCTACTTTTCAGCAACTCAGAAATAATGAAATTTTCAAACAATGCACCAAACAGAAAATGTGTGTCAATTTGTTCTTTCGATGATATTCCAAGCAATGAAGAAGCTAGACCGGTGTCATGGAAGTAGAGTTTGGGCATTTTTACAAGCCTCTTATTAAAATTCTTGTGATGGGGTTGCAACAAGAAGATGATGAAACTGGCTTCGAGGACAGAAATCCAGGATTTGGCTGTGTTCACGCTTACCCCGGTATCATTGGCCAAAGAGGATAGATTGAGTAACTGTCCTACACGACCGGCACATAATTTCATGAATCGAACGAATAAGTTCAGATTCTGGATGTTTTGCAGAAGCCTGACATCTCTTTCAATGTAGGTCTGAATATAATTGGGATAGAAATCCTGCGGATCGATTTCCCTATCATACAGCCTCGGATAAAAGCCATTGTATATGATTCCCTCAGCTGATTCTACCTTCAGGCCGTGCGCAGACAGCTCAGAGTAACTAAATGGTAGAAGATGCAAAATGGCAACTCTGCCGGCAAGGGATTGTGAAATCCTTTCGTTCAAAAGAAAGCTTTGAGAGCCGGAAATGATGAATTGTCCTACCTGACCAGATTGATCTGTGATGGTTTGTATATAAGAGAATAAATCAGGGATTCTCTGGATTTCATCGATAATCATTCTGGGGGCTGTAGCAAGAAACCTTCTTGGATCAGATTCTGCCTGAATTCTGGTATCCGGTTCCTCGAGCGATGTATACAAGTATTCTGGAAATGACTCTTGCAGAAGAGTAGTTTTTCCCGATTGCCTTGGTCCTGTAAGAGAAACAACCGGGTACTTGTGTGCTAGCTGTAACAGCTTGTCCTTAACTTCTCGTTGAATCATGTTTGAAAGGTACAAAAATGCAATTAAAATGCAAAATTGTACGAGTTGAAGACAGTATGTATGCTCCCAATGAATAAAATGTTTTGCCTGACTGGACTGGAAAGGGATCCAGCTTTTGTGATTCTAAAATCATTTACACGATTCTGACAATTTTCCACCTTTTTACCACTTAAGGAGCATTGACATTACTCCCGGAAAATAGGTACATTTATATTTAATTTTGCTACACGCATGGAAAATGAAAATTATAAGATCCTTGCTGCTCTTGCTTTTGGGGCAATGGGAGGGCTATTACTTGGGAACTACATATGGGGAAGCGCCCAGGGAAAAAGCAAAAGTCTTTCAAATCACCTGGCCACACTGAGTAAGGTAGTGGAGCAGATTGAACACATCAATACGGAGGAGTCAGAGAAGCTCAAAGAAAGGATAGAAAATATATTAACCACTATTGAATCAAGCTATGGCGACTCTGAAGGATCAAATCAATGATATAAGCAAGGATACAGAAAGCCTTGTAAAAGAATACGTGAGGCTTTTCTCCATCAGGCAATCTGAAAAACTTGCTTTGTTTTTGGGGATTTTATCCTCGGTATTTGTGCTGGCCATTCTTCTCCTTATTGTGGTGGTTTTCTCTTCTTTCGCCCTGGCAGCCTACCTGAACAAGGTAATGCCTGGCGATTTCTGGGGTTTTGTGATTGTTGGCGGGGTATATATTTTGACGATTATCTTACTGATCATTAAGATTTTCAGGACAAAAACACCGCTTTTTGGCAACTTCTTTGCCAGAATGATTTCCACCGTTCTTGACCTTGATATGGAGGATGCCAATAACCTGAAAGGACTCAAACATGCCGGTGAGTTGGCCAATCAGAAGATAGATGCTAATAAAATAAAGATAAAAGGAGATCTTCAATTGCTTCGATTTACTATTTTTGAGGCGCTTTTTAAGGAGTTTATCGGTTTGTTTAAATCCAGAAAGAAAGAGAAGGGCACGGCCAGTAAAGCCAAGAAGGCAGAAATGAATGAGAAATCTGACGAGACAGAGAAAACTGACAAGGCCAAGAAAACCAACAAGACCAACAAGACTGATAACACCCAATAGATACAATGTCTGATCACATCATTAAATACCGAAGCCTCATCATAATCGGAGCCCTGCTCATCACTGTACTGGCAGGCTTGCTGATACCCCGGCTCGAGATCAATTCCAACCTGGATAAATATGTTCCCGATCACCTGGAGAATAAGGCCTACCTGAGGGAGCTTAACTCCATTTTCGGAAGTACTGAAATGATCCTGGTTATGCTCCATGATGGAGACCTGGTCAATGCAGCCGCCTTAAAAAGGCTGAGTGCACTGGCTGACGATCTGGCTGATTTGGAGGGCATTACCCGCTGTATCTCACCATTTGATGCAAAAGAAATATCCTACGACGATGGCTTCATGCTGATGGATCCGCTCTTCGAAGAAGAGTCACTTGATACCTACAATTATGAATCCCTGAAGCCCCGCATTGCAGCCAACCAGATGGCAAGCCGCTTCTTTTCAGAAGATTTCACCCTGGCGTCCATTATTCTGAGTAAGGATACAGATGCTCCTGAGTCAATCATAGAAGATATTCAGGAAGTGATTGCTCAGCATCCTGGTGATGAGGAGGTGTTGATAGGGGGCCTGCCCTATATTCGCTATTCCATCTCAGGAAACATCAAGAGTGATATGCTTGTGCTTGTACCACTGGCCCTTGTACTGATGGTGTCCATGCTCTATTTTTTCTTTCGGGAATGGAGGGGAGTCTTAATGCCTTTCAGTGTCGTGGCTATGAGTATTATATTCTCTTTTGGAATTATGGCCCTGCTTGGCTGGCAAATATCCCTGATGTCCATCCTAATGCCCATCATGCTTATTGCCATTGCCAATAACTATGGCATTCATATGATTGCCCTGTACCAGGAACTTGCAAGGAGTCCGGAACCCATGTCCATGATAGCTATTTGTAAGCGAATCTATAAGGATTTGAGACGCCCGATTATTATCACCGGTCTGACCACCATTGCCGGCGTGCTTGGCTTGCTAACCCATAGCATGATCCCCGCCGCTCAACTGGGTGTCATTACTTCGGTGGGCATCGCCTTTGCACTGATCCTGAGTCTCTGGTTTGTACCGGCCATGCTTTCCTATTTCAAAGTGAAGGCAAGCACTGCCAGTGCCAAACCCAAAAAAACTGCCCTTGCAGATCGCTGGCTCGAAAGGTTCAGCAGGTGGGTAAGTTATCA
>Ga0180430_10000302_pt1 | contig 55122 bp, 40 predicted proteins | sample SS_ome_9_FD_132999 | JGI IMG/M metagenome (GOLD analysis project Ga0180430, IMG submission 132999) | Hypersaline lake sediment archaeal communities from the Salton Sea, California, USA - SS_1_S_2 metaG | ecosystem: Environmental > Aquatic > Non-marine Saline and Alkaline > Hypersaline >...
CACGACCGCCTGTCAGCGATACTCTCTTGCGAAACTCAGTCCTGTCACCGGATTGGACGTGGTTGTCGATAAACATCCGCGAATAGTGGCCCAGCTGACAGGTGAATGAGCACGAACTGCGAACGACGATCTGGTATTCGCCCGATTCCTTTGCAAGCAGGCCACCTCGCCAGCGGATGGAGTATTCTTCCGGGTTAATCCCTTCACCCGGGCCTTCTTTCCCAAAGTCGAAATCAATTGCTGGATCGACACGTTCGATCTTCCTGCTGTCCTTGCTGAAATTGGCGGCGTCGAAGTATTCCGCCTTTAGCCCCCTGTCAGTGGTCATCGTGGTCACTCCGCCATGAAACGCATAAAGGTCAGCCAGACTTTGGCGAAGTTGTGGGCCGGTCAATCGAGACAGTGTTGTGCGAGGTGGATCGTTACGGTTCTGAGCAGCTTCTCCGTAGAACTCCTCATGTATCCAGGCCGCGACGGCATCGGCGTGTTCGCCCACACACTCTTCTGGACTTCCTTCCGGCATTGTGTTGGAAATCACGCGCGCCAGTCCAGAGACAGTCAGGTCTCCGATGAGTGGATCGGAGTAGAAGCCTTCAACGCCCTCGCCTTTCACGCCATGGCAGCCTGCACATGACTCGCGATAGATCTCCGCGCCTTTCTTTAGCGTGGTATCAACGGAGGCCGTATCACTCGCGAACGATGTATGGCAAATCAGAGGTGACACAGCGATCAAGACCGCTGCCGAAACGAACTGCGCGCAGGATATGAAAGGTGTCGACATAGAGGCAGAATCGTTTGAGGCAGGCCGCTGTGACAATGCGGTGAATGGATGGGATCATCATTGTACCTCACAATCAGCAAGTCTCAACGGGATCGTCAGGCGAACATGTGCCTGTTGATCGGCCCTGCATCGACTCCGGCGAGCTGCGCGACGTTGGTCTACCTTTGAAAATCTGATCCATCGGTTACGAAGTTTTCGGGCCCATTGAGCTTGCCAACAGCGCACAAAAAAAAACGAGCCACTCAAATGGAGTGGCTCGTTGTGGCTGCATCCGGTGCGGCCGATGAGAGAGAGCTTCATCGCGTATGCTGCCGCTGGCTCGGCTACGCCTGGTTCTGTTTCTTTCGTTTCTTCATCTTACGTTTGCGGGCTTCGGCGTTCTTCTTGTTCTGCTTCTGAACGCGTTCTTTAAGCCGCTGTGACTGCTTCTTAGCCGCCTGCTCAGCTTTACGTTCAACCTGTTTGAGTTCCTTAATGGATTGCTCAACTGGCTGCTGCTTGAACTCAGAACCGGCGGTCCAGGCACCGTTACAGCCCTTTTGAGCCGGGATGCTGTAGCTTTGGTCAAGGCTGCGCAGTGCGTAGCCGACTTCTTTGAGTTCTTCGTTCACGGATGTCGCCACGACGTTCATACCGGACCCGATGCCAACTACGGCAACCGTTCCGAGGATGGCAGCTTCTGCAGAAAGCAGAGCTCCCGATTCATCATTCCACAGTTTCTTAAACAGTCTCATCTCTCAACTCCTGACAATCTGTTGGAATGTATTCACACCAGCATGCGCGTGTGAACAGCTCTGTTAAGCGGACTGAACAGATCGTAAGGCAGGGCTGAAAGATGTTACAATAGGAAAAATGAGAAATATGGGTATATTCACCTCATTTGTTCACTGGTGGTGTGCATGTGTCAGATGTTTTCGGGCTCAACTCCTGTTTTCTCTTTGTCCCAGAAGGTGAAGAAGAACAGCACCGCAACCCCCGCTGCCAGTCCAGCTGGCAGCATCCAGAACTGTTCGGCTCCGGCGGCCCAACCTTCGGCTGTCTTCGGATCGAGCTTGATACGGTCGCCCCAGATTCCCAGCACGTAATTTCCAACCAGCATCCCGGCACCATAAGTCAGCAGCCCGACGAGCGCCTGGGCGCTCGTGCGAATTGATGCGGGGGCCACTCGATCGGTGTAGAGCTGGCCGGTGACAAAGAAGAAGTCGTAGCAAATTCCGTGGAGGACGATACCGGCGACAAGCATCGGAGCAGACGACGGGAACATGGCAAACAGTGCGTAGCGTGCGGCCCATGCAAGCATCCCGACCAGCAGCATGTACTTGACGCCAAGACGCGCGAGGAACAGTGGTACCAGAGCCATAAAAACGATTTCGCTCACTTGCCCCAAAGCCATGACGCCGCCTGTTCTGTCGCCAAATGCCATGGCTCCAACAAACTCCCCTGTGCGGGCGTAGTAGAATGCCAAAGGAATGCAGATGAGAAAGGAACAGACAGCAAAGACGAGGTAGGCAGGTTTCGCCATGAGTGACAGGGCGTCAAGTCCCAGAACTCGGATGATATTGACTGGCTGGTCTTTACCTTCCGGCGGGGATGCGGGCAGTGAGAAACTATAGAGACCGTAGATCACGCTTACGATTGCAGCGATTTGAAACTGAACATTGCTGCTGCCCGCTTCGCTGATCCCGGGCAGGATCGGCAAGGCAAACAGCCCGAAGAAGGATTCTGAAATCACCAGACCTGCGACGATCCAGCCAATCGTGCCCCACAGTCGGACTTTCGGAAAATCATCTTCGACATTATCGACGTTCTGAAACGTGATCGTGTTCACCAGCGCCAGAGTTGGCATGTAGCAGATGAAGAATGTCAGCAGAGCCCAGAACATCTGCGTCGGATTATCGATAGTGCTGACCCACCAAAGTAGTCCGCCGCCAATCAGGTGCAGAATGCCGTTGAGCCGCTCTTTGTTCATCAGTCGGTCGCCAAGGTAACCAACGATCAGCGGAGCAAACAGGGCGGCCCACGTTTGTGTGGCGTACGTCTGCCCAACAATCAGGTTGAGTCCCTTTTCTTCAGCAAACAGCTTGCTGAGGTATGTCCCCATTGTGACAAAGAAGACCCCCCAGACAAAAAACTGGAGGAACATCATGATGTTGAGCCGCAACCGGGTAGTCATCGTCGTGGGGTCCTGTAGCTACTGATTCGTGCCGCAAAGCTTGATTCGTTTCAGCCGTCGGGCCATTCCCCGCTGGCAATCAGGCCGCAGATCATGACAGGCTGAACCGCGTCCGGCAAGTAGTCAGGCTGCTGGCGATTCGCTCACGGCAGTTGGCTACAGAAACTGCGAATCGCCCTGCTCTTTCAGCAGCTCAAGCAGTTCCTTGATGCGTTCGGAATCATCTCGACGAGCGACCAGGGTGGCATCGTTCGTGTGGACGATGATGCAGTCTTCCATTCCGAGTGTGGCGACCAGGTGATCGTCGGTGCTGCGGATGATGCAGTTCCTGGTGTCAACCGATCGCACAAGGCCGTCAGCTGTGTTGCCGTCTTCGTCTGTTCCTGAAAGTCGAGGCACAGCGAGCCAGCTTCCGACGTCGTCCCATTGGAATGGAGCTTCAATCACGCACACGTCATTGGCACGTTCCAGGACAGCTCGGTCGATGGCAATGCTGTTCATCTGCGGAAACTCATCGGCCAGCGCCGCTGAGTACTCAGGCGTGCTAATCGTGGCTGCCAAACGTGTCAACCGGTTGTGCATGTCGGGCTCGTACTGTCGGAGCTGATCCAGAATCGTGGATGCCTTCCAGCAGAAGATTCCGCAGTTCCAATAGAAGTTGCCGGAGTTGATGTAGTCCTGAGCGGTCTCCTGAGGCGGCTTTTCGCGGAATGATTCGACGGCGAAGGATGTATTGCCGTTGCTGAGTGAGTTGCCACGTTCGATGTACCCGTATCCGGTTGACGGAAATGATGGCGGAACTCCGAAAAGCACCAGCCGCTGCGGATCTTCTTCGACCAGGGCGACTGCCTTCCGGGCCGCGTCCTGGAAGGCTTTCGGGGGAGAAATCACGTGGTCGGCCGGCATCACGAACATGATGCCATTCGGATCCTGCTGCAGCACATGGATGGCTGCCAGGCCCACGCATGGGGCCGTATTTCGGGCGGCAGGTTCAATGAGCACGTTACCGGCCGGAATCTTCGGCAGTTGTAGTTGAGTCAACTGAGCCTGAACATGATTGGTGACGACCCAGAAGTTGGACGCTTCGACCAGATCACCGCATCGATCGACTGTTTGCTGAATCATCGTGCGGTCGCCAGCCAGTTTGAGTAACTGTTTGGGGAGTTGAGTTCGGCTCTGAGGCCAGAATCGGGTGCCGCTTCCGCCGGCCATAATCACTGCGTGCAGCATGGGAGGTCCTGGGTTTCGTGTCTGCCGAGAGGAAGCAGTCCGGCACCGAATGGTGCAGACGTTCGAACAGTCTGAGTACCGGTGCTACTAGTATTCGCGGCGTTGTCGGGAACTGGGGATTCCCATTTGTTTTCGGTACTTGGTGATGGTGCGTCGAGCGAGTGTCAGGCCCTGCTTTGAAAGTGCGTCTACCAAAGCGTCATCGCTGAGTGGTTTCTTCTTGTCTTCTTTGTCGATCAGTTCCTGAAGCTTGATGCGGATGGTGTCCCATGCGACTTCGGCACCATCTGCAGATTGAGTCCCACCACCGAAGAAGCGTTTCAATGGAAAAAGACCGCGAGGAGTCTGGATCCACTTTTCGTCGACAGCTCGTGATACCGTCGTGACGTGGACACCGACGCGATCGGCGATCTGTTGCATCTTCAGGGGCGCGATGAATTCCGGACCCTTGTCGAGGAAATCCGTTTGGTGATCGATGATTTCCTGAGCGACCTTCTTGAGTGTGCTGTAGCGTTGCTGGATGGCTTCGATCAGCCATTGGGCAGATTCGACCTTCTTCTTGATCCATTCCTTGGTTTCAGCAGTCGGGTTGGCCTGCATCATTTTTCTGTAGCGTGGGCTGATCCGCAGCTCAGGAACATATTCGTCCAGGAGCTTGACGACGTATTTGCCATTTTCGTCTTTTTCGAGTGCCAGGTCCGGGGTGACTCTCTGAACAGGACGTTGCTCAAAACCACGCCCGGGATATGGATTCAGGGTCTGGATCTGTTCGATTCCGACTTTGATCTTATCCAGACTGAAGCCAGTTGCCTTCTGAATAACAGGGAGTCGATTGAAGGCGATGTCTTCAAGATGATCGGAGATGAGAACTCGCATGACATCGTGAAACGGCATGTGATCTCGAATTTGCAGCAGCAGCATTTCACGATGGTCCCGAGCCCCGACTCCGGGAGGATCCAGTTGCTGAATCATCTTCAGGACGGAGTCAGCCTGTTCCTGTGTCAGGTCCTGACCCCATGTTCGGTTGAACTGCTGCACGATCTCTGCGAGCAGACTTTGTAGTTGGCCGTTCGGCCCCAGGTGCTGGATCAGGAACTCACCGAACTGTCGTTCCGATTCGCTGCAGGACGCGAACGAGAACTGTTCCATCAGGTATTCCTGAAGGGACTGTGGTCTCGCGATCATATTGGCCATGACGTCGTGTTGACGATCCATGCTGTCGCTGACCTGATTGGAGGATGGTCGTGCTCCTCCAAACCCGACATTGTCTTCCGGCCATTCCGACGAGATTTCCAGAAGCCGTTCGAAGTCCGATTCGTTGTTGTTGTCGTTGCCGGCAACCAGCTCACGTTCTTCGACGTCTTTGGCCAGTTCTTTTCGTTCCTTAGGGTCATCCGGCTTGATGACCACGTCGCCTTCTGCAACCGGAGCGTCCCTGTCGCGGTCAACAACATCAAGCGTCACATTCTCGACGAGCTCCTGTTCGATGCGTTCGTTCAATGCCATCATATTCAGCTGCAGGATTTCCATGGACTGGATCATCCGCGGAGCCAGCTTCATCTGCTGACTCATTTTCATCTGCTGAGATATGTTCAGGTGCATCGTACGTGGGAGTTCGTGAGAGAGAGTTTTTCGTGCGAGATTTGGTTGAGGCTCTGTGGTTTGGTTGTCAGAAGCCTACGTCAATTCGGGCAAACGGGATGCCAACAGCCTGAGAATCTGTGTCGACGGGATCGTTGGCGGGTCGTGATATAAGGTCTCTAGAACGTTTGGCGGCCTTTCAAAGCGTCTGCGAGCATCTCTCGATTCGCAAATTCCAGCACACTGCCGGACGCGATGCCTCGAGCAAGCCGTGTAATCGTTACATCATCGTTCTGCAGCAAATTCGTTATGAACAATGCGGTTCCGTCGCCGTCAACGGTTGGGTTTGTGGCCATGACCAATTCGCTTACTCCGTCGTTGCGGACTCGACGAACCAGCTGGTGAATCGTGAGATCTTCGGGGCCGATTCCATCGAGTGGCGCGATGCGGCCACCGAGGACGTGGTAAAGGCCCTGGAATGCCCCGCTGGATTCCAGGGCGACGACATCTTTGGGTTGTTCCACGACGCAAACGGAATGGCGTTCTCGACGAGGATCCTGACACAGTTGGCAGACGTCTGATTCGGTGAGATTAAAACAGATGTTGCACCTCCTGACGTGCTCCTTGACGTCTCGAATGGCGTCGGCGAGCGCAGTCGCGTCACCGTTGGAACAGGACAGGATGTAGTTGCTGAGTCGTTCAGCCGATTTCCGACCGATTCCCGGCAGGCGCGCAAACTCCTCAATCAACCGAGCGACACTCGGTCCATAGGGGTGATCTGTAATGTCCTGCTTCCTGCCTGGCATTCGTAATCCGTTTCAATCCGTTGATGGTTCCTGTGCTTATTCACCCATGCCCAATTTGGACAGAGCTTCATCGAGTCCTGGAATATTCATTCCTGTTGCGACTTCCGACATTGCTGCTGCCGCCGCATCTTTGGCTTTTTGAAGTGCCTGATTTGTGGCTGACGTCACCAGTTCTTCGATCATTTCACGATCACCAGTCTCGATCAGTGATGGTTCGATGGTTACGGAGACAATTTTGAGGTCGCCGGTGGCCTGTGCCTTGACCATCTCGCCGCCCGCGATTCCTTCGACGCGAAGAGCGGCGACCTGTTCTTTCACTTCGGCGATGCGTCCCTGCATCTCAGACGCCTGCTTCATCATTGAGGCGATGTTTCCGAGTCCTTTGAGCATCGAATGCTCCTTTACTCTGTTGGTGTTGAGTTATGACTGTTGGTCCTGCTCGACTGCATCCCGTTTGACAGGGGCGTTCATGACACGTTCGACCGTCGCACCAAAGACATCGACAACATCCTGAACAAACGCGTCCTGGTTTGGATCAACGTCCTCACGCACGACGATGGTGGGTGGTTTTGGTTGCTGCTCCTGATCGGGAGGCGTCTGCCGTCCCGCCCTGACCGGTTGAGACGACTGGCTGGTTTCTTCTGTCTTTGCCTGAGTGACCTTCGGTGGTGGGGCCTGAATCAATTTCACCGTGATCGTTGCCGTGACCCCGGTCAGTTGCCGAATGACTTTCTGGATTGTTGCCTTGTGTTCTGGTGACTCGAGAACTCGTTTCTGGAAGTCGAGTGATGATTTCAGGATCAATTCTACTGTGTTTGGCTCAATAATTGCTAGACGGTCTGCTGCTTTCAATGCAGATGACACTGTAAATGGTGTATCTGCAACAAGTTGAGACTGCAATGCGTCGGATTGATCGGCGGAGAACGGCAGCGCAGGAGCCGATTCAGACTCGTGCCTACCAGTTGCAGCAGCCTGCGGGGCTAACTCAGCCGTTTTTTTTTGACTGGCGTCGTCCGTCACAGTGGACGCCGTTGGCAGCTCGGGAAGATTGCCGGACAGGAGGCTGCTGATCGCGCTGAGGTTCTCCAGCAGCGAGATCTGAACGAGGCCCATTTCGAGCAACACGCGGGAAAAGGTGCTTCGCAGGATCCTGGCTTTCGTATCCGACAGGATCTGAAAGGCGGCCATGACATTGGGGAGCCCAATTCGCTTGGCTTGTTCTTCGACAGTGGTTCGGCTGGTGTCGCCAACGCTGCACAATGACACCGTTGCGCCATTACTTAATAAGACCATCATGTCGCGGATATAGCCTACACACTGATCGAGCATTTCACCGGGTTGCACGCCCGCAGTCAGTGCCTGGTCCAGAAGATTCAGGACCTCTCCTGGGCGTTGCTGAGTCACTTCATCAAACATGGTAGTCAGCAATTCATCGCTGGCTGTTCCCAGCATGCGATGTACGTCGTCAGCGGTGACGGTTCCATCGCTGAATGCAAGCAACTGATCGAACAGCGACTGGCTGTCTCGCATCGATCCGCGGGCTCGGCGAGCAATCAGCTCAATCGCTTCGTCTTCAACATCGAATCCTTCGGCGGTGCCGATTTCTCTTAGACGCTCGCCGATGGACTCATCTTCGATGGCGCTGAAATCGAACCGCTGGCAGCGCGACAGAATCGTATCCGGAACCTTTTCCGGTTCTGTCGTACAGAACACGAATTTGACGTTGGGAGGCGGTTCTTCAAGAGTCTTCAGGAGCGCGTTGAATGCTTCTCGAGTGAGCATGTGTACTTCGTCGATGATGTAAACCTTGAATTGGGTTCTCATCGAACGGACACCCACGTTGGCTCGGATGCTGCGAATGTCTTCAATGCGGCGGTTGGAGGCTCCATCGATTTCCATCACGTCGACATCGCTGCCGGAGCTGATGCCATCGCAGATCTCACAGTTGTTGCAGGGGACGCCGTCCTGAACATTGGGGCAGTTGAGGGCCTTTGCCAGAATGCGGGCGGTCGATGTTTTTCCGACCCCACGAGCCCCGGTAAACAGATAGGCATGAGCCACCCGCTCGCTACGGATGGCGTTGCGCAAGGCTTTGGAAACATGTGCCTGTCCCACGACATCGTCAAACGCCTGAGGGCGAAAGCGTCGTGCAAGAACCGTATAATGAGTACCACTGCTCACGAGAGATTTCCGGGGACGTTGGTGACTGTTTACCGTACGATCAGTCCGTACAACGCCCATTGTTGTCGATTTTTGGTGAATCATCTACTGTGGGCCGGGAGGCAACATCTGCCGTGACGTCCGACGATTTCAGCTCAAACGATCCTCCGACCCCGCCGACAGACTCGGCGAATGCAGGGTTTGTTGCGCACTGGAAAAAACTTGGCCCGCAACTGGAGGAGATTCGTGCCCAGGAACAGGCTTTGATGACACAGGAGCAGCGCTGGCAGGCAATCGATCGTGTACTTGATCTGAGTTACCAATTCCGGACCGAACGTCCGCTAACCGGTCTGATCGAGCTGCAGCGAATCTTCATGAAAGCCTGGGGCAATGAACGGAATCGTTGAAGCAGCTGCTGAGTTGCAGGAGGTCGGTAAAACCGGCCCCGTGGAGCGATTGCGAGCCATGTTGGCAGAAGTGGCGTGAAGCAGCCGAGACCAATCCCTGAACCAGAGTTTACTGTTGAATCGTATCTCAGCGGTGTTCGCATCGATTCGTTCCTGGCGAAGCATCTTCGGAATTACACCAGCTGGAGGCTTCATCGGATGGTCGAGGCTGGGTTGGTTCAGGTGAATCTGTTGATGGCTCATCCAAGTCAGCGGGTCTTTCGAGGCCAGTCAGTCCGAATTCGACTCGTCGAGCCACCAGATAAGCTGCTGGAGCCGGCTTCTGAACCGATTTCGATTGTTTATGAAGATCCATGGCTCATGGTCGTTAATAAACCCGCCGGTCTGGTGGCTCATCCGGTGGGCGAGTTTCAAAGTGGCACGTTGACAAATCTGTTGCAGGAGTACCTGGATCAACAGACGACCGCCAGAGGTCTATTGCGTGCCGGGATTGTTCATCGGCTGGACCGGATGACGAGCGGGCTGATGGTCGTGACAAAGGAGCATCATTCGCATCGACGGATCTCGCTCGATTTCCAGGCGGCGCGGATGAACAAATCCTATGTTTCTCTCGTGGAAGGTCGAGTGCCCTTTGATGAACGCGTCATCGATCAGCCGATCGGCCAGCATCCGAATGGCCGCAGTGTTCTGATGTCAGTCGGACCCGGTGCTCGACGCCCTCGTGCAGCGCGCACAACTGTGACGGTGTTGGATCGTCGCACGCGTGTGACGCTCGTGGAATGTCGACTCCACACAGGACGCAACCATCAGATCCGAGTTCACATGGCGGCCGCCGGACATCCGGTTCTGGGTGATGAGTTCTATGGCCCCTATGGTGAAATTCGCAGTCAACCTCGCGAAGATGGTGAACCGCAGACCTCACAACGTCACGCACTCCACGCGGCGGGACTGAGTTTCAGTCATCCAGTTCTCGGAACACGGTTGACGTTTCGGTCAGAGCCGCCGGGTGACTTCTACTCAGGTACTTCCGTACTGGCGGTGGACTGATCCCTATACTACAGCCCATCATTCATCCTTGAGATCGTTCAGCGGGATTCGCTGAAATGTGAGCTGTGACTGACTGCCTTCGTAGAGGATGCCGATTGTGTGTTCGTCAATCATCGTCAGGCAGGAGTAGCCGGCGCTGTTGCCTTCGTCGATGAGTAGCTGGTGTTGCGTGGGCCACGTCATGCCGTTATCGGATGACGCTTTGATCGTCATGTGGTTGCGGCCCTTATGACTGTTTGGATTTGAAAACAGCAACCAACTGTTTCCATTCTGGCCCGGTTCGCGGTTGATACTGATGAGACTCGCCATGCAGGAAGTCGGTTCGATCAGGGTTTTGCGGGAAGTGGGGTGTTCGGTCCACGTTTGACCCATGTCTCTCGTCACCATGACGACGCGATTGTCTTCGAGGTCGTAGCGGCAATTGAGCATAAGGACCCCCGGTTCGATTTCTACTACTTGAGCTTCGGTTGTGTCGTGAAACGCTCCGGTTCCAGTGTGCCACGTATCACCGTGATCCCGTGAGTAGATGATTGTGGAACGGGGCATACGCTGATTCTGGGGTGTGTCCTGAAACTGCGCAGCGAAGACAAGCGTACCGTCGTGCATGGTGATACCGTTGCCCGGTCCCTGCAGCATCAAGCACCAACTCGGATCCTTGATCTGGTTGGTGATGTTGATGGGTTGGGACCAAGTGATGCCGTCGTCATCGCTGCGAGTCAGCATGATCTGGCCGGTTTCCTCCGGCAACATACCGGGGCCGGATCCTTTCCATCCCTGGTTCCCGTGACTCCATAGGGCAGCGACCCAGATCGTACCCGTATTGCGATCAACCAGAACGGCTGGATCACCGATGCCGTCATAGTGCCAGTTCGGATCGTCGCCCATGTCCATGATCGTCACCATGTCATCCCAGGTGATTCCTCCGTTCGTGGAACGCGACATTCCGACATCGATGTGTCCAGGCAGGTCACCGTGGCTGTTGTGGCGGATATCATAGACGCCGATCAGCGTTCCCTTGTTTGTCGTCGCCAGTCCCGGAATGCGGTAGGTGTGGACATCATCGTCGCCATGATTGCGCAGCGCGATGCCCAATCGCTGCGTCGTTGTCGGGTGGTCGACAGCCGTTGTCGACTTGTCTGAAAACTCAACGCTTCGGCAGCTGATTCCAACACGATGGTCGATGTCGGCATTGTCGTTCAGCGTTGCCGTGATCCAGATGTGGTTGGTGCCTTCCCGCAGGCTGGATATTTTCTGATCGAGCTTAAAGGTGATTCTCTTTGCGGCTGCGGCTGTCACATCGAGTTCAGCGCCGATTGCAGCCTGTGACAGTCGGTTGTTTGTTCCACCACAATGGATCTGCAGCGATGCGAGATCGGCGATGTCTGTAGTTCCATCCAGTGAAGCGACGATCCGGCTGAGCGAAATCGGAAGGTGTTCACCTGTGGCCTGAATGTCTAATCGAACGAGTGGACAGGTGTCGTTGCCTTTCAGGACCGGGAGAGCGAGCGGAACGACGTCCACGTTGAGAGACGCAGGAGAACTCTCCACCGTATCGACAGGACCGTTTGCAACAGCAGGAGCCGTCAATGAGATGATACAGGCCAGAATTGCGGACGTTCTAAAAGGTTGAAACAACATCGGTCTGATCCGAAATGAATGAGGAACATGATCGGAGTGAATGTGACAACTCACAGCACGACCGACAGCCTATCATTCGCATGCACAGGTTACTTGTCTTGCTTTCAGATTTCAGGCAAGTCCGGCAGCTTCAGAGGAGGATTGATTGATCGCCGTCAACGATCAGTTGTTTGCTGCAGCCAGTTCTTGTTGTCGGGCGCGACGCGAACTTTGCTCCGCATTGACGAAAACATCCAGCAGATGAGGTCGAGGCACAGGCGTGTTGACGCGTTGTGCAACTCGTCTGGCCTGCACTGCCGCCCGAACGGCGGTATCGGGTGAGAATCCAACGACGTCGCCGACTCCGAAGATCCCGGGACACCAGGTTTCCAGGGAACTCGAACACCACAGTTGTCCGTTTTCATCTGGTTCGATGTCGATGGCAGACAGGTTGAGCTGTTCGGTGAAGCCGACAGACCGGCGACAGTCAACGACGTCCGCGTGCGAGTTCGACAGAATGCCGGCTGCTTGTCGGAGTCCGAATTCTGATGGATGGAATGCGATTTCGACACCGGCAGCACGCGCCAGTTCGAGCATCGTCATGTTCTGTCCGTCTCTGGCAACATGTCGAGCCTGCACTCCGAACAAACTGAACAGTGCTGCCATACCACAGCCGAAGCTGTCTCCGCCCAGCATGCATATGGATGATGGCAGGTCTGTGCCTTCCAGCATGACCTCGGGACGATGCAGTGGCACAAGTCCCAAGGGTCGGTGCATGGCCGTAGCTCGGACGCCTGTCCCGATGGCAAAGTGACGGGCATTCACGGTGGTTCGCTGCAGGTGTCGGCTGTCGGAAATATCGACGTTGTGACGGTCAACAAATCGAGCCTGACCGACATGCACCGTGACATTCATACGTTCGAGCATGCTCACGAGGTCGCTGGTTTCCCGAACGATGGCTCGTAAGAGCAACTGGCGAATCAGACGCGGTGAACCGGTTTGTTGCAGAAGCCGCCGACGCTGCTGACACTGGTCAACGAGGAGATCGGAGACCAGGCGTTTGAGTGCGAGTTCAACAAGCCACGACGACTGGCAGCTTTCAGGCAGGATGGCGGCAGTTGGTCGTCCGGATTCAGCAGAAAGGCAAAGCAGTTCGATTGCTGCTTCGTCATTGCCAATCACTGCGAGGTTGTAGTCCATGATTTTTCTCCAGCCCTGGTGTTGGGAATACGCAGGGCGCATTGATGGGGGTCTGGAGAGTTTGATCGGCAGTTCAACGATTGTTCCGAGACCGGAACTTTGGCATTTCGGACAAACTGTATCGCCGCCCGTTGACTGTGCCGGTTGTACGGAATGCTCAGGTTTTGGAAACTGCCAGTGGCTGAACACGGCTCGACCAGCTGCTGAGTGGGTGGTTTGATGCAAAGTCTGGCTGTCTTTGCAGAATATTTGATCTGCGGGTTTGGCGTAGGCGCTCCCACAGACGACAGTTGCGCAGATTGAAGTACATCTAACAATCCATGGTATTCAGGAGATGTCGGCCTATGTCATCCGGCCAGTTCAGACGTGATATTCAGCCTCAGGACGTCAAACGCAACGTCGGCCTGGCGATGCTTGGCTTGGGGGCAGCGATCCTGTTGCTGCTACTCTCGAAATCCTGGTACACCGTTGAAGCGAACGAAAAGGCAGTCGTGCTGAGATTTGGACGATACGTCACGACGTCTGATCCAGGCCTGCATTTTTGCATTCCCTTCGTCGATACGGTTCTGACCGCGGACACTCGCGAGCGCATGATTCGAATGCCGTTTGGTCTGGCCGATGATCGACAGGCCGGTCGAACGAATGAAGAAGACGTTCTGATGCTGACCGGCGACCTGAATGCTGCCGCTGTTGAATGGACCGTTCAGTGGCAGGTGGCAGATCCGCAGCAGTATCTGTTTACATTTCACACGGACCTTGCAGAACAGGAGGAGTTTCTCCAGTACATCATCACTGTCGTTGGGCGAACTGTGATGAACCGTCTGGTTGGAGACTATTCAATTGACGAAGTCCTGACTGGCGCGCGAATGGAGATTCGCGAGGCAGCGCGCGAGGCGACTCAGGCAATGCTTGACAAGTATGAATGTGGAATACGGATTACTGACCTGCAGCTTCAGCGAGTGACGCCACCCGCGCAAGTTGCACCGTCTTTTTCCGCGATTCAGGAGGCGGTGCAAACCAGAGACAAACTGGAGAATGAAGCGAACAAGGAGAAGAATATACTGCTTCCCAAAGCGCGAGCCGAGCGTGACAAACTGATTCGAGGTGCTGAAGGTTATGCTGCTCGACGTCGTTCAGAGGTTAAGGGAGAAATCGACGCGCTGATGGTGCAGTATGAACAGTTTGCGAAAGCACCCGAAGAAACACGGCAGAGATTGTATCTGGAATCGCTGCAAAAAGTATTTTCGAATGTCGACAACAAAACAATTATCGATTCCGATTTGCAGCAGCTGCTGCCACTGCTCAATTTGAACGAAGGGAGCAAATAATGGCTGCGAACAATTCCATCAAAGGTCCGATTGCAATCGTGATCGGAATCCTGATTCTGCTTGTCACCTACAACTCTATGTTCACGGTCAATGAACGTGAGTTGGCTGTCCTTCTGGAATTCGGTAGGCCGGTGCGGAATATCACCGAATCCGGTCTCTACTTCAAGAAACCATTGATTCAGGAGGTCCGCCGTTTCCCTCGTACACGTCAGTTTTGGGCGAGTGGTGCCAATGATGTGCTGGTGGATCTTCCGACCAAAGACGGGAAGAAAATTGAAATTGCGACATGGGCTATCTGGCGAATCACTGATCCGGAGCAATTCCTGAGGGTCATGCGGACCGTGGGCCATGCTGAGCAGCAGGTCCGCCAAAGAGTGCGGGCGGGCGTCCGAGACGTGATTACAACTTACGACCTTGCTGAGGTAGTACGCAGCTCCGATCGAAAACTGACGTACTCGTTCGGATTGGAAGATCTTCCGGAAGTCGAAGCCGATGCTGAGGATTCGTTAGACGATCTTTCGCAGGTTGGTGAACAGGCCAAAATCGCGGTCGGTCGCGAAAGGATCATGGCAGAGATTCAAGCGAGGATTAAGTCTCAGCTAGCTGCCGGTGAGAACGGTGATGACAACCGATCGCTGGACCGTGGCATTGAACTGGTCGACGTTGGTGTGAGTAACATCGGTTTCGTCCAGTCTGTTCGTCAGGCGAGCTTTGAGCGATTGACTGCCTTTATGGAGGCGATTGCCGCCAAGTACGTTAACGAAGGTGAGCAACGGAAGCAGGAAATTGTCAACGAGTCTGAGGCGATGGCGGAAGAGATCCGTGGTGAAGGTGAAGAGCAGAGCAAACGTTTGCGTGGTGAAGTCGAAGCCGAAATTATCGAAGCGTACGCGAATGCAATTCGGGAGACGGGCGACTTTTACAACTTCCAACGTACGCTTGAAGTCTATGAACAGGCACTCGACAGTGATACACGACTCATTCTGACAACTGACAGTGATCTGTTTCGGATGCTGAAACAGGTAGCTCCAGAGGGGGAGTGAAGCCGGTATTCAATAGCCTTTCGGCAGTCTACGACATTATGTCGTGGATCACATTGCCGTGGACGTCCGTAAGTCGGAAGTCTCGGCCAGCGTAGCGATAGGTGAGTTTTTTGTGGTCCAGTCCCATCGCGTGCAGCATGGTCGCATGCAGGTCGTGGACGCTGGTGCGGTTTTCAACGGCTGCAAAGCCGAAGTCGTCGGTCGCTCCGTAAGGCGTTCCTCCACGGATTCCTCCACCGGCCAGCCAGACCGAAAATCCGTAGTGGTTGTGGTCGCGGCCCAGGCTGGGCTTACTTTCGCCGACCAGTTCGACTGTGGGTGTTCTGCCAAATTCTCCGCCCCACAGGATCAACGTTTCGTCGAACAGACCGCGTTGTTTGAGATCCGTGATGAGTGCCGCGATGGGACCATCGATCTCACTGGACAATCGAGGCAGGTTGCTGGCGATGTTGCCATGCGTGTCCCACGGTTGCCCTGCACCATGCCACAGCTGAACATAGCGGACTCCACGTTCCACCAGTCGCCGTGCGATCAACGTTTGGCGACCATGCGTATGAGAACCGTACATGTCCTGGATATGCTGCGGTTCGGCATTCAGGTCAAATGCCTCGGCCGCGGCGTCCTGCATGCGAAATGCTAGTTCATACGAATGAATGCGAGCGTCCAAACGGTCATCGCGTCGCGTTTCGCGATGCTTTAGATTCCACTGTCGCAGAAGATCCAGTTGGCGTCGTTGATTTGGCGTTGCGACGTTGGGGTGCTCGATGTTCTCGATTAGTTTGCTGAGTTGTGAGTACTGAGTATCAATGTGAGTGCCCTGATAAGCTCCTGGCAAAAACGCCGCCTGCCAGTTTTCGGAATCCTTGATTGGCAGCCCTTTGGGGCACATCGCGATGAAGCCCGGCAGGTTTTCGTTCTCAGTTCCCAACCCGTACAGCACCCACGCGCCCATACTCGGACGCGGCTGCACGCTGTCGCCGCAATTCATGAGCATCAGCGATGGTTCATGGTTGGGAACCTGAGCGTACATCGAACGGATGACGGCGATGTCATCTGCGTGAGCGGCAGTCCTGGAGAACAACTCACTGACGTGCAGACCAGATTCCCCATACTGGCGGAATCGGAATGGTGACGGAAATGCGGCCCCCGTGCGTCGTTCCGTTGGTTGAGCGTTCGGAACCGGCTTGCCGTCGTAGGCATCCAGTGCTGGTTTGGGATCAAACGTGTCAACGTGAGACGGGCCCCCGTTCAGAAAGAAGTGGATGACATGTTTGGCTCGACCGAAACTGTGCGATGGTTTCTGGTGGAGCCGACTCGCGGCGGCAGATGTCGGTTCAGCAGCTGCCAGACGACCGTCCTGCGCGAGGACGCTTCCGAGCCCAAGTGATCCCAGGCCCATGCCGGAACGAGCCAGCATGGAACGCCGGTCAAAAGCACAAAGGGTCGGGAGTCTTTTCGAGTCTTCCATGTGTTCAGCGTCCACTTACAGTAGAACCGTGCGGGGCAGGCCTCGCTGTTGAATGCACGACAAGACTCTCGACCCTCTCGCTGGCCATGCTGATTCACGTTCATGGCGAATGCAAGTGCACCACCGATTCACTGAACCGGCCTTGCACGACTCCTACTCGATTAGTAGAGTTTTACTATTGGGGTAGGAGACAGTTGTCAGGAGGGCTATGACATGTCAGAGAAGCACCAGTTAGCCAGATTGCAGCTGGCCATCATGCAGGTCCTGTGGGACCTGGACGAAGCGTCGGTATCAGCGGTTCAGCAGGCACTCAGGCCGGAACGCGATCTGGCCTACACCACGGTGGGAACAATGCTGGCCAAGATGGAAGCCAACGGCCAGGTCGCTCATCGCACCGAAGGCCGCAGCAATATCTATCGAGCGTTGCTGCCGCGAGAGAAAGTCAGTCAGTCGATGGTAGCTGATCTCGCGGAACGCCTGTTTCGAGGCGACGTCAGCCAGTTGATGTGTTCGCTTCTCGACGGCAGCGATGTATCGCCGGAGGAACTTACACGTTTGAAGAAGCTGATTCGGCAGAAGGAAAAGGAGTTGCGTGATGAATAGCTCGACAATCCTCGCGCTGATCCTTTCGGCAGCTGTGACCTACTTTCTTCATTCCACCTTTCTGGTGCTGTTCGTCTGGGGAATTGATCAGTGGGGACGCATCAAGAGCCTGACGCTGCAGGAGCGATTGTGGAAGACAGCTCTTGCTGTTCCGTTGGTGACGACCGTTGTCCAGCTTTCATGGACGAACGCTCAACCGGTATGGGAATGGCAGTTGGGAGCTGAAGAATCGACTGCGAGACTGCATGAGCCTGTGGGTGACGACCCGTTCGCTGTCGATCGATCTGCTATGCCGATGGCACCGGTTGGTTCTGATGCACAGGTGTTTGAATCCTCAACGGTCCATTCGCCTGAGGTCGTGCATCAGATACCGATCACTCCGTCTGTTTACGAATCGGACGTGAGTCATCAGGTGAATACCAATGCTGATCCAATTGCAGAGTTGGAGTTCTCTTCAACACTACGACCGTATGTCGACGAACTGCTGGAACCGAAGGTGGTCGCGCCTGAGGCGGCCAGACGAAATCCTCCGTTTCCAGACTCCTCATTTTCGACCCCGGTTGCTGAGTCGTCGTTCAGTGCTGTCAGGATTCTTCAGGCGGGGATTCCGGTCCTGCTGATGACTGTGTCTGTCTTCGGAATGTTGCATTTCTTGCTGCGGATTCGACAGCTGCGAACTCAACTATACCAGGCAGAAGCTTTGACAGACGGCGAGGCTTTTGAATTGCTTCGCTCGTTGTGCCGACAACATCAGCTTCAGATGAAACTTCGACTACTTCTATCGACGAGTTGCGCGGAACCAGCTGCCGTGGGTGTATTTTTACCAGCGATTGTCCTTCCGCCCGGTTTGGAATCTCGGTTGAAATCGGTCGAACTGCGAGCGCTGCTGCCCCATGAACTGGCTCACCTGGTCAGGCGCGATACCACCTGGATGTGGATTGGCCAGTTGATTCAAAGTGGCTTCGCCTGGCAGCCACTGAATCGGCTGGCCGTCAAACGCTGGCGCATGATCGCCGAATTTCAGTGCGACGAATGGGCGACTGGCAGTGACACAACCGGGCGAGTCATACTGGCCAGAGTGCTTACTGAGATCGCCGAATGGAAGTCGGAAGGCCGACTCGCCTTTGGCGCCTCAGTAGTCGGACCTCCGCTAAGTCAGCGAGTCGCTCGGTTGCTGAGCACACAGCGTCTGACTGACCGCTGGCAGCACGGGTGGCGTCGTCAAGTGTCCCGTTTGATGGTCGCTACTGCTGGCGCTGCAATGACGTTGTTTGCACCTCGTATGGTTCCAATCCCATCGGCATTCGCAACGACCCCGCCAGACATTGCGGCCGCCGTTCAGCCAGACAGCAAAGTCAATCGGCAGCATGCACCTTTGCGTCAGCCATCCGAAACGGAAATGTCGTTACTGCGTGAAGAATTCAATGCTCTTGCCAGAGACCTCACACTGGCACTGGAACTGGTGTCGAAACAGGAAGCCGCTCCGGATGTGAAGCACCAGGTTACTGCCGTGGCTCAAAAACTGGAGCAGTTGCGAGGGAAGATCGGTTCGTTGGAAGAGGATTGACGTAGAGACACTGTCTCGATCCATGTGAGGAACGAGTTACTACGGGTGGCTGGGGTTGAACGAAGTGAATCCCCAGAGTCAGTGCAATTGGGGGCTCCCGCTGGTCGACCCCAGCCACCCCAAAGTTCATTAACTGCAACGGCCTGCTGAAGTTGTTCGATCGAAAGGAATTCGAAATACTGAAGAACGTTTATCTGAAGGCATGTGCGTTACTCGTGGTGCAATTCATGTGTGTCGCGCTCACTGCGGACGAAACACTTCGGCCACCTGATGTAAAAGGCGCCGGCCAGGTGGATTCAGATGCGATCTGCGAAGTTAAGACCTGGGTAGCAGTTGTGCCGAGGTCTGCCATTGAACAGATGGCAGAGTCTCTTCAAGGGGGCTGGGATGGTGTTGCAGTTATGAGGGCACTTTCTGTCAACGAAACAGCGAAAGCAGTCTTCGTAGCACCAAATGACAATGAACATACGACCAGGTTTTCTAAGTCGACGATGCGGATGAGGTTAGGACAGCCGGCGCAGATTGCGGTAGACCATGAAGTTCCTGTCGTGGTGCCGGCTGGAGTCGGCACGACGGCCATTGAGTTTCATCAAGCCGATATTTCGATGACGGTCAATGTTCAGCAGACGGCGGATCAACAGATTGGGATTGAGTGGGAGGTTGATCACAGTCGAGTGCTCAGTCGAACAAAAGGTTCGTACCTGATGATCAACGGTGGAATGGGTGGGGCTGAAAGAATTGATACAGGGCAGTCAGTCCTGTTCGCTCAGAAGAGTCTGTCCAGCGTTGAAGATCAGTGGCTTGTGACGATTCTGCAGCCCAGATTACTGGAACTGCAAGTGCCTGAAATGAAGATTGACCCTGTACAGTCGCTCCGCGAAGACATCAAAGATCTTCATGGAGACGTGCGGCAACTCATCGACATATTGCGCGAACGAACACGAAACTCATCCGACGACGATGAACAGGGAACTCAGGATGAAGTCTCTGTGGAGTCGGGAACCCGGTTGCTGTACTTCACAGCACCCTGGGCTGGGCCTTGTCAGCAGATGGTACCACTTATTTCGAAGCTGCAGGCCGAGGTCTCCTGCATCGAAGAAGTCGTTGTTGACGATCATCCACGACTCTGCAAACAGTTTCGGATTGGCCGGGTACCGATGTTTGTGAAAATCAAGAACGGGATGGAAGTTGAAAGAAGGACTGGACTGCTATCCGAACAACAGATTCGGTCTTTGCTCAGTTCGACTGGAGCAGGAGACGAGCATGAACATTCGGCAATCATTCTCTTGAAAGACACACTGGTCGCCAGGGTGAACGGTCGCGAACTGGTCGTTGATGACGTGGCCGGAGGGATTCGGAAGACTTTGAATACCACAGATCACTTGAGCCTGGAAGGCAAACAAACGCTCCTGTTCGCGGAGATAAGAAAGCGATTGCCTCAACGGATTGATGAAGAAATCGTACTGCAGGCGTTAGAGAAAAAGTTGCCTGAGCAGCAGCAACTCGAGCTGGGATTTCATCTTGATTCTACATTCGAGCCTTACATCAAATCCGTTCGAGAGATGCTCAATGTCAACAGTGATGATGAATTTGAAGCCGCCCTTGAGCGGCAGGGACTGTCAGTTCAGGCACTCCGCGAATCCTTTATTAGGATCCAATCCGTCAATGGAGTTCTTCAGTCAGAGATACAGGAATCTGTTGACACGGGAATACCTGTTGAAGACGCAAAGGCTGAGTTGATTCAGTCGTATCGAGACGCGGCCACTGTTTGGACAATTATCGACGATGACGTAGACGATGACCGGTAATAAACAAGAACTGAATCCATCGTTTGGATTTCAGTCCAGCACCGATTCTTCGGACCAGGCGGAGTCATCCCCTTCAAAGACGGACTGGTCGGCGGTCATGTCGAGTTCCCAGATGGAATCCAGTCGGGTATTGGCTTCATCGTCGTCCGATGGGAAGGCATCATCGATCGAGCCAGGGGAGGTGTCGCGTTCCTCATTCGCAGACAACGCCGACGATGGAATCCTCAGGATGCCGGGACACGGAACCGTTCTTCCTTTCACCTGCACCTGCACTGTTGGCCAGTCACTTCGCGCTGTCAGAAAATGTGCTGACCTGTCCTGAATCAATACCGTGTCACCGACCATCGTTGGCCCGACACTCGGATGCCAGTACACAGCGGTTGGTGCGGTCAGGAACACAGGAGATTCCGGCAGCACCTGATGTTCGCTGGTAGTAAATCCGATGATGTCGGCCTGATCAGATTTTTGCCATTCGCTGGCCAGGCCGAACTTCTCATAGATGCGGTGAACTTTGGACCAAACGTCGCCGAGTTGTGTTCCGTTGCGGGAAAAGAACTGACCCGTGGCATGCATCAGGACCAGCTTGCTGTAGGCATCGGCCAAATCGTCCGGAACAGTGTCGAGACAAACAGTCCGGGAGACTCCCACGTGCAGTCCCCAGCGCCGGGCCATGCAGGAAATTACCGCGTACTGTTTGATGGGGTCTTCGCCGTACAACCAGTGTCGAAATCGTTCGTTGCGACCATCCGCACAAACCTGAATTCGAACGGGCGTTACCGTGCGTTTGACGAGTCGGTGGCTGACTTCTCCGGCGACTTCCGATTCCGTCATGCCTGGCCGCACACGTCGAGCAGTGGCTTCCACGGCGTGGGTGGCGACACGAGCTAACTGTCGGAGTCGTTTCACATCAAGATTGGACAGTGGCTGTCGGAGTGCTGCAATGAGATCAGGAGCTGCCGTTGTTCCGGCGACTGGAATGTCGGTCAGGACTTTGCGGCCTCGGCAGAGGTCACCAATCAGATCCTGATGAGGCTGAAACCACTCACGTTGTTTCAGTTGAAATCCAAGTCCGAAAGCCTCTCGTTCAAAGATCTGGGCCGAATCAACTGCGTTGGTCGCGAACAGTCGGGCTTCCGGTGTCAGAAAGATACTGGTGCGGCTGCTGTCTGTGGTGCATCGATACAGATCTGCACCAGCTGTGAACCAGGCAATGTTGGTGGGGTCCTGGAGCAGGACAGCATCCGCGTTCGTCTGACTGATCAGGCTGCGAATCTGTTGCTGTTTGGATTCAACGTCCGCACGTCGAGCTGCGTCCTGAACGAGCAACCGCTGCGGCGGATTATCTTGCTGTTCAGGCTGATTCATACGCAGGCTCTGGCGATTGGCGGATGACGGACTCCTCGATGATTCCGAAATTGTTGCACGATCGCAAACAAATCAGACGGTTCATCCTGGAGATAAAGCTAAGAAATCATGGGGCCAATCCGGACAGAATGCGTTGAAATCAGGTGCTGACGGGGGACTTCGGTGTCAGCCGTCAGGCAGGTCTGGCAGAATTGTCAGAACCGGAGTATTCAGGTCTTTTCGCCACACGTCGTCTACTTGGAATCACTTAATGGTTCGGATTGAAGAAGATAAGGAAGATCTCATACGTGATGCCACTGCCCTTGTAGAGCGCGTAGAGATTCAGTGTCACGGATCCTCGGTACTCATCACAATCGGTGTGTTTCGAGATGGGCGTTGCGCTGTCTATTTCGACCAGGATCCGTTCTATCAATTTGATCAAAACGGGCGTCTGAGGCGGGCCTATGAAGCCGGGTACCTTTTCCGCAGCCAGCAATCGACGCTTTCTCGCATCAATCGACGTCGGGACCTCAACGTCAGTGGTGACACCGAAAAGGTGGTTCTGGAAAGAACTGATCTGTGCAGCGACGAACTGTTGGCGTTCGCCGAACGCATGCGAACGTTGATTCAGGACCTACTGCGGCAGATTGAGAACAAGGAGTATCAGCTGCTGCGAGCTGTGACGCCTGACGGCAGAATTCCGGACGCAGCGTTGCCATTACTTCACTCTGTTCTGCAGCACGACGAAGACTTCATCGCAGAACCGGCCGGGACTCGGTGATTGAGACTGCGGTCGCCTCGGTTTCGCAGTCAGGAACTGCCAGCTGCCAGACTTGACTCAGCAAGGCAACGGTTTACCGTGTGAGGGTTTCCACGTGCTGTTCTGTTTGTTTTGTGGTGGTATGCGGATGTCATGTACTCTGATTCTGATGCGACATTCGCATGCGGCCAGCGATCATGACTGCACCGACTTTGAACGTCCGTTGACACCGGCTGGCGTCGAGCTTGCCACGGCGACGGGGCAGCTGCTCAACGAGTTGAATGTTGTTCCTGATTTGATTGTCGCATCTGCAGCCGTCCGTACAGCGACAACAGCGGAGTGTGTTTCAGAGCAATTTGATTCGAATGTTCATGTCAGCTTGCGCGACGAACTCTATCAATCCGGGCCATCGGCTTATCTCCCGGCGATCCATGCGACTGCAACGTCCGGTACAGAATCGATGATGGTCATCGGGCACAATCCGGCTGTTGGAACTTTGATCGCATCGCTTGCCCGACAATACCAGTCCGTTCCTCCTGCAACGTGCGGTGTCTACACTGTCAATACCGACGACTGGTTTGCACTCACGAGCCTGAACCGGGAAGCGGCGACACTGACGCATCTGATTGTCAATGGTCAATTAAGTCATGCCAGTTAGAGCAATTCACCTATCTGTTGAGGACATTCTGATTCCTGGGATACCTGTTTGCCAAACTATGTCGCGTCCAACGCGACAACAGGTCAACGTACGATGCTGTCGTGCGAGTTACGGGGGCCGAGTACACACACCGTCATGTGGTGACCAACGCACCCGCTTTCTCTGATCCGGATTTCTCAGCAACATGTCGTTCGATTCTGCTATTCCGCCGGAACCACTGGTCGCTGCGACGATGCTGTCCAGGGTGAATGGTCTGGGACCCAGGCTGATGGCGGCTTTGCTGGATGAATTCGGCACGGCGACAAACGTCCTGCAGCAGTCCAGGGAAAGCCTGTTAAGAGTTTCGGGACTCGGGCCGGCTGTGAGTCAGCGGATTCTTGCAGCGAGTCTTGCCGAAGCGGAAGCGTATCTCCAGCATTGTGAGCGGATTGGAGTCACGTTGCTGCAGTCAGAAAGCACTGAGTATCCGGAGCCATTGAAGTCGATTCCGGATGCTCCGCCACTGCTGCACTGTCGAGGCGCTCTGACGTCTCAGGATGCACTTGCCATTGGGATTGTCGGTTCAAGACGTTGCAGTCCGTACGGGATTCGCAATGCCGGACGTCTGGCCGGATCTCTTGTACGAGCAGGCTTTACAGTCGTCAGTGGTTTGGCACGAGGGATCGATGCGGCTGCTCATCGTGGCGCCCTCAACGCAGGTGGCCGGACAATCGCCGTGCTGGCAACGGGAGTTGAGAAGATCTATCCGCCGGAACACGATGAGCTCGCTTCGCAGATCATCGATCAGGGGGCGTTATTGAGCGAAAGCCCACTGGATCAGAAGCCACGTCGAGGCATGTTTCCTCAGCGAAATCGTATTATCAGTGGCTTGTCTCAGGGAGTGATTGTGGTGGAGGCCACTCGGAGATCGGGCGCGTTGCATACGGTTCGACACGCAATGGAACAAGGACGAGAAGTCTTTGCCCTGCCCGGCCCTGTCGACAGCCTCAGCAGTGAAGGCTGCCACGATTTGATTCGAGACGGCGTGACGCTCATTCGAAATGTCGAGGATGTGCTCGAACAGTTGGGCCCGTTAACAACACCGGCCAGACCTGATGCCGAGCGGACGGTGCATCATCCTCGCGAGATGGTCTTGAATCCTCGTGAGTCGGAAATTCTGAATGCAATCACTTCGGAACCGACGCCGGTTGACGAAGTGGTACGAGCCACCCAACTGGATCCGTCCCGAGTCCTGTCGACATTGACTGTTCTGGAGATGCGGCGGTTCATTCGGCGTCTGCCAGGAAACATGGTCGTACGAACCTGAGTCATGCAGGACGACTCAGATGACACGATTGCCCTGAAACCACATTCAGGATTCCTGTCTCGAATCGTTGTTGGCTGACGTATGAATGTTGGATTCGGTTTTTCATCCGGTATTCTACGGTTCGATCAGCCACGGCACGCGATGTCATTCCTTCACAGAAAGTCGTCACTTGGAATCTCAGTTTCCTTCGGAAATGTTGCAGCATATCGAACAGACCGGCGTCATCGCCGTTCTCATTCTGGACGATGCAGACAATGCGGTTCCTCTTGCGCAGGCCCTGTTTTCTGGTGGAGTGCAGGCAATGGAACTCACCTTGCGCACCGATGCCGCCATTGAATCACTTCGGAGAATCCGAATGGACGTCCCGGATATGCTCGCCGGCATCGGAACTGTGATTCGTGAGGATCAGGTTGACGACGTCGTTGCTGCCGGCGCGCAGTTTGCCGTATCACCGGGGTTGAATCCGGCCGTTGTTCAGCGAGCCCGGCAGGCGGGACTGCCGTTTGCACCGGGCGTGATGACACCGTCAGACATCGAAGCCGCCATTCAGCTGGGCTGTCGAGAACTCAAGTTCTTTCCGGCGGAACCATCCGGCGGGCTGCCGATGCTCAATAGTATTCGCGCGCCTTATGCCCATCTGGGTGTCCGTTTCGTGCCGCTGGGTGGGATCAATGCATCAAACATGAACGCGTGGCTGACTAATCCTGGCGTCTTCGCGGTGGGCGGTTCCTGGCTAACGCCACGTGATGTTGTTCAGGAAAAGAACTGGGATGAGATCACTCGACGCGCCTGGGAAGCATGCCAGATTGCCGACGCGGTGAACGAGTCATAGCCGGCAATGTTGACCCCGCAACGCAACAAGACACAAACAGAAAAGTAGAACGAACGATGGCTCATTTTGTGACGTTTGGCGAGATCATGATGCGGATGGCCCCATCCGGATTCTTACGCCTGCAGCAGACGTTGCCCGGCTCACTGGACGTCACCTTCGCTGGTGCGGAAGCGAATGTGGCGGCGTCGTTATCGATGCTTGGAGCCAATGCGAAGTTCATCACAGCGCTGCCTGTCAATCCTCTGGCCGACACGTGTATCGATACGCTGCGAGGTCTGGGTGTCGATACGTCGGGGATCGTTCGTGTCACTGAAGGCAGGCTGGGAATCTACTTCGTGGAAGCCGGAGCGAACCAGCGTCCCAGCCGAGTGACGTATGACCGCGAAGGATCCAGTATCAGCCTGACACCACCGTCCGTCTGGGACTGGGAGCAAGTGTTGAAGGGGGCTTCGGCTCTGCACGTCACCGGCATTACCCCTGCTCTTTCAAAACATGCTGCCGACTCAACGCTGGCGGCGGTTCAGTCGGCCAAGGATCGCAACATCCAGGTGTCTTGCGATTTGAATTTTCGTGGCAAGCTCTGGAACTGGCAGCCCGGAACCGATCGGAAAGAGCTGGCCGGTGAAACCATGGCGAAGATTCTGCCGTTTGTTGACGTGTTGATCGCTAACGAAGCCGATTGTGGGGATGTTCTGGGAATTCACGCGGGACACAGCAATGTTGATTCCGGTAACGTAGAAGTGGCCGCGTATCCGGACGTTGCGCGACAGGTGGCAGAACGATTTCCCAACGTTCGACTGATTGCAACGACATTGCGCGAAAGCATCTCTGCCAGCCACAACAACTGGGGAGCCATGTTGTTCGACGTGAAGCAGGACAAAGCCTTTTTTGCTCCAGAAACCGACGGCAGCTATAAGCCCTACGAGATTCGTAACATCGTCGACCGTGTCGGCGGAGGAGACTCATTCGCTGCAGGTCTGCTGTTTGCCCTGGACCATGAAAACTACGAAGGTCCACAACAGGCCATTCAGTTTGCGTCAGCGGCTTCGTGTCTGGCACATTCGGTCCTCGGCGACTTCAACTTCAGCAGCCGGGAAGAAGTCGATGCTTTGATGGGCGGAAGCGGCGCGGGCCGCGTCGTGCGATAGGCGCCATCGCAGAAGCGGATGGTATTGGTTACTGACAACGATTACTTCGCAGCAGCGGTTCCGGTTCCCATCAGTGTCGCGATCCATCGCGTGTCATCAAAACCGTTGAGGACAATGTGGAGCGTCATGGTGAGCGGCACAGACAGCAGCATGCCGACCGGCCCCAGAACCCATCCCCAGAAGACCATCGAGCAGAAGATCACGAGGGGGGAAAGTCCCAGACGTCGTCCCATCAATCGAGGTTCGAGAAAGTTACCAATCGCAAAGTTCACGATCATGTAACCGATGATCACCCCGCCAGCCACGTAAAGATTGGCATCCAGCCATGCGATGAGGACCGCCGGGATTGCGGCAGCGATCGAACCGACATTGGGGATGAAATTCAGCAGGAACGCCAGCAACACCCACAGCGAAATGTACGGAACGTTGAACAGTCTCAGCCATAAACTAATCAACAGCGCTGTAGCTACACTCATGGCTGTCTTGATGGCCATGTAGCGCTGAACATTGCGGATCATCTGTGTGGCCTGCTCTGTCGTATCCTGCCGTCGAGAGAATGCCTGTTTCAGCTTCTGTTCAAAGGTTCCGACTTCCAGCAGTATGAACACAACCATCAGCATGATGAGTAACACTTTGCTGAGCAGGTTGCTCAGGCTGCCGGCTACTTGAAAGGCCAGTGACAGTGCTGTCGAAACATCAAATTGATTGTACAGCAGTGTGGTAAAGCTGTTGTTATCGCTCTTTCTGTCAGCGGTTCCGGGTGGACCGTCGTCGTGGCCTCCCGTGAATCCTGTTTCGGAACTGTCTTCAGCTGCTGTCTCATCGGAGTCGGCCTCCTCATCGGTTGACGATTCAGGAAACCACTCTCTGATTTGATTCCGGAAGGCTGTTTCTTTCTCCCGAGCTTTTGTCTGGAAGTATTCCTGATGTCCGGTGAAGTCCGCAATCGAACTCATCAGAATAGCAACCAGGATCATGGTGGCAGCAGACAGACTGCCTGACACGATGACCAGTGACAGCCATTGAGACACACCACGCTTCAGCAAACGCAAGTAAGCAGGTGCGCAGATTACCGACAGAAAGATGGCCAGCAGGAGCGGATTCAGAATTGGTTCTGCAGTACGAATACCGGCGATGATGATGATGAACGCGGCCAGCATGTACAGGTACTGCACTCCGTTGCGTCGAGAAGGAACTGTGGAAGAAGACATGTCTGGTCCAGTGTCTGGAGTCAATCCGATCCGATTTCAGATGAGGACTACGTGGTTGTATCAGACATCGCTCTCTGAGGCTGCGGTGAATTCCCTTTTGTGGGCAATCACCTGAGCGGCTGCCAGAAAGACGGCGGTCAGTGCGACCAGCCAGAATATCTGAATCATCCAGTGTCCGTCTGCCATGGAACGGTCGAACATCGGAATGTCTTCAATATCTCCGCCTGGTTCGACCCAGTGGACAAACAGGCTGCGCAGTCGGTACTGGACAGTAATGCGATTGATGATCGCGGGGATGAGGCTGATAAACCCTTCCACGGCAGCCGTCCACACAACGCAGAAGAGCATGGCGCGTTGAGGGAAGATCGTTCCAATCAGCATGAAGACGGCTGCGTACGACATCGACGAAAGGATGGACAGCATGGCTGCGTACTGCCAGATTTGAAGCATTGTTTCCTGAGCCGAAAACCTCACGGCAATCGTCAGGCCGGCAATTGCTGCTGTGGAAGCCCATACGACGGCGACAATGTACTTTCCCATGAGCAACCAGAAGATACCATTGGGGCGAGTTGCCAGGTAGACCCAGCTCCTCTGTTCCAATTCGGTTGCTATGGCCGGCCCGGCGCTCAACAGGACACCCATGGCACATGTGATGCAGGGGACCAACAGGTAGATGGCCCACGACCAGAACAGGTGTGTATCGAATTCCTGAGTGTCCGGATGAGGATCGGCTAGCGGAAAGAATCGGATTAGTGCCGCAATGAGCACCGGGAACGACGCGAGAACAAACCACCACACCGTGCGCCCGGCGGTCATGATGCGCGAGTATTCAAACCGGACTGCGGCGAACAACATGCTCATCGTTCACCTCGGTGAATCTTCATCAGCGAATTGAACAACGTTTGCAGTGAGTCGTCGGCAGTCTTGAGTTCATTCACCTGAAGATTATGTTCGGCGATCCATTTTGGCAGCTGCGCGGAGAAATCGGCGGTCTGTCGTGTGGCGACTTTCAGCAGCCGGGTTCCCGATTGATCGCGGCCCAGACTGACGTGATCTGCAAGCCCGGCACTCATCACGAGCCCCGAGAGGCGTTCGGGCTGGTCACAACGAATCTGCACTTCGATGGGAAGATCGAACAGCAGTTCGTGGACTTCTTCGGCCGTTCCCGACGCAAGGAGCCTGCCTCCGGAGATCAGGAGAAAGGAATCAGTCACCGCTTCGATTTCGTGAAGAACGTGACTGGCCAGAATCAGACTTCCTCCATTTGCGATACGTGTCCGCAGAACCTCTGTCATCTCCGCGCGACCGACCGGGTCGAGTCCGCTGAGTGGTTCGTCCAGTATCAGCAGTTGAGGATCATGAGCGATCGCCTGAGCAATTTTGGTGCGTTGTCGCATCCCTCGTGAGTAGTTGGAAATTGGACGGTTCATGCCGTCACGCATGCCAACGACTGCCATACATTCTTCGGCTCGTTCCAGTGCCTCCCGACGTCTGACTCCGTGCATTTCCAGCAGGAATGCGACCCACTTGCGGCCCGTGACCGAACTGTAAAGCCCTTCGAATCCGGGACAGTAGCCGATTTTCCTCATCAGTTCCGGATTGTTGCGGGGATCCTGACCGAGAACGCGGACGGTGCCTCGTGTCGGTAGCAGTTGACCGGTCAACAGGTTCAACAGCGTGCTCTTTCCTGCTCCATTGGGCCCCAGTAATCCCCAGGCTCCCTGCGGCAATGTGAGGCTGATGTCGTTGACACCCAGCACTTTGCCGTAGAGTTTCGTGACCGATTCAAATTCAATCAGCACAGGTTGTGTGGACGGTTCGTTCATAGTGACGTCGGAAACTGCTGTGGTCAGTATGGGGCTACACGTTCATTGGTGCAGAAACACGCTTGTAGAGAATGGTGAGTGAAACAATCGTGACGGTGATCAGCACTGAGAGAGGGCCAATAACGTCGAGTTCAACATCCGGTCGAACGTCCAGTAGCCAGGCCTGGACATCTGCAATGACATGAAACAAAGACAGCATTTCCAGCGGCGTTTCTCCTCCAATCGCAACGAAGGCGGAAGTGACCGTGTTGGAAAACAGTCCAAAGATCCAGACGGCAAACCAGGCAAACGAAGCGAAACGCGTTTCCGTGGTCAGCGACGACAGCATCAGTCCCAGGCAGGTGGTGGGAACGACCATCGTAATCGTGGCACCCACGATGCGCAGCGGAATATCCCAGGTGTCCAACACGATCGAAATGTCGGGAGACAGCAACACACCGGTCACGTACAGGGTGATACCGGGAAGAAATGTGACCACCAGTACATAACAGGCGATGGAAGCTGCTTTCCCGAGAATGTACTGCGTTCTTGAGATCGGACGACTGAAGTACAGGAGAAAGGCACGCGAACGCATGTCCTGAGAAATCAACGCGGGCGCAGTGAGTCCCACCACCATAATCTGCATGATGAGCTGCGACCGTTGATACAGTGCCTGCAGCAGAGAACACCAGAACTGACGCCGATGCTGGACGAGATCCTGTGACATGCTCGCAGCGGTGTACGCGTTGTGTCGAAGTGCGTCGCCGTCAATACGTCCCAGGAACATATCGGCCAGTCTACTGTAGGCAAACGCTGACGGATTGCCGTCCGCTATGGCCTGCTCAAACAGATAGATCAGCATTGCCATAATCACGCCAGGCACCCATGCGAAAAAGACAATCCGTCGCAGCCACATGCTTTGCCAGGCTCGGCGAATCCCGATTCCTGCGATGACTGTCCAACGTGAGTTCGCGGAGCTGAGCGGACCTTTCCAGGTGCGATAGCCAAGATTATGAATTGGCATCAGTCGTCTCCTGAACGGCCTTCAGGAAGACTTCTTCCAGCGATGTTTTGGATGGGACGATGCTGCGAATGGCGACGTCCGCTGCTGATGCAGCTTTCCAGACCAGTGGGGATGTCTCGGTTTCCGCGCCAAAGACTCGGAGCGTCTGGTCATCCACCTGTTTCACTCGAATATCGTGGTTCGCGAGGGAATCCCGGATTGAGTTGGCGGATCCTCTAAACGACACAGTCAATGAAGGCTCCGGCGATTGCTGCAACACCTCGAGTTCCTCCGACAGTGTCACTCGACCAGCGGCGATAATGACGACGCGATCACAGACAACCTGAACGTCCGGAAGAATGTGCGTACAAATGATGATCGCCTTCCCCATTTGCGTGGACAGAATCTGAATTCGGTTGAGCATGGATTCTCGTTCTTCCGGATCCAGTCCCGATGTCGGTTCGTCCAGAATGAGCAGTTCCGGGTCGTGAACAATCGCCATGGCGAAACGCAGCTTCTGTCGCATCCCGGTGGAGTAGGTTTCGACGTTGCGATAGCGTTCCTGCCCCATGCCACAAAAGTCCAGGATCTCATGTCCGCGACGCAGCGCTTCAGTGGCCTGAAATCGCGACAGTTGCGCGGCGACCTGGACGGATTCGATTCCCGACAGGCCGTGAAGATAACAATCGTCTTCCGGCATGTAGCCGACTCTTGTGCGGATGTCGGCGCATTCGGCAACAATGTCGTGTCCGAGAACCTTGCCGTTGCCCGACGTGCAGCTCACCAGCCCCAACATGACTTTGATTAAGGTACTTTTCCCGGCTCCGTTGGGTCCCAGCAGGCCCGTGATGCCGTTGTCGACAGTCAACGACAGCTTGTCGATTGCCCGGAACGAGCCGTAGTCTTTCGTCAGATTGTGAAGCTCGATCAGTGGCAAAGTGGGACTTTCAACAATGGTCGCTGGAACATTCCAGACGGTCTCAGAGTGTTATGCGGACTGGCCTGTCGTTCGATGGATTGATCGCGCTCTTACCGGGTTTTTAGAGAATCCGCATCGACAGAACTTGAGCCGAACTCGAATGGTTCACGGCGCTGACTGAATTTTCACGGTTGAAATCCCGGTCAGGCGATCGTGGCGGGCCAGGCAAAGTCAATGGATCGATCGGCCATTGGGAGTTTTGGCTGTTGTGATGCACGGTTTTGTGGTTTGCCCCAGTAATTGTCTGACTGCGAATCCGGCATCCTGATCGTGGGAACCGATCTAGAAAAGACTCCTGCTGGAAGAAATCAGCATTTTCCGCTCGTTGGTCATCACTCAACGCTAACGACGAACACGTCTCCGGAGTAACCCCTCTAGAACCTCGAGTGAGCCAGGATGATCACTCACAGGTTCCTTCTGCAACCAACTCACATCATCGACCTGTCTGCCGGTTCTCCTTATGGCATCCGAATCCAAGCACTCTCGCCGATCGAATCTCATTGCCGGAGTCATTGCCCTTTTTGCCGGCGGGGTGCTGTACACCGGCTTTAACCCTGAAACGGCAGGCGAGAATCCGACGTCAGAGTCGGATCGCATTGTCGCTGCAGTGGCAGACTTTGACTTTGAGGTGCCATTACCTCCGGAAGCCCAGGAGATGGTTGCGAAGGCAGCTGAATCATCGGCACCCGAAGTATCGCTCGCAGTGACCTCCGACCAACAACCGTCGGAGACCGACGATCCATCTGAACTGGCAGCCCCAGCGACCGAAGTGACATTCAACGCCACGCTCAACAACGAGGAACTCATTGAGTACTCACTCTTTCTGCTGGAAGACGGTGCTCAGTTCATGAACTCGATTGATACCTACACTGCAACATTTCATAAACAGGAACGTCTTGCAGGTGACCTGACGGATACACAGATGATCGACGTGAAGATTCGGCAGGGAGAAGATTTCGCCGTTTACATGAAGTGGCGAAGCGGTGATCGTGGTCGGCAGTTGTTGTACAGCACCGAATACGAAGACGGCGACATGGTCGTCAAACTCGGCGGTTTCAAAGGACGACTACTGCCTGGAATTAAGCTGAATCCTCACGGAAGTCGAGCCAGCGAAGAATCGCGTCACCCTGTGACTCAGGCCGGGATTCTCGGCATGCTGGAGAAGATCATTGGTCATCGAAAACGTGATCTTGATCGCGGTCACGGAATGACGTGCCGCCGGATGCCGAATCAGACGTTCGACGGACGAGATTGCTACTGTTTCCTTTATCAGTACGAATCTCCCAAAGTGTGGGACGAGTACCGTAAGAGTATCGTCCTGATTGACTCAGAACAGCACATTCCTGTGATGGCTCGAAACTACACATGGGCCGCTGAGGCTGAAGATCTGAGTCCGGAGGAACTCGATCAGCTCACATTGGTCGAGAATTACGCGTTCACGAATATCGATTTTGATAAGACGCTGACTGCCGAACACTTCAGCCGCGACAATCCGCGATACCGCATGTGATTCCCCAGCCGGACCGGGACTCTGTGGATCAGCTGATGATCCGGCGGCACCTTTCCCGGTCGGAGTCTCGACTCTGCGTGTTTCCATCGCCATAATTAGCGCTCCTCGTTACCTTTCGGAGCGCGCTCTTGTTCTGTCGACTCAGTGTCTGCATTGCAGAAGTTGGTCATTATGCCTGGCGACTCATGCTACTGAGTTGCGTCGTTGCGACAGGCTTGCCGGTACTGGCGAACGATGATCACGAGCGATTCTTTGAGTCGGAAATCCGTCCGCTTCTGGCAGAACACTGCCTGGAATGTCATGGAGCATCGGAGCAGTCCGGCGAACTTCGACTCGACTCCGCAACTCACCTGCTGAAGGGTGGACAGTCCGGGCCGACTGTGATTCCTGGCAGGCCTGATGAAAGTCGCCTGATCCAGGCAGTGCGGCGAACGAATGACTTGGCGATGCCGCCGGAGAGCGAACTCACACCTGCGGAAGTGCGAGCGATTGAGCATTGGGTGAAGATTGGAGCACCGTGGCCGGAATCAAGCGGTGCTCTTGCCGATCCTCGTTCGAAAGCAGCTGAGGACCATTGGGCCTTCCAGTCACTTGAGCCTGTTGAACCACCGGATGTTGATTCGGACTGGGTCCGGAATCCGGTCGACGGGTTCATCCTGAGTCGATTGCAACAGGTCGATTTGCCGCCTTCACGGCGTGCGAATCGGCGAGTACTTCTACGTCGAGCCAGCATGGCGCTGACCGGGCTTCCACCATCGTTGTCTGAGCTCAAGGAATTTCAGAACAGCACCGATTCAAATGCCTGGTCTCAGGAGATCGAACGACTTCTGGAATCTCCTGCGTACGGCGAACAGTGGGCTCGGCACTGGCTCGACATCGCGCGGTACTCCGACACCAAGGGTTATGTCTACGCACGAGAACAACGCAAATGGGTGCATGCCTGGGCGTATCGTGACTGGGTCATTGATGCGCTCAATCATGATATGCCTTATGACCGGTTCCTTCTGCTGCAACTGGCCGCCGACCACGTTCCGGATCGACAGCCGGATGATCTGGCGGCCATGGGATTTCTGACAGTCGGCCGCCGGTTCCTGGGTGTCACTCGAGACATCATGGATGATCGGATTGATACGATCACTCGAGGCACCCTCGGGCTGACCGTTGCCTGCGCTCGCTGTCACGATCACAAGTACGATCCCATTCCAACAACAGATTACTACTCGTTGTATGGCATTCTGAACAGCTGTGTAGAACAGCGTGTTGAGCTGCCAGGGGAAGCAGCTCCAACGGAAGAATGGACAGCAGAGTTCGAAAAACGGACGAAGGCTTTTGACGATCGATATGCGAAAGAAAGGCTCGTTGCGGCCGAACGCAGTCGAGTAATGCTGGACGCGTATCTTCGAGTACAGACCCAAATGGAAACGATTCCGGCGCAGGGGTTCGATCAGGTTTTGCTCGACAGTGATGTCCTGCCTGAAGTCGCTCGACGCTGGGAAGAGTATTTGCGTTCAGCAGAAAGAAATAACAGCCCGATCTTTCGGCACTGGCACGCCTATGCGTCGCTCGATCCTGATGAATTCGCTGAGAAAGCTGGCGGTGTTGCAGCTGCGTTAAGCCGCGATTCAACGAATGCCATCAACCAGCACGTCGCCAGAGCATTTGAGCAGACACCGGGATCGTTTGATGATGTCGTGGAGCGTTACGTCGAGTTACTGACATCGGTCAGAGATCAGTGGCAGGAGATCAAACGCGAGGCGGAAGCATCGGGTGAAGCTCTGCCGCACGCGATGGACGATGCCGATCTGGAGCAACTGCGTTTGGTGTTATACAAAGAGGATTCTCCGTGCGTCGTTCCTAACATCGATCTGGTGCATACAGAATACCTGTTCACCACGGATATCTGTCGACAACTGTGGGAGCTTCAAAAGAAGGTGGATGAATGGCTGCAGACGGCTCCTCATCAGCCGAAGTATGCACTCACGCTGGCGGATCGATCCATTCCTCTGGAACCACGGGTCTTCCGTCGAGGGAATCCGAAGACGCCAGGTGACGACGTTCAACGCGGGTTTCTTTCGGTGCTGAGCGACGACAGGACACAGACGTTCGAAACGGGCAGCGGAAGGCTGGAACTGGCCAGAGCCATCATTGATCCTCACAATCCACTGACCGCACGAGTCATCGTCAACCGGGTTTGGGCATGGCACTTCGGTCGTGGTCTGGTACCGACGCCCAGTGACTTCGGACTTCGGTCAGAGCTGCCATCGCATCCCGAGTTGCTCGACTGGATGGCTCAGAGCTTTATCGATCATGGCTGGAGTCTGAAGTACCTGCATCGATTAGTTCTGTCATCGGCTACCTGGCAACAGGCGTCTAATGAACCGACCGATCCCGGTGTTCGGGATCGAGTCCATCAACGGGATCCATCCAATCGGCTCTACTGGAAGATGCCTTTGCACCGCCTGACTTTCGAGGAGTTTCGGGATTCTGTCCTGACGGTCTCCGGCGAACTGGATCGGCGGCAGGGTGGCCGACCGGAATCAATCTTTGGTGATTCGGCGTCGAAGCGCCGAACGATCTACGGTGAAATCGATCGGCAGTTCTTCCCAACCGCACTACGTGTATTCGATGTGGCCAATCCGGATATTCATGTGCCTCAACGCAGTGAGACGACGGTCCCTCAGCAGGCGTTGTTCTACCTGAATCATCCGTTGGCGCAGGACCGGTCACGTGAACTGGCACGGCGTGCTGCGAAAATGCCATCGCCGGAAGAACAGATCGAATGGCTGTTTCACACGATCCTGCTGCGCAGTCCCAATGAACGAGAAGTTGAGGATGCTCTGGCTCTGGTGGCTGACACGGATGTTACGATTCCGGAAGAGAATCTGCGGCAACGGGACTGGTCGTATCTGGTGGGACAACTTGATGTCGAATCCGGCGCAGTTTCAGATGTTCAGCGTCTCCCGCATTTCACCGGCACGGCATGGCAGGGAGGTCAGTCCTGGCCTGATGCGGCTCTCGGCTGGGTGCAGTTGACAGCTACCGGTGGGCACCCGGGGAATGACCACCAACACGTTTGCATTCGTCGCTGGAAAGCTCCTCGACCGATGACCGTTGTCATTGAATCATCACTGAAACACGAAGCAAAACCAGGTGACGGAATACGCGCCCTGGTTGTGAACAGCCAGCGGGGTGTGATCTCTGATCAGCGGGTCCATCAGAAGACCGTTGCGATGAATGCAGAAGCACTGGTGGTGCAGAAGGGCGAAACAGTTGACTTCGTAGTTGATATTGGCGAGGGGTTGAACAACGATCAGTTTCTGTGGAACATCACCATTCGTGAACAGGATGGCGATAGAACTGTCTGGAACTCTGAAACGGACTTTGCCGGTCCTGCTGCAAAACCGCTGACACCCTGGGAACAACTGGCTCAGGTGATGTTGTGCAGTAACGAGTTTCTGTTCGTGGATTAGTCTGGCATTCAGTAGTGGGGGAAGAAGTTGTGCGCACGTTACTTGGGAGTGTTGCTGTTCTGGTCATGGCCTCGGTGCAGGCTGCTGACTGGCCCCAGTTTCGAGGCCCCAACTGCGGCGGAATTGCCGCGGATGCCGGTGCACTGCCTGCTGAGTTTTCGGACACCGAGAACGTTACCTGGACGGCGAAGCTGGGGGATGGCATTGGATCGCCGGTGGTTGCCGAAGGACGGGTCGTCACGTCCACGATGTTCAGTGACGATGAAATCGGCCTGGTGGCGTATGACGTGAAGAGCGGACAGCAGTTGTGGGAACGGAAGTGGCCACTTGGTGACATCGACGAAACACACGAAACCAACAGCTACGCATCCACGACGCCGGCGATCGATGGCGATCGAGTCTATTTCTACTTCTGGACGCTGGGGCTTGTCGCTGTTGACGCGAAGACAGGAGAAGACGTCTGGCACAAAGAACTGCCAACACCGTACTTCGTCTTCAAGTGGGGTGCCGGAATGTCACCGGTGCTCTACAGGGACATGGTCATCTTTCTGCAGGACGATGATCTGTATCCGGCCATTTATGCCTTTGACAGGGCAACCGGCGAGCAGCTGTGGAAAGACGACCGCAGCGACATGGCGGTCAATTATTCTCATCCTGTGATCTGCCATTCGGATACGGGAGATGAACTGATCGTGGCAGGGACTGGACTTCTGGTCGGTTATGATCCTCACACCGGCAAACGTCTCTGGAAGGCACGCACGCTGCTGAGAAACATCAAGACGACTCCTGTTTGTCACGACGGCGTGATTTACATCTCGTTGCAAAGTGGAGGCATTGCCAACCAATGGCTGGCATCTGTGGATCGCGCCGAAACCGGCAACTCTGACGATAAGCTGACTCGCGACGAAATTCAGGCGTTTGTTGGCAAGCGACCGGTGCCGGAAAGCTTCTATGAAAAGACATTCGGACGAGGCGACCTGGATGGCGACGGAGATCTGGAAGGTGAAGAACTGGACGTTGCCTTTTTGCATCCGGACAACTTTGCAGGAGCTTCTTTCGAAGCAAAGAACCCGGCTGATGAATTCATCCTTGCCGTGAAGGCCGGCGGTCGCGGCGATGTAACAGACTCCCACGTGTTATGGAAACATCCGACGAAACACACAGACCATATTGTGTCTCCGTTGGTTGTGAACGATCGCATGCTGCTGGTCAAAGAAGGAGGCATCGCCACCTGCTTCAGCACAGAAGACGGTTCATCGGTCTACGGGCCGGTTCGCATCCGCAACGAAAGCAATTACTTTGCGTCGCCAGTGTACGGCGACGGCAAGATCTACGTGGCCAGTGAAAACGGGCGCATCGTGGTTCTGGAAGACGGTCCGAAACTAACGGTCCTTTCAGTCAACGACATGGGCGACTCCGTGCTTGCCAATCCGGCGATTGCGGCAGGCGCGTTGTTTGTCAGAACGCGGAGTGCATTGATGCGCATCGACGTAAAACTCTGACGTCCAAATGACCGCTTCAGTTGAAGACGCCCAACCAGCGGACGGACCGGTAAAGATGTCCGGATGAACTCACTCAGGCGATGATGTCTGAGATCACTTTCCCGTGGACGTCGGTGAGACGGAAATCGCGTCCGGAGTGCCGATAGGTCAGTTGTTCATGGTCGAAACCCATGAGTTGCAACATCGTCGCGTGAAGGTCATGCACGTGGACTCGGTCTTCCACGGCCTGATAGCCGAATTCATCGGTGGCCCCGTAGGTCATTCCCCCTTTGATGCCTCCACCTGCCATCCAGACAGTAAAACCGTGATGGTTGTGGTCGCGGCCTGTCGGAGGAGCTTTGGAGCCGATAGGAATCTCGACGGCGGGCGTCCGTCCGAATTCGCCTCCGCACAGGACGAGTGTTTCATCCAGCAAGCCCATTTGAGCGAGATCCGTCAGTAAGGCGGCAATCGGACCGTCCGCTTCCTGGCCGAGTCGTCGGTGGTTCTTTGCGATGTCCCCGTGTGAGTCCCACGGCTGGACGTCTCCGTGATAACACTGCACCACGCGAACACCTCGTTCGATCAGCCGACGTGCCATGAGCATTTGGCGACCGTGAACAGTGTTGGCCTGGTACAAGTCCTGGATCGCCTTGGATTCCTTGGTGATGTCCAAAGCATCGGTCGCCTGCATCTGCATCCGATACGCCAGTTCAAACGACTGGATTCTGGCTTCCAGATTGGCATCTTCCTGACGCGACTGCTGATGACGACGATTCAGTGCTGCCAGCAGATCAAGTTGCTGGCGTTGCTCTTGCGGGGCCATAGATGCGTTACGGATGTTGGCGATGAGTTCCGTGACGTCCGTCTTGCGAGTGTCCAGGTAGGTTCCCTGAAAAATCCCGGGCAGAAAAGAACTTCGCCAGTTGGATGAGTCGGCCACCGGCAGTCCGGGGCAAAGAGTAACGAAACCCGGCAGGTTCTGATTTTCACAGCCCAGTCCATAGGTGAGCCAGGAACCGTAACTCGGCCGCGACAGCCGTTCGTCGCCGGTATTCATGAGCCTCATGCTTTGCTCATGATTCGGCGTGTTTGCATACATCGATCTGACGACGCAGATGCGGTCGGCGTGTGCGGCGGCTGTCTTCTGAAAGATCTCGCTGCACCACAGTCCGCTGTCGCCGTATTGTCGGAACTGAAACGGCGACGCCAAAGCGACTCCTGTTTCTCGTTCTGTCGTCAGGTTGCCAACCGGCAGATGCTTTCCTCCCCAGCGTGTAAGTTCCGGTTTGGGATCCCAGGTATCCACATGCGACGGCCCGCCGTTGAGATACACGTGGATGATGTGTTTGGCTCGAGCCGGAAAGTGCGATGACTTCGGAGTCAGTGGGCTCTGTGCGGCCTGCAGCAGAGATGGCAGTGCCAGCATTCCCAGGCCAGTGCCTGTCTGTGTCAGTGCATTGCGTCTGGAGACCAGCGGTGAGTGTTGTTGTTGACTGATGAGCATAGGATCAGAGTTTCAACGATCGAGACACGACATGCACAACAGTATGAAGGGCTCTGCCGACAGTCGTCCAGTCAAACGGGCGTCATGGGCCTGTAATTCGAATCTCCGACAGTGACTACTCATCATTCGTCTCATCAGGTCGTGGCAAGGGCCTGTGCTCTGCTTTGTGCTGGACCGTGGATGCTCGTCGGAGCGAAGCCTTGCCAAATCTGTCGCGAATGAGATCGGCAACTTTGTCCAGCTTCTTGTCTCGATCGTCTGCTTCTTTGGCAAACAAAGACTGCTGGACGGCTGCCTGGTGAGTCAGCTGAGACACTCCCATCCCCAGCAGCCGAACAACGAGGGGCCGCTGTGGTAACTTTGATGAAAGCAATTCCGATACGACGGACCACAGCTGGTTCGTGACATCAGTCGGCTTCGAGAGACTTTTCGACCGGGTGACTGTGTCAAAGTTGCTGTAGCGAAGTTTAAGATGTACCGTACGGCCCTTCAGTTTGGTATGTCGCAGTCGAGCGGCAACCTGTTCGGTGAGTTCCATCAGCCATGCCTGCAGGATATCCATGTCGGTGACGTCGACGGCAAATGTCGTTTCATGAGAGATGGATTGTGCGTCGCGATCAGTGACGACAGGACGATCGTCGAGGCCTCGTGCAAGACGCCAGAAGCGTTCTCCTGTCTGTCCGAAAGCTGCCTTCAGCTGTCCTCTCGACAGCTGCCGCAGGTCACGAATCGTTTGGACATCGATTTCATCGAGCTTTACCTTCGTTGACTTTCCAACTCCCCAGATGCGGTTCACCGGCAAAGGGTCGAGAACGTCCTGGACTCTGTCGGGGTGAATAACTGTGAAGCCATCCGGCTTTTCCAGGTCGCTGGCCAGTTTGGCCAAAAACTTGTTGGGGGCGACTCCAACCGAAGCCACCAGATTCAATTCGTCCTGAATGTCCTGCTTGATTCGGCGGCCGATGGTTTCGACAGACCCGAACAACCGTACGCTTTCGGTCGCATCCAGAAACGCTTCATCCAGCGAAAGCGGTTCGATGTTCGGAGTGTAACGCCGGAAGATCTCTCTGATGCTGCTCGAGATCTGCGAATAGTGTTCCATCTGCGGAGGGAGCACAATGGCCGCCGGGCAGAGCTTGAGTGCTTTGGCGGTTGCCATCGCACTATGCACGCCAAATTGCCTCACGACATAGTTGGCGGCGGCAACGACGCCTCGACCTTCCGGAGTTCCCCCAACGATGATCGGACGCCCACGCAGTTCAGGGCGATCACGTTCTTCGACGGACGCATAGAAAGCGTCCATGTCTACGTGCAGGATCATCTTTCTCCGATGCAGAATCGCGAAACGACTATTTCTTCCTGCCTTTACGTTTCGGCTTGTACTGATGCGTGGGTTGACCGATCACTCCTTCGGCAGCTTCCATGAGTGTTTCGGAAAGCGTTGGGTGAGCATGAATGGATTCCGCGAGATCGCGCGCGGTCGCTCCCATTTCGATCGCCAGCACGGCTTCCGCGATCATCTCGCCGGCACCGGGACCGACAATGCCAACTCCGAGGACTCGTTCCTTTTTGGGTTCCACGATCAACTTTGTGATACCTTCGGTGCGGGCCAGACTTTGCGCTCGACCGGACGCCGCCCAGGGGAATCGAGTCACAATGACTTCGGTGCCCTGCTCTTTTGCTTCAGTTTCGGTGATGCCGCACCAGGCCAGTTCCGGATCTGTGAAGACAACGGCGGGAATGGCGATGCTGTCGAATTCTCCCGGTTCGTTGAGCAGAGTTTCGATCGCGACATGAGCTTCACGTGTGGCCTTGTGAGCCAGCATGGGTTCACCAGCGATGTCGCCGATCGCCAGCAGCCTGGGATCGGACGTCTGTTGTCTTCGGTCGATTTTAATGAAGCCGCGTTCGTCGACTTCAACGTCTGTGTTTTCCAGACCAACGCCTCGACTGTTGGGCCGTCGTCCGACAGAAACCAGCACGCGATCGAATGTCTGCTGAGGATCAACGCCCTCCCCTTCCAAAGCAGCAACAATGCCGTCGTCGGTTGCGGTGAGGCTGGCAACCTTTGTTTCCAGGTGAATGGCTGAAAACTGTTCGGCAAGGCGCTTTTGAAGAGGTCGGACGAGGTCACGATCGGCACCAGGCAGAAGACCGGCCGTCATTTCCACGACGGTCACCTGAGTTCCCAACGCCGCGTAAACAGAACCCATTTCCAGTCCGATGTATCCTCCACCTATGACAAGCATCGATTTAGGAATATCGGGCAGTTCCAGAGCGCCCGTCGAATCCATCACACGGTCATCGCCGATGTCAAAGATGGGCGGCATGGCGGGAAGTGATCCGGTGGCAACGATGCAATGGTCAAAGGTGAGTTTTGACGAGCTGCCATCAGAGTGAGCCAGAGACAACGTCGATGAGTTCTCAAACGTTCCACGGGCTTTGATGAGTTCGACACTGCGAGCCTTAGCGAGAGTTTCAATGCCGCCGGTGAGTGATCCAACGACCGATTCTTTGAATGTTCTCAGCTTATCGATGTCGACTTCGGGCGGTGCGAAGGTGACACCACATTCAGCGGCTTCGCGCGTTTCATTGATGAGTTTCGCGACATGCAACAGTGCTTTGGATGGAATGCAGCCTCGGTTGAGACAAACGCCGCCGGGCTTGATTCCTTCGTCAACCAGGACGGTCTGAAATCCGTGGTCTGCTGCGGCAAAAGCCGCCGGGTAACCGCCAGGACCACCTCCAAGAACAACAACCTGAGCGTGTTGAGTAGACATGATAACTGTATTTCTGTTGCCGCCGGACAGAGTTGTCGGTCCGGGCATTTCACGTTGGGTCAGGGGCGATGCCCCGTGTCAGAACAGTTCGAAGAGATTCGTCAGGCTGCCTGACAGTTTCACGATGAACCGGGCAGCGTCTGCGCCATTGATGGCTCGGTGATCGTAAGACAGCGACAGCGGCACCATCAGACGTTCGACGAGTTGTGCGTCTTCGAGCTTCAACTGTTTCTGGCCTCGCGATAGACCCAGAATGGCGACTTCCGGGTGATTCACAATGGGTGTGAAGTATGTCCCGCCAATGCCGCCCAGGTTTGTGATGGTGAAGGATGCCCCCCGCATCTCGGCGGACTTGAGTTTGCGGTCTCGTGCGCGTTCCGCCAGGTCGGTGAGTTCGGCGGCAACCTGTAGCACGTTCTTCTGGTCACAGTTGCGGATGACCGGGACGACCAGACCTTTGGGCGTATCGACGGCGACGCCGATGTGGTAATAGCGTTTGATGACCCACTCACCTGTCTCCATGTCGAGGCTGGAATTGAAGTGAGGAAACGCTTTGAGTGCTCCGACGACCGCCTTAATCATGATCGCGGTCATCGTGATCTTGGGTGACTTGGGATTGGACTGGACGTAACGTTTCCTCGCTGTTTCCAGTTCTGTCACGTCTGCCAGGTCGTGTTGCGTGACGTGCGGGATCGTCAGCCAGGATGCGTGTAGATTTGTGGCAGCCGATCGATAGATCTTGTTGAGCGGTTCCCGTTCCGTTGGTCCAAACTGGCTGAAGTCAGGCAGTGGAGGTGCGACTGTGAGTCCGGTACTCAGTGAACCTCCACCTGACGGTTCGGCCAGTTTCGATTTCACATACGCTTCGACATCTTCGATGACGATTCGTCCGCCTCGGGCTGACCCCGTAACCTTGGTCAGGTCGACTCCCAGTTTTCTGGCCAGGCGACGAGTGGCCGGGCCGGCAGGCGGTGGTGGCTGAGACGCATTCACTGCTGTCGCCGACTTGGCTGTTGGAAGAGCCGTGACTTCGTCGGCCTCTTTCGCTGGTGGTGGTGCTTGGGGTTTCGCAACTGGGGCAGCAGGTGATGCGGATGGTTTGGCAGCGGTGGATGACGTTTCAATGGAGATCAGCGGCGCGCCAATTTCGATATTGCTGCCTTCAGCAATGTGGACGGCTGTGATGGTTCCTGCGTGAGGGCATTCGATTTCGGCAACGGCCTTGTCCGTTTCGACTTCGCAGATGACTGCTCCGGCTTCGATAACATCGCCAACTGCGACCATTACTTCTGCGACATCGACAGCCGTGACACCTTCTGATACTTCCTGCAATTCGAAGTCAATGTTCTCCGATGAGCCGGAGTCTTCACTGTCAGGTACGGGTGCTGGTTCCGGGCTGGTGTCTGTTGCTTCTGTCGGTTCATCTGTTGCAACCTTGCCGTTTGTTGAGCCACCTTCGCCTGCAGCGCCTGTTTCGTCGATCAGCAGCAACGGAGTTCCAATTGCAATGGTATCTCCTTCCGAGACAAGGATGTCCTGGATTGTTCCGGCGTGCGGGCACTCGATTTCAGCCACGGCCTTATCGGTTTCGACTTCACAGACCACAGCATCCACATCGATGGTGTCGCCTTTGGCAACCAGAATCTCCGCGACATCGACAGAGTCGACTCCTTCGGAGACTTCCGGCAATCTGAATTCAATTGTCATTAATTCACTCAATGTGAGGTGAAAACTCTGTATCGGGGGACTTCCGTCGAAGACCAGGATTATGCATCTATCGGAAAGACAGCATCCGGATCCAGATCCAGTTGACCAATCGCCTGTTGCAGTATTTCGGCACCGATGGCACCCATCTGGTGCATTCCCTGAAGAGCAGCGAAAGCAGTGGATTCAGCGTCGATCCGGAAATGCCGTCGAAGTTCGTCGCGAGTTTCGCTGCGACCGAAACCATCCGTTCCCAGAACGATGTAGTTTCCAGGAATCCATTCGCGGATCTGATCGGCAACCAGCCGTACGTTGTCGCTGGTTGAAATGAACGGTCCGGAGATTCCGGCCAGCACTGATTCGAGGTAGCTGACACGCCGTTCTTCGCCGGGATGCAGGTCATTCCAGTGCTGGCATTCCATCGCGTTGCGTCGCAACTCACTGTAACTGGTGACACTCCAGACATCCGATCCAATGCCAAACTGGTCCTTCAGGATTTCCTGCGCCGTCAAAGCACTTCGAAGAATCGGTCCACTGCCGAAGAGTTGCGGGCGATGCTGCTGGCCATCGCCACTGTCCGTACTTTGATAACGATACATGCCGTTGATGATGCCGGTGGACAGGTCGTCAATCTCCGGCATGGCCGGTTGCGGGTACGCCTCGTTGTAGACGCTGAGGTAGTAGAAAATCTCTTCGCCTTCGCCGTACATTCGACGCAGACCTTCCTGGACGATCACGGCCAGTTCGTATCCCCATGCCGGGTCATACGCTCGCAGCGTCGGAACTGTGGTGGCCATCAATTGGCTATGGCCGTCTTCGTGCTGCAGGCCTTCGCCGTTGAGTGTCGTGCGGCCGGACGTACCGCCACACAGGAATCCTTTGGTGCGAGAATCTGCGGCACACCAGATCAAGTCGCCAACTCGCTGAAAACCGAACATCGAATAGTAGATGTAGAACGGGATCATATTCGTGCCAAGATCCGCGTGAGCCGTCCCGGCAGCAATGAACGACCCCATCGCTCCTGCTTCGTTAATACCCTCTTCCAGAAGCTGTCCGTCTTTGGCTTCCTTGTAGTATTGAATGACCTTTCGGTCGACTGGTTCGTATAGCTGCCCTTTGCTGGAATAGATTCCGACTAGCTTGAACATGTCCTCGAGGCCGAATGTTCGGGCTTCGTCGGGAATGATCGGAACCACTCGTTCGCCACAGGTCTTGTGCCGCACGAGCCCGCGGAGAATCTGGCCCAGCGTTCCGGTTGTGGATCCATCATCACCATCACTTCCAGGCAACAGCCCTTTTGCCTGAAAGATCTTGTCATCGATAGACGGGACATCCAGTCGTTCGTCGGTTGGGCTTCGTTGAGGGACATGGCCGCCAAGTGCCTGCCGCTGTTTCCGCAGATACACCATTTCCGGGCTGTCATCCGCTGGCTTGTAGAACGGCACCTTGTCAATGTCTTCGTCGCTGATCGGGATCGCGAATCGTGTGCGGAAGTTGCGCAGTTCCTGTTCGTTGATCTTCTTCTGGTTGTGAGCGACGTTGCGACCTTCGCCGGCTTCACCCAAACCATAACCCTTCACGGTCTTGGCCAGAATGACGGTCGGTGCGCCCTTGTGATTCACAGCAGCGTGATACGCTGCATAGACCTTTTCGGGATCATGTCCGCCTCGACGAATTTTCTGCATGACTTCATCGTTGAGGTGATCCACCATCTTCAGGACATCCGGGTCGGCACCGAAGAAGTGATTGCGGATGTATTCCCCGGACGACACAGTGTACTTTTGGTATTCGCCATCGACGACTTCGCCCATACGTTTGACGAGTTTGCCATCGACATCGGCATCCAGAAGCGGATCCCAGTCTCCTCCCCAGATCACCTTAATCACGTTCCAGCCGGCACCACGAAACGCTGCTTCCAGTTCCTGGATGATCTTTCCGTTTCCGCGTACCGGGCCGTCCAGTCGCTGCAGATTGCAGTTGATGACCCACGTGAGGTTGTCCAGTTTTTCGCGTGATGCGAGTGTGAGTGCTCCCAGGGATTCGGGCTCATCGCACTCTCCGTCTCCCAGGAACGCCCAGACGCGTGTCCTGGAAGTGTCTTTCAGACCGCGATGTTCCATGTAACGCAGGAACCGCGCCTGATAGATGGAGCAGATCGGACCAAGTCCCATCGACACGGTTGGAAACTGCCAGAAGTTGGGCATGAGCCACGGATGAGGGTAACTGGAAAGCCCTTCTCCGGCAGGAAGCTCACGACGGAAGTGTTCCAGATGCGACTCTGTCAGGCGGCCTTCAAGGAAGGCTCGAGCGTACATACCCGGAGAGGCGTGGCCCTGGAAATAGACCATGTCTCCGGTGTGCTTATCGGTTCTCCCTTGGAAGAAGTGATTCTGAGCGACTTCGTACAACGTCGCTGATGAAGCGAACGTGGAAATGTGGCCTCCCAGCCCGGGGAAGTTCTTGTTTGCTCGCTGGACCATTGCCATAGCGTTCCAGCGAACGATGCTCTTGATTCGGCGTTCGATTTCCAGATCGCCGGGGAATCGCGGCTGTTCAGAATGATGAATCGTATTAATGTACGGAGTATTCGCGGAAAACGGCAGCTTCACGCCGTTCTGGTAGGCTCGTTCCTGAAGCTGAATCAGGAGTTCGCCCAGCTTGTCGGCTCCGTAGCGATGCAGAATGTCATCAAGGGAGTCGTACCACTCCTGCATTTCATCTGCATCAATACCGGAAATTGTATCCAAGACTGACTGATCGACCATCAGTAGATTCTTCCATCACCTGGCTGCCCGATGTTCGGTCCAGGTCTGATAATTCGGTGAGACGTATTGGCTGAAGTAGCCAGCGGAATGTTCTGGTGTTTGCCCCGGTTGCGTCAGCGCGATCGCCGTCTGGCAGGTGGACGAAGTCCAACACCGGCGGGATTGTAGAACGAAATCTCATACACGACAAATCGACTCCTCAACGAACAGCAGCCCAGCAGGAGTTGGCGGAGAATGAGGAAATTGACATTGCCGGGGTAAGTCCACATGCTAAACGTCTGTCGGTATTCAGCATTCAGTGCCTGAGAATCAGAGATTGGTTTTCAGGCGACTCAGGCGATTGGTGCGCCTGTGCCCGCCATCCAGACGTAACGACACAGCGAAATCCAACCAGATCTCCTACCCGGTGTGTTTTGTCACTGTATTGTCAAAAATGAGATGAAGAGGAGCTACACGTGCGACCAATCTCTCGATTCGCGTTGTTGGGGATTCTGCTGTTTGCTGTCGGCGTGGAAGCGACAGAACCGCAGCATTCCGCTGAGCTGATTTTTCCGGTGGAGCATTGGCACAACCACGGTTCGTGCATCGTGGAATGTCCCAACGGCGACCTGTTGGTCTGCTGGTTTCATGGTTCCGGCGAACGGAAGTCTGATGATGTCGTGATTCTGGGAGCCAGAAAGGTGAAGGCGACCGGCCAGTGGACGGAACCATTTCTGATGGGGGATACTCCCGAATTTCCGGACACCAACTGCTGCATGATTATCGATCCACAACAGCGACTTTGGCTTTTGTGGCCCACGATCCAGGCCAATACCTGGGAAAGTGCGCTGATGAATTACAAGATCTCCACGGATTACATAAATCCGGTCGGGGCTCCGAGGTGGGCATCACATGCCATCCTGCATATGAAGCCGGGCGAGGAATTTGCAGAAACGGTGGAACGGAAGATGAACGAGTACGTGGCATCCCACGAACTTCCGGCCGCGCTTACTCCGATGGTGGATCAGTGGAAGAAGCATGTGCTGGATCAGGCAAATGACAAGCTGACTAGACGTCTCGGCTGGTTCACCAGAGCCCGTCCACTCATTCTGGATGACGGTACGATGTTGGTGGGGCTTTATTCCGATGGGTTTTCATTCTCCCTGGTGGCGATCACCAACGACTGGGGAGAATCCTGGCGGTTCAGCGAACCCATCGTGGGAGGAGGCAATATCCAGCCGAGTTTCGCTCAGCGGAAAAACGGCAATCTCGTCACTTACATGCGAGACAACGGGCCTCCCCCGAAGCGCGTCCTGGTTTCGGAATCTTCCGACAAAGGAATGACGTGGAGTACAGTTTCTGATCATCCGCAGCTGCCGAATCCAGGCGCTGGGCTGGAAGTGGCGACTCTCGCAAACGGCGACTGGATCTGCATCTACAACGATACCGAACGCGGGCGACACAGTCTTGCCGTTTCGATTTCGACAGACGAAGGCGCGACCTGGGACATCACCAGGCACCTGGAACTCGATGAATCCGGCAAAGGACGATTTCACTACCCGTCGATCATCGAGGGGTCTGGCGGCATGTTCCACGCAACGTACAGCTACTTCGTTCCAACTCCGGAAGGTGAACGCAAAAGCATCAAGTACGCCACGTTCAACAAAGAGTGGCTACTGCAGGGCGATGAGTGAACCTGTTTTATTGGAGTCGAAAGATGATGGACGTGCTCTCGCGAAGCCGGTCTGCCGCATTTTTGTTCATAACCTGTTCGACGTTTGTGCTCCTGCGTGCTGAGGAACCACCGGACTGGCAGCTGGTCACGAACAACGCCGGGTGGCAGGCACGCGACTCTCAGGGAGAGCTTGTCTTTCGGGATCAGCTGTGGATCTTCGGTGGATGGTTCAATTCGTACGAAGCTCCTCCGCGTGATGTCTGGACGTCGGCGGACGGCAAACAATGGTCACTCGTAGACGATTCAGCTCCCTGGATCCACAGCGATCTTCCCATGTCTGCCACGTTTCGAGAACGCATGTGGATGATGGGAGGATGGTACAATGGCCGCCTGCCGGGGCACTCTGCCAGCAGCGCCGTTTGGTCGTCGACGGACGGGAAAGAATGGCGTGAGGAAACAAACGCCGCTGGCTGGTCTCCTCGACTTGCCGCTGCGACACTTGTCTTCAAGGACCGTTTATGGATTCTTGGAGGGACTGAGAACTACTACTTCGGCGATGAATCGAGTCTGAAGAACGATGTTTGGTCGACGGCGGATGGCATCCACTGGGAGGAGGCTGTCAAGAATGCTCCCTGGGCTGCGCGCGCCTATCATCAGGCCGTGGTGCTCAACGATCGCATGTATGTGTTCGGTGGAGGCAACTATGTGCCGGACTACCAGGCGTTCAATGATGTCTGGAGTTCAGCCGATGGTGCTGAATGGCATCAGGAAACAGAGGCGGCTCCCTGGCACGAACGACTTTGGTTTTCGGCGGTGACGTATCGAGACCACATGTGGGTCATCGGTGGCTGGGCGAACAATCCTTCGGCCAATCACAACGACCTGTGGTATTCAAAAGACGGCCGCAACTGGCGTGAGTTGAAAACGAAGACGATCTGGAAAGAACGCCACGAGCATTCGGCATTCGTCTTTCAGGACCGCATCTGGATTGCCGGTGGTCATGCGCAACCGTTGAGTAATCAGGTCTGGTCTCTGCAACTTCCGGCGGACTGGGGGAGTTAGGGTAGTCGTAAAATGGGACACAGGACGGCAAGCTTGTCCCGATACAGGACAAGCTTGCAGCGCTGCAAGTGTCGCCGGATCGTAGAACACGACATCAGCTGACTCGAAACGTTCCGCCTGATTGAATTCAGTTAGATGGAATACCGTGCCAGGATGCGTCCATACAATGAACCTGCTGATACTACTCCCGCTCGGATGGTCTTTGCGTGGTATCTGAGAGTTAGTGGCAATGTTGTGGTTGGAGAACGTGGTTCAGGCGACGATTTCGGTTCGAATCGTATGGGTCTGTGAAGACCAGAACCAAAGTGTTGAATGGGTTACTGCAGGTAGCCCAGGCTCTTGAGCCGTTCTACCTCCTCCTCCGTCAACGGCGCCAGTGTCTTGCCCGGTTTGTGGGTTGTCTCGAACACACTCAGCTCAAGAAGAAGTCGTTCTGCTACGGAGGGGTATTCACTCGCGACATCCTTCAATTCGTCAGGGTCCTCGTCCAGATTGAATAGTTCGGCTTCTCTCGTCACGCGGTTGAAGTGCAGCTTGAATTTTCCACGGCGAACGGCCCGTTTCATGTCTGGATGTTCGTTGTTGTGGTCGGCTTCAGAAAACACCAGTCGATCCGTCGTGTCCGGGGAATCGTCGCTCCAGTAAGAAGCCAGATTGAGTCCGTCGACATCCCTGCTCGATGCCACTCCAAGCATACCCAGCATAGTTGGCAATACGTCTACCAATGAAGCCACTTTCTTAATGCGGTGGCCACTTGGCAGGCCTGGACCGTGTAGTATCAGTGGAACCCGGATTAGTTCCTCAAAGTGAGTCTTGCCGTGGAGCACGCTGCCGTGTTCGAGGAATTCTTCTCCGTGATCGGACGTCACGACGATGAGTGTGTTATCCAGCAGATCGTTCTTCTCAAGCACTCGTATCAAGCGGGCGATGCCATCGTCCATCTGGCGTATACCGGCATCATACAAATCAATCAGGCGATCAATATCGGGTTGGTTGAATGAGATCTCCTCCTTCCCTCGACGATACGCGATGAGTTGTTTTGTACTACCGTCCACCGGACCTATGTAGTCGCGTACAAACATTCGCTCGTATTCAGGCAGAGATCGATAGTCACTGTGGACGTCATAGTAGTGCAGAAACAGAAAGAACGGTCGCCCGTCATGCTTTGACAACCAGCTTACAGCGCCGCTTTCAACGTCGGACGGTTTTGCTTGCGCCATGTTTTCTCGCACATAATAGAAATCATCGAAGCCCCGATCGAAGCCGTAGCGCTGACTGATATAGTGCGAGTTGACCACAGCAGAAGTTACATAGCCTTGCTGCTGTAGAATCTCGGCCAGTGGTACGGCTGACTCCTGAAGGTACTGCTTGTGCGACTTCAATCCGTGACGACTTGGATATAAACCAGTCAGCAGCGACGCATGTGCCGGCATCGTCCAGGGTGACGTACTGGACACATTCTCAAACAGCAGCCCTTCCCTGGCGAGACGATCAAGTGCTGGTGAAGTCGGCCTGTCGTAGCCGTAGCAACCAAGATGGTCAGGTCTCAAAGTGTCGATTGAGATCACGATCAGATTCGGGCCGTCAGGAACGGGACGAGGATCATCTGGAATTGTCGCTGGTCGATTTGAACCTGACTGCGAATCGCAGCCGCAACTCAAACATACGGCTAACAGGAGCAGACTCAACTTTAGCCCGGAGCTCAACCTGACCACGACCTGCGATGGATATGAATGTAGTGACTCTTGCTGCATCCTCTTAGACTCGAGACAAGAACCGGACATGACGTCCGAAAAAGTATCGGCGACTGGAACTCACCACTCAACTACCGCATGTGCTATGGCGAGGTTGACACGTCAGAGCATGGGGCAATGGCCGACACGATCAGAATTCAGGTTCAGATGGACAACTGGTGGAGCTCAGGCATCGTGACGGTTGCCTACGATCCATGCTACTCGATCAAACCGTAGAATTCAGCAATGGAAATCCTCGGCCGTATCGCGACTGGGAACGAATCAGAACCATAGTCGTACACCAACCATTGCGAACGAGAGGGGAAGAGGTACGAAGCACACCACATTTAGCTCACAGAAAATCCGCAACGAACGAGTCCCTGCCCCGGGGGGATTCGTGCAGTAGAATTACTCGAGATACCCCAGGCTCTTGAGCGTCTTCTGCATTTCCTCGTCAACAATTTGAGTCGGAGACTGTGCACCCGGCTCGGGAAGCCCTGCCAGGTAAGTATGCATCGCATCGTCCATCCTTCGTGCTTCCTGAGGATACGTGGTAAATAAGTTATTCTCCTCCCTTGGGTCGTCATTCAGGTTGAAGTACATGTGATTCCCTTCGCTGCTCCAGACGTACTTCCAACCATCTTTAATTATCGCCAGCCAGTCACCACCCTTGTCGATTCCTGGCAGGGTCTGACACTCGATGATTGCTGGCCGATCGCTCGCAGGTCGGACGCGACCTTGAATCCCCTCCGGGATCTCAACGTTAATGGCGTCAAGAAGCATCGGCAGCACGTCGGTCAACTGAATCCATTCGTTGGAGCGACCTGTCTGTCCCTGAGTTCCAGGCGACTTCACGATCATCGGAACATGTACCACTTCCTGAAATGGAACCCCGCCATGGCCAAAGGCTCCATGTTCGCCAAAAAGTTCTCCATGGTCGGCAGTGACAACAATCCACGCATTGTCGAACAAGTCAAGCTCTTTCAGGCCATCGAATAGCCGGCCGATATGATGGTCCATGTAGAGAATCTCTGCATCATACAGGCCGACCTTCTCCTGAAGTGTCGGTCGTCGGCGACCGCCGGCAAAGACGCCAGTCCCACCCGGCACGAACTTACGGGCGTATTGATCCGGTGGATGATACGGACCGTGTGGATCGAAATAGTTCAGAAAAAGAAATCGTGGCTGGTCATTGGGTTTTCTCATCAACTCAAGAGCCTGGTCGGTGACGTCAATTCCTGGCCGTGCGTTGAGTGTGAAAATATTGCTATCGTCGTAGACATCAAAACCTTTGTTCAGGCCAAACACCTTCTTCATCCATGGGCCGGCCACTACAGCGTTTGTCGTGTAGCCCGACGACCGGAGCAGGTCTGCCAGCGTCACTTCATCATCGGAAATCTTACGTGCGCGATGCCTGTTCCACGCAACCGGCCCGTTAATCCCATTGGTTAATACCAGGGACCCGTTGACATCCTTTCGTGCCCCGTGGCTTGTGACGAGCTTTCCGGTAAAAAGCGACGCATGTGAAGGGAGCGTCCACGTGGCTGGAGCGATCGCATTTTCGTAAACGAGCGATTCTGCTGCGAAACGATCGATGTTCGGGCTGGTTGGATTCGTGTGGCCGTAGCAACTGAGGTGGTCAGCTCGTGTAGTGTCGAGCGTGATTACTACGATCGTCGGCAGATTGCTGCTGGACGACACTTTCTTCTGCTGGGAGGCAGTAGAATCCTCTTTGTGCCTGTAGTAAGCGTACGACGCCCCCAAACCAGCAGTGGCACAGGCACCGACAATACCATGTTTGAGGAATGATCGGCGAGTTGATTCTTCGGATGTCGAACTGTTATCACTGCTCATCGTGAGTTTCCTGCCAAAGTGTGACCCGTACCAGTGCAGGATCAGGCACCACCCACGTCATAAGCCGGGACCGTGGTTTTCCAATTCGTGATCAAAGTCGCATCCGCACGTGGCCAGCCGTTGGCTCTCGTCTCTATTTCTATTGAAACAACGCCAGGCCATAATGAGAAAGGCAGTAAACCTAATGGGTGAAATGCCTTCCGTAAAATTGATCTTATGGCTGCATGGATCAAGACTGCAATGCACCAGAATAACGATACAAACCGCCAGAGTATACGGCGTATGCAAGATCAAGTTCAAGTGCCCAACAATTTGCTGCGTCTCATCGTAGTCCAGCGAAAACGTATGCGTCTTGCCTTGTTCCGGAGTTGAAAGGTACTCGCCTGACCATCGGTCTGCTCCGGCGACGCCAGATCCTGTAGGGCACTTTCAAGTTTTTCAATGACCACAATTTGCAGCAGCCATTGCCCGATGCCGATGGCATCGGGCAACTTTACAGTCACTCCGTCGGAGGATGAGTCCGATCACGTGAAGGTGGCTATGACCGATTAGACGCAGGCAGCGAAATCGACAGGGCCGGCAAAAACGGTGTCCGTCAGCGAAGCGGCGCTGTACACTGGGCCACGCCGACTCGTATGGGGATTGTCCGTTGGCTGACATTCCTGTTCAGATGCGGTTACATGAATTTCATGATGTTTACGGTACCAGACCAGACCAAAACAAATCGCCAGAGAATTTCTGTTTGTTAATTGGTTGTTGCAGCGAAGTAGTTATTGCTGACTGGCAATCGATGATCCGGCAAAAGATGTGCAGTTTTCCGCGACAACTTCTTATCTCGCTGTCCGTGATCGGCGTGTTCCTGCTGTGGACAAACAGCGCTCATGCCTATGTTGGTCCCGGGGCTGGTTTCGCTTTAGGTGGCTCATTTCTGGCAATTTTCGGCGCAGTCTTTTCGGCCCTTGTGATGTTGCTGATGTGGCCCATTCGTCGTGTGCTGAAGGTTTTGTTTCAGAAACGTCCGCCAGGGAAACGGCGTTTTAAACGCGTTATCATTCTGGGCCTCGACGGGCTGGACTATGGGCTCACCGAGAAGCTGCTGGCTGAAGGACGGCTTCCTAACCTCGCTGCTCTGGAGGAACGCGGTGGGTTCAAACCGCTTGGCAGTACTCTTCCACCAATTTCACCAGTTGCGTGGTCATCGTTTCAAACCGGGTCGAATCCCGGCAAACACAACATATTTGATTTCCTGACACCTGATGAAAAGACATATCAACCGAAACTCAGCAGTGTTGAGATTCGACCGTCCAAACGATCAATCGGTATCGGACCTTTTCGTATCAATGCCGGTCGTCCGGATGTGCGAATGCTGCGGAAGAGCAAACCGTTCTGGAGTATTCTAAGTCAGTACGGAATCTTCAATTCGATCATCCGCGTGCCAATCACGTTTCCACCCGAGAAACTCCACGGTGTTCAGCTGTCTGCGATGTGTGTTCCGGACCTGCGTGGGACTCAGGGGACGTTCTCACAATACACCACACAGCCCCGTGATGAAGGAGAAAAGACAGGAGGCGAAGTTCACTATGTTGAGCGACGCGGAAGCATTGTGGCTTGTCATCTGCTTGGTCCTCCGCATCCGTCTGAGCCAGACCATGCACCGGTAAAACTGCCGTTTACAGTCACGGTTCATGACGCCCAGTCTGCCACGCTGAGGATTAACGGGAAGAAGTACGTTTTGCA
>Ga0180430_10000304_pt1 | contig 54868 bp, 47 predicted proteins | sample SS_ome_9_FD_132999 | JGI IMG/M metagenome (GOLD analysis project Ga0180430, IMG submission 132999) | Hypersaline lake sediment archaeal communities from the Salton Sea, California, USA - SS_1_S_2 metaG | ecosystem: Environmental > Aquatic > Non-marine Saline and Alkaline > Hypersaline >...
CGACCTCGCGGGCGGATCGATGGTCCTGAGAGGTTTCTCCGATCCCGGCTGGCAAATCTCCCACCGCGACGAGGAGCAAACCGACGTCGAACGCACGCCACAGATCCTGACCCTTCGCGGAGGATCGGCAGGACATCCCTACCTCCTCGTCGGCGACAGGATTCGGTTCCGAGCCCGGTGGAAGCGGAGCCACGGCGCCATGACGATCAAGCTCTTCGCGTCGGGCCACGACGACGCCAGTGCCTCGACCGACGTGATTCTCGCCGCCCAGGGCAACCGGATGTTCGTCGGGAAGCTGAAGAAGGGAGGTGCCTTTTCGTTTTCCGGTGAACAGGTTCCGATCAGCGAGAACGAGGCCGAGTTCGAGATCCTGGCGCGACCGGACCTGGTCGAGGTTCGCGTCAACGGAAAGAATGCCCTCTCCGTTCCCGTGGAGGAGGACCGGGTTTCCGGGAATGGGATTTACCTGATGACCGGTGGTGGCTGGCAGGGTTGGAACAGCGACGACAACGAGATCGAGATCGAGGAGTTTTCGATCGAGCGGACGCCAGGCTATGTCCCCCGGCGGGTCATTGACGCGAACGCGAGATCCAACGCGCTCACGATTCCCCGTTTTCGCCGCGAGAATCCGCCGTCCCATCTCCTCGTCGCACCCAACGGAGACCTGCTTCGCGGCACGCTCGCATCGCTGGACGACGGCCAGGTCCTTTTTTCCACGGGCGAATCGACAATCGAGGTTCCGGCGGCGCGCGTCGCCTCCATCGTGTGGCTGCGCGAGGGCGAACCGCCGGCAGACGGTGGCGGAGACGCTTCCGTGGAGGGCGAGACCGATCCCGAGGAAGCGGCCTACGCGGCCAACGAGGCGAATCCGACGGAAGAGACGGATGATGCCTACGAGGATTTCCTCATCACCGATCAGTTCCTTCTCCGCGACGGCACGCGACTCAAGCTCGCCGCCAAGCGAGTCAAGGCGGACCAGTTCATCGGGGAATCCTTCATCCTTGGCGAGTGCACCATCGCGATGGGCCGGGTGCGCAAGATCCACCCGGGCCCCGCGGCACCCCTGCGCGAGCGGGGTGATCCGTTCGAACCGGCCGGCTACGCCGACTGGACGATCTCCTACACGCCCGATCCGGCCATCCCGGGCACCGAGGCCGGAGAGCGTTCGCCACTCATCGGCAAGTCGGCACCCGATTTCACCCTCACGATGCTGGACGAGAGCCGCTTCACTCTCGAGGCCCAGCGAGGAAAGGTCGTGGTGCTGGATTTTTGGGCCACCTGGTGCGGTCCCTGCGTGCGGGCCATGCCCGATGTCGGGCGCGTGATCGCGGCATTCGACGGCCAACCGGTGGCCTTCTGCGCCGTCAACCAGGCGGAGACGCCCCCGATCATTGCCGAATTCCTCGAACAGCGAGAGTGGACCGATCTGCCGGTCGGTCTTGATTTTCGCATGGACGTGAGCAACGACTACCTGGTGAAGGGTATTCCCCACACGGTGGTAATCGATCGCGAGGGCACGGTCTCCTGGGTGCACACGGGCTACGACGAGCAGTTCGCGAACGATCTCGCCGATGCCATCGGCAGGGCCCTCCAACCGTCCCGTTGACCACCATTCGAATCGTGTCCGTCTGGCCATGAAGACCACCTCTTTCCTTCTCCCACTTCTCCTCCTCGGGTCCTTCGCCTCACCGCTTCTCGGGGGCCCGACGGGATATCCCGAAAGGGACGTCCGACCCATTGATTGTCGCTACGGCTCACGGCACGTGGTGCCCTCTCTCGCCTACCGTCAGTATGAGGACAGCCGGCGCTTCAATGCCGCGCCGTGCCTTCCACCCGCGGCCCTCCCCGCCTCCGTCTACCACCGGCCTCGGATCATTCGCTGCGAAGAAGTATGTCGTGAGCGGAAAACGCGGCACTTCATTGACCAGAAGGGCAATCGCTACACCACCGAGGATGTGATCATCGTCTACCGTGAAATCTGGTCGGATGGGCGGTGCCGGATCCGCAAGCGGACCGTCCGGGCCGGCGATTACCCCGGTACCGGTACGGGCAAGTAGTTCGCTCGACTCCTTTTCTGGCGGCACGGAAGCGGCGGAGCACCTCCTTCACGGGGTGTGGGCCGAATGGGGAAATCCGGGGTCCGTGAAAGCGCGGAACGTGAACCACCAGAGGCTCGCCAGGCCCCACATCAGGCCGGCGACGACTCCGGCGTCGATGATCCCTCGCCACGGATGCGGGACAAACGACACCAGCACCACCAACAGCACGATCCCGAGCGTCAGGCAGATGGACACGATCCGCGTTTTGCGATCGGCGTGAAAATACCCCATGCAGAAGGGTGGGGCGAGGAGAACGCGAACCCAGGTCGGATGCTGGCTCAGGTAGCGAACGCGAGCCGCAGTACGGGGCGAGAACTTCTTCTGGAATCCCCGGTAGCCCTCGCTGACGAGCATGAAGGCGATCCACACCCCCATCAGAATCCACTGAAACGGGGTCAATTCGGCACGCAGTGCATCCAGCGCCCGCGGAGTCAGTCGGATCACGGCGTAGCCGATCAATGCGTTCACTCCCAGAAATCCCCATGCAGCTCCCAAAACACCCATCACGAAAAGAACACCATGATTGACGACGGGCACCTAGATGGCAACAGCGAGATCCTCGTACAGTGAGAATTCCCGCGAACGATTCGGATTGGCACCAACCGGATCGGCCCAAGGAGTCCCGCGTTTGCTCCCGTTTCACACGAGATCACGCAGCCTGCCTGACCTCCCATTCGCCGCTATCACCGCCAATAAACTCCGCATGCAGGGGAGGGAAAACAGCGAGCGAAGACTCCAATTCTGCCACGAGCCGCTCGAGCGAATCGAGCCCGGCGTCAATTCGCTCGATTGACTCGCCCACCCCGCTGCCCAGTGAGCGGACGATCACGGAGAGACTGTCTCCCTTTTGTTCCCCGGGGACATCCCCTGCCTCGGAGGCGACATCCTCGCTCTCTTCGTCCGGTTCGACGAGATCGAGACCGCTCTCCGCCGGCATTTCGCCAGTCTCCTCCCGCAGGTTCCCGGCCTCGGTCGCTTTCTCCACGGCTTCGCCATTCGAAGAGAAATCTTCCCCGGTCGCCTCACTTTCGGACCTTTCGTCGGGAGCAACGATGAAGGCGGGAATGGAGTTCCTTGGTTGAGCCGCGCCGCGCGCCGCGAAGCGAGGGACGATCGTCTCGTCCAGGGACGAATTCTCCTCCGGGGTAGTCCTCGCGTCGCTCTCCTCCACCACCGTGAGGCCGGCTTCCTCCGCCGGCCCCTCCTCGTCCGCTGCGGAAGAGGCTTCCGGGAAACGCCCGGTTTCGCTCGGGACGGGACCATTGCTGGGAAGCCGGATCACGAACTCATCATCCATTTCGGATTCGGATTCGGATTCGAGAGCGGGATCGTGCTCGGGGATCGCATCGGCGGAAATCTCTTCGGGGATGGAGCGTGCCGGGCCGATCCCCTCCTCCTCACCCCCGTCGCTTCGTTTCGCATCGTCTCCGAACAGCTCATTTTCGCTCTTCTTTCGCAAGGCGGCGGGAACCTGGTCCGAGGCGGGACCATGCATCAGCTGGGCGAGGCCTTCGGCCGCGACCTGAAGATCGTCATAGTAGGCGTCCCAGTTGTCCCCGTCGTTCCCCGCAGGAAACCCGGGAAACGGGATGGAATCGGGCACAGCGCCATTGGGACAGTGAGGACTCAAGCGAATCGATTCCGGAACGACTGCACCGGGCGCTCCTTCTTCTCCTCTGTCGGTGCCCTGATCACTCCCATGCTCGATCCGGTCCTCGTCAGCGGCACAGAAAGGACTCGGCTCGAGAACCTCGCGTTCATTCGCCTCCCCACCCTTTGCGATCGAACGACGAGTCCAAAGGGTGTATAGGAGACCGAAGAGGAGCAGGAAGCTCCCCACGAAGAGAAGGATCGTCGCGGTGCCAGTCATTTCTGAGACTCAATGATTAACTTTCGCTAACTTCTTGCAAGTATAAATCGTCATTTTTCCGGAAGAAAAGGGAACCGTCATCTTGCCGCCGTTGCTCGAAGCCGTTTGCCTCTTCTCCTCTCCCGCACTATTTTGCCCCTTCCCGCGCATGAGCATCGATTCGAGGGATTACATGAAAAAGGACGGCCCGGGCGGCCGCATGGGTGGTCCGTCGTCCTGGTCGATGGTGACCTGGCTCATGATCGCCAACGGCCTCGTTTACCTCTTTCAGCACCTGCTCTTCTATCGCCCCGGGGCGATCGACCCTCTCGCCCTGGTTCCGGAGCGATTCCTGGGCGGTCACGTCTACCAGCTTCTCACCTACCAGTTCTCCCACGCGAACCTGTTTCACCTCGTGGTGAACATGTTGCTCCTGTTCTTCCTCGGGAGATTCCTCGAACGCATCATCCCGGGACGACAGATTCTCGCGATCTACCTGCTCGGCGGATTCGCGGGCGGGTTGGTGCAACTGGGCTTCGATCTCCTCCTGGGCGACAAGACCCAGATCGTCGGAGCCTCGGCTTCGGTCCTCGCGATCGTCTTCGCCCTGATCGCCCACATGCCGAACCAGGTGTTCCGCTTCCTGCTCTTCTTCGTCGTGCCGGTTCGCCTCTCGATGAAGCAGATCGGACTGATTTTCATCGCCGTCGATCTCGTCACCCTGGTGTTCCAGTATTTTCTCGCGCCGGCTGCGGGGGACGCGCAAACCCGCACCGGCGTCTTCGCCCACTTCGGTGGAATGGCCGCGGGCTGGCTCTACTTTCGCCATGTCTATCCGCGGCTCCCCCGGTTGAATGTGACCGGATCATCTCCCTCGAGGAGATCCCCCCGGGCGCGGCGCGCGCCAAAAACCGGGAGAAAATTCGGAATCCGCATCGTCAGGAACGAGGATGCCCCCGGCGCGGGGAACACGGATTCACCGGGCGGCCAGGGCCCCTACCTCAATCCGAGCGTCGACGCCATCCTCGACAAGATCAGTGAGCAGGGCATGCAGAGCCTGACCGCCGACGAGCGCAGGATCCTCGAAAAGAGCAGCAAGAAACTCGCCCGCAAACTCGATTCCGATTGACTGCGTCATGACGGATTCCGATCTCACGGCTCGGGTTCGCCCCACTCATTCGAACCGGTGGCGTATGGCCCTTCGCACCGTCCTCGCGATCTCCGCCCTTTCCGGCTTCGTCACGGCCTGTTTCTACTCCGCACGGGCCGGCATAGCGCTCGCCTCGCGCGACCTTCCCGTAGAGGAAACGAGGCTGACGCGGTTCCCGGAAGGCGTATCCGTAACCCTCGGGGAGGACGGTTCTCCCCTCTTCCTCGCCCGTTCACCCGGCGATCTCCGCGCCCTGTTCGCCCGGTGGCCGCGAGAGAGTGACCGAATCGGAGCGACTCTCGATGGCGGAACCATTCGCCGTCTGCAGGGCGTGCTACAGGCCACGACACTCGAGAGCCACACCGACGCGATCCGGGCTCGAATCGAATCCGGTTCACTGGCGGGGGCCGTCTACTGGATCCATCGTTCCCAGTTTCCCGATTCTCCACTGGGCGACCCGATTATCACCCCGATCCCCGACTGAATCGGCCGCGGCCCGGCAATTTCCCCCTTTTTTGATTTGTTTGGCCCGCTTAACTACCTATCGTCGTCGAATCATGTTGGAGTTTGCGGTACTTGGCAGTGGAAGTTCGGGAAACAGTGCCGTGGTTTGTGCGGGAGACACGCGGCTCCTGATCGACGCCGGGCTGTCCGCCCGACAGATCTGCCGGAGGCTCGAAGTGATCGGGATCGATCCGGACTCGCTTTCGGCAATCCTGCTCACGCATGAACACGGCGACCACGTTCGCGGAATCGACGTGTTCTGCCGCAAGCGCAAACTCCCCGTCTACGCCACCGCTCACACTGCCGCGCTCGTCCGCGAGCAGGTCCGGTCGGAGGTCGTGTGGCGCCCCTTCGAAGCCGGGAGCCGGTTCTCGATCGGGCCGGTCGAAGCGGAATCATTTTCCGTTCCCCACGACGCGGTCGACCCGGTGGGATTCGTCCTGCAGGCAGCCTCGAGCCGGCTCGGAATCCTTTCCGACGTCGGGCACGTGACCCGGTTGATCGTCGACCGGTTGCGGGGAGTCCACACGCTATTCACCGAAGCCAACTACGACGAGTTGATGTTGCAGAACGACACGGCCCGCCCCTGGCCCACGAAACAGCGTATCAGCAACCGTCACGGCCATCTCTCGAACGAGCAGACGGTGGAACTGGTCCGCGAGGTGGCGGGCCCCGACCTGCAACGGGTCGTTCTCGGCCATCTCAGCAGCGATTGCAATTGTCCCGACCTCGCTTCCCGTCTCGTCCGCGAATCCCTGAGCCGGAACGGCCATTCCCGCGTCGAAGTGGAGTGCGCCCCGCGCGCGGAGCCCCTCCCGTTGCGTCCCGCCTGCCCCCCCCTTTATGAGGAGGCAACCGCCACCTCGGAAGAGCCCGTCTCCGTGCGGGAGAACGGCTGCCCCCCGCCCAGAGAGTCCGCGCTTCACCACGACAAGCCCACCGCGAACGGGCCGGTAGCGAAGGAGGTGTCCGATTCGGGGCAACTGGAATGGGCTTTTTGACGGCAGAGACCGGCGTTTCCCCTCACGCTTCCGACCTTGCGCACCCCACCCCCGGGCATGATCCCGCTCAAACCCTCGATCTCCGAGTTCCGGTCCCTCGCCGAAAAGGGCAATCTCGTTCCCGTCTGGACGGAACTCGCGGCGGACTACGAGACGCCGGTCTCCGCCTTTCAGAAGCTCGAGGAGAACACGCCGGGCCCCTCTTTTCTCCTCGAATCGGCGGAGAACAACGAAACACTGGGACGCTACTCCTTTCTCGGCAGTGATCCCCACCTCGAGATTCGTGCCACGGGCCGCAGGATCTCCGTGCGGCGCCAAGGGGAGACCACTTTCTCTTCCCGTGACCTGCCGGAATCCGAAGGCGATCCCCTTCACGAAGTGGAACGCATCATGGGCGGATACGAGAATGTTCCCGTCGACGGGGTTCCGGTCTTCACAGGGGGGGCGGTCGGATTTCTCGCCTACGACATGGTGCGCTTCTTCGAACCCACCGTGCCCGGTCCGCCACCCGATTCCCTGGGCCTGCCGGACATGGCGTTTCTCGTCACGGATACCCTGGTCATCTTCGACCATCGCTATCGCAAGATCCTCGTGCTGGCGAACGTGCTTCTCGACGAGTTTCCCGATCCGGATGCCGGATACGCGGCGGCCCAGTACAAGATCGCCGGCCTGGTCGATCTCCTCGCCCAACCCCTGGGCAACGCCCCCTTTTCCCTGATGGAGACTCCGTCGGAGTCCACCCCCACCAGCAACACCACCCGCGAGGAGTACGAGGGCATGGTGGAGCGAGCGAAGGAGCACATTCTCGCCGGCGACATTTTCCAGGTGGTGCCCTCCCAGCGATTCGAGGTCGATTTCACGGGGCGCCCACTCGATCTCTATCGTTCGCTGCGCCACGTGAATCCTTCGCCCTACATGTTCTGCCTCCAGTTCGACGACGAGTTCGCCCTGGTGGGAAGCTCTCCCGAAGTACACGTCCAGTCGATCGACAGCCGCATCCGGATCCGGCCCATCGCCGGAACGCGCTGGAGGGGCGCAAACCGGGAGGAGGACGACGCCCTGGCCGCCGATCTCCTCGGTGATCCCAAGGAACGCGCCGAGCACGTCATGCTCGTCGATCTCGCCCGCAATGACGTGGGCCGCGTCGCGGAATACGAGAGCGTCGAGGTGAGCGAGTTCATGATCGTGGAGCGATACAGCCACGTCATGCACATCGTGTCCGACGTCATCGGACGACTCGATCCCGGGCACTCCGCCTACGATGTGATGCGTGCCACCTTCCCCGCGGGAACGGTCAGCGGGAGTCCGAAGGTGCGGGCCATGCAGATCATCAACGAACTCGAAAAAGCCAAGCGCGGGCCCTACTCGGGAGCGATCGGCTACTTCGGCTTCGACGGAAACCACGACAGCTGCATCGCGTTGCGCACCGTCGTTCTCACGAACGGCAAGGCCTACGTGCAGGCGGGCGCGGGGGTCGTCGCCGATTCGATCCCGGCCAACGAGTACACCGAGACGGTCAACAAGGCCAAGGGGATGATCCGCGCAATCGAACGGGCCAAGCTGCTCAGCGGAGAGTAGCGGATTTCCCGTCAGCCCGCTCTCGCGGCGTCCTTGAAGCACCTCGCGTGTCGAAAACGTGGCCCGCTGCGCATGGACAGCCCACGCACCGTGACATACCATCCCTGTTGTTTCGCCGTCCCCATGATTCTCCTTCCCCCCGTCGCCCGCTCACTCTTCCCCATCCTGCTGGCGCTCGCCGTTTCTTTCACGGGCTGCGAATCCGGGCGAAAAACGGATAACCCATTCACCGGGAAAGATTTGAACCAGGTTTTTCCCCAAGATGAAGGCGGCTTCGTCACCGTCTTCACACAGGAGAAAGAGGGGATCTCGCAGGCGCTGTTGAAACAGAACGGGGCCGAAGTCGCCACGCTGGCGGTCTCGGATACGATCGAAAATCCCGCCGCCCGCGACAAATTCGCCGCGGCGACGGAAACGCTCGACGGTCATCCCCTCGCCTCCTCCGGCTCGAAGGGTACCGCTGTCCTGGTCGCCGGCCGGTTCCAGGTCCAGGTGCGGTCACGATCCGGAGAATTCGGCCCGGACGAACGCAAGGCGTGGCTGCGGCGATTCGATCTCGACACCCTCGCCGAGCTCGCGGCCCCCTGATTCTCTCGCTTTTCCCCTATCGCCCCCGTCTCCCCCCTCAACCGCTCTTCCCATGGCACTCTTCGGACTCTTCGGCAGCAAGGAAACCATCGAAACCCTCGTCAACGATCTTCCGGAAGGCGGATTGACCGTGCGCACCCTTCGCCTCCTCGACTATCTCGCTCCCGGCGAATGGTCGAATCCCACCAGTTTCGACGAGATCGCCCGCACCGTCACCGGCGAAACCGATCCGGATTTCCTCGCCAGCATCAAGACGCGCGCCCTCTCTCTCTACGCCGACAAATCGGAAGGCTACCGGAAGGCGATCGCCATCTACCAGCGGCTCGATTCGACCGACAAGGCGCTTGCCGCCGTCGCCGCCGCCGACAAGGTCGGGGAAAAGATCAGCCTGTTGCGCTTTCTCGACAAGCTCACGCCCGCTTCGGACACGACACAGACGGTCGACCTCGCTCTCAAGCTCGTCGGAGAGCTACTGGCGTTCCGGCGGGTCAACGGCATTCCCGGAGACGGGATCGCCGACTTCGTCGATGCGCTCGGAGAGTATGCCGGTGAGGCGAAGATCCGCATGACAGCCCTTGTCGCCTTCGACGGACTGGTCCCTCTCGGACCCGACTTTCTCACAAAATCGGCCGACGCGATCGACAACCTCTCGGAGAACGGTCTGCGTCAACACGCCGCGTTCGGGAGACTGGTGGAGTTCATGCCGGGCGGCGACCGCGTTTCGTTCGTCCGGCGGGCCTTCGGAGCGGCGTCGGAATGGATCGATGGGTTTGTGTCGGGAGCCGGTCTGGATCGCGAGGGGGTCGTCAATCGCCTGCGGGAGATCGTCGAGGTCGCGGACGACAAGCTCGACTACCTCGCCGCCTTTCTCGACTTCGCGACACGTCCCTACGCTCACACCGGAACCCAGTCCGTGGCCTCGCGGTTGCTCGAGCGGGCTGCGAACGAGGTCTGAGACCACTCAACGATACGCGTAGATCACCGACCAGTCCTCGGGCTGCTCCGATTTGCGCGTGATGGCGATCCGGACGTAGTGGATTCCTGTCGCACCCGGCCGGATCGCGGTGCCGACGACGTGCTTTCCCGCATACCAGACCGTTTCCGTCTCGATCAACTCGCCCTCGCCGTTGTAGATGTTGACGCTGGCGACAGCCTGCCGGTTCGGGAGTGCGAACCAGAAGCGGTATTCGTTCCTCCGGAACAACTGGACCTGGATCAATTTTTCTCCTCCGGGAGAAAGGCGCCCCGACCAACCCGATTCCCGCAACACGAAGGGATCCGATCCTCCCAGGTAGGGTAGGGCCGCCTGCTCCGCGAGAAAGCGCGCCTCGTCGATCTCGGGCAGCGAGGCGGATTCCTGCGCCCGGGCACCGGGCCCCGCAACGAGCAGCGCCAACCCGGCGAGCAAAACGACGGGGACCTCAGCTCTCATTGTAGATGGCGACCACGAGTTCGTCCGTCGCGCTCGCGATCTCGCGGACGTTCGATTCGCTGATCGCCCCCGTGTTCCCCGACTTCATCAGGGACTCGAGGTCGTCGAGAGTCTGCCCCACCCGCGCGAAAACCGCGCCCTCCTTGAGATCCTCGGGAAGAGTCGTGAATTCCTCGCGCAGCTGCCGGACCAGGTCGGGCTGATTGAGCAGATCGGATCCCTCAGGAGAATAGTTTTCGTCCAACACCGCCGCCAGGGCCCGAGTCCCGCCGAGCCAGCCCCCCAGGCTCACGAGGCTGGCAAGATCGTCGTCACGCATGCTGAGCATCGAGTCCAGCACCGTCTGGCGGGTCCGGTCGAGCTCGAGTCGAACCTCGTTCCACTCTCCTTTTTCCGCCTGCATGATGATCGCATTGGCGTGGCCCTCGACCGTGCCGGCGACTCCGAGCACGCGTGCCAGGCGCATCACCTCCCGCCCGATTCTCTTGACCGCCTCGCCATCCTTGGCCTGCACCGCGATGAATCCGTCGGAAACGACCAGTCCGAACAACAGTGCCGAGCGGGAACGGTTCGTATCCAGTTCGATCTCGCGCTTCTCCACCCTCCGCCCCCAATCCTGCTGCCCGAGCTTGTCGAGGGAGCGGAAGATCTCCAGCGGGATGGGAATCACCGTCTCGGAAACGATCAGGTGAGCGCTGCTCTGCAGATCCAACTTGGCAGGGGGATCGTCCTGTGCCAGACCCACACTCCCACTTCCCATCGCAACGCCTCCAAGAATCACCAGCCACTTCATTTGAATCCAGTTCTGAAAATTTAAATAAATTTAAACAATTTTCTGCGAAGCGAAACATTTAATTGATCAGAGAGCCCGGGAGAAGGCGCCCCCGTCGACCAGGAGGATTTCCCCCGTCACATAGCTGCCGGCCTCGCTGGACAGGAAGATGGCCGGCCCCGCCAGCTCGCGGGGATTTCCCCAGCGATTCAGTGCGGTCATCCTCGAGAACTCTTCCTTCTCGGCATCGCTCAACAGGCTCATCGGGAGGTCGGTCAGGAAAGGCCCCGGCCCGATGCAGTTCACCGTGATCCCATGGGGACCGAGATCGAGAGCGCTCGCCTTGGCCAGTCCGATCAGGGCCGCCTTGGTCGCCGAATAGACGTTGCGGGCCGGCTTCGATCCCACGCCGAGGACGGAGGAAATATGAATGATCCGCCCCCACCCGCGCTCCTTCATCCCGGGCACGACGGCCCGTGTCAGCCGCATGATCGAGGTGAGGTTCAGTTCGACGATCCTGTCCCAGGTCTCGTCATCGATCTCGTCGATCGGCTGGGGAGAGTTCGAACCGGCATTGTTGATCAGGATGTCGACCTTGCCGAGTTCGGCCACGGTGTCGGAGGCGAGTTGGTCGACCGCCTCACGATCGCACATGTCGGTCACGCGCCAGGCGACCTTTCCCGGCCCGGCGGAATCGATTTCGGTCGCGGCCGCCGTCAGCTCCTCCTCGCTCCGGCTGCAGATCATGACATCGGCGCCGCATTCGGCGAGACCACGGGCCATCTCTTTTCCCAAGCCCTTGCTGCCGCCGGTGACGAGAGCGGTCCTGCCGGTGAGGTCGAATAGTGCACTACTCATCAGGCAGAGCCTTGCATCGGAAGAGGGGGATTCGCAAGCACATAGAATGGGCCTCGCTCTTCGGATACTCCGTGATCCGTCCTTGCTTCCTGCATTCTCGCGATCCAACATCGGACTTCGCTCCATCCATGACATCCGCCCTCACTCTTGATCCGCGTGACAACCTCGGCGTCGCCCTCCGTCCCCTGGCGGCCGGGGAGACCGTCAACCTGAACGGCACGCCGTTTTCGCTCTCCGCCGCGATTCCGCCCAAGCACAAGTTCACCCTGGAACGGTTTTCCGCAGGACAGCGGGCGGTCATGTATGGCGTCACCGTGGGAAGAGCGACCGAGGAAATTCCTGCCGGCGGCCTGATCTCGACGGGAAACCTCGAGCATCTCGCCGACCCATTCTCGCTCGACTCCGCGGGTGAGACGGCCTGGCAGGCACCCGACGTCACCGCCTACGAGGGCCGCACTTTCCGGGGATTTCCCCGAACGGACGGTTCGGCGGGCACCGCGAACTACTGGATCGTCATCCCCATGGTCTTCTGCGAGACCCGGAACGTCAACGCGATGCGGGCGGCTTTCGAACGAGCCCTCGGATACGAGAAGACGACCCTCTACCAGGATTTCGCGGCACGACTCGTGTCCGCCCACCGGGAGGGCGCCTCGCTCGAAGAGATCCGGAGTCTCTCACTGGGCCAACCTGGTTTGCCGGCACCGGATCGCATCCTCCCCCACGTCGACGGGATCAAGTTCCTCACCCACCACATGGGTTGCGGAGGGACACGCGACGACTCCCGGGCGCTCTGTGGCCTCCTCGCCGGCTACATCACCCATCCCAACGTGGCAGGCGCCACCGTGCTGAGCCTCGGATGCGAGATCGCCCAACTCGAGATTCTCGAGGAGGAGATCCAGAAACGCTGCCCCTCCTTCGACAAGCCCCTGCTCACCTATCGTCAGCAATCGTACCCGAGTGAGCAGGCTCTGCTCGAGGAAGCGATTCGGGAGACTTTCCTCGGTATGCGCGAGGCGAACGAGCTCGAGCGCCAGCCCATCCCGCTCGACAAGCTCGTCGTCGGCATGGAGTGCGGGGGCAGCGACGGGTTTTCCGGCATTTCGGCAAACCCGGTCCTCGGGGCGATCTCCGACCGGATCGTCGCCTTGGGGGGATCGGTCATCCTCTCGGAATTTCCCGAACTCTGCGGCGTCGAGCAGGAACTGATCAACCGCTGCGCGACGCGCGAGATCGCGGAACGGTTTGCGCGTCTCACCTCGGCCTATGCCGAACGGGCCCGGGCCGTCGGAAGCGATTTTTCCCAGAATCCCAGTCCCGGCAACATCCGCGACGGCCTCATCACCGACGCGATCAAATCCGCCGGGGCGGCAAAGAAGGGAGGCACCTCGCCCGTAACCGCCGTCCTCGACTATCCCGAGCGCGTCACGCGACCCGGTCTCTCGCTCCTCTGCACCCCGGGCGGCGACGTCGAATCGACCACGGCGATGGCGGGTGCTCACGCAAACCTCATGCTCTTCACGACGGGGCTCGGCACTCCGACGGGCAATCCGGTCTGCCCCGTGCTGAAGGTCAGCACGAACACCGAGCTGGCCGAGCGCCTGCCCGACCTGATCGATTTCGATACCGGGGGCATCATCCGGGGCACGTCCTCCATCGACGACGATGCCGGGGAACTTCTCGAGCTGATGCTCGACGTCGCCTCGGGCGAGGCCGTGACGAAGGCCCAGGCGCTGGGACAGGACGACTTCCTTCCCTGGAAACGGGGAGTCTCGCTGTAGCCCCGACCTTCCAACGAGATCCGTCGCGCCGCGCGGCGAGGGCCGGACGCGGCAGGAGGCTCCATGAAAGAGGCGGGCTTGCGTCACGACCCGGAGTCTCACCCTCTCTCCGCCAGGACCTCCTTCAGCGTCGCGATACACGTCTCGTTCTGCTCTTGAGTTCCCACCGAGATGCGCACCCAGTCGGGGAGCTTGTAGCCGCGCATCGCACGAATGATGACTCCCTTGCGCAACATGCGCTGGAAGACGTCGTCTCCGTCACCGACCCGCACGAGCACGAAATTGGCGCAGCTCTTCACGTATTCGAGACCCATCCCGGTGAAGGCCTCCTCATAGAACCGCAGTCCCTCATCGTTCAGCTCCTTCGTTCTTCGCTGGTGCTCCTCGTCGTCGATCGCGGCGATGGCGGCCTCCTGGGCCATCGCATTGGCATTGAACGGTTGCCTGCACTTCTGGAGTACCTCCGCGATCTCCGGGGTCGTGATGCCGTATCCGATGCGCAGCCCGGCTAGTCCCTGGATCTTGGAAAAAGTCCGCATCACCACCACATTCCGCCCCTCGCGCACGTAACGCAGCGTGTCCGGTGGGGTATCGAGAAACTCGTAGTAGGCCTCGTCGAAGATGACCATCACGTGGTCCGGCACCTTGTCCATGAAGCGAGAGATCTCCTCCTCGCCCACCATCGTCCCGGTCGGATTGTTGGGATTGGCGATGAAGACCTTGCGGGTTCTTTCGTTGATCGCAGCAGCCATCGCGTCGAGATCGTGGATGAACCCCGGGTCGGGAACCTCGATCGTCTCGGCACCGAACAGTGTCGCCATGAGCCGGTAGACGACGAAGGCATGCTCGGCGGCGATCACGTTGTCGCCGGGATTGAGAAAACCGTGACCGATCAACTCGATGATCTCGTTCGAGCCATTCCCGAGAACGACGTTCTCTCTCGCCAGACCCAACCGTTCCGCCACCGCAGTGCGCAGGCGATAGCCTCCTCCATCGGGATAGACGTGGATCCGCTCCGCCAGATCGCGCATCGCCGCCACGGCCCGCGGAGACGGTCCGAGCGGATTCTCGTTCGAGGCGAGTTTGACGATTTCACCGGGCTCCAGGCCCAGTTCGCGCGCGGTCTCCTCGACCGGTTTTCCCGGGTCGTAGGCGACGAGTTCTTCGAGCCAGGGGTGAGCGAGCTTCGCGATTTCGGGCATGGCGCAACCAAAGACGCCTCGCTCGACGAAAGCAACGGGATTTCCCATTCACCGGAAGGCAGCGGTTCCGGGTTCGGATCGACCGGGAGGATTCTCTTTCATTGCCGCCGGGAGTCCTGTTGGCGTATCCTCCCTTTGCCAACCTCGACATGTCCGACCTCTCCCAGTGGCTCCTCCTCTTTCGCTATCACCTGCGCATGGCCCGGGTGCGCGCCAATTGCGCCGTGCGTCGTTCCTGGTTGATGACGGCGACGATCGTTCTCTTTCTCGTCGTCTATGCGGTCGCCGCCTATTTCCTCTTCTGCCAGGGCCTGGCCTACGTCGCGCGACTTCCCGCGGCGGGCTCCCTACTCAGCGACCGGCTCATCTACGTGATCTTCTTCGCGTTTCTCCTCATGCTGGTGTTCTCGGTCGCCGTCACCGGTTACATTTCCCTCTATCGCAGTCGAGAGACATCCTGGCTCCTGACCCTTCCGATTTCTCACCGGGTCGTCTTTCTCTGGAAGTGCTTCGAGTCCGCCGTTTTCTCGTGCTGGGGACTCATCTTCATCCTCACCCCGCTTCTCCTCGCCTTCGCCCGGATGCGCGATGTCCTGCCTTCCTTCTATCTGCGCGCTCTGTTCGCCCTCGTCCCCTTTCTCGTGATCGCCAGCGTGCTGGGGGGGCTTCTCCTCGTCGGAGCCGTACGCTGGTTGAATCGGCGCCAGATCATCGTGATCGCGGTGCTCGTCGGTAGTTTTGCCTGCGCTGGAGCGATCCGGGCCGGGATCCAGGACAAGGTGGCGGTCGAGACGAGTGGACTGAGTGCGGCGCTCACCTTCCAGCGGGTGCTTCATCACACGCAGATGACGGTTTCCCCTTGGTCACCCAGCACATGGGTGGCCGGTTCGCTGATCGAGTGGAGCCGTCCCTACGAATCCTTCGGTGGACTCCTCTACCCGGCACTCCTCCTCAGCCATTGCCTCGCCGGTTTCGTGCTTCTCGATTTCTTCGGTCGGCGGTGGTTTTATCGATCGTGGAACAAGAGCATTCAACAGACTGCCCACCACGCACTTCGACGCACGCTGCGCAAGCCGACCACAAGGGAGATCGAACGTGGCTATCCCCTGCCCTCGTGGCTGCGCCATCTCACCGGCCGCCCCCTCGCCGCGATAGCCCGGAAGGACTTTCTCACCTTTTTTCGTGAACCCGCGCAATGGGTGCAGTTCACGGTGATCTTCGGACTGCTCGCCATCTATGCGGGCGGTCTCCGCCAGATGAACGGGGAGATGGAACAGCCCCGCGACCTCTACCTCGTCGCGTTTCTCAACCTGTCGGTCTGCGCCCTGGCCCTCTCGACGCTGACGACGCGTTTCGTCTTTCCACAGTTCAGCCTCGAGGGACGACGGCTCTGGGTCCTGGCGATGGCGCCGGTCCGGCTGGAGGGCATCGTGCTCCAGAAATTCGTCAGCGGCACCCTGTATTCCGGCGTGATCGTGATCTCCATTCTGATCCTGGCCGGATTCAACCTGCGCCTTCCTTTCGGGGACATGCTCTTCTTCGCCGCGGCGATCGCAGCCCTCGCGACCGGACTGAACTCCCTCGCCATCGGACTCGGGGTCCTCTTTCCCAACCTCGAAGAATCGAACGCCGCCAAGATCGTGAGCGGTTTCGGCGGCACTCTCTGCCTCGTCAGCAGCTTCATCTACATCATCGTCTTCATTCTTCTCCTCGCCTGGTCCCGATTTCCCATCTTCCGGAACAACGCCCTCAACCCGGAATGGTGGTCGCATCCATCCAGCCTACTTCCCCTGGGACTCGCTGTCCTTCTCACTCTCGTCGTGACGAGTTTTCCTCTTGTTTTTTCCCGAAATAAATTAAAAAGACTGGAAATTTAGCGGCAACTATAATATTAATATCTCTTAACCACTTTCTTTTGAGATACCATGTCAGCCGCCGCCGAAATCCAGCCGATGTTCTTCGACGAAGAAGACAAGCCCGAAGTCAGCATCCAGTTCGACTCGAGCCAGATTGCTCCTGTCACACCCTATTCGGATGATATTCATGACGAATACGAGGCTGCCCAGGAGCAGCTTCGGCAGCTCCGCCAACAGGAAGAGCAGCTGCGTCGTCAGGCAGCCGAGTTGGAGGAACTGACCCAACGAGAGGAGGAATTCACCACCGGACGGGAACGACTCCGGGAATCTCTCACCGAATCCCTGCAATTGCTCCAGCAGGAGAGCGAGGAGGCGCGCCGGCTCGCCGAGGAGTGCACCGAAGCACACAATCGTCTCCAGTCTCAGCTCGCCAACCTCGATTCCCTGCATCCCGAGAGTTGGAGCCGCGCCGATCGCCGGGCCGAACTCACACGTGCGATGGGCTATCTCGAGTCCGCCGAAGAAGAGATCGACGCGCACCAGCCGCTCATCGACAGCTTTCAGGGAGGAAAGCGAAACCTGTTCGCGAACTTCCGTCCGGCCAAGACCATCGAATCGGCCGCGACGGGAACGCACGATTTCCACTACTGGCTCAAGAGCGGTTTCGCCTTCTCCATTCCGCTCCTCGCCTTCGCGATCATCGTGATGCTCTTCCTGCTCGTCTTCTGATCCACCGCGATCCGATCACCAGGACGTTGTCCCATGAGCCTCTTTTCAACGCGCCCCCGCAACCGGAAGCGCCGCCGTGCCTTTCGCCGGCGTGATCCGGAGGATTGGAAGCGCGAAATCCTCGAGACCGTTCAGCAGGCGGATGAGCAGGAGGAGCACGAGGTGCTGCACGCCAGGATCGGACATCTCCAGCAGGTCATCGCCCGCCAGGTTGCCGAGGAGGAAAAGCGGCTCTACATGCGGTCGAACAACATCCTGCCTCCGCCCGAGCCGCCCCAGCGACCCTCGGCCCAACGCTCCATGAGCTCGGCGCAGAGGCGCCGCTACCTCGCCGAGAGAAACCGGTGCGGGCTCCGTTTCTTCGGTCTTTTTCTCGTCGCGTGCGGACTCGCCTGGTGGCTCCTCGAGTCAGGTGTCTGAGGGATCGCCCCTATTCGACGCAATACAGCCGGGAGTGCGAGCGCAGATAGAGCCGCTGCCCCACAGGCGTGATCGTGGCCCGGAATTCCTCTTCGCTGTCGGCTCCCAGTTCGTTCACGGCAACGATCTCCAGTTCCGGCCCGGGACGAATCACGATCGTCTCACCACCGAAGACGTTGGTGACATAGATCAGGCCGTTGGCCACGAGTGGTCCGGCCGCGATCTCCAGGGCTTCGCCGAGTCGCTCGGTCCAGAGCACCTCGCCGCTCTCGACATCGTAGCAAGAGGCGATTCCCGACATGCTGGTGACGAAGAGGTAGTCTCCCACCACCGCCGGCGACGGGAGATCTCGACCTCCCTTTCTCGGAGCGTGCCAGAGGCGATGGGTCGCGGTCACGTTGCCCTTCCCGCCCGGTTCGACGCAATAGACGTCTCCGGGTTTCCCGTTGACCACGTAGAGTCGTCCGTCCGCGAACTCCGGCACCGGCGCTCCGCGGCCGTTGAACCCTTCGCAGAACCACAGCTCCCGTCCCGATTCGGGATCGTAGCCGCGCACCCCGAATTCCCCGTTGAGAACGAGCTCGCGCTTTCCTCCGTGTTCGATGAGGATCGGCGTGCTCCAACCTCCCCGCGGCTTGTCCTCCCGTTGCGTTTCCCAACGGATCTCCCCTGTCGCGAGTTCCACCGCCACCAGCCGCGACGGACCGGTCGCGTCGCAGTTCTGGATCACGACGTCTCCGTAGATTACCGGAGATGCCGCGATGCCCCATCCGCCGGGGAAGTCGCCCAGATCGAGCGACCACATGGTCTCGCCCTCCGTATTGAAACAGTGCAGGCCGCCCGGTCCGAAAAACGCGACCACATGCGTCCCGTCGGTCGCAACCGTGGGCGTGGCGCGGGTATTCATCTTGTGCGTTTCCTCGGGGTTCGCGCAGGGAATCTCTCGGCTCCACAGGAGTGTACCCTCGTCCCGCGACAGGCAAAAGACATGGCGCTTCGCCCCTTCATCGGAGGCCCCGGTGAGGTAGATCCGGTCCCCCCAGACTGTCGGAGAAGACTGTCCGGCCGCCGGAAGATCCACCGACCAGGCAACGGAACCGGGTTGCCAGGATGTCGGCACGGGTGCGTCGGTATGACCGCGTCCCGTCGGCCCCCGAAACTGGGGCCACGTCTCGTCCGAGGCGCGGGACGTCTCGCGGATGACAGGAACAAGGACCAGGACGGCGAGAAGAAGATGAAGGGGTCTCATGGGTTTTCAGGAATCGATAGGACGTTGAAAAACGAGGTAGTGCTGGATCGGGAGAATGTCCTTTCTCTCGACAAATTCAAGCCCGACGGCGGCCATCTCGCGCTTGACCTGTTTCACGGTCATCTTGTGCAGGGGCTTGATCGGAACGAGCGGGTCCTCGCCCCGGTATTCGAGAAGGAGGACGCGCCCCCCCGGTTTCAGACCGCGAACGATCGATGACATCATCTCGTAGGGATGGGAGAACTCATGGTAGGCGTCCACGAGGATCGCGAGGTCGACCGTTTTTTCCGGAAGCCGCGTGTCTTCGATCGTCCCCAGGTGAGTCTCGACATTGGATACCCGTCTGAGCTTCTTTTGTCCCTCGACGAAATCCAGCATCTTCTGTTGCACATCCAGCGCGATCACCTTCCCCTCGGGAACGCGCGGTGCGAGGAGGAACGAGAAGTAGCCGGAGCCCGCACCGATGTCGGCGACGACCGCGTCGGGGGCGAGATCCAGATTCTCGATCACCAGCGAGGGCTGCTCCTCGGATTCCCGGTCCCGGCGTTCCAACCAGCTGATCGCGTGCACACTCACGGTCTGGGAAATCTCCCGGCCCATGTAGACTTTACCGATTCCATCGCGGGAAGGCTGCTTCTCGAGGTAACGAGGCGCCTCCTCGCCGCGAACCATCCCGCCCAGGAGAAGAGCCATGCCGGGGAGGAAAAGGGCCGGAATACGCAGGGTGATCTTCATGTCTGCCAAACGCCACCGACTATGGTCTCGCTCGGGCCGATTGAAAAGACGCAATCCCGCCCGTCTCCCGGCGAGCCAGTGTCCTGGGATAGTTTGGGGATTGATCGACCAGGGACCTCGCGATACGATGCCGTTTTCCTTTTCATGGCGACAGATTCGAAAAAAGCTCCGCCGGTCCTGGGCAGCGGTGGCATGGCGGCCTCGGGCATGATTCGTGGATATCGCTGCGAGGAGCTTCCGGTGGGAGAATTCGGGGTTCCGCTTCTTCCCGGGCCTCCCGCTCCCGAGATCGAGCCCGCTCCCGAGATCGTGCCCGGTGGCGAGACCGACGAACGGGAGGACTCGCCCCACGATCCCTCTCCTCCCGTGCCCTCGATTGAGCCGCTAAACGAGAAGCCCGTGACCAGTCCCCCGGAGGAGGGCGTGCAAGCGGAAGCGGAAGCGGACGGAGAAGGCGTACCGGATGCCGAAGCCGTCGATTTTGCCGCCCCTGACGCGGGGGACGAGGAGCCCCCGAAAACGATCGAGAGCGCGTCGGAGGATCTTCCCCCGGTCATTCGCGGAGCCCTCTTCCGACACACGCCCGGCCAGGTGGACGGTCCCCTCGAGAACGCCTTCTGCCGCCTGTCCGATCTCCAGCTGGCCGGTCTCGCGGAAGGGGACGCGGCGACTCGGGACGGTGGCCGCGCCGGACTGCTCGCTCACCGGCTCACCGGCGATTACCGGGAACTGCTTCGTGATGACCGGCCCGAGGCCGTCTGCATCGAAGCGAGCGAAACCAGCCCCGCCGTCGCCATGACGCGTGCCGCCCTGGAGGCCGGCTGCCATGTCGTGACCGGTTGGCCATTCGCCACGTCGTTGAAAGAAGCCGACGAACTGCTCCAGCTCGCTCGCAGCCGGAACCTTCACTTCGCGGTCGTGAATCCCTATCGTTGCGGCGAAGAACTCCTCGGACTCGCGGCTCACGCCGGGGAAGTCCTGGGAGAAATTCTCGAAATCCGGGTGACGGGCGCACTCGACGAAGCGTCGGGTGGCGAAGACCTACTCTTCCAGGGCGGCCTGCTCTTCGACCTGGCGAGACTCTTCACCCGCTCACCCGCGTGGTGCAGCGCCCACATCACCTGCCGGGGAGACCGGGTCGTGGCGGAGGACGTCTTTTTCCGGCGGAGCGGAGGGATCGGTCCCCTCCTCGGCGACCGGATCCGTGCCGAGATCCTGTTCGAACCCGGGGTGAGCATGACGTTCCTCAGCGACGAGCGCTATCGTGATGTGCGGCCCTCTCTTTGCCTCGAGATATGCGGAACCCGGAATCGCGCCCGCATCGTTGCCGGTGCTCCGAGCCGGGTCTTCGTCTGGATCGAGGACGATACCTCCGGCGGTCCATCCGGCAGTTGGCGCTCCTGGAGCGATTCTCCGGGCATGTCTCCGTCCTCTCCGGGAGCCGATCTGTCGGAAGGCTATCACGCGGTGATGGACGATTGGGCGAACCGGATCGGATCGGGAGCGGAGGGCAGTCAGGCATCCGCCGAGCGCGCCACCGATGCGCTGGAAATCGTCCACGCCATCTGGCAGGCGGGCCTGACCGGGAAGCGCTCCTATCTGCCCCTCGTCAATCGTCTTCATCCCCTCCGCGAGGGTTCCTATTCGTGACGGATTTCCGTTGAGCTGCCGCCCGATTCTCGCTTGGATCGAGGCGCCGCCTCTTCGCACGCCCCAATGAGCGACCGCCGCCCCGCTCTCGGATTCATCTTCGTGACTGTACTGCTCGACGTTCTCGGGGTGGGCCTGATCATTCCCATCCTTCCCAAGCTCGTCGAGGAATTGCAGGGAACCGGAGTCCAGGGAGCGTCCTACACGTTCGGCATTCTCGTCGGACTCTATTCGTTGATGCTCTTCCTCTGTGCCCCGATCCTCGGGAGCCTCTCGGACCGGGTCGGCCGGCGCCCCGTGATCCTCCTCGCGCTGCTCGGTTCCGGGCTGGACTACTTCCTCCTCGCGTGGGCCCCCACGCTCGCCTGGCTCTTCGTGGGCCGGATCATTTCCGGCATTACCGGTGCCAATTTCGCCGCCGCCTCGGCCTACATCGCGGATATCAGCCCTCCCGAAAAACGCGCCGCTCACTTCGGTGTACTCGGCGCCGCTTTCGGACTCGGATTCATCGGCGGTCCGGCACTCGGTGGAATCCTAGGCGAGATCGGGATTCGGGTCCCCTTCATCGCGGCCGGTGTTCTCACGATCGCGAACTGGCTCTACGGTCTCTTCGTTCTTCCCGAGTCGCTCGATCGCGACAATCGACGCGCCTTCTCGTGGAAGCGGGCCAATCCGGTCGGGGCGATCGGGGCCCTGCGGCACAAGCCGATGATTCGGGGCCTGTCGGTCGTGTATTTCATCAGTAGCTTTGCCCACCAGGTCTATCCAGCCACATGGGTGCTCTACACGAGCTTCCGGTATGGCTGGACACCGCGGGAAACCGGTCTCTCTCTCGCCCTGGTCGGATTCATGGCCGCCCTCGTCCAGGGCTGGCTCACCCGGGTCGTCGTTCCCCGGACCGGAGAACGCAACGCCGCGGTTTTCGGACTCTGCACCATGGTCGTGGCCATGGTCGGGTATGGCCTCGCCAGTGCGGGATGGATGGTCTACGTCATCATCTTCTTCGGCTCCTTTTCCGGCATCGCCACACCGGCACTGCAGGGCGTCGTGTCCCAGGAGGCCGATGACGACGAGCAGGGACGTGTCCAGGGCGCGCTCAGCAGTCTCCAGAGCATGGCGGGTTTCGCCGGTCCTCCGGTCGCGACCGGACTCTTCGGCTATTTCATCGGATCGAGTGCGCCACTCCTCCTCCCCGGTGCGGCGTTTTTCTTCAGCGCCCTTCTCACCATCCTCGCCGCGGTTTTGACGATACGTACGTTTCACCGTCATCGCCCGTCACGATTTCACGAAGGCGGCAGAATCTGAGTTCCTGCCGGTTTGCGGTTCCGCTCGCCGCTCGAATTCGCTACAGAAGAGCATGGGCCGTTTCATCCTTTCTCTCGACCAGGGCACGACGAGTTCCCGCGCGATCGTGTTCGACGGGCGCGGACGCGTCGCGAGCATGGCACAACGCGAATTCGCCCAGATCTTTCCCCGCCCCGGATGGGTGGAGCACGATCCGGGTGAGATCTGGCGGTCACAGCTTGCCACCGCCCGGGATGCGATCGACGAGGCCGGTCTCGAACCCCGGGACATCGCCGCGATCGGAATTACAAACCAGAGAGAAACGGCCATCGTCTGGGACAGGAAAACCGGGGAGCCCGTCTCCAACGCGATCGTCTGGCAGGACAGGCGCACCGCGGAGTACTGCTCGGAACTCCAGTCCTCCGGACTCGGCAAACGGGTCACGAAAACGACGGGCCTGGTGATCGATGCCTACTTCTCCGGAACCAAGATCCGTTGGCTCCTCGACAACGTCCCGGGGGCGCGCGCCCGGGCGGAACAGGGCGAGCTCGCCTTCGGCACCGTGGATACCTGGCTCGTCTGGAATCTCACCGGAGGAAATGCGCATCTGACCGACGCGACCAACGCCTGCCGCACGCTGCTCGCCGATATCCACACCCTGGACTGGTCGCAGGAGATGCTGGGACTCTTCGATATTCCGTCCGCCATCCTGCCCGAGATTCGCTCGAGCAGCGAAGTCTACGCCGTCACGGACCCGGCGCTGTTCGGAGTCGAGATTCCGATCGCCGGAATCGCGGGTGACCAGCATGCGGCCCTCTTCGGCCAGGCCTGCCTCCAGCCCGGAATGGCGAAGAACACCTACGGGACGGGGAGCTTTCTCCTCATGAACACCGGGACGGAACCGGTCCGTTCCGCCAATCACCTCCTCACGACGGTGGCATGGAAAATCGGAGACTCCGTCGAGTATGCACTCGAGGGCAGCGTCTTCATCACGGGTGCGGCCGTTCAATGGTTGCGCGACCAGCTCGGAATCATCTCTCGTGCCGCGGAGATCGAAGACCTCGCACGGCAGGTCCCCGATGCGGGCGGCGTCTACTTCGTTCCCGCCTTCACCGGGCTCGGAGCGCCCCATTGGGACGGCTTCGCCCGCGGCACCATCACCGGGCTGACGCGCGGTTCGAACAAGGCGCACCTCGCGCGAGCGGCCCTCGACGCAATCGCACTCCAGTCGCGGGATGTGCTGGTGGCGATGACCTCGGACTCGGGCATCGACCTCGCCGAACTCCGGGTCGATGGCGGGGCATCCGCCAACGTTCTCCTCATGCAGATCCAGGCAGACCTGCTCGGAGTGCCCGTGGTGCGTCCGACCGTCTCCGAAACCACGGCTCTCGGGGCGGCCTACCTCGCCGGGCTCGCGGCCGGGGTCTGGGACTCGCGCGAGACGATCGCGAATCATTGGGAAGTCGACCGGCGCTACGATCCGGCTCCCGATTCGGGCGGACGGGCCGAGCACATCGCCCGGTGGGAGAAAGCGGTGGCCCGCGCCCGCGCGTGGGCCTGATGCCGACCCCATCCCGGCATGGTTCCTGCCACGGGAAAATCGCACACCTCCGGTTGACGCCGCGCGAAAGTGTTCGTTTCTTGCGGCTGTTGACCGGGGAAACTCTCGTCACCCCATGAAACACATTTTTGCCATTGTCGCCATTCTACTTCCGCTGGGGAATCTTCCACCCCTCACTGTCGCTGCCGAGGATCCCTCCGGCACCGGCCTGAGTTGGCACGAGATACCGGCGGAGAGCATCGGGGGACGCGGCTGGGCGTCCGGGGAGATCGCGAGCTACGGAGGCCGCCTCCCCGCCAAGGCCGAGGCAATCGTGCGCCCTCCGGTCTGGCGACTCGGTCTCCACAGCGCGGGCCTCACGGTCCGGTTCAATACCGATGCCGAGGAGATTCACCTTCGCTACACGCTGGCCTCGTCGAAACTCGCGATGCCCCACATGCCCGCGACCGGGGTCAGCGGATTCGACCTCTACGCTCTCGACGAGGGCGTCTGGAAATGGGCCGCGGTCTTTCGTCCCGCCGATGGAGAGGACGCCTCCCGGCAGGAGGGCAAGCTGATCGACCGGCTTGCCCCGGTCAGGCGCACCTACCAACTCTACTTCCCGCTCTACAACGCGGCGGAGTCGCTCGCCGTCGGATTGCCGGACGGCGCATCCTTCGAACTCGTCGCTCCGGACACCACCCGGCCGGTCGTGTTCTACGGCACCTCGATCACGCACGGCGCCTGCGCGTCTCGTCCGGGAATGACGCACGCGGCGATTCTCGGGCGGCGTCTCGACCGGCCCGTGGTGAACCTCGGATTTTCCGGAAATGGGAAAATGGACCTCGAGGTAGGCGCGTTGCTCGCGGAGATCGATGCGGCCGCCTATGTGATCGACTGTCTGCCCAACATGGATGCGGAGCAGGTCGCGGAGCGTGCCACCCCGTTCATCAAGGCTCTCGCCGGGGCGCGACCCGAGACGCCGATTCTCCTGGTGGAGGATCGCAGCTTCGCCAATGCGTGGATTCGTCCCGGGCAACGAGACCATCACGAGGCGAGCCGCGCGGCCCTGATTCGCTCCTTCGACGGCCTGGTTTCCACAGGTGTTCGTAACCTGTTTTACCTTGAAGGAAACGACCTGCTCGGAGACGATCACGAGGGAACGACCGACGGGTCCCACCCGAACGACCTCGGATTCCTGCGGCAGGCGTCGGTCTTCGAACCCATTCTCCTGCAGGCCCTAGCTTCCGACACAGACTGAACATTCACCGTTTCACGACAATAAACCCTCTGGACTCGACACAAATGCAACTCATCATCTTCGCCATCGTCATTCTCATCGGCATCGTGCTCTTCATGGTGCTGGCCCGCTTTATCGGGATCTGGATTCGCGCGCGGGTCTCCAATGCGCCGATCGGCTTTCTGAACCTGATCGCGATGTGGATCCGGAAGGTTTCTCCGGCGCTCATCGCAGACAGCCGCATCACCGCGGCCAAGGCGGGATTGGATTTCTCCACCGACCAGCTCGAGGCTCACTACCTCGCGGGAGGTAACGTCGAACAGGTCGTCCTCGCCATGATCGCCGCGGACAAGGCGGCCCTGCCCCTCACCTTCGATCGCGCCTGCGCCATCGACCTGGCCGTGAAAGGAACAACCAAGACGGTTCTCGAGGCGGTGCGCACGTCGATCAACCCGGCTGTCATCGACTGTCCCGGCGGGGGCGGCAAGATTGATGCCGTGGCGCGGGACGGTATCCAGCTCCGCGCACGCGCCCGCGTCACCGTGCGGACGAATCTCGAGCGCTTCGTCGGCGGAGCGACCGAGGAGACGATCGTCGCCCGCGTCAACGAGGGAATCGTGACCTCGATCGGTTCGGCGCAGTCCCACAAGGACGTCCTCGAAAACCCGGATCACATCTCCCACCGCGTTCTCGAGCGAGGCCTCGACTCGAATACCGCCTTCGAGATTCTCTCCATCGATATCGCAGACGTCGATGTCGGCCAGAACATCGGGGCCGCCCTCCAGACGAGCCAGGCCGAAGCGGACAAGCAGGTGGCACAGGCGAAGGCGGAGGTTCGGAGAGCGGCAGCCGTCGCGACCGAACAGGAGATGTCGGCGCGGACCCAGGAGATGCGCGCCAAGCTCGTCGAAGCCGAAGCACAGATCCCGATGGCGATCGCCGAGGCGTTCCGCAGCGGGAACCTGGGGGTGATGGACTACGTGCGCTACAAGAACGTCGTCGCCGACACGAACATGCGCGACAGCATCGCCGGCGAAGTGGCCGAGGCGGACGAGCAGGGCAACGATCCACGATAGGGACAACTAGCCCGCGTCGCTCTCCCTTGTGTTCTGCCCTACCCAACCGATGGACTCCGACTTTCCCTGGATTTACGTCGCGATGCTGTTCTTCGCGTTCATCGCGTGGGTCCGGTCGCGAATCGAGGAGTCCTCGGAAAAACGCCGCGCCATCCGGGAAGCACGACAACGACGATCCGAAAGAGCCGAGCCGGAGCCGGACTACGAGTCACCCTACCGGCAGTCGAGCAGCGAGCCTCACGAAGCCTCCGCGGCTACATCCGCAGAAGCCGACCTGCAGAACGTCCCGGAGGGACCGACTTCCTTTCGCGACCTCTACCGCGAATTGCTCGAGGCGAGACAGGAAGAGTCCGAGGAACCGGCGACCGTCAGGCGTCCTCCCCCCCTTCCGGCCGGTCGCAGTGCGGAGGCCGGCGATGCAGAGGGCGTGGGAGCGGTTTCCCCATTGCTTCAGGGGAATGCGATCGGTTCTCCCACCGGGCTCGATTCCGCTTCCGGGCTGCACGTCCACCGCCGCCGGGGCGGAAACGGTATCGTCCGGCGCGTGATTTCCGACGTGCAACGAAGAGGTTCCGTCCAACGTGCCTTTATCCTCAAGGAGGTGCTCGACAATCCGAAAGGTCTCCAGTAGTCGATTCCTTGCCGGCTCGCCTACCCCACGATCCAGCGGATTGCAGCGGGAGCCAGGGATCGCAGGATAAGGAGGCATGCCCCCGCCAGGAGGGCACTCGCGAGGACGGCGAAAGCCGCCTCGAAGAGCACAAGTGCGCGGACGGTCATGAAGTCGGCTCCCATTCGTTTCAGGCTGGCGAATTCGGACGACCGGATCCGATGCGAGAGGAGAAGAACCAGCCCTCCCATCGCCAGGGTCGCCGTCCCGATGGCCGCCAGGAGAGCGGTGACGACCCGACGCACGCCGAAAACGGTGGCGAACAGTTCCGCCATTTCGTGCTCCGGCTGAATCAGCTGCAGTTCGATCGACCGCCGAAGACGTGCCTTCAGCATCGCCTGCGCCTTTTCGCCCCGCGGTATCACGATCGCAGCGGTCACGGGGTTGTCTTCGAGGTCACCGTGGAAGTGAAAGCTGTCGATATTCTCCTCCGTGATCTCATTGTATTCCAGGATCGATGCGTTCAGGACGATTCCGTTCTCCTCTCCCGATTCCTGCCCCGCCTGCAGTCGCTGTTCGTCCGGCAAAGCCGCCGCATCATCGTGTCCGTGTCCGATCCCCTGGATGATCCAAGCCGTCTTGAGATCCACGAAAACGGCCTTGTCGTCGGCTGTGCCGGTGGGAGCGAGAACTCCGCACACCGTCATTCTCAGCGGATAGACTCCCGCGAGATCGAACAGCTTCTCCGGGGAGGAAATCAGGAAATCGCCCGGCTTCACGTTCAACTCGCGCGCCACGCGACTGCCGATGACACATTCCCCGAGTCGGGCCAACTGCCGCCCTTCCGCCACTGCCACATCCCTGAAGCGAAAGTAGTCCAATTCCGTTCCGACAATCCGGTAGCCGTTTGTGGTGAATCGCGCATAGAGAGGAATCGCCTCGGCGAGCCGGTCCTCCCGAACCGCCTCCAGATTGCGGAGGGGAAACGTGGAGACATCCGGTTTCGTGAAGTAGACGCCGTTGAAGACCAGTTCGAGTGGACTGCCCGCTCGTCCCAACAGGAGCGGGGTGTCCACCGCCCTGGCCCGCATGTGTCTTTCCACCTCCTCGATCACGATCCAGACCGAGACCGGCATGAGCCAGACCAGGGTGAAGGCCGACACGAGAAGTGCGGTCTTCCAGCGGTTGCGGGACAGGTAGCGCGATCCCAGGTGCCAGACCCCTCTCCAGTTCATGTCGCGGCTCCTTTCCTGTCGATCCCGCGCAGGTCCCGAATATCGATCACCTTCCCGAATCGTTTTCGCAGCTCCACCTCGTGGGTAATGGTGAGCACGGTGGCTCCGATCGCAGTCGCCTCGTCGAGCAGGAGCGAAACGGAGCGATCCTGATTGTCGGGATCCAGATTCCCGGTCGGTTCATCCGCCAGGACCACTCGAGGCCGTGTCACGAGGCCCCGGCAGATGGCGACCCGCTGGCGTTCCCCCTGCGACAGGCGTTCCGGACGCCGCCCCAGCAGAGAGCCGATTCCGGCCCGATCCGCGAGATCCCGGCCCCGCTCCCCCGCATCCTCCGCCAGAAGGAGAGAGCGGGACACCCGGTAGGGAAGCAGGATGTTCTCCTCGACCGTCAGATAGTCCAGCAGGTCGAAACTCTGGGGCACCATACCGACCGTCGCGATCCGGAATCGCTGTCTTTCCGCAGGACTCATGTCGGAAAATCGCGCTCCCGCCGTGGATACGCTACCCCACTCGGGCAGAAGTAGACCGGCGATCAAATGGAGCAGGGTCGTCTTCCCCGATCCGCTCGGTCCGACCAGGGCGACACTCTCCCCTTCGGCGATCCGCAAATCCGGCACGCACAAGGAGAAGGGCGAACCCGGATAACGAAACTCGACGTCCTGGCACTCGATCATGGTCAAACCCGGCCTTCGTTCACTCCTCGCCTCCGTCCTCGTTCCCCTCCTCGCCGGTTGCCTCGCCGACTTCGTTCTCCCCCTCGCCTGTTCCCCCGGTTCCTTCGCCTTCGAGCGCCACATCGCGCCGCGACACTCGCTGGATCCGCTTCTCGTCGCGCAGGTCGAGTCCCGTGATCCGCCAACTGTTGTTGACGGGATCGAAACGGATTTCCGCCTCGTAGACGTTCGTCCGCTCGTGGGTGTGCCCCCAGTGCGTCACTTCCCCGATCGTGGCCCACTCGCAGCGTGCGCGGAATCCCTCCGCCTCCTCCTTCTCGGGAAGCGGCTCACAGTCTCGCAAATCGATCTCGTAGACCCGGACTCGTGGTCCTCCTTCCTCACCGATCTCGAGCGACTCCAACACCTCGAGATAGACGCTCTCGAGCAGGATGCCCGAAACGCTCTCCGCCAGAGTGTCGTAGATGGTGGATTCGTCGCGGAAATCGAAAGCCCGGTAGGTGTTTCGCAACAAACCGTAGGCGATCTCGTAGGCACGCTCCTCGTCCGGTTCGCTCACGTAGTGCGATTCACTCAGGAACGAGGCCGCGATCAATACGACTCCGGTTGCCGCGATCCACGCATTCCAGGGCGGGGTCTCGTATTGTCGGATGACCACGGCTAGTCCGGCGACGAGAAGGAGGACCGTTCCTGCGCCGAACAGTATCATAAGATAGCGGCGCTCCGAAAACTCGACCGGAGGGATCACCGCGGGCACGGAAAGCGACACCTCTTCCGCCTTCCAGCGGATCGACCGGCTCTCCCGCGTCACGTAACGCGCCGCAGGCCGCGCGGCGCTCGCGATCTCCACGACGAGGCGTTCCTGCCCCGGGGCGAACCAGAGCCACTCGATATCGAGCGCCTCGACCTCGCTTTCGTCCGACGTCACGTGAACCCCGATCAGGGCATCCTCGAGCGGAATCTCGGGGCGGTCGTCGGTGATGTAGCCCCGCTCCGGATGCGGAACGATGAAACGGGCGCTCGACTCCGAGAACGCGAGAGCGCGGCCCCCGTTTCGGATGATCACTCCGGAGCTCAGGAGCGTGACCACATTCTCGAGCATCAACTCCCGGCCTGCGGCATCCACCGCGGATTCCTCGAAGCGCCACAACCCGGCAAACGCCGCCGGGCGAACCAACGCCTCGACCCGCACCCGGTAAGGCTCCACGCTGACAAATCCACGCAACGGTTCCGGCACCCTGTCCCCGGAGGCCTCACCTGCCGTTTCCGCTTCCCCGGCTCCGGACGCCGCATCTCCTCCAGTCTCCACTCCGGTTTCTTCCTGCGCACCCGCCATCGCCATCACCACGAGAGAGGCGAGCAGCATCCCCCACAAAAGTCGACGCGCGTTCACGGCTCCACGAAAGCGACAGGGAGCCGGTGAGTCAACCGCCGGTTCGTCTCCTTCCCGGGAGTTCGACCGTAAATCCGTAGAGCCGGCGGGTTGATTCCCCGGCCGAAATCTGCTTCGCTGAACCTGATGGGGTCGGTCTAGATCCCTCCCATTTTATTTCCGTTATGCAATCCTCTGTAGCCCATCGCCTCACGATCGTCCTCGGCATCGCCCTGTTGCCGAGTCTCTCTCAAGCCGAGGACGACGCCAAAACTGCGTTTTTCATGACGCAGGTCAAGCCGCTGATCGAAGGAACCTGCATCCATTGTCACGGCCCCGACGAAGCGGAGGGAGACTATCGCATGGACAATCGCGAGGCCGCGATCGCCGGAGGCGACAGTTGGCCCGACGAAACCATCGTGGCCGGCGATCCCGACGCGAGTGCGGTCTACTGGATGACCACCGAGCCACTCGACAGCCCGGACATCATGCCCCCGAAGAAGCCGCTCTCGGTCGAGCAGCAGGAGGTGCTCAAGAAGTGGATCGCCGATGGAGCGGTCTGGCCCGAGGGTGTCATTCTCGAGGAGCAGCCTCGCATCGATTTCAAGGTGAACATCCTACCCCTGCTCAGCAAGGGGGGGCCGTTCACGGATGAGCAGAAGCGCCTCATGCGCCTCTGGGTAGACCAGGGTGCGGTCTGGCCCGCCGACTTCACTCTCGGCGATGCTGGTGCCGCGGACGGTCCGGGTGATAACATCGAGTTGATCGAGCAGATTCGCGAGAACATCCTCGAAATCACGACCGAGAAGTCGCAGGAGGACATGGCCGACTACACCAACACTATTCCCAAGACGGGGGTGAAGTATGAGATGGTCGCTATCCCCGGTGGAGAATTTCTCATGGGCAGTCCGGACGACGAGGAAGGCCGCTTCGAGGACGAGGGCCCCCAGCACCCCGTTAGCGTCGAGCCATTCTGGATGGGCAAGTTCGAGGTGACGTGGAACATGTACGAGCCCTTCATGATCACGAGCGTGGCTCGGAACAAGGATGGTTCCCCCGAGAAGGTCGCCGACGATGCGGAAGCGGTCGACATCGTCTCCAGTCCGACCTCTCCCTACACCGAGATGAGTTTCGGCATGGGAACGGATGGATTTCCCGCGATCTGCATGACCCAGCATGCGGCGATGAAGTTCTGCCAATGGCTCAGTGCCCAGACCGGGCATTATTACCGCCTGCCCACCGAGGCCGAGTGGGAGTATGCCTGCCGGGCGGGCACGACCGGACCGTTTTCCTGCGCTCCCGAGGAACTCGCCGAGTATGCGGTGATGGATCCCGAGCAGGTACGGGTCGGCTACGAGAAGGTCGGCACGAAGAAGCCGAATCCCTGGGGGCTCCACGACATGCACGGCAACGTGATGGAGTGGGTCATTGATCAGTATATCCCCAACGCCTACGAGAGCCGGTCTGGCGGCAACACGGTGATCAGTCCGGTGGTGATGCCGACCCAATTGTATCCGCGCGTGGCCCGCGGCGGTTCGTGGTACGATCCGCCCGAGGAACTGCGAAGTGCTCGCAGGATCGCTTCGGATGAAAGCTGGAAGGTCCAGGATCCGCAGCTGCCGAAGTCGATCTGGTATCATACCGACGCACAATGGCTGGGCTTCCGCCTCGTTCGCCCGCTCAAGGTTCCCGATGCCAAGAAGATGGAGGAGATCTGGAACATCGGAATTCCCGAAGAATGATCTTTCGCGGCGTGACTGGAAACGTGAAGCTCCTGAAGAAGCTCCTGAAGAGAAAGGCGGACCACCCGGTCCGCTTTTTTCTTGTCGTGCTCGCCCTCGCCCCTTGTTGTGTCCCGCCACTTCCCGCCTCGGACGCGCATTCCTCGTCCCCCGCGCCCCCCCCGCCCTTGCCTTTCCCCCTCCTGACCTTCCGTGCAGTTCACATGGGGACCCGTTTCACGATCCGGTTCTGGGTCGATTCCGGGGGGGGAGACGACGACCGGGCTCACCAGGCGGCGTCGGCCGCCTTCGCGGAAATCGCCCGGCTGGAGCAGGTCTTCTCCGACTACCGGCCCGACTCCGAGATCACGCGCCTGGCGCAAGCGCCGGCCGGGGAACCGGTTCCCGTCGGCACCGATCTCTATCGTCTCTTCGAGCGGGCGGAACACCTCCACCGGCGGACGGAAGGAGCGTTCGACATCACGGCCGGCCCCTTCATTCGCGCCTGGAGGCTGAGTCGAAAGAATCATCGCGTTCCCACGCCCGAGCAACTCGCGAACGCGCGCGCCCGGTCGGGATTCTCCCTGATCGAGTTGGATCCGGTCGCCCGGACCATCCGCAAGCGCAGCGCGAACATGATCTTCGACGCAGGGGGCATCGCGAAAGGGATCGCAGCGGATGCGGCTCTCGAGATTCTTCGCGAACACGGATTCCCCCGGGCTCTCGTGGCCGCCAGCGGGGATATCGCACTGGGTGACCCGCCACCCGGTGCGCCCGGCTGGAAGGTCGGACTGGAGTCGCTCGACGAGACCGGCGCACGGGAGCAACTGCGGGCGATCGTCCTCGCCAACGCAGCCGTTTCCACTTCGGGCGACACCCGCCAATACGTCGAGATCGGCGGCGTCCGCTATTCGCACATCGTGGACCCGGAGACCGGTCTCGGACTGACCGAGCGGATCTCCGTGACGGTCGTCGCGCCCGATGCGACCACCTCCGACAGCCATGCCACCGCGGTGAGCATCCTCGGGGAAAGGCGGGGCTTGCAATTCGTCAGGAATACGCGAGGAGTCGAGTGCCGTGTCGTCACCCTCGACGACCAGGGCCAGGAGCGGTACGCGCACACGGATGGATTCCCCGAATACTCCCCCATCGAGAACGAAGAAGAGTAGGCCCTCGCCTCGTCGCGACGGCAGGGAAGCCGCCGTTCAGTATCTCTTCGCCTACGATCTTGCCAGCGAGGAGCGAAAGGAACCCGACAGCCTCGAGGAGTTCTGGTCCCTGCGAATCGCACGTCCCGTCGCGCGCGAGTTTGCCACCACGATCATTCACGGAGTGCTGGCCTGCCGCACGGAAATCGACGCCGCCATCCGCGAACGGCTCGAGAACTTCGCCTTTCACCGTCTCGAAGCCGTGGACCGCAACATTCTCCGGGTCGGAACCTGGGAGATCCTCCATGCCGATCACATCCCCCCGCAGGCTGCGGTGAACGAGGCGATCGAGATCGCCAAACGGTTCGGCACGCCCGAATCTCCCCGGTTCGTCAACGGAGTCCTCGACCAGATCCTGCGCTCCCGGGCCGAACCGCCGGCCGGCTGAACCTTTCAATCGCCATGGGACTCTTCGGAAACATCCTTGCCCGGTTCCAGGGGCAGGACATCGACTGGGACGACCTCGAGGAAACGCTCGTCACCGGCGACCTGGGCATTCGCCTGACCACCGAGATTGTCGATACCCTCCAGTCCCGCTCCGGCAAACTCACCGCGGAAGGTGTCGCGGCCGTGTGCCGGGAAGAGATCATGGCGCTCCTCGGGGACCATCCCCCAGCCGTGCCGCCTCCCCGGGACGACGGCAAACCGGTCGTCATCCTCGTGGCGGGAATCAATGGAGTGGGCAAGACCACCTCAGTGGCCAAGCTCGCCTCCTACCTGAAGGGTGAGGGTCACGGCGTCATCCTCGCCGCAGCCGACACCTTCCGGGCGGCCGCGATCGAGCAGCTCACGATCTGGGCCGATCGCGTCGGTGTGCCCCTCGTGAAGACGGAGTATCAGGGCGACCCCTCGGCGGTCTGTTTCGACGCCCATCAAAAAGCGATCGCGACGGGATCGGACTACCTGATTTGCGACACCGCCGGCCGCCTCCACACCCGCCACAACCTGATGGAGGAGTTGAAGAAAATCCGCCGCACGCTGGCGAAACAGGACGATTCATCCCCCCACGAGCGGTGGATCGTCGTCGATGCGACGACCGGCTCGAATGCCCTCGCCCAGGCCAGGGAATTTCATGCCGCACTCGATCTCACGGGTGCCATCGTCACCAAGCTCGATGGATCCGGCAAGGGCGGCAGTGTCGTCGCGATTCGTCACGAGCTCGGCGTTCCGGCGCGCTTCATCGGGACGGGAGAGAAGGAAGAGGACTTCGCTCCGTTCGATCCCGAACAATTCGTCGAGACACTTCTGTAGCGCGAATCGCGTCTCATCCGATGGCGTCGCGACGCGCCTCACAGGCAAGGACGAAGGCTTTCTCGTCCCCGTGCTTCTTCACCGAGAACCGGACGGTGCATCGTTCGCCCGTCACCGCGGTCCAACTCGCCTGCCAGAAATGGTATTCCATCCCGGCAGCGCTCCGTTGCGTGACCCGGGAGACGCCCACCACACCCGAGCGATTCCGGGCCGAGCTGGCTCCCCGGTGGCGGACTGCCCTGCCAGCCGACTCGTCGAGACGCCGTGCGGCGGCGAAGAGCCTGTCCCGGTAGCGTCTCGCGACGTCGAGGGCCGCGTCGGCTCCCCCCCACCGGGAATCCGAAAAAAAGCGCCCGTGACGGACGCCTCTTCTCTGCAGTCGAACCTGCCAGCCGTGAGTCCCGGCAGTCGGCTGATCCAGCCGACTGATTCCGCGATCGGATTGCGGGGCCTTCACGTCAACGGGGGTATCGAGACGTTCCTCACTCCTCGTCGAGCGGGATTGCCAGGATGTTCTTCCCTCCTCCGGCGTAGACCTGGATGAGGAGCACGTCCCCATCGACATTCTCCAGAACCTGGCGGGCGTCCGCGACGGACTCCACATCCTGCTGGTCGATCTGGGTGATCACCACTCCGGGAGCGAGACCGGCCTCGGCCGCCGGGGCATCCTCGTTGACGCTCTCGACGAGCACTCCTGCGAATTCTTCATCTACGTTCAGGGATTCACGCGTCTCCTCGTCGAGATCCACGATCGTCACTCCCTTGAGAAGCTGCTTCGCCTCCGGTTCTTCGGGCTGCTCATTCGGAGCGCCCGCGAAGACTGCCTGACGCTGTTCGAGATCCCCCAGCACGACATCCAGTTTCTTGGTCTTGCCCTTACGAACGATGTCGAAGGTCACCTCCGACCCCGGATCCGTGTTGCTGATGTCCAGGCGAAGGCGCTGCATCTCCGAGACCGGCTTGCCGTTGTAGCCCACGATGATGTCTCCCGCCTTCATTCCTGCCTTCTCCGCGGGAGTATTCGGCCCAACTTCCGCGACAACGGCCCCGGCGAGATCCTTCCGTCCGAAGGCCCGTGCATACGCTTCGTCGAGGTTCCGGAGATAGACACCGAGAAAACCTCGCGCCACGGTGCCGTCGCCCTCGAGGAGCTTGCGGACGATGTTGAGAGCCATGTTTGAGGGAATCGCGAATCCGATTCCGATGTTGCCTCCCGAGAGCCCCGAGCTGATCGCCGTGTTCACACCCACGAGCCTTCCGCGGGCATCGACGAGCGGCCCGCCCGAGTTGCCCCGGTTGATGGACGCATCCGTCTGGATGAAGTTCTCGTAGCCGCCTCCGGTGATGTTCAGATCCGTCCGTCCGATCGCGCTCACGATCCCGATGGTGGCGGTCTGCTCGAGCCCGAGCGGATTGCCCGCGGCGATGACGACATCCCCGATGCGCAACTTGCCGCTGTCTCCAATCGTGATGGTGTCAAGCCCCTTGGCGTCGATCTTGATGAGAGCCACATCCGTCTGCGGGTCGGCCCCCACCATCGTCGCCTCGTATTCTCGCTTGTCGTTCGCGAGGGACACCTTGATCTCGTCGGCGTTGGCGACCACGTGGTTGTTCGTCAGGATGTAGCCGTCCGGGGAAATGATGACTCCGGACCCCAAGCCCTCCTGGCGGCGCTCACCGTCGGGACTGTGTCGCTCGAAGAAATCCTCGGGAATGTCCGGGAACATGCGGCGGAACAGGTCCTCCTGCTGGCGGTTCCGCTGCACCGGTATTTTTTTCGCCGAATAGATCGAGACGACGGCCGGCATCACCTTCTCGAGAGCGTCTGCATAACTCACGACGTCGCCCTGGCCCTTCGCGACCGGCTCCCGGTCGAACGTGAGTCTCTTCTCGAGTTCGCCAAACTCGATTTCCTCCTGGGCAGGGGCAACCGTGAAGGTCAGTGTCACCAGCGTCGTGGCGCATAGAATGGCGTTGATTCGTTTCCAGCGTGTCGATTTCATTTGCTCGGGAATAGGTCGAAGGTTGGGGGTTTTTCTCGTGTCGGACGGCAGCTCTGTAGAGTTGCAAACTTTACGGGTAGAGCGGACTCTGTGTTTCGCTTCGTCTAAAGAATTCGTTCCGGTCCCCGATGAAATCCCTCATCCCCGAGAGTCGCCTCGAGCAGATCACACTCGGAACGCGCGACCTCCAGCGCTACGCGCGGCACCTGTCCATTCCCGAGGTGGGTCGCGAAGGGCAAAGGCGCCTTCGGGCTGCCCATGTTCTCTGTATCGGGGCCGGTGGACTCGGTTCTCCTCTGCTCCTCTACCTCGCCGCGGCTGGCGTCGGCGCAATCACGATCGCCGATTTCGACACGGTCGATTTCTCCAATCTCCAGCGCCAGATCCTCCACGGAGAGGACGACGTGGGCCGCTCCAAGATTGAATCGGCAGCCGACCGGCTCCGCGAGATCAATCCGGACGTCTCCCTCCATCTCGTGCCGGAGCGCTTCTCCGCCGCCAACGCCCTGAGCCTCGCCGCTCCCTGCGACCTCATCATCGACGGAACGGACAATTTTCCCTCCCGTTACCTGAGCAACGACCTCGCCGTGCTGACACGGAAGCCGAACATCTACGGTTCCATCTACCGATTCGAGGGACAGGTATCGGTCTTCGCTCCCCACCTCGACGGCCCCTGCTACCGCTGCCTGTTTCCGCGGCCGCCCCGGCCTGGTCAGGTCCCGTCGTGCGCCGAGGGCGGAGTCCTGGGCGTCCTTCCCGGAATCGTAGGTTCCCTGCAGGCGACGGAGGCGATCAAGCTGATTCTCGGGATTGGAACGCCCCTGACCGGGCGACTCGTCCACTTCGATGCTCTGCGTTTTCGATTTCGCGAGATCCGCTTGAAGCGTGACCCGGAATGTGCGATGTGCGGGGAACATCCTTCCATCGAATCGTTGACCGACCTCGACATGAGTTGCGACACCTCCCCAGACGAATCCGGCGAGAATCCACACGAGATCGATGTCCACGAACTGCGTGCACGGATGGAGATGGGTTCGTCGTTCGTTCTCCTCGACGTGAGACCGGCCCACGAACGGGAGATTTGCAGTCTTCCCCACTCGATCGGGGTCCCTCTCGAGGAGTTGGAGGACAGGCTCCACGAGTTCGACCATACCCACGAGACGATCATCCATTGCAAGGTCGGAGGGCGCAGCGCCAAGGCCCTGGCCCTCCTGAAAGAAAACGGGTTCGAGAATGTCTGCCATGTGAAAGGTGGCATCACCGCCTGGGCTCGCGAGGTGGACACGAACATTCCCCTCTACTGACGGCAGGCCCGCCCCGCGACGTCATGGAGCGTTCCGATTTCGCCGCCTTGCTGACCGTGCTCCGTTGTCCTCGCACCGGTCAGCCGCTCCGCGAGCCGGCACCGGGGGAACGAGAACGGTTCTCCAACCCGGATTCTGACGCCATCCTCGTCACTCGGGATGGAAAGTGGGCCTACCCCGTGGAGGATGGATTTCCCATCCTGTTGAAGGACAAAGCCTTACCGCTTCTTCCGTAATCTGTTTCCATTTCTTTGCTTGCGTAGCGAAAGCCCTGTTCTACCGTTGAATGTCGAGTTAGGCTGTTCTTTTGCTCTACGGCATCCATGTTTCTCATCGAATGCGTCTTATCCCGAATTCTTTCGGCACTGTTCGTCAGATCACGCAGTGAACTGCATGTTTCTGTTGGCGCGACGCACGAGAAAAACGGCCTGGCTCACAATCCCTTGCGAAGCCGATCGATTCGCGGGCTCCTCGGAACCGAAAGCGCCGCAATGGGCGCCTTCTCCGAGAGCGGCCTCTCTTCCCGCATCATTTCCCTCAATCGCGGCCTGGTTCCGCCCCAGGGAAGAGCGAGTCGGTTCCTGGAAAGCACCTTTCCTTTCGAAATTCGTCCCCCCCTCCGGCCCGGCTGCCTCGCGGCGGCTCCGGCTTTTCGAGGGAAGGCAGGTGGCATCGCGTCAACACCCCGCATCCGGCTTTCCACGGATGCGTCCAACCTGACTTCCCATATCCATGGAAAACAAATCACCCAAGAGCGGCGTCTCACACCGCCAGGAGGGCCGGAATTCCGGCAGCGGGCGCAACCGCAACCGCAATCGCAACCGCAATCGCAACCGCAATCGAAACAGAAATCGCAACCGTAATCGGAACGGAGGCGGGCCATCGCAATCCCAGTCCGGTTCCCCGTCCCGGAACTCGTCACAGCGCAACGGTCGCAGCCGACGCGGCAATAACCGGAGTCGCAGCCGAAAGCAGCCCGAGCCGACCACGTGGGAAAAATTTCTCGCCACCATCACCTTCGGATGGCTCGGGAAATCGAAGGCGAACGCCTCGAAGAAAAAGGGACGCAGCAAGGGCAAGTCGAAGGGACAACCCTCCTCTTCCCAAAAACCCCAGCAGCCTGCCAAACCCACTTCGAAGCCGTCGAAGCCCTTTACGCGGGTAGAGGTCACCACGCCCCGGCTCTACGTCGGGAACCTGGACTATGCGGCCGCCGAACCCGAGCTCGAGGAGCTCTTTCGCGGGGCCGGAAACGTGATGAGCGCCGAGGTGGTCACCAACTCCCGCACCCAACAGTCGAAGGGCTTCGCCTTCGTCGAAATGGGAACGACCGAGGAAGCCCGCCGCGCCGTCGAAATTCTCGACGACCAGGACTTCATGGGACGAAAGCTGATCGTCACCGGAGCCAAGAGCGACGGCCCCAAGGACGGGACCGAGGATGCCGACAGCCCGGAGGAGAGCCCTGCGGTTTCGGCGGACTCCTGATCTTTCCGGAGCGGGAAACCCGCCCGGTCGAAATCTCGAACCAAGCCGGGGTGATGGAAATCGCCCCGGCTCTTTTCTTATCACCTTTTCTCGCCGGACCGAACAGGGTTGCCTCGAGCATCAGACCCTGTTTCGCCACCCGGCACTCGGCCGTTTGTCGATGGCGTCCCCTCCCCTCTATCTCGCGGGACAGACCGGTTGCGGGAAAACCGCGGTTTCGCTGGCCTTGGCGGAGTTGCTGAGTCCCGTCGAAATCATCAATGCCGACGCCTACCAGATCTATCGCGGCATGGAGATTCTCACCGCCGCACCGACAGGCGCGGAACGGAGGGTGGTGCCGCATCATCTCTTCGGCATTCTTCCTCCGGAGGAGGCCTGTGACGCAGCCTCCTTCGCGCGCCAAACCCGCACGACCATCGCCGAAATCGGCCCGCGAGCCATCCCCCTCGTCGTCGGGGGCAGCGGGCTCTACCTGAAGGCCGTCACACACGGTCTCGGCCCAACGCCTCCCGGCGATCCCGCTCTCCGCGCCGAACTGGACCGTCTCGCTCTCGACGCTCTCGTCGCGTGGTATCGCCGACTCGATCCCGAGGGAGCGGAACGGACCGATCTTCGGAACAGGCGGTATGTCTCGCGCAACATCGAGATCTCCCTGCTCACGGGAGAGCCCGCCTCGCAGCGCAAGGACGGGTGGAGGCGCAGCAATCCCGAGATCCGGGGCGTCTTCCTCCGGCGCGACCGAGCCGATCTCCGCCGCCGCATCCTTCATCGCACCGAGGCGATGTTCGAGGCGGGTGTGATCGACGAAGTCGCGGCCCTCGCAGGCCTGTCCGCCACGGCCGAGAAAGCGATCGGACTCCGCGAGATCCGTTCCCTCCTCGCCGGCGAGATCGACGAGGATACCTGCCGGGAGCGCATCGTCGTCCAAACCGCGCGCTACGCGAAGCGCCAGGAAGCCTGGTTCAAACGCGAACCCGGTTTCGTGCCCATCGCCATCGCCCCCGGAGAATCGCCGCTGGAAATCGCCGTCCGCGTACGCCGTCACTTCGAGGCGCCGGGAGATCCCATTGCCTGATCCTTCCCCGCCCTCCCGGCGTGACCGAGGGGTGAATCGTGCTATGTTCGGACTTTTCCCACTCTTTGCCTCATGCCGGCCGACGTGCACACCATCGAACTCTCCCTCGCTCGCGAATCCTATCCCGTGCTGGCGGGGGGCGGACTGCTCCCCCGGACCGGCGATCTCGTGAGGAAACACCTCCCCGCAACCGGCCGGCGGGTCGCGATCGTGACGGATAGCAATGTCGGACCGCTCTACGAGTCGACCATCGCCGAATCACTGCGACGCGAGGGATTCGATCCCGTGACCATCACCGTGGCGGCGGGCGAGGCCTCCAAGAGCATGGAAGAAGTCACCTCCATCTGCCGAGAGATGATCCGCGCCGGTCTCGATCGCAAGTCGTGGCTGGTCGCCCTCGGCGGGGGCGTGGTCGGGGACCTGGCAGGATTCGCGGCAGCGATCTTCCAGCGCGGCATTCCCTGCGTCCAGCTTCCCACCACGATCGTCAGCCAGGTCGACAGCTCGGTGGGAGGAAAGACCGGGGTCAACACGCCCGAGGGCAAGAATCTCATCGGGGCTTTTCATCAACCTCGACTGGTTCTCGCCGACACCGACACCCTCGCCACCCTACCCGGACGCGAATACCGCGAGGGGTTCGCCGAGGTGATCAAGCATGCGGCGATCCGGGACAGCGAACTGCTCGATCAGGTGGCCTGTCCCGAGACCGTTCGCACCCGCCTGCCCGCGATCATCGCGCGGAACATCTCCATCAAGGCTGCAGTCGTCGAGGAGGATGAACGCGAAACGACCGGCACCCGAGCCCTGCTCAATTTCGGTCACACCATCGGTCATGCGATCGAATCGGCGGGAGGCTACGGTCGCTTCCTTCACGGCGAAGCGATCAGCCTCGGCCTCGTCGCCGCCCTCCGCCTGTCCGAGACGGTCGCGGGACTCGAATCGGCCGATTCACGCCGTATCATCGAGTGCCTGCACGCCTGGGAACTACCCACGCGGCTCCCGTCCGATCTCGCCACCACGTCCATACTGGAAGCCATGAAACGCGACAAGAAATTCGAAGCAGGCCAGATTCGCTTCGTGGTAATCGACAGGATCGGACACGCCTTCGTGAGCGGCGACGTGACCGTGGAACAAATCGAGACGGAAGTGGAGCGCCTGCGGGAGGCATGACTCTCCCTCGACATCAATCGGACCGTTCGCCTCGAGGACCGTTTCCCCAGCCCGCTCGACAACCGCCATGGAGCCTGTGCCCTTCTATTTCGAGAACGTTCACTGTGGCTTCAGCGAATGCTCCGGTCTCCTGCACCTGACGGAGAATGGGCTCCGTTGCGAATTCCGCTTCGACATCGGGGGCCTGGGCTGGAAGACGGAGCCCAGGGAGCGAAGCATTCGGTTCGACGAAAACCTTGCGATCGAGTTCCGGAAAGGCCTTCTTGGCGCCCGGGCGCGGATCCACCCGAGAGCCCTCAAGGCGCTCGATGGATTTCCCGGTGCCAATGGGGAATCCCTCCTCCTGAAGTTTCACCGCCGCAACCGAAGCCGGGCCGCCTACCTGATTTCGGAGGCCACTCTCCGCCTTTCCGAATGGAAACGGGCCGAGGGGAAAGAGAGCGAACTGTGGAAACGGTCCGACGAGGAATCCGCCACCGCCCGCCGTCTCGCCGCCTCCCGCTACTCAAGCGACATGGGCGGTTCGCGATCGCGAGATCGAGAGGCTCTTGAGGTGCTTCCGGAACTCTTCCAACTGGCTCGCCTTCTGGTTCCTCACGCGCAGCCCGGCCTCTTCGGCGAGTTTCTGCAGGGTGGCGGAGGAGAACCGGCCGAGCCCGGTCGCGATCCGGTTGCGCGTCTTGGCCCATTCCTCCTTGACGAAGACGTCTTCCTCGATTTCGCGGAGCAGGTAGCTCGCCATCCAGACCGCGGTTTCCTCGTCCCTCGGAGGGACCCGGTAGGCCGCCGTAACACGGGCGAGCAGGGCATCCCGCCCCCCCGATTTGGTTTCTCCCGCCCAGGCACACAACTCCGAAAGCTGCGCCGAGGTCAAGTCCGGCACGATCTCGCCGAGCATCGTCTCGGGCTCGTCGCGCCGCTTGAACCGGAACACGATCGCCGCCAGTGAACCGGGATCGTGCGCGAATGCCGCCTCGATGCGGCCGGCCAGTCCACCGGCTCCCCCGTATCGGTCGAGAAGAAGAAAGACTCGCTTCAGGGCCCTGCGGTTCGGACCCGTCATCGCCTCGGCGAGGGAGAAGGCCACGGCGCGAAACCACTCCATCTCCGTCCCGGATTCCGTGGCCAGAGGAAGTTCTTTCTCCCCGGAATCCTCGTCCCGGTCCTCGAAATGCGCGATGAGCTGATCGATGAGGTCCGCCTTGGTGGTCCGGGCCGAGAGATCGGCCTCCTGCCCGGCCTTCCTCACCAATTCGACCGAACTCGTTCTCAGGTCTTCCGCGAGACCGGCCACCTCGGCCAGGGAAAGTTGACCGGCATTCCGTAACGCATTCCGCACCGCCCCCAGCAGGACGTCGGGATCTCTCTGGTATTGGTCGATCGCCGCCACCCATTCCGGAACCGGAACGGGTCCGATCATCTCCAGCATCTCGCAGAAGCGGTTGAAGCCGTCGACTTCCTCCGTTCGCGCCCGTCTCCCCTGCCACCGCGCCTCCGCCAGCAGGGAAAGAAACGATGCCAGGGCCTTGCTCCTCATGATTTCCGCCATGGCCGGTCAGGAGACGGTCGCCTTTGCGGGGGCCATGTCCGACATGCGCCGCAGGAACTCCCGTCCCACTTCATCGTGGATCTCCATCGCCTTGTCGTTCCCGGCGAGAATGAGATCTCCTTCCTTGTCGAACATCATCGGGATACTCGACTTGATCACGCTCTCGAAGACCGTGCTGCCCACGTCCTTCTTGCTCTTCAGGCTGTTGTAGGCGTGCAACTGGCCGCCGATCAGCGGACTCCGGTAGGCCTTGTTCGCGACGACGCCGACCAGTTCGGGAACATGGATGTAGGGCGCCATCTTCTTCACCAGTTCCTCCGTGTGCAGGACCGCCTGGGTCGAGTTCGCATCGAGAATCGTCGGCATGAGATAGAAGTCGCTGCAGGCCAGTGCATTGACACAGGAAGAGGTGAAGCGCGGGGGGCAATCGAAGATCACATAATCGAAATGGGTGAACACCGCCCTCGTGTGCAGCAGCCGGCGAAACGACAATCTCACCTCCTCCCTCTCGAAAATGAAGAGATGTTGGAGCGCCGAATCCGTGATGTCCTGCATCGCGCCCGTCCCGATCACCTGCACCTCGGGAGCGTGTTGCATGTCGCGGAACAGCTTCTTAAGCGATTTCGGGGAAAAGCTCGGATCGTGGAGCTTCGTCGCGGTCATCCCCTCCCGCCTCGGGTCCTCGGGGTCCTCGAGGCAGTAGTCGGTCAGGGTGCCCTGGAAATCGAGATCGATCACGAGGACGTGCTTCCCGGCCCGCCGGGCCAGCCATGCCGCCAGGTTTGCCGAAACGATCGTCTTGCCCACTCCTCCCTTCAGGTTCATGACCGACAGAAAAGTCGTCCGCCCCTCGCCCCCGTTCACCGTGGGGCGGTCGTGCATCTGCACGAATTCGTAGTGCTTGCCGGTCTGTTCACGGTCATACCAGAATGAGCGCACCTCCCCCGTCGGATGGACCGACTCCTCGAATCGCCGTTTCACGTAGTTCAGTCGGTCATCGATCTTGCGAACCCGGCTCTGCGCCGACACCTCGAGCGGATCCCAGAACAGGTAGGCCTGGAAGAGCGCCCAGAAAAAGAGCGCGACAAACAGCATGAACACCAGGAACAGGAGAAAGCCCGGTTCGGCGCCACCGAAAAGGGACACGAACCAGGCGGGAGGCCGGTAGGTGTCCGGTGATTTCACGTAGCCGATGATCTGGCTCAACAGGATCGCCACCCCGATGATCAGGGGAAACAACCGCAGGAAGTAGGATGCGAGCTTTTTCATCGTTCCGGAGCCATGCCCGGCCAGGGCCGCGCGCGCGAATCCTCCGTATACGAAGGGAAACTGCTGTGATCAAGCCCGGAATGGCGGACAAGTCGGCTTCGCGGATCCCACCCACCGGATGGTCACCCCTCCGATGGACCGATCCCGGCGCCGCAGGACCAGCACACCTCGAAGTTCCCCGGATTCTCCTCGCCACACCGGGAGCACACGATGTCCTCGTCCTGCGAGGTGTTTCGTTCGAGGTGCTCCCGAATCAGGAGGACCGCTCTCTCGTAGTCCTCCTCATGAACGACACACAAGGCAGGGTAGAATTCCGGGATCGGGATATCGCTGAAACCGGCAGTGGTGAGATGCTCGTTACGGATCATCGCCGGAATCCCCGCGTCCTCGAGGAGAGTCCGAAAAAACGCCACCCGGGTGAAGTCGGGCTCGCGAAAAATCTCCTTCACCAGATTCTCTCCCAGGACCGCATCGGCCAGGTTTTCGTCCCGCTCTCGAACCGGTCGGAACCGGGGGAACGCCGCGTCCGGTTCCCGCCCCTACGCGAGAATCTCCTTCACGACCCGACCGTGGACGTCGGTGAGACGAAAGTCCCGGCCGGCGTAGCGATAGGTGAGCCGCTCGTGGTCGAGCCCGAGAAGGTGAAGAATCGTGGCATGGAAATCGTGCATGTGCACCCGCCCCTCGGTCGCCCGGAATCCGAACTCGTCCGTAGCCCCGTGGGCAAACCCGGCCTTCACGCCTCCCCCTGCCAGCCAGACCGTGAATCCCTCCGGGTTGTGGTCGCGGCCATCCGTGTTCTGCGAGAACGGAGTCCTTCCGAACTCGCTCCCCCACCACACCAGGGTATCCTCGAGGAGCCCGCGCTGCTTGAGATCGGCCAGCAAACCGGCGATCGGCTTGTCCACCTCCGCGGCGCGCTGCTCGTGCTTCGGCATGTTGTTGTGCTGGTCCCACACCGGTGTCGGCGAATTGTCGCAGTGGCTCACCTGGATGAAACGAACGCCCGCCTCAGCCAGCTGCCGGGCGGCGAGACACTGACGCGCGAATCCGTCCGTCGGCTTTTCGTCGACGCCGTAGAGCTCGCGAGTCGCCGCCGTTTCCCTGTCGATGTCGACCACGCCGGCTGCCCGGTTCTGCATGCGCCACGCCAGCTCGAAGGACTGCAGGGCTCCGTCGAGAATCGCATGCTCCGACCCGGATCGCTGCGTCTCGTTCAACCGGACGAGGAAGTCGTGTTCCCGCAGGGTCCGCTCCCGGGCGAGCGGGCTCGCGATATGGCGAATCTCCGGGCGAGCATTCGCGTCACCGGGCCGCCCCAGCACGGTCCCCTGGTGGTGGGCGGGGAGAAAGGCCGTCCCGTAGTTTCGCGGACCTCCCTTGTTGGCCGGAGGATTCACGGTCACGAAGGCGGGCAGGTTCTCGTTCTCCGCACCGAGTCCATAACTGACCCAGGCTCCCATCGAGGGCCTGACCAGATTCGTCGAGCCGGTATGCAGGAAGATCGTGGCCGGCCCGTGGGCGACGCCCTCGGTGTGCATACCGTGCAAAAAACACAGATCGTCGATATGCTCGGCAACCCGGGGGAAGAGTGAAGAGGACCAGCGCCCGCTCTCGCCGTACTGCCGGTAGTCCCACAACGGCCGCAATACCTTGCGCTGTTCCACTTTCCGCGTCCGCGGCACGTGAAAATCGACCGTCTTCTCGTGGGCCTTCCACAATTCCGGCTTGTAGTCGTAGGTATCCACCTGACTCGGCCCCCCCTGCATGAACAGAAAGATCACACGCTTGACGCGGGGCGCGACCATCGGGGTCGAATCGGCGAGTGCGGAAAAGGCGAGACCACCGAAACCACAGGCGGTCGACTGGAGGAGACGGCGGCGGGATGTGACGGACAACTCGGAGTGCATGGGATGGACGGGACGGAGATTGAAACCGGTTCACTTCAGGAAACGAAAATCGAGGCAGGCGAAGAGCGAACGCTGCAGGGCCGCCCAGGCATCGGGATCGTCGCCACCGGCAGGATCACCGCTGTCCCGGAGGAACTCCAGGGCCAGTCGTCTCTCCTCCGAGGAAGGCATCCGCCCAACCGCCGTGCGAAAGGCGAGGTCGATCCGTGCCTCGTCCCCGCCCTCGACCTTCTCATCGAGCAGGTGACGGGCCGCATGATGAGACTGCTCGTGAACGAAACCACTGTTCGTCAGGAAAAGGGCCTGGGTGGGAATCGTGCTGGTGTGTCGTTTCCCCGAGGTGAAATTCGGATTCGCGAAATCGAAGGTGGCGAACAGCTCGTGCCCCGCGTTGCGGAAAACGGGCACGTAGACACTGCGGCGCCTCGTCGTGAACTCGTGGCCGAACTCACTCTTGAATCCCTTCGGCAGAGAGGGCCCTCCTCCATTCCTTTCGAGCACACCTGCAACCTGAAGAATCGAATCGCGCAGGGCCTCCGCATCGAGTGAACGGCGGTTCGCCCGCCAGTAGAGCCGATTGCCCGGATCGATCTCTCGAGCGGCGCTGGTGTTGGGCGGATCGCTGGAAAGGGAATAGACATCGGACAGCACGATTTCGCGGATGAGAGAACGCGCCGACCATCCCGAATCGATCAGTCGATTCGCGAGATAGTCGAGCAGGGCGGGATGAGTGGGCTCCACGCCACTGGGACCGAAATTGTCGACACTGGACACGATCCCCTCCCCCATGAGCTTCAGCCACATCCGGTTGGCCAGGACGCGCGCGGTGAGCGGGTGGCGCGGATCGGTCATCCACTGGGCCATCTCGAGGCGACCGCTCGCGTCGTCCGGGATCTGCGGTTCCTCCCACGTCGCCACCTCGAGAAATCCCCGGGAAATCACCGCCCCCTTGTTGCCCTCGACACCGCGGATCCTGAGCTCGGTTCCCCCGATCTCCTCCGGTGACCGGTCGACGACTGCCATGGCGGAGGGGATGGCGCCCAGCTTCGCGTCGATCGCCTTCTTCGCCTCCTCGGTCTCGGCGAAGCGACGGAGAAGACGTTCCTTCGCTTCCTTCAACTTCGCATCGTCCCCTGCCTTCTCGCTCTGCGAGGCCGGAATCAACTGCATCGCGTCGGCGATGGTGTGTCCGCCCTGCGGTCCGTCATTCGAGATCGTAACGCGAACCTCCGTCCGCGCGGCCAGCTCGAGCGTCGCGACGGTCTCGAACAAACCATCGTGGGAGGGAGGGAGCTGCTGGTCGACGTGCACCGTCAGCACCTCGCCGCCCGCCTCCACCGTCACCGGCACGGCGCGATTCCGGTTCGGCCCCGCCGCGTACGATATCCGCACCTCCCAGGAACCCGCCTCGGGTACGACGCCCGTGTAGACGAGCCGCATTGTCCGGCTTCGGTCATTCTGATCGTGGATGTAACCGCCCCCGACCCAGCGGCCGCTGTGAGTCGATTCCTGCCAGTCTCCGACGCGATGTGCGTCCCTGTCGTCGATCACGATTCCGGGGAGATCCTCGGCGGCGGAGCCTCCCTTTCCCGGACTCTTCACCCCGAGCTCGGCTTTTTCCTCCTGGAGAGCGGCGAGCTTCACCTCCAGTTGCTCGCGTTCGGCATGCCAGCCGGACATCCTTCTTGCCGATTCCGCATCCGGGGGCAGGGGTTCCGTATTCCATCGAGACACGTTGGCGTGAGCGACCACCTCGGTGCTCATGAAGATCCCCGCCATGGCGTAGTAATCCTCGATCGAGACCGGGTCGAACTTGTGATCGTGGCACCGCGCACAGCCCAGCGTGAGCCCCATGAAGGCCTTGCCGATGGTGTCGAGTTGCTCGTCGACGATCTCCAGGTCGAGTTCATCCTTGTTCTGGTTCTCGTAGTTGTGGGGTCCGAGCAGGAGGAATCCCGTCGCCACCATGTTTCGGTTCCGCTCTTCCTGGTCGCCGTATGGGAGCAAGTCCCCCGCAATGTGCTCGATCATGACCCTGTCGAGCGGACGATCCTCACGAAACGCCTCGATCACGTAGTCTCGATAGCGCCACGCCTCGGAAAAGGTGAGGGCGCGTCCTCCCCCGCTCGTGTCCGCATAGCGCACCGTATCGAGCCAGTAGCGGCCCCAGCGTTCCCCGAAAGCCTCGGAGGCGATCCACCGGTCGACGAGCTCCTCCCACTTCGCGCGGGTCGGGGAAGCGATCCATTCCTGCTGCTCGGCCACGGTTGGCGGCAAGCCGGTGAGATCGAAGCGCAGCCGCCGCAGCCGGTCCTCCGGCCGGGCCGGTGGGGCCCACTCCAGATCGTTCTCAGCCAATCGCTGCGCGATGAAATCGTCGATTCGCGTTCTCTCTCCGTAGTCCTCCGCACGCGGCTGAAAGGACCACCAGGACCGGGCCGCATCCCAGTCGACATCTCCCGCCTTGACGACCAGGCCGGAATCCCGGGGATCCGGGGCCCCCATCGCGATCCACCGGGCAAAGTCCTCGATCACCGACGACGGCAACTTCTTGGCTGGCGGCATCTCCAGTTTCGGATCCGCATGCTTCATGGCGGTCAGAAGGAGACTCTCCTCCGGTTCACCGGGAACGATCACAGGCCCGCTGTCTCCCCCCACCTGCCAGCCCGCACGCCGGTCGAGCCACAGGCCTCCCTTGCGCTTCCCCGCATCCTCGGAGTGGCATTCGTAGCAATGGTTGGAGAGGACCGGTCGAATCCGCTTCTCGAAGAACTCGACGCCTCCGTCGTCGGCCCCCACCGGAAGGGCGCCCGCAACAAGTCCCGCGGCAATGGCGACGGCTCCTTTCATTTGAGAAGGGTGGTGTGAAAAAACGGCCCCGGCCAGACGCGCGAACGCGGCCACCCACACCCCTCGCCCAGTTCGCATGCGAAGAGAACGTCACGCTCTTTGCGTTGACTCCAGACAGGATTTCCCTATAACCCTGCACCCTATGAGCGAAGAGAATTCCGACGACACTTTCGCGCGACGCCTGACAGCCTATTCTTTCCTCGTCGTTTTCGCGAACGACGACACGATCGATGAGGACGAACTCGCCGCCCTCGAACGGATCGCCCTCCAGGACGGAAAGGTGGACAAGTATGAGAAAGAGGTTCTCGCCAACCTGTTTTCGCGGGTCGACAAAGACAAGGTGACATCCAAGGTGTGGGAGGAAATCAATCGCTTCAGCGAGAAGTTCGGTATCTCCTGATCCCCCCTTCCCGCCGGAATGGCCGGGACACCACGAATGGTTCGGCGCCCTCCCGTGTTGCGGAGCGCCCCAGGTCGCGTACCCTGATTTCCCGGCGCGACCCCCATGACCCCTCTCCATTCTCTCGACAGCTTTGACGACCCCGAGTCGATTCGGCTCCGCACCGACCCGGTCAAGCGCACGAACTGGAAGCTGTGGGGGCCCTATCTCTCGGAGCGGCAGTGGGGTACTGTTCGGGAGGACTATTCGGCCGATTCGAATCCCTGGGAGAGCTTCCCCAGGAAACATGCTCCCTCACGAGCCTACCGCTGGGGAGAGGATGGGCTCCTCGGCTGGTGCGACCGCCATTGTCGGCTCTGCTTTTCCGTCGCCCTCTGGAACGGGGAGGACGAGATCCTGAAAGAGCGCCTTTTCGGTCTCACCAACCACGAGGGGAATCACGGCGAGGACGTCAAGGAACTCTACTACTACCTCGACTCCAGCCCGACCCACAGCTATGCGCGCAGCCTCTACAAGTATCCCCATCGTGCCTTTCCCTACCAGGACCTGATCGATGAGAATCGCCGCCGGGGACGAGAGGATCCCGAATACGAGTTGGAGGACACGGGAATCTTCGACGAGCGCCGCTATTTCGATGTCGCCGTCACCTATGCGAAGGCGGCCCCCGAAGATCTCCTCATTTCCATCGAGGTGACCAATCGTGGGCCGGAACCGCGATCGCTCGACCTCCTCCCCACCCTGTGGTTTCGCAACACCTGGTCGTGGGGCGGCGAAGGGGAGGATGTGACGGGCCGCCCCGCAATCTCCGTCGATGCGGATGGATTTCTGTCCACCTCACACGACAACCTCCCGCCCTACCGGTTCGCCTTCGATCCCGCGGAAGAGATCTGGTTCACGGACAACGAGACCAATCCCGCGATCTGGGGCAAGAATCCCCAGGGCGAGCCGCCGGTTCACGGAAAGGATGCCTTTGGGCGCGCGCTCATCCAGGGCGACCGGGAGGCGCTCCGTGGCGACGGGCGGGGCACCAAGGCCGCGCCCCTCTACCGCCTCGAACTCGACGCCGGGGAAACCCGTACGATCCGGTTGCGTCTCACCCGGCGGGATGCGATCACGGATCAATTGCAGCCCTTCTCCGCGGGATTCGAATCGCTCGTCGACCGGCGCCGGCAGGAATGCGACGAGTTCTACCGCACCCGGCTGCCCGAGACCGCCGCCCGGGAAGAGAAACCCATTCTGCGCCAGGCCTACGCCGGCCTGCTCTGGACGAAGCAATTCTATCACTACGTGGTCAACCGCTGGCTCGATGGCGATCCGGTCTACCCCGCGCCCTCGGTTCGGAGAAGTGGTCGCAACTCCGACTGGAATCACCTCTTCAACCGGGACGTCATCAGCATGCCCGACAAGTGGGAGTATCCCTGGTATGCGGCCTGGGATCTCGCCTTTCACATGCTCCCGATGGCGGAGATCGATCCTCACTTCGCCAAGCGACAGCTCAGTCTCTTCCTGCGGGAGTGGTACATGCATCCCAACGGACAGATCCCCGCCTACGAGTGGAACTTCAGCGACACCAATCCTCCCGTGCACGCCTGGGCGGTCTGGCGGGTCTACAAGATCGCGGAGAGCCGGGGCGACCGGGACTACTCCTTTCTCGCCTCCGCCTTCCAGAAGCTTCTCATGAATTTCACGTGGTGGGTCAACCGCAAGGACCCCCACGGGAACAACGTCTTCGCAGGCGGCTTCCTCGGGCTCGACAATATCGGCCTCTTCGACCGTTCTCACGGCATCCCTTTCGGGGCTTCGCTGGAGCAGGCCGACGGCACGGCGTGGATGGCCTTCTACTGCACGACCATGCTGGCGATGGCACTGGAACTCTCCGACGAGGACAAGGCCTACGAGGATCTCGCCTCGAAGTTCTTCGAACACTTCGTGAGCATCACCCTCGCGATGAACGGCCACGGCCGCTATCCCGGTCTCTGGTGCGAGGAGGCGGGATTCTACTACGACTGGATCACCCAGGACGGCGAGCGCCGCCCGCTCGAGGTTCGCTCACTCGTCGGACTGCTTCCGCTCATCGCCACCGAGATCCTCGAGGAGGACGTCATCGAGAAGCTCCCCGGTTTCTTCGAGCGCACCAACTGGTTCCTCGAACACCGGCCCCACCTGGCGGAATGCGTCTCCTCGATCCGTGACAACGGCGAACTCCGGCTCCTCTCCGCCTGTCCTCCCGAGCGTTTCGCCTCGCTGCTACGCTATCTCTTCGACGAGGACGAGTTCCTCTCGCCCTACGGTCTCCGTTCGCTCTCGCGTCACCATGCCGGTCATCCCTACACCGCCCGGGTGGGTGGAGGCGATTATTCGATCTCCTATGTGCCCGGGGAGTCGGACTCACCCATGTTCGGGGGCAACTCGAACTGGCGGGGCCCGATCTGGTTCCCGACCAACTACCTGATCATCGAGGCGCTCGAACGCTACTATCACTTTTACGGTGACGACTACCTCGTCGAATTCCCGACGGGGTCCGGCAACCGCATCACACTCCTCGAAGCAGCCGACCGGCTCGGCGACCGGCTCGTTGCCCTCTTCCGGAGGGATCCCGAAACCGGGCACCGTCCGGTCGATGGCGAATCCCGCCTCCACGACAGGGACGAGCCGGACCGCGACCTCATTCACTTCTACGAATATTTCCACGGGGAAACCGGACGCGGCCTCGGTGCCAGCCACCAGACCGGATGGACCTCCCTCGTCGCGCGGTTGATCCGGAAGCGGCACGCCCATCGCCACGGAGACGAGGCGCGGTTGGAATAGGCAGCCGAGGCGAATAGCGCACCACCCGGTGGCATCGCCCATGCCCGGCCCCGCTCTCAGCCACGCGGGTTGGCGTTCACTCGCCCTCCGGCTTTTCGTGCCACTCCCCGTGGTCGTCCTCGCCAGTGAGCACGGATTCTCCCTCGGACTTGGCGATCACCACCGCACCACAGGAGTCGCTGAAGATGTTCACCGCGGTGCGGGTCATGTCGAGCGGACGATCCACCGCGAGCAGCAGTCCGATCACCGCCTCGGCGTTCGGGATTCCGACGTTGTAGACGATGATCGTGATCGCGACCAGGCTTGCCGACGGCACTCCCGCGACACCGATGCTGGTCAGCAGCGCCAACACCACGACCGAGAATTGCATCGAAAGAGACATGTCGAAGCCCAGGACCTGGGCGATGAACATCACCGCGACGCACTCGTAGAGCGCGGTGCCGTCCATGTTGACCGTCGCGCCCAACGGGAGGGTGAAACTGCTCACCCGCTCCGAGACGCCCGAGTTCTGGACCACAGAGCGCATCGTCACCGGTAGCGTGGCCGAACTGGAGGAAGTCGAGAATGCCGTGAGAAGGGCCGCCCGCATCGCCCAGAAGTGCCGCAGCGGGTTGACTCGCCCGATGAGCAGGAGCACGAGCGGCATGACCACGAAGAGGTGCAGGAGCAGGGCGGCCAGAACGACCGCGAAATACTTGCCCAGGAGGGCCACGATGGGGAATCCCGTCTGCGCGACCGTCTCGGCGACGAGTCCGAAAACCCCGATCGGCGCGAGCCACATCACCCAGTTCGTGACCAGTTCGGCGAGTTCGTTCAGCCCCTCGAAGAACTCCGCCAGGGTGTCCCGGGGCTTCGAGTCGAGAAAGATCAGCCCCACACCGGTGAGAATCGCGACGAAGATGAGCGAGAGCATCTTGTCGTTGGCCCCGAAGGCCTCGAAGACGTTCTGCGGCACCATCCGCAGGAAGATGTCCCGCACCGCCCCCATGTCCGCCTCGTCTCCCACTTTCGCCGCCACGGCTCCGGCATACCCCTCTTCGTTGCTGGCGATCTGATCCCGGATCTGGGCATTGGGCTCACCCCCCTCGAGACCCGGTTGAAAGAGATTGACCATGGCGAGGCCGATCAGGATCGCGAAGGTGCTCGTCATCACGTAGTAACCGACCGTCTTGATCCCGAGCCGGGCGAATCCCGACGTCTTTCCCAACCCGCTGATCCCGACCACGATCGACGAGAACACGAGGGGCACGATCACCATCTTCAGCAGATTCATGAAGAGGGTGCCGATGTAGTCGAAGAACCCGACCGCGGCGGATCCGAACCCGTTGAATTCCTGCACCGGCTCGTGGCTGACCACGCAGGTGGCGTTGATCACTCCCCCCACAACGAGAGCAAGCACCATGGCGACGAGGATGCGGAGCCAGATCGGGAATTTCATGGCCGCGATCGTGAACCCTCCTCAACTCCGCGGCAAGTCTTGTCGGGCGAAAACTTCGTCGAGAAACCCATCGAGCATCGTGTGAGGAAACCGCCCCTCACCAAGATGCACGCTCCCGAATTCCCGCTCCCGGATTCGGATGTGATCCGGGTTCGAGCGAATCCATGACAAAACGATAGCGGCTCCGTGTCCCGTTCCCGCAATGACGCCTGAGCCACGGGTCGAATCCTCCGAGAAGCCAATCGAATCGCCCGAGCCGCCGCCCCTTCACTCTCCCTGCGGCGACTCTCTACCCTTTCCCATCGCCGGCAGCCAGCCCAGTTCCACCAGGAAACTGTCTGCTTCCGCGAGCGTCAATTCATAGAATTCCCCTGAATTTCGACCGTAGTTGAAGAATCCGTGGCCCTGTCCTTCGTAGGTCACGATCCGGCAATCATTCCCGGCCTCTTCGGAACGCTGTCGAAAGAGCTCCGCCCCCTCGAGCAACTCATCGTTGGTTCCGAAAAACATGATGCACGGAGGTTGCTTCTTCGACGCGAAGGTCAGGGGCATCACCCGTTCGAGCGAAACTCGCGTTCGCGTGCTCCCCCGATCACCGGGAGTTGCGGGCGTCCCGCCCCTCACACGACTCGCCCACTCACGAACCAATCGCCGGAGCGCTCCTACGCCCGCGGCTCGGCCTGTCTCGCGCGGTTGTCGAATCGCATGAAATCCTTGTGGAAAGTCAGCGGCACTTCGCCGGTGGGGCCGTTTCGCTGTTTCGCGATGATCAACTCCGCCTCGCCGCTGACCTCCTTCTTCTCGTCCTCATCGTCGGCATAGACCTCCTGGCGCATGAGGAGCCCGACGAGGTCGGCGTCCTGCTCGATCGATCCGGACTCCCGCAGGTCGCTCATCTTCGGCTTGCCGCCGCGCGCATCCGGCTGCCGGTTGAGCTGGGCGA